>Ga0207428_10000126_pt1 | contig 105456 bp, 119 predicted proteins | sample RhiMethybrSRZTD1_FD_187600 | JGI IMG/M metagenome (GOLD analysis project Ga0207428, IMG submission 187600) | Populus rhizosphere microbial communities from Tennessee, USA - Rhizosphere MetaG P. TD hybrid SRZTD1 (SPAdes) (version 3) | ecosystem: Host-associated > Plants > Roots > Rhizosphere >... | reverse complement strand
AAACAGATAGAGAGTGATGGGCTCGAAAATGAGGAGAACTCTGAGATTGCAGATAGCGAATCATTAAAAAAACAGATAGAGAGTGATGGGCTCGAAGATGAGGAGAACTCTGAGATTGCAGATAGTGAGGTACTGAAAAGAGATATAGAGTTCTTGAAAAATGAGCTTGAAAAAGAAAAAGAAGATTCCGAAAAAAACCTATCAAAGCTAAGATATCTCATGGCAGATTTCGATAATTATAGGAAACAAATAGGAAGGCAGATGGAATCAAAAATTGAAGAAAGTAAGGGCCAACTTTTTCTTAAACTACTCAAAGTTTACGACGATTGTGAATTGGCCCTTGAAACAATAAAAAATGGCCAATATGATTCCACATTGTTAGGTGGAATTCGTGGTATTATGACAAACTTTGAGAGTTTGATGAAAGACGAAGGCTTGGTCGAAATTGAAACTTTGGGCACACCCTTTGATCCTAATGTACATGACGCGATTGGTTTTGTAACAAATGAATTGGCCCCGGACAACACAATAATTGAGGTCGTAAGGAAAGGATATCTATTAAACAATAAAGTTTTAAGACCTTCTTCAGTCATTTTATCTAAAAGAACAGTTACAAATAAAGATATTAATGAAAAAGATAAGGAGTAGTGAAGAGAAATTATGGGTAAAATTATTGGAATAGATCTTGGAACAAGTAATTCTGCAGCTTCGGTTATGATTGGAGGAAAACCCACAATAATACAAGCTGCTGAGGGAACTTCAGTAGGTGGAAAAGCATTCCCTTCATATGTAGCATTTACTAAAGATGGCCAATTACTGGTGGGCGAACCGGCAAGAAGGCAGATGGTTACAAACCCTGAAGGTACCGTAATTGCAGCCAAACGCAAGATGGGAACTGATTTCAAATTTAAAGTATATGGGAAGGAGTACACTCCCCAACAGATATCCTCTTTTATTTTGCAAAAGATAAAAAGAGATTCTGAAGCCTACGTAGGAGAAACTGTTGACAAAGCTGTAATTACAGTCCCGGCGTATTTTAATGACAATCAACGACAGGCGACTAAAGATGCAGGCGAAATTGCAGGTCTGGAAGTCGTAAGAATTATCAATGAACCTACCGCTGCCTCACTTGCATATGGTCTGGATAAAGTAAACAAAGACTTGAAGATAATGGTATTCGATCTCGGTGGTGGAACCCTAGATGTTACCATAATGGAAATGGGAGGAGGTGTATTTCAAGTAAAGAGTACGTCTGGGGATACCCAATTGGGTGGAACAGACATGGATAATCTTGTTGTTGAATACATTATCCACGAATTTCAAAATCAAAATTCCATCGATGTTCATAATGACAAAGCAGCATTGATGAGAATAAAAGAGGCGGCAGAAAAAGCAAAAATTGAACTTTCGAATGTTATGACAACGGAAGTAAATCTCCCATTCTTATCATACGATCCATCTACGGGTCCCAAAAATTTGGTTATGACACTTTCTAGGTCAAAGTTGGAGGAATTGCTGAGACCAATAATTGAAAAATGTAAGGGACCCATGCTTCAAGCAATTGAGGACGCAAAGATGAAACCTGCAGACATTGAAAAGATTATTTTGATTGGTGGTCCGACAAGAATGCCAATAGTAAGACAAGCCATTACAAATGTAATGGGTAAGGAACCTGAAAGAGGAATTGATCCAATGGAAGCAGTGGCCATGGGAGCTGCCATTCAAGGAGCAATCATAGCAGGGGATGTAACCACAGATATTCTGCTTGTAGACGTGACACCGCTAACTTTAGGAGTTGAAGTACTCGGAGGACTAAAAGAGCCACTTATCGAAAGAAACACTACAATCCCTACGAAGAAAAGCAAAGTCTTTACTACTGCTGCAGACTACCAAAATGCAGTAACTGTACATGTTGTTCAAGGGGAAAGGTCAATGGCGTCCGATTGTGTTTCTCTAGGCATGTTTAATTTATCAGGAATACCGCCGGCACCCAGAGGAATTCCCCAAGTAGAAGTTACATTTGACATCGACGCAAATGGGATTCTTAATGTTACCGCAAAGGACCTAGCCACTTCAAAGGAATCAAAAATAACAATTTCTGCAAATACGAAGTTATCCAAGGATGATATTGAAAGACTCAAGAAAGAATCAGAGCAATTTGCAGAACAAGATAAACAAAAGAAGGAACAAGCAGAAGTGAAAAACGAAGCAGATAATCTAATGTATACTGCAGAAAAATTAACTCAGCAAGACCTAAAAGATAAAATCAAACCTGAACAAGTTGAAAAAGTTAATAGTGCAGTCAAGGATTTGAGAGAAGCTGTCTCATCAAATAATATTGAAGAAATTAAGAAGAAAATAGAAGGTCTAAAAAATATAGTAGGTGAAATAAGTACCGAAGCATATAGAGCCGCTGGTGCAGCTGCATCTCAACAGGCGCCTTCTCAAAATTCAGATAGTGCCAATCCGACTTCAGATAGTGCCAATCCGACTTCAGATAGTGCCAATCCGACTTCAGATAGTGCCAATCCGACTTCAGATAGTGCTAACCAATCTAATACCCAGCAATAACAAGATGCTACAAAAACCAACCTGACATGTATCCATTATTTTTAATCAATGGTTTCTTACCATGAGTACAAAGCGTGACTATTATGAAGTCTTGAATGTAGATAGGAATGCTACTAAAGAAGAAATCAAAAGCAAGTATAGGAAATTAGCTCTACAATACCATCCTGACAGGAATAAGAGCTCAGATGCCGAAGAAAAGTTTAAAGAAATTTCAGAAGCTTATGCTGTTTTGTCCGATGACGACAAGAGAAAAAAATATGATAAATATGGTCATGTAGGATCGGAGGAAGTTTTCAGAGGATCAGAGTCTAATTTTGATGAAATCTTCAGAGATATAGGATTTGGTGGGATTAAAGATATTTTTGAGCAATTGTTCGGAGGAGGATTTTCAGCCAGAAATAGAGGTGATCCCTTTGGCTTTGGTTTTAACTTTGGAAGAAGCAACAGAGGTGAGGACACAGTTATTGATTTATCCCTCACATTAGAAGATGTAGTGACCGGAAAGAAGGAAATGATTGAAGTCCCATCATTGGAAAAGTGTTCAGAGTGCAATGGAAGTGGTTGTTATCCTGGTACGAAACGTAAAAAATGTATGACGTGCAATGGACTTGGTCAAACAAAAAGGGTCTTTAATGAAAATAGGTTTTCAACTTTTGTTACCGTGGAAACTTGTAGAACATGTAGAGGAATGGGAGAAATAATTGAAAAACCATGTAAAAATTGTAAAGCATCAGGCAACGTTCCAGCTAGAAAAAAAATACAGGTAGAGATTCCTCCGGGTGTTGAGGATGGTATGACACTACAACTAAGCGGTAGAGGTATTTCTTACGAAAATGGAGTTCCAGGAGACCTCTTCATTCGAATCCATATCAAACCACATCAAACTTTTGAAAGACTTGAAGATGGCCATTTACTTTATACTTTGAAACTGAAATACACAGAATTGGTATTGGGCACGGAAATAATAATACCTACACTACATGGAGGCGAAAAGTTGAAAATCCCTGCAGGCTCCCCAGCAGATTCAATTTTTAATTTAAGAGGAAAAGGAATACCTGTACATGGTAGACGATCTAGAGGAGACCAAATTGTAAAAATTAAACTTGACATACCCACTAAACTTAGTGAAAGGCAAAAGTGGCTAATCAAAGAACTGGATGATACGAAGAATACTTGACATGTGTTGTTTGTAATATTTATATCTAATAACTCAAGATGATAATTATGTCTAGTCCGTTTGATGAGTGGTTTGGGCGAAGAAGATCCAATTCTTGGTTTCCAGATGTGGATTCTATGATGAAGGAAATGGAAAAGTTAATGCAAGAAGCCGTTAAGAACATGGATCAAAATGTTCCAAAGAATCTGATAAGGGAACGGAAGCTTGATGACGGATCTGTTGTGCGTGAAATGGGTCCAATTGTTTATGGGTACTCATTTAAGATTGGTGAAGACGGTAAACCGATCGTCAGAAAATTTGGAAACCTAAACACTTTCCCAAGCTCTCTAACTGGCAGATTTTCAGTCAGTGATCAAAGGGAGCCTGTTGTGGACATCATAAAGGATGTTGACAAGTTGAAAATTATTGCCGAACTTCCAGGCGTAACTAAAAGTGATTTGAGGATAACTGCTAATGAAACTTCATTGACAGTAGAGTCTCTTTCAGGAGAACGTAGATACAACAAAAAAATAGAACTTCCGAATGAAATCGAACCATCTTCAGGAAAGTCATCATATAAAAATGGAATATTAGAGGTAACATTCAAGTTGAAAGATTCAAAAGACCACGGAGTTTCTATTAACGTAGAGTAAATTGAAGAGGATTAATATTCAATGTCGTCACACCGTCTTGTCGTATTAACTTTTTAAAATCAGTTATTTATCTACAGATATCATGAATGCAGTACAGGCTGTTGAAGTTACAAAAAGGTATAAAGGATCAAAATCGTATGCCATAGACAACATTTCCTTAAATATAGAACCGGGAAGAATCTTCACCCTTCTTGGAAGAAATGGTGCAGGAAAGACCACATTCGTCAGAATTTGTGCAACACAGCTATTACCAACTTCTGGAACTGTAAAAATATTTGAAAACGACCTTGTCAGAGATACTGAGAAAATAAGAAATCAGATCTCCATTGTACCGCAGGAGGGAAGACCATTACGCGCTCTCACCCCGTGGGATCATGTTTATTTTTGGCTAAGGATTAGAGGGGTGAATAAGCATGAAGCGTCAATAAGAACCAAAAAGATCCTTCAAGATTTTGAATTATACGATGTGAGAAGTAAACTTGCGATGTATTTGTCAGGAGGAATGAAGCAAAAAATATTAGTGGCTATGGCTATGGCAGTAGATTCGAGATTGCTTTTTCTAGATGAACCGACTATCGGACTTGATCCCGTGTCCAGACGCCAAATCTGGAAAGCTATCAAGGAAAAAAAGGAAAATGGAACGACAATCCTGCTTACAACCCATTATATGGACGAAGCAGAAGTATTGTCAGATGATATAGTCATAATAGACAAAGGGACCGTTATTTCAAAAGGAACACTCTCAGAAATTAGGAAGAATATTAAAGAAAATATCAAAATTGAAATTCCAAGATCGGCAATCGATAGTGATATTTTAAAATCATACGGAACTGTAATTGATACCGGGACCGATATATTAAAACTATTTACCTTTGAATCGAATATGCAGGAGATATCTGCAATTGCAATAAAGAAAAATTTCTTTTTCAGGGTATCCCCAATTACCCTGGATGATGTGTTTGTTGCTCTGGTTGGAACCGAGAGCAATAGTGCCGATCAGGATAAGGATTAGTTCGTGGAGTTCAGGTTAGGGTAAATTTTAGCTACAGAGTTCTTGAGATATCCGTAATATTCTGTTGGAGTTAGCGTTCCATTTTGATTTAATATTAAATTGAAGCTGGCAGGTTCAGCATCTTGGTAATCCCATTTCCAGAAGGACGAGGCAGTGATATTTGAATTCTTAAAGGTTTCCAGCATCGTATCTGTCGTTTGCTGGTCAAGTCCGCTCTTTGCAGGATCAAGCTGAAATACCCCATTAACTTGTGTGCGTGCAACGTTATTCCATTCACCAATATAGAGAGGTTCACCTGTTAGTTCACGAGTTTTTAAGAACATATCCCATCGTTCTTTTTGATATTTATCTCTGTCTGGAATGCCATAAACACTAATCTTAAACCAAACATTATCTTTATTTGAAGGAGCCATTTTTGCAAGATTTTCTGGCGTTAATTCTATAGGTCCGCCAAGGTCCACAGGAACATTCATACTATAAACTATGGTCTTGTTAGTTAAGCTTCGTAATTCATCAGTGATAAATGAATTAAAGTTCCCAATTTTTTCCCATTGATCTGCGCTTTCTACATGGGGCTCGCTCAAGATTTCATATCCGAAAGTGCTAGGATGCCCATCCACTTTTGTAACAACCTTTTTCCAAAAGTCAGCAAGTAAAGTCCATGCGTCCTTTCCTTGGCCATCCTTTACTGAACCATCCCAAAAGTTACTCCACCACAGCTTTGCAACAGGCTCTCCTTCTTTACCCCCGCTATTCATCGGATACAGTTGTGAATTATTCTCAAAAAGTGCGGATGGAAAACCTGTTCCCCTCTTTTCAAGCCAGGAGGATGTATGCCACTGATGATTATCATAAATAACCTTAATGCCATATTTATCTGCAATATTTGCAACCTGTTCGATTTCATTCATGAATGCTTGTGGGTTCTTTTCATATGCTTCCCAATAAAACAAGAACCTAACTTGATTTAGTCCTGCCTCTTTTATCAACTTGAAGCTTTCATCGAAATAATTAGCAGGAGGTAGTGCAGTATCGGGCCTGTTTTGTTTTTGATCCACATATGCGCCCTTCATCGCTGCACCAACTAAAGTATTGTCGGCTGCCGATGGCTGGGCAGAAGCGACGATAATACCATTTGTCATGAACAAAGACATTACAAGACTTAAACCAAACAAGACAGGCGTATTTTGTCGAAAACTACTCATGGCAAATATATCGAAATTTAGTTTATATATATATTATGAATTAGGCATCCATTATCTGATTTTGAGTTCAAAATAGGCGTTACAGTACTAGTTCCAAAATTATTATTCAGGGATATAATTATATCTCTATAAATAAATATCAATTGTCGTCGGTGGAGATAAGTTATAGAATGTCATTCACGAGAGGTGATAACTAGTGAAGCGAATTGTTCTAGCCGCAGGATTAATATCCTTATTAATTGGAGTAACGATAATTTCTATTTCTTCCATTCGTGTTCCTGACCCTCTTCATACTTCAAGTTCAGTGTATAACGGAAAAATAAATAATGATACCAGAGCTGTCATGGTACTGAAAGACATCCAAAAAGGAAAAAACATCTCATTATCTGTTACCCCACAAAATACTGTAAACGTATTTAACATTAAGATCATAAATTCAAAAGGAACTGTTTTGTTTGATTTGAATTCATCACAACCATTGTTTACCACGATTACCCCACCCATAAGCGGAAATTATTCAGCGGTTTTAACTAATCTCAAGAATGAGGATACTTATACCCAGAGTATATTTGCTAGCTCAGTTCTATTTGATAGTAATAAAATTCCAAAAATAGAAATTAACGCAATTATGATAGGAGTAATTATTTTGCTAATAGGAATTGTGATATGCATTATTTGGATACTCATGGAATTTTTTGAAAGACTAAAGGAAAGGACGAGGTACAAACAGTTGTCTTGAGAGATATTTTGTTCAAGTTCAACAACAATCCAATTTAATTAGAATTGTAAAATTCAAACACCGATCAATAGCAGGATAGTAGATCAAACGATACTTTCAAGAGGACTTAATATTATCGTTGCTTCTAAGTACGTAGTTCATATGCAAATTGTTTGAAATAAGTTTAATTGTCCTATCCATTTGCTTTTTGGAGGTGCTCTGTCAATTTTGCTATTAGTTTTTTATTAACTTTCTCACCATCAATCTTTCCTCTTAATACTTCCATGCACCTGCCCATCAAAAGGCCCACTGAATCTAAACCTTTTTGAGAAATTACATTTGAATTTTCATGTATTATTTTACTTATAGTTTGGTCTACATATCCTTCGGTAATGCTTTCAGTCCCAAATGAACTTATTATTTCATCAACATCCATAGACTCATTTTTTAGGAGCTTTTCGATTACCAGTGGAATAGATTCTTTAGTTATTCGTGAATTATCAAGTTCTGTAAATAGATAAAATAGCACATCTTCAGAAAGAATTGAACTGTCATAACCCTCTCTTTCCATGCTCACTAGGTCCTCCGTAAGTTTAGATATTACAAAAGAGGGGCTAGTTGACGTGTGTGAGACTATTTTTTCGAAAAGTGAAAAATATTTAGAATCAAAAATATTTTCTGCCAAAGTCTTATTAATATTATATTTCTTGCAGATTTGATCAATGATTTCGTTCCACGGTTGAGGTGTATCTTGAGATAATTGTTTTAGCTTTCCTTCGTCTATTAAGATGTACGGAATATCGGTTTCCGGGTACATTCTTGATGAGCCAGGTTTAGGTCTACTAAATACTGTAACTCCATCCAATCTTGCTGAACGTGTTTCAGGAACAATTCCACTAAAACCTTTTTTAATTCTAGTAAATAATTCAAGTAATACTGTGTTTAGGGATTTTGTCGGTCCGCCTATTAATACAAAAGCATCATTCTTATCCATTCTTAGAACGTCTGATATAGACTCAACGTCTTCCGTCGTAATTCCATAGTTCGGTAATTCATCGGAGTGAAATATTCCACCAATTCCGTAAACTTTTACCAGATCACCTAATTCTTTCCCCAATCTAATTCCTGGATAGGGTTCAAAAGACAATATTCCTTTGAATCTCCGCAGAACGAATGCCGTGAATCTAGAATCACCAGTGAGAATCTTCTTTACTACTTTAGAGGATGATTTACTTAATAGCTGAGTTACGTCCGTAACATTGTCTATGAAACTTGATTCGTCAATATCACGTTTTTTGAGTTCATTTGCAATTTGATTTAATGCGTCTTGTCTCTTTCTTTCATATTCAATTACAAGAGGCAGCTGTGACAATTGCTGAACACCTTTCACTTCTACTACAGGTCCATTCTCTGTTGAAATGTTAACATCCTGTCTGATACTTCCCAACCCACGAGTAACTTTTTTAGTAGATCTTAGTAATCGTCCGACTGTTTGAGCAACGTTCGTAACAAAAATTGGAGAATTAGAAATAGGTTCAAGTGCAATTTCAATAAGTGGTATTCCTAATCTATCCAAAGAATAAGCCTTGTTCTCATCCTCTTTTTTGTCTTCATTTATTATTCTCGCGGCATCCTCTTCTAAGCATACACTTTGGATTCCTACCCTGATACCCTCAACCTCCAAAAAGCCGTTTCTGCCAACTAGTATTGTTCTTTGAAATCCAGTTGTATTCGAACCGTCTATTACTATCTTTCTCATTATGTGTAATTCATCTTCAATGGTGCAATTGAGCGCCAGAGATATTGTCAGTACGAGTTCGAGTGCTTCATTGTTTACCGTCCTAGGAGGTTCTTCATCAGATTCAATGAGGCAGTTTGCATTTTTAGAAGATTGATATTTTACCGTCTTAATTTTTTTTGATTCGAATAAAGCAGCTTGGTCGTAAGATCCCATCTCGCTTTGAGTCGGACGCAGGTTCCTTTTGAAGGTAAAATCATATTCATTAGATTCAATTATTTTGCAATCACAAAACAATTTATTTTTTGAAGCCAATTGTTGATGGATTTCAAGTCCAACCTTTAGTTTATCTTGAGCAATAGTTTCGTTTTTAACCAATGTATGGATAATAAATATAGCCTTCTTATTATTATTATTTACAAATTCGAGAAATCTTTAATTTCCTGACCACAACAATATGTATCACCGAAAATGCTAGGTAATATTTTCTGGATGTTATATGCTATTTTACCAAAGGGTACGGTAAAAGATGAAAGTACTTTTTTCATACTGGTTTCCATTTTGCTTGGATTAATTGCAACGGCATACATAATGAGGTGGAGAAGAAATAAAGAACCTCAATAAATTTTGATTATTCTGAAAAGTTTTGGTTTTATTTTCTAAAAATCATATACTTATCATCTGAATATCTTAAATTGTAAATCTAGAAAATTTAATTGATTTAACTATATTTGTAATTTCACTTTTTAATGAGTCGATATTTATGTCGTGATATCTCCCATGAGAGTTATTCAATTTAGCAAAGGCCCTATTCATAATAGAAATGCAAATTCCTTGTTCGCCTTTTTGGTAATGTACTAAGGCAGCTGCAACTAGTATGAGCCCATTCAACAAATCTCTTTCATCACCATAGGTGTGTTTCCATACACCTTCAAGAACTTCATGTGCTTTCCAATATTTTTCATTGTTAAAAAGTACACGAGCCATTTTTATTGATTCATCTTTATCAATTTCCTTCTCGGCAATTCTGTCGATTTCTATTAATGGACCTATATTGGACAGTTTTGAGCTTATAGCATCTAATGTCGATTCGGAAGATACACTGATATCAAGCTCAAGAAAATTGCTTGCCACCCTTACATCTCTAATTATGATGTTTAAGTCACGTAAAACATTTCTAGACGTAGTAAGGATATTAGTTGCGTCTTGAGGTGAGTATTTCTCGTTTTTGAGATAAATCATATACCTTAGCAATTCCTTTACCAAATCTCTTCTATATGCTTATGTGGCACATACCAAAATAAGTTATTGCATCATTCACAACGTATTCTAGATTAGTTTAAGCAATTTGAAGAAATCTAAAATTGCGGTGAATTTGAAATTACGTGTCTTTTGTTTTGAAAAGTAAGCAATTTCCTAATATTTCAGGAGCGTAAACATGTAGGGAGTCTCTTTTTTTTCATCAAGTGTCCAAGAACTCGGTAGACTTAGCCTTGCTAATACTTTTAATTCAAAGTCAGCTATGAATTTACCCCATCCGTACATGGATTTATCTCTGGAATATTTCCTGTACGTGTGACTTCCCATTAGAGTAATACCTACGTTATGCAATTTGCCCCTATACATTTTAAGTTGATTTAGTACGCCATATGCTATCATTTCTCCTAATTCAGGTAGAGCCGAAATAAAGATCATGGTATTTTCTAGATTGAATTGCGAGTAGTTTATTGAATTTGAATCGCCGTGAATCACTTTGTATTTTACGTTACTACTAGTAGAAATTTCATTTTGTAGCTCGCAAAGATCTTTATCAATCTCTACTCCCGTTGAATCAAGACCGAGTATGCTGCCACAATATAACAATCTTCCATCACCTGACCCCATATCTAAAATGTTTTGGAATCCAAGATTTTTAACTGCAAGACACATAACAAGAGCCGATAATCCCCATGTCGGAAGAAATGGTTGATAATTAGTGTCATATTTTTTGGAACTTAGCCAAAATTGATTAACATCTCCTTCATAAGACGTACAAGGAATATCAGCTAGTGTGATAGCCTGTTCCTTGTAATATATACTGTTTTGTTTGAAAAATGTGTGTAGTTTTTCTAAATGCGATTTGTCTATCATATTTTGTTTATTAGGAACAGGAACAAACTCTCGGATAGGATTGTATGAATGAAATTCCTCAAGATATTCATTTTTAAGGTCTACTAAATTCTTCACTAAGCACTTAAGATCCAACTATTCTCACAATGTTATGTATTAATTGAAATTGGATGTACCATATTAGTATAATTGATATAATTACAGTACTGATATAAATACACATAATTCATAATCATACTAACTCTTCATTATCCAATTCGTTATAAATTGAATTAAAATAATCCACTTATTGTTACTAGATTAATGAACATATTTTGATGTGTGTAAGGACATAAAGTGGTGTTGTATGCAAGCTAGTCAAATTGTCATTTCATTAATTTCATAAGTATGCCTGGAACTTCGGCGGGTCTTTTTGCTACTGGGATATTAACTCTGGAGAAACTGGAAATTTTTGATTCTGCTGAACCATAATTTCCATAGACAATTGCACCTGCATGGCCCATTCTTTTTTCCTTTGGTGCAGATCGACCAGCGACGTAAGCTACAACAGGTTTAGTGAAACCGGTTTTTTCTATATACTGCACTAAGGATTCTTCAGCATCGCCTCCAATCTCACCTATTACTACCACTGATTCAATATCGTCTCTATCACTTATTAGCTTAAATGCTTCAATCAAATTTGTCCCATTTATTGGATCTCCGCCTATTCCCAGAGCTATCTTTTGACCTATCCCTGCCTTTGACAAATAAAATGAAACTTCATACATGAGAGTTCCACTTCGAGAAAAGACTGCGGTATTTCCCTTTTTGAATGGTTGAGAAGGCATTATTCCGATTTTATTCACGGAAGGGACAATTACCCCAGGTGTATTTGGACCAATTATTTTTGCACCGTTGGTCTGTGCATACTCCAAGGATTCCATTGCGTCACGTACCGGAACGTGTTCAGGAATCGCTACAAGTAATTTAATCCCATTATTCACAGCGTCTTTCACTGCAGAAAGAAAAAATTGAGCAGGAACAAATATTCCAGATATTTTTGCATTAAAGGTCTTGCTAGCATCTTTTACAGAATCGAAAACAGGTATGCCTTCAAAAGATTGACCGCCTTTATTGGGAGTTACACCTGCTACAATGTTTGTGCCATATTCTCTCATCAATCTGGTGTGAACGGAGCCGAAATTTCCTGTTATTCCCTGAATTATTACGGGCTTATTACCATAATCAGGATCTTCTGGTTTACCTACTAGAATATCAAAAATGTCAAATTTATTGTTCATTCTATTTACTCATCCTCATAAATTGCACTAACGATGAAATCGCTTCCTCTACTGTATCATATAATTTTGCATTACTGTTAGAAAGCATTTTTTTAGATTTCTCCGATTCTGCACCTGAAATTCTGGCATATATAGGGACACTTATCATACCGTCCTCGTATGCGTTAAGTATAGCTTGGGCCACCAGGTCGGTCCTAACAATGCCACCGAACAAATTTACCAAGATTGCCTTTACTTTAGATAATTTGCTTATCACTTCTAAGGCCTTGTAAATTGTTTCTGTAGTAGCGCGACCACCAAAATCTAAAAATGCACCGGGTTTTCCACCTGCGTCATTAACGATATCCAATGTTGACATGACGAGACCTGCTCCATTACCTATTATTGCTATATCTCCATCTAATTCAACGAAAGAGAAACCATTCTTTTCCGCCTGCTCTTGCAACTCAGAAATTTGCATATACTTCCCTAGCTCAGGATGTCTGAATATTGAATTATCATCTATGATAACCTTTGAATCCAGTGCCAGACAAGTACCATCTTTAAGAATAGCAAGAGGATTTATTTCAGCCAACTCTGCTTCTTTTTCTCTTACGAGTTTGGCAAGCTTTATGACTATATTGGAGAATGACTCAATAGTTACACCACTTAAACCTAGTTTTTTTGCAATGGTTTCTGCACTTGATTGCGTTAATCCGGAAATAGAAATGTCCTGGATTACCTTATTCTCCACGGCTTCAATGTCCATACCTCCCTCAGAAGAGGAGATCAACGAGTATGTCCTTTTTCCTCGATTTAGGAACAAGGAGATATAAAGTTCCTTATCTATATTCACAGCCTCTTCAATTAGGATTACCTTTGGGAGCTCTCCCTTTACTTCTTTATTTAATAACTCCGTAAACTTTGGTACTAGCTCTTCTTTATTTGCGCATTTTAAAATTGCGCCAGCCTTTCCTCTTCCACCAGTTGTTAATTGCGATTTAAGTACAACAGGATATTCAAGTTTGTCTTTAATTTGATTCAATTCAGATTGGTTCCTTGCTAGATATGATTTTGGAACTGCAATATTATATTCTGTAAATAATTCTTTGCCCTGGTATTCTAATAACTTCATTCAGCAAGAATCTGAAGCCTATGTGGTGACTTATAATCCTATTTAAGTGGCGGAATTTGAAAATTTATATATCTACAACTAAATCCGTATCCTATGGCTGAAAAAATGACTGCAGTATGGCTCATTATATTGACGATAATTGCATGTGCTGCAATACCTGCTGTCATGATATGGTTGACAACAACCCCTACAGCGTCTAAACCCCATCTTCTATTAGGAATCACTGAATTTCTACCTTCAGGAATTAGTCTCTTAAACTAGAGACCATTTACATGAGTATAATCCTTTCAATATCCTGATTCTTTATTGATAATGAGTATTACATATCGAGTATCAATATTGCCAGATGTTTGAAAATACGAACGAGTAATAGATAAAGGTGAGGGATGAAAACATAGTAAGCATGACTATAGCCTTAAAGGTGCATCCATCTTTTTTCAAGGAATTTGCAACAAAGACATGGGTTTCTCCTGCGGACGTTATTAAGGAGTTGATCGAAAACGCCTTTGATGAGGACGCTACTCGAGTTCTCATAACCATTCTCAATGATAATTCTATTTCAATAGAGGATAATGCGGGAATGGATGAAAGCGAAATTCAAAAGTTTTTGTTGCTTGGTTCACCACATAAGAAACTTGATTCGATATCGCCGAAGTTTAAAAGAATTAGAACAGGTAGATATGGAACGGGTAGACTTTCATTTCTCACATCATTTGAAAAAATGAAAATCAGAACCCGAAAAGGTAACTATCATAAAGCATTTTTGATAGATACAAGTTCTCTTGATGCTTTATTTACCGGTAAATCTAATTTGCGCGAGATAAGGGAATCGCGATTATCTAGAGATGGAACTGAGATAATGGTAAGCGACGCAAAATCACTTGTGGATGAATTAAGGTTAATAAAGGAAATTAGAAAGTTAGCTGTACTTAGGCATCCACTTTTTGAAGTATACATTAAGAAATCAGAGAAATTTAAAGAATGGAACTTTACAAACTCTGAGCTGATAAGGGTACCTGATATCCAGGGTCATAAAATACCGTTAAATTTTGACAAAGGAAACATTGTTGGTGAAATTACAGTAGCTCGTAGACCTTTAACAGAAGATGAGCGAGGAATCGCTGTAATGGTAGGTGGTCATATTGTTATGAGAACATTGTTCGGTTATGATACCAAGATACCCAGGGTAACGGGATTTGTAAGATGTGATTCACTAACGTCCAGATTTGCTGATAAATCTGCTATAATAGAAGATAAAGAATTTGAACGGTTTTCAAGCGTAATGAAAAAGTTCATAATTGATACTGTCATACCCAGTTTAACTCTTTATGAAGACGTTCTTGTGACTAGAGAAGAATCAAAAATTTATAAGCAAATTGACAAGGTCTTGGGTCAGGCGGTAATTGAGACTCTCGAACCCTTTGAGGAGATAGAAGGATACGAGATAGTGGAAACCAAAAAAGTAGTATCAAGACCCAGCAAAAAAACTTCAGCTATACCTGCGGAGGATAATTTGTTTGATAAATCGGTTGAAGAGGAGTATAAGGATTTGACTAAGAAGGAAATCAAATGGTCTAGGGATTCACTGGATGAAAAAGGAGGAATTCAGCAGACCGCAGGAATTGAGGATAACACTTTGCCCAATTATCTTAACAGTAATCAAAACATGGACAATAATAATTACGAAAACGTAACAGTTACTACACAGATAAAAAAACCGCTGATAAAAAAAACATTTGCATTGAAAAAAATTGGATACAAGATTATCCCTTATGAAGATGAAACTGATTCAAGATATAGCTTCATAAACGAAAATGTCGTATTCGTAAATAAGGCAAATCCAACATACAAGGCGGAATCGTCCCGAGGGGATGAATTCCTTTTAAGACATATTATGAATATAGTGGCACAGGCTGTAGCTGAGTCGAGGCATCCTGAAGGGAAGGAGGCGCTAGAGCTACAAAACAGGCTAGTTTCTGAGGCAATAAGGATACATGATACATTCCTATCTAAAACGCCTTGATTGCCCGCTGAGTCTATAGGTGAATCGACGAAACGACTAAATCTAACTACATCCACTACTAACCAATCATATGGCCTTTCAATATATGCCAGGCGCTACTGCTATAGGATTAACTTACCAGGAGGGTATTGTCCTTGCAGCAGAGAAGCGCATAAGTTATGGAAATTTTGTAGTAAACAAGAATACCAAGAAAATATTCTCTATAACGGATCAGGTTGCCAGTGCATGTGCTGGAATGGTCGCAGATATGCAAGTTCTGACAAGACAGGTAGGTGCACTAGCGAAAATTAGAAAATTAGAAACAAGGAGAGAGATGGCTACCAATTCTGTAGCAAAATTAATGTCAGTCATTATGTTCGAAAGACGATATTTTCCTTTACTCACCCAGGTAATTGTTGGAGGCGTACATGATGTGCCTGAAATCTATACACTAGATCCATTAGGTTCACTTCTTCCTGATAATTACGCAGCCGTCGGTACGGGTGCAGAATTAGCATTAGGATTAATTGATTCTGAGTACAAGAAAAGCATGTCAGAAGACGCATCAAAGAAACTTGCTATCAAGGCAATAAAGTCGTCAATACAAAGAGATTCAGCAAGCGGAGACGGTATCGATATCTTGACGATAACCAAAAAAGGGATTGCAGAAGAATCTCTCGATCTATGATTTGAAAATCAATTCAGAATTATTAATTTCAAAATAATCAAACCCGGATAGTTTTTTTCATTTCCCAGTATATATCGCCAATATGATGTATATTGTTCAAGATAACTCCCTTCTCCATATTTCTTGCACTGACATCATCAACTAATGACATACATACTGCAAGCTCCTTTTTGTGAGTCTGGTCTTTTACTAGCACAATTTCGGATTCTTTAAAGGGCGTAAAGTCAGTTATACCAGGCCTCATAATATTGGCTCCATTGCATACAAATTTCACTGCGTTCATATCAACTTGTACTGACGAAAAATAATTCAATAACTCGTGTTGACTTAGATGGGGAATGATAATGTCCGGTGCTAATTGGATAGCAATGAAATTATTTCCAACTAGCAGTCGTTTATTTTCATCTATTACGTAGGCCTGTAGATTCTTAACGGGTACATTAGAATTTGCTGGCCATGTCATACCAATACAATCATTGATATCATGTATTTCTCTCTTTGATAAAGAATGTACCTTCAATTATTTTGTTCTTGTTTTTCAGATATTTATCGATATCCATACACCATTTCCCGAAAATACTTTAAATAGCTAACTCTAATGTAAAAAGTTTGGAGTTTCAGATTTTTTTATGGTGAAAAGAATTTGATATTTTTTTCACTCTATCTACACCATTGATCTTTTCGATTATTCTAAGAGACTGCTCGGGAACAAACTGAGTCCATTTAATATTTTTCAACATTCTCCGTCTAATCTCAGTTCCAGAAAAATGTACGCGATTAATGAGTTTAGGTTCTAGTACCCTGATATTTCTTTGGATAAAAAGGTAACCAGTAAATGCGTTATTTGTAAAAACAGCATCATATTGGGGAACTAACATGTCAACTGTGTGAGTCCATGTTGAGTGGATATTTGTATCCGGAATAGGAATTATCAGGGTTTTTTTGCAATCAATTGTAGGGTCAGCATTTAGTGAATCTTTAATCATAGATAATCTTTCTCCAGCGGTAAATGGGTTGTCTGGTTCGTAGCTTGCCTGAGAACTACCAATTACAATTATAAGTTCATTAACCTTCGTGAATGCAAATCGAATCGCTGCAATATGACCCAAATGAAATGGTTGAAACCGACCGATGAATAAAGCTCTTGACAAATTAGTATAGAATATAAGACGAATAATTTAAATTTTGAAGTCTAACTCAATATTTATATTATGTTTGAAGAACAAGAGATTTGTGGTTTTTTTACAAATACATAACTTGTCTGCGAATATTAATGGTAAAGAAATTCTTAATGATCTTTGTTTTGAATTAGAGAGGGGTCAAGTGCACGCTATAATGGGTCCCAACGGTTCTGGAAAAAGCACTCTTGCAAATGTAATCATGGGGCATCCAAAGTATACCGTTACATCCGGAAGTATTTTGGTTGATGGCGAAAACATACTTGACATGAGTACAGAAGAAAGAGCAAAGAGAGGTCTTTTCTTGGGATTCCAATATCCTACTGAAATTCCAGGAGTTGGCTATAGTCATTTTCTGAGGAACGCATACAATATACTGAACAAAAGTCTGAGTGGAAAGCAAAAAGATAGAGAAGTATTCTTGACTGTAAAGGAATTCCATGAGTATCTCAAAAAGAACCTAGATAGCGTGGGACTTCAGTCCACATTTTTAAGCAGATATCTGAACGAAGGTTTTTCTGGAGGGGAGAAAAAAAGATCCGAGGTTATGCAAATGCTGGTCCTCAAGCCATTAATCGCCATTCTCGATGAACCCGACTCTGGTTTAGATATTGACGCAATCCAAGCAGTCGCTGAAGCCATAAACATTTTGATATCAACTGGTGCAGGAGTACTAATCATCACGCATTATGCTAGAATTCTAAGATATTTGTCAAAACTCGATAAAGTACATGTCATGTCAAAAGGGCAGATCATCAAATCAGGAGGAAAAGAGCTCTCCGAAGAATTAGAAGTAAAGGGATATGGCTGGATAGGATTAGCTGACGATACTAGCACAACCCAATAGCACTGAATTATTGATTAGTCTCGTTCGTTGCCTGAGATTTTATTTTCTGGACGTACGATCTAGAAAATACTGGGGCCATTATTGTTGTGATCCAGCCAATTGTTACTGTAATAGAGAATAGAGTAGAATCAATAATACCTGATGTAAATCCAATAGCTGCTATGACCAGTTCCACCATTCCTCTACCATTCATGATAAAGGCAATTGCAAAACTTTCGTCCTTTGTAAATTTAATTAATCTAGAACCGATGTATCCTCCACCTACCTTGGACAGAACGGCAGCGATTCCTAGAATTATGAAAAGCGGAAGGTTGTTTACGATTGAATCCATGTTGATATTTATTCCAATTGTGGCAAAAAATATGGGAGCAAAAAAACCAAAGGTGATAGCCGAAATTATTCCGTAAACTCTCTCGAAATTTTCCTTTCTAATAATTTCCTTGTATACTATCAAGCCTGAAAAAAAGGTACCTATGATAAAATGTAACCCAAATACTACTTGTGCGATAACAGATACCAAAATGGTAGATATAAGTAATATTCCAAATCCTGCTTCTGGTGTATGTAATTTATCAAAGAAATATGCGCCACGACGTTGCAGCCAAAGGCTTGTCTTTCTAAATAAAATATCGACAAGAAATATACCGCCAATAAACAATGATATCTTTATTATTGAATTAATTAGCTGCTCTGCAATATTCACAGGTGTTCCGCCTGCTTCATTCAGCTGTAGAACAAGTGACAGAACAACAAGTGAAAAAATATCGTTTATTACAGCCGCAGTAATTACAGTGTTGCCCAGTTTGGTTTCCAATATTCCAAGTTGCATTAGGACAATTGTAGTCACTGGAACAGCAGTTATTGACAACAACAATGCAACAAACAATGATTGAATCATGGGAAGGCCGAAGAAATAGGCTACTGCAAATCCACTCGCAAAAGGTATTGAAAACGCTATTATAGATAAAACTGCTGCATGTAGTCCAGCCTTTCTTATTTCCCTTGGATCCATCTGTAATCCTGCCAATAACATAAGAAAGAATACTGCTAAGTCTGAAAGTACACCTAGACTCTCATTTGGAGCGATTAATTTCAAAAAATATGGGCCAATTATTATTCCAGCTGCTAGCTCCCCTACCAGAGGAGGCATTTTGAGCCTTTGGAAGAACTCACCTAGTAAGCGTGCAGCTACCAAGATTATAACTACACTGATGAACAGCTGCTCTGTGGCCATGATTTATCAAATTTATCCTAACTAGATTTATCCTTATCCTTTTGGAACTGCCACATTATTCATATTAGATGGTTTGCGATACTATTTCGGTTTTATTGTCATATTTGAATAGAGATGTCAGCTTAACATATCAATCAATTCTCTTCACCCAGTCGTAGCAAGATATTGTCATAAAGTAATCAATAGAAATTAAGTCAAATTTTTATCCATGTTTCTTTAAGATGGTAACTTCATTTTTAGATAGTACAATCCAAATCATCATTCGGAATATGCCCCTTCTAATAATTACTACTTTTGGTATCTACACAAATATATCGATCGACAAGTATTTCTTGATCAGTATTGGTCGCCAGTAAGTACTTGCTAAAAAATATTGGCCATTTTATGGCTCGCGCCATAAAGCCTTTACTTTAGCTAAAAACACAAAACCTATCATGTATAATACTAGAACCAACAATCCAAGCTCAATTGACCACTCCTGTGGAGTAGAAATTCCCATTGTACTTTGAATTATCAGGGATGCATGTGTCGTTGGTACAAAGTAAGAGGCGTATTGTAATTGAATGGGCAATCTTTCAATACTGTAAAAAACTGGTGGTATTATAGAAAGGATCACGTTAACAAACGAAATTATCTGTGACACGTTACGCATGTGTAGCATATGTGAGGATAGAAAAAATCCCATTGATGACATCGATCCCCATACGAGAAATATAGTTACTAGAAGTAGAGGAATGTAAATGGAAGAGGATAAGAAGAAAGTAGCTAATGTTATCAATACCAATAATGCAGGTAATCCGAAAAGTATCTGAGAAATTGCCAAGCCAATCATGTAAGTAATTGGAGACACAGGTGATGCAACAAAGACATCCTGAATCTTGTACTCGTTCTTGTAAAAAGAGATATCTTGGCCCAATGATAACCCATATCCAACTAACGCCATTACCAGACTGCCGGTAATAGAGAGTGGTAAATACCTGCCTTCACTAATAATAAACAAAATAAACAATAAAGAGAACGGACTTATGGCAGAGAAAATCAATGATAATGGATTCCTTTTTAACCAAAGAATACCCGTCAAGTAGGCAATGAGAAAGGTTTGCATTAATGCATTCTTGATTTTTGTGATAATCATGCCAAGCAAATCATGTATTCCAGATATATAGGATTTTGTTCTGCTGAATATCAAATGCCAAAGGAAAGAAAATCGCCAAGTCGGAAGAGATCAGGCAGGAGTACGGCATTATCCACAAGAACTAAAAAACAAATTGATTCTTTACCTAAGCATGCGCAGCATATTTTTACCAAGACACATACCAATGCGGTAGAACAATACAAAAATCCGGACAAAAGACGAGGGGGGAAACGTCAGAGTGTTGAAGAAGTCGCCCACAAGGCAGCATGGGCAGCTGTTAAAAATCAATACAGAAAAAAAGGCGATAAATGGGTAAGAAAAGAATGAAATGTTTGATGACTTGATTATTAGTTTGTGTTCGTATGATAATAGAGCGAAGTTTCTAATCAAATTTATTAGCGTTTTTGATTAGGCATGATATTGAAATGTTCAGAATGTGGTTGTAGTCATGATGACTGCAAAGCAAGTGTATCTCCCATTAACTGTACTGGGTGTTTTTTGGATGAATGTTGTTGCAAGTTGATAGTCAATTTTAACAATCAAGTATTTCTTAAATTGGAAGAAAAATCGTTGAAAAATTAAACAATTCAATTGAAAAGTAGATATTGAAAAACAGCAAATTATGAACGAAATTACCGTTTGGTTAGTTTTACATGTTGGCATGAAATTGCTCAAAACTGTGTGAATAGATTTCAATTATATTTCCAAAAGGATCTGAGCAAAATACGAGTTTATGGTGTTTTTTAGGATTCAATTCGTAAATATCACTTAGTTGTCTTCCTCCAGTTTCAACAATCCTTTTTGTCAAATCCTCAATATTTCTTTCAGTGATGGCTACATGGATAATCCCGCCAGCCCAGTATTTAATTTGTTGATTTTTGATCACTTGTTTGGGTTCAATAAACTGAAAAATTTCAAACCCTATATTATTACCTGATGACATCCATACAATCCTTAATCTCCTAAATTTAGATCCGAAAATATTCCGAAGAACGTTACCTATCCAGATATCATTGATGTCTAATTCGGCGGGACCCCTAACCACTGTGAAACCCATTACTTCTTGATACCATTTCATACCTTTCTCTAAATCTGGAACGCTAATAGCGATGTGATTGATTATTTTTGGAGGATGAATTGGACACATGGGTAATGATTATTGATAACACTCTGTCTTTTAATTTTATTGAGTTTTAATTCAGATTAGCTAAGTCTTGTCATGCTGTATAACAAAATCACTGTATTCCTCACCTTGTTCACCATATTCAATTTTTACCCCATCCACTCTGGAATTCTCAGGACCTATTTTGCTCCATTGCACAACGTTGTTAACATCAATTTTATTTCCGCTCAACAAAGCCTCCACCTGCCCATCAGGTAGATTTCGTACCCAGCCTACTACAGAATTTTTCTTTGCAATTTGTTGCATATTAAATCTAAAATAAACTCCTTGAACTTTACCCTTAATCAACAATCGAGCAGAAATAATCTCTTTATTGTCTCTCGCTGTATTCTTAGAGTCTCGGTAACTCACAATATTTTTTGCGCAATGCTATTTTATATATATTCAATGAAAAGTTTTGGTTAGGGAATTTAGACTTCTATTAGATTTCTTTAGGATGTAACTTATCCAAACCTTATATACTCAAATGATATGCATAATTCCATTATAAAATGAGGACTAAATTCGGCTTTACTCAAGGATTAAATATTGCCAGACTGGGTCTGGATGAAATACAAATTATGACAGCTTGTCAAATTGCCGACAGAATTGATTTTGATTCAATCTGGTCAATGGATCATTCAAATGTACCTCAGTGGAAAAATGCAGTTGTTAATGATGCATGGTTGTTACTGGCGGCAATTGGTGCAGTCACAAGAAATGTGGAATTAGGGACTTGCGTAACTGATGCAATTAGGCGACATCCCTCTACCATTGCTCTTTCATCAATTACATTGGATAGATTAACTAATGGCAGAGCTATTTTGGGTATCGGCGCAGGAGAAGCACAAAATGTAGTCGATTTTGGTATAGAGTTTAAAAAGCCGGTAACTAAATTTAAAGAGCAACTAGAAGTTATTGAGGCCCTTTTTGATTCCGATCCTGACAATAGAGTAAACTATAATGGTGAATACTACAAATTGATTAACGCATGTTTGCAGGCAAAGAGCATTAGAAAACCTAGACCTCCAGTATACATCGCAGCAGGTGCCCCAAAGACCCTAGAACTGTGTGCGATTTATGGAGATGGTTGGATACCAATAGGTTATACTCCTGCATTGTTCCAACACCATGCAAATATTATCAGAGATCATGCAAAAAGAATTGGAAGAGATATAAGTGATTTTCAATTCGCAAATGACGTAGACGTCTATTTTACGGATGATGGCGAAGAAGCGTGGAATAAGATGAAGAATGCAGTCAAGGTTAGTCTATACAAACCAGAGCTGCTGAAGGTCCACAATATACAACAGGATTCAGAATTTGATTTCCGTAGGTACTTTACTGAGTATGCAATGAATAAACCAGAGCTAATGGAACAAATGAAAAGAGCTGCAATGCAAATCCCAGACGATGTAGCAAGAAGTGCAATAGGCGTTGGCAAACCGGATGACGTGATAGAAATGCTAGAACGATTTATGGAGGCTGGAACAAATCACTTTATAATTAGATTCTGGGGCGATGGATATTTCAAAAACATAGAAATGTTTGGTAAAAAGGTAATTCCCTATTTCAGAGAACAGGAAAAATAACTGTAGACATATGTATAGTAAAGATAGATAATGAACGTTCTAATAATTAGATGTCAATAAATTCAAGGATTTGATTTAGTAAAAAAAGTGTCTAGTTTAATCATAGTTTTATTTCTTTTTTCCGTCTTACGAATAAGTGGATCCGCATCAAATCCCAATAGATTTAAGTTTTCGGCAAAACTTTCAGCAAACCCGTGAAAAGTATAGATCTTTTCTGGGTTGCACTTCTTCACTACGGATATTAGATCATTATAATCACAATGGTCACTGAGAGGCAAACAATGATCCAATCCTAATGCATACTTGTAATATGACTTTAAGGCCCATCCACTAAATCCGATGGATATGGCACCATATTTCTTCTTAATATATTTTAGAAAGCCATTTTTGCATGATGTAATTGGAGCTATTAATAACCACGGTTGGTGAGAAGAAAGCATGTCGGATCTTTCTGCGTCAGAGAAAGTAACATAATTGTCCATACTGACCCCAAACTCTGAATAAAGTTTATTCATCTCATCTATAGAATCATGCACGATTAATGGTTTCCAATGCCTAAATACATTTGTTAGAATTTGTGCTTTCCCTAGAGTGTACCCTAACAAGATAACTGGAAGACCACGGTGATACATTTCTGATATTATCAAATTAGCCTTGTGTATCGTGGTTTCAAAATTTGGAAAAACGTAATCAGGATGGCCGAAGGTAGATTCTATTATGAGAATTTTTGCTTTGGGCACTACTGCCGCATCCATAAATGCTCTTTTTCTTATTGATATATCTCCAGTGTAATACATTTGATCTTTTATGAGCAGTCCATTTGATCCGAGAATATGTCCTGAATTTAGTAATTCAAATCCATGTTGTTCAAACGTTTCCCCATATTTGTATCCGCGATGCATTGCAATTTTGTGAGTTATCTTTGAGGTGATAATCTTATTACCGTTTTCCTTAACGCATTTATATAGATGATCGGTATGTGCGTGAGAAATGAAAATGAGATCAGAATTTGGCTGCCTATTTGGATCAAGGTATAACTTTTTACCCTTGCTGTCGACAGTTATACCATAGTTATCCACACAAACATCAAGCATCAGTTTCTTTGAATTTTGCTGAGTATATTAATTTTAGTACATGAATTTCGATAAAAAATTGTTAACTTTTTTTAGGTTGGTCTTGAACGATAATAAACGATGGTTGCTGAAGTAAAATTTAAGTTATATTAAATTTCTAGTTTTGAGTAATGATACTGACTCGATATTGGTTTATTATTTCTGTTATAAGTTTGAGTGCAGTACTTGTTATTTTTGAGATTTTTATTTTTTATCCGCATAATGATTTTGATTCCTATGTCTATGGACAGACTTCCGTTACCGAACTTCCTAATTTGGGTGTCGAGCGAACAAACTCCTCTTTCAATGCGGAGGGAACAATAAACACTGTCTTGTTTTTGAGAGGTGAATCCAATGACACACAACCAGTAGTTAATGATATCAATACAAACCTTTCTTCAAAGTATCTTCTTGGAGGGAAGTGGAGAGCCGATGTCTTAAGGGACAATGTAACATATTTTAAAACCAACTTTACTATGATTGAAACTGATGGCCGCAATATTCATTATCACACGATTGTCTATAAGCCAATTTCAAAACAATCAGTAAGTCAAGACATGCAAGGTAAACTAGGGACATTTTTTAAAAATAAGGGCAGCAACTCTTCAGGGTTTAATTGCAATGTGGATGTATATACAAATGGGGTATTAGAATGGGAAAACGTTCCTATAAGAGTATCATTCATAAATTCAAAAGTAATAATGATTGATATAAAAGATGAAAAAACTGTTGAACATTTTTTGAAAAGTCCTATTTATGGATTGATAAATTCGATCGATCTTACCCAGCAATAGAATTTATTGAATGACTGTCACGTCAATTCATGACCACTAAGTCATTCGAGTGATGTGTATTTCGAACTATAAAGTTCGTATTCAATACTATGTGATTACCCTGTTTAGTTTTCTTTTATCAATTGCGTTTTTAATTTCAAAGGCAATTCTCCTACCCATACTCATGTCATGTTGAAAAAGGAAATCAGAATATTGAGAACCAGAAACGTAGAGATTTGTCCCAGCAACTATTCTAGCAGAAAACTCAAAGGCAATAAACTTTGCATCCTTAGTATATACCCCTTCCAAACAAAATGGTCCAGGGATACCTGGAGGTATTAGCCTTTCAGAAGCTCGCATAAAATTATCGCCCATCTTATACACATCGTCGAGAAGTGATTCTCTGAGAACTAATGGAATATTTCCAATTACGTTATAGGTAGGCTCCATTGGATCATTAAGCTGATGCTTTGAAGGAATTCTAGAAATTCCATCAATATCAGATTCATACCTTCTATCTACGCCCATGAATTCTATATCTCCGGATATTGGAGAATAAAAGTAGTGTAGGAATACTGGAACTCCCTTAACATATTCTTGTATATATAGATCATTTTCATCTTTAATGACGTTTTCATTCAAGAGCTTGTTGTACCCTTCATCAAAACCATGCCGATCTGATGCAAGAAAATATCCTTTGCCCCCGGCAGCTCCATGTAACTTTACAATGCAAAGATCCTTGATTTCAGCCTTAGATCTTATAGTTGTGGGTATATTTAATTTTGATTCTAACATCAGTTTTTCTTTAAGGTTTCTATCTGCCTCCCACCTTAAAATGAGTTTATTACCAAAAAAAGGTACATCAATATTTTCTATTTCTTCGGAGCTTAAGGATGAGATGAGAGTACCGTGAGGGATAAGGATACATTCCAATTTATTCAATCTTTTTTGGAAATCTGATTCTAGTATATCCCTAAATTTATCTACCAGCATAACATGATCAATAAAGTTAAATCTTTTGTACACATGATAACGCTTTTTTTCAGTTATCAGAAGCGTCCTAAATCCTTCATCCTTTGCGCCTTTCAGTACCTGAAGTGAACAATGAGATCCTAGAGTTCCAATGATCTTTGTCAAACTAACTATCGTATGGATTACTAAGACTAGGAAATTAATATTATTCGAAATTTTGTTAATTTGGCCGAAACTTTCTAGTTATTTGCCCGAGGTTGTTAGAAATTCTGCAATCAGTTTTATGACAAAAGCAATACCGCCCACGAAGCCTATACCCAATAGCACTAGCCTTAGGTGAGTCATATAGTCATCCTTGCTAGTTTTTTTTGCTAGTTTCAATGTCTGAATTATTTCTACTACTTTATGTTGTACGAATGACAAAAATTCCACATTTTATCGCATTATTACATTATTTGAATCTACCGAAATTGAATAAACAACTACGCGAGTGGAGTATCGGAGGATGAATGGATGATAAGTTGTCTTATAAATAGTGAGAGTAAAAATTACTAATAGGCGAAATAATGTTTTAACATTTAGGGGCAAATAAAGCATTGTCAATTTTCTTGACTTAAAATGGCGTCCAAATTCATGTCTTTTATCTCAGATGCAATCTGGGAGACGGATCTCATTACCAAATATGGATTTTAGCGCCATATTGTGTTACTGCATTCGGCTATATCACGTTTCGTTAAATTTGTTTGCTCTTCTTAGGCGTGAATGACAGATTATGAAGTGAATACGCGATCTTTTTCGGTTCTTTGCATCTCAACGAACGTTTCAGTATTTTGAACTCCTTCTATCTTGCCAATTTGTTTTATAACAACGTTGTGGAGTTCTTCGAGAGTGGTAGCACTGATAGCTACCAAGATATCGAACCTACCTGTCACCTCAGATATTGATATTATTTGAAATATTTTCAAAAGTGAAGTATGTATTTCTCTTTTTAATTTGGGATCTCTATTTATTCCAACGACGGCCTTGACATTTATTCCCAAAAGAGGTTCGTTCACGATTATAGTCGATTTTTGGATCAAATTTCTTTTATAAAGACGCTTAATTCTGCTATACAGGACTGAAGAATTGGTTGATAATAGTTTACTTAATCGAGGCACCGAAATATTAGCATTCTTACACAGTTCCGACAATATTTTCATGTCTAAATCGTCGAATTTTTGCAATATCTAGTCAATAATAAACCGAGTATTAATAAATGTAGTTTTTAGCAAGATTTTGTTAACTATAAAACTAGTAAAGGACACACTGGAAAAAGTACAACCAATTCTTAAAAGGAAATTAAAATATCACTTAATTTGATAGCGAATTTTCATGATTGAGCTGAATATCAAAAAATATCTTGAAACTGTATGCCTACTTATTGCGCTGTACCAAATCATTGAAAAAACTATATATATTTAAGAAGCCATATTTAGGCTCACCTAATGCTACTTCCATCAGAAATTGAATCTAAATTATTAATACCTGCAGTAAGAGCAATATTATCGAAAGAGCTTGTAATCGAAAAAGGATTAAAGGAAGAGGAGGTAGCAAGATTACTTGGGATAACTCAAGCTGCAGTAAGCAATTATCTGAGAGGCACGCGTGGTGATAATGAAATAATAGCAAAACTATTATCATTAAGCGAAATCATGAGTATGATAAAAGAAATTCGCGATGATCTTTCTACAAATAGGGCATACACTGCAAAGACACTATCTAAATTTATTGCACTATGCAATTATATGCGCTACTCACTCATCATATGCGACGCACATCATAGTCTTGAAAGAAACATTGATGAAAAGGTATGTGAACAATGTAAAGTTACCCTGACTGGTACCAAACAGTAAATAACTGTTGCAAACAGTAGAAATTCTATTTCGGTTTTTCGGTACGAATCATATTCAAGACATTTGGGATAACTTCCGACCCTTTTAGGGTTCCAATCGATCCCTTATTTGCCCATGATTCGGTAAAGCGCTGACTTCCATCACCTTTGATACCATCTCCAGATACCAATAATGGAATTGGGTCATCCGTGTGTGATTTTTTAACGCAAGGTGTAGAGTGATCACCAGAGATTACTACAACGTGTTGTCTTGACATGTATTTCAAAAACATGCCAAAGAAATTTTCATCGATTGATTCAATGTTAGATTTCTTGCCCAATGCGTCGCCATCATGTCCAAATTCGTCTGGTCCTTTAATGTGAACATAAACAAGATTATAAGAGTTAAGAATTTCTGCGACTTCTTTTGCCTTTTGTTTATAATCATCTATTTTTTCTGAACGAAATAGATCCATTCCTATTATTTTAGCTATTCCAATCTCTACAGGCATATCGACTAGGCAGGAGGCGGAAATTCCAAACTTCTCGTTAATCGGCTGGAGATGCGGCACACTATTCCCTGCATCTCGTAGCAATATTACGTTCATCGGTTTCTTACTGTTTGAAATTCTAGCCAGATTTACTGGATGTTCCTTCATCAAGACAATGGATTTGCAAGTAAATTCATTGACAATTCTTGCGGACAGCTTGGAGGATTCAGAATCTTCTTCTGGCTGAGATTCTTGAACTTCCATATTCTCAACGTTAGTATTGGCAATTCCAATTCCGTTCAATTTACCGTAGGCAGGATCGGTATTAGTTATTTTATCAGAGAGAAATTTCTTGTTATGTCTGAATTTAATAATTACACGGTGAGAAATAGTTGGATTTATTTTAACTGACACACCTGGATCGTCAAATTTTAAATTTTGTACTAGATATGAACAGATATTGTTGGCTTCTTGCCTTGTGATATCCCGACCCGCACGCCTATCAATTATTTTATTGTCATCTAAAGTGGCAAAGTTTCCTCTTAATGCAAGGTCTCCATCACGGAAATCAATGTCAGATCCTACTATTTCCACAATTCCTCTTCCAGCATACTTTTTCCCCTCAAAATTATAACCTAGCATATTAAATACGGCAATATCTGATTGAGGGGATATTCCTTTTCCTACGCTTATCACTTGACCCATTTTTCCCTTTCTTGCCAGAGAATCAATATTCGGAGTCGTTGCTGCCTCAAGTGGAGTATGACCATTCAATTGAGGATTCGGAAGATCGCCTATTCCATCAAGTAGAACATACAATACTCTCAAATCTGGATTATCAGACAATGTTTGAAGAGAAAAGATACCATGATTTATCTGTAATGTCATTGACAAGAAATCTTTTTTTTGCGAATTTGTGTACACAAAGAATTAAAAAGAACTGAGGCAATAGGTGTTTAAGACAAATTGAGAATCATGGCTATTGGGAGTAGAATTTTTGTAACAAGCTTTCAATTAGCAGGTGTCGAAGGTATTAAGGTTGAATCTGCAACCGAGGCTCTTCATCATATCAATGGCTTAGATAACGTTAGTGATGTGGGCCTTGTTCTAATAAGCGAAGACATTGGCAAAGAAATTCGAACCCAACTAACAAATATCAGAGCTAAACGTCCAATTCCACTAATTTTTGAATTACCTGCACCTGGCGGCAGTAGGGAAAATGTAGATTATAGAGCTTTACTAAAACAGATTTTGGGTGTGTAATTTAATTTCTATTTTAACTTGACTGTGGATGCTAAACTGAAATCTTGAAAAATCAACTATCAGATCATTAATTATTATGAACTTGTTTTTTTTTTTGAAAGCGTATAGTCTATATTTTCCAATTAATTAACGATAGCAATTGCTCGATATAGTGCTGCTTGCAGTCCTGATACCAATTAATGTTGGAATTCTTGCTTGTTGGACTTATTTTCTTATTTTTATCATCTGGTCAATTTCTAGGTCACCAAAACTGGAATGGTCCGCACGATTTCGAATAGATTCAAAACCCAAGGTTAGCATTATAGTTCCTGCGAGAAACGAAGAAGGTACAATATTAAAATGTCTGCAATCTCTGTTATCGCAAGACTATGACAAATATGAAGTAATTGCGATCGATGATTCATCGACCGACAGGACCTTGTCAATCATCTCAAAATTGTCTGAAAAAGATAATAAATTGATAACAGTGAAATCACCACCAAGACCTAATGATTGGGTTGGTAAGAATTGGGCATGTTTCCAGGGATATAAAAAATCGACAGGAGAAATCCTATTGTTTACTGATGCCGATAGTGTCCATAAACCTGATGCACTATCATCTGCAATTAATACAATGATCCATGATGATCTGGATGCGGTCACACTCGTCCCTAAATTATTATGCTATGATTTGATTACGAAATTTACTTTACCCGTACTATCTGTGTTTTTACATTCCAGATACTCACCACTTCGGGTAAATAATCCAAAAAACAAAATCGGCTATTTTTTTGGCAGTTTTTATCTTATATCTAAAAAGAATTATGAGAAAATCGGCACACATGAGCAAGTGCGTCAGGAATTAGTCGAAGATGGAGCTCTTGGACGTAGAGTGAAAGAGCAAGGAATGAAATTAAGATTAGTTAGAGGTGAAAATTATGTTGAAGCAACCTGGGCTCGTGATCCCCGTTCTCTCTGGCATGCCTTGCGTCGTATAATTATCCCGTTGCGATCACAAAAAAGAAAATCTGCATTAATGGCTACAGCTTTTATCTTCTTTATCTTATTGGAGCCAGTTCTAATTCTACCGCTTTCCTTGTTATATTTTCCAGATAGTCAGTTCAGAGGACTTTTACTAACTGTCAATTTGCTAATAATTTTCCTGTTGCTTGCATGTGCAGTTGTACAGTCTCATTTCGGTCTCCTACAAAAATCAATTTATGGAGCAGGTTTTGTAGTAGGATGTACGGTGATAACGGTTTGCTTCTTATTATCCGTATTTGAGTTAAAGGGGAATAGAGTAGTAAAGTGGCGCGATAGAAGTTATTTTGTCGGCACCAAGCAGCATCCATTTCATCTATAAGTGTGTCAAAAAGAAATGAAATTAGAAATGACAATCATTCGTTGAAACAAATTATTAATAATAATGCCCATCAATAATAATGGGCATTGAAATCTCGGCTGGACGCAATAGATCTGGTGACATCTAACGACCTTGTTCAAAGAGTACAGGATTTCCCAATAAGTAAGGAAGAGATTATTGAATTAGTAGCCCGATATGACACAAGATCGCTATGCAATTTTGCACAAAAACTTAGAGACATTTGCAAAAATGGTCCGATCACATACTCTAGGAAGGTGTTCATAAATTTGATAAATCTCTGCAGGGATAGCTGCTCTTACTGCACCTATAAGAAAGAATTATCAGATTTTGACTTGTCAATTTTGACGAAGGAGCAAGTTCTAAACATAGCAAGGTTAGGCAAACGTCTGAAATGTACTGAGGCATTAATCGTCACTGGGGAAAGGCCTGAACAAAAATATCCCGAATTCAAAGAATGGTTAAGTGAATACAATTGCTCAACCACTGCTGAATACGTTGAACAAATAGGCGAGTTAATATTGGTAGAAACAGGGCTGTTACCACATACAAACGCTGGTACATTAAAGTATGATGAATTATCTCTACTCAAAAAATCCAATGTAAGCCTAGGATGTATGCTAGAGACATCAAGTGAAAGACTCGCTGGTAAGAACATGCCTCACGAATTTGCACCCAGCAAAAATCCAAGAGCTAGGATAAGAGTTCTCGAAAACGCAGGCAAATTGAAAATCCCTATTACAACAGGGCTACTCGTTGGAATAGGCGAAACATTGGAAGAAATAATTGAATCATTGATAGTTATTAGAAGTTTAAATCAAAAATATGGAAATATTCAGGAAATAATAATCCAAAACCATGTCCCCAAGTATAATACTAAAATGAGGAACTCTTTGCCGCCCACACATGATTCATTTTTATTAACTATCGCATTGGCAAGGATTATCATGCCGCACATGAACATTCAGGTTCCACCTAATCTCAGCCCTAAAGTTTATTCTACCTATATTGGTGCAGGAATCAATGATTGGGGAGGTATATCTCCGTTAACAATTGATTTTGTAAATCCAGAATCGCCTTGGCCCGAGATCAGTGATGTAAAACATGTTACTGAAAAGGAGGGACATATCTTTAGAGGAAGACTTCCAATTTACCCGGAATTTGTTAAGAATAAAAAAGAGTTCATTCCAAAGAATCTTTGGAAATATGTTTCGCAGATGTCTGATAGCACTGGATTGGTAAAGGAGGAGCTATGTTAATGCTTGAATCAATATTGAGAGACCTAGATCCTGTTATTTCCGATATACTAAATCAGTCACTAGATTCAAAAAATATTTCTATAAAACAAGCTATTGAATTGTTACAAACAACGGGGACTGAAATGATAATGACTGCTATGGTCGCTGACAATTTGAGAAGAAAAGCAGTAGGTGATAATGTGACTTTCGTAATAAATAGAAATATCAATTTTACAAATGTCTGTATTAAAAGATGTGGCTTTTGTGCTTATAGTAGAGACTTTAGAAATGAAGAAAGTTATTTTCTACCTACAGAAGAAGTTGTAAGAAGAGCTAAGGAGGCATGGAATTTAGGTGCAACTGAAATTTGTATCCAGGCAGGGCTACCTCCAAAGATGGACGGCTTCTTATATGTTGACATATGTAAGGCGATAAAAAAAGAGTTACCAAATATACATATTCATGCGTTTTCTCCTGAAGAGATCATGTATGGTTCCTATAGATCAGGACTATCTGTGAAAGAATACCTGAGGATGTTAAAAGAATCTGGACTAGGAAGTTTGCCAGGAACTGCGGCTGAAATACTGGACCAAGATGTTCGCGATCTGATATCTCCAGGTAGAATCACGGTTGCTGATTGGCTCAATGTTATAACAACCGCACACAAATTGAAAATACCTACCACTTCAACTATAATGTACGGCCACGTAGAAACAATGGAAGATAGGGCTAAACATTTGGATTTATTAAGGTCAATTCAAAAACAGACAAATGGATTCACAGAATTTGTACCATTGAGCTTTGTACATAAAGAAGCTCCAATGTATAATCATAATCTTGTCAAGGGGATTGCGCCGGGTCCAACAGGTCAGGATGTGATAAAAATGCATGCAGTTTCGAGAATTATGCTCAACAATTTCATAAATAACATTCAGGTTTCTTGGGTCAAGGAGGGAGCAAAAATGGCCCAATTGCTTCTTGAGGCCGGAGTAAACGATTTTGGCGGCACCTTAATTAATGAAAGTATTTCTACATCTGCAGGATCTGAGTTTGGACAATTAATGAGACCAAAGGAGATAAGATCGGTGATACAATCAGCTGGTCGAATACCAGCACAAAGAAACTCAGTCTACGGAATCATAAAAGTTTATGACGGAATTAATGATGAAAACGAATCGTTACTAGATAGTGCAGAAACAACACAATTTGGCTCTTATCATGAATTGATAAAATTAGATAAATTCAGATATAAGCGTACGAAATGAAATGAATGTATACCTTGATGTATTGCCCTTCTGTTCCAATAGGAAGAGTAGATTCTGTCTTCTGCTTTGGGATCCCAAATCAACCGTGAATGTCGAGCTGAATTATCGGCATTTCCCATAATCATTCGGGGATTCAAGAGTCAAGATTGATTTTTTAAAGAATTGATACTAAAAGAGTGTTATTTCAAGAAAATGAAGCGAGCCAATATAATAAATTATTTAATATTTAGATAATTGTTATAGGCATGAACCTCCCAATTATTCATTACATTTAAGAATCTCAACCATACACATTAGGAGAGTTTGATTAACCTAGGAATCTTGATATCCGGTAGAGGCAGCAATATGGAATCAATTTTGAATTTTCTAAAGGAACACATGACATCCAACATAAGTCCTAAAATAGTAATCTCCAGTAAAGCTGAGGCAGAAGGTCTTCAGAAAGCCTCAAAATTTGAAATTCCAACAAGCACTATTTCTATCAATTCAAAAAGTTGGGATTATGATAAGGAAATAGTAAAAAAATTGCAAGAACATGATGTGTATCCTGAAAACGGACTTGTATGTTTGGCCGGTTATATGCGTCTGCTGAGTCCAGAATTTGTAAGAAAATACAAAATGAGAATTATGAATATCCATCCCTCGCTGTTGCCTTCATTTCCTGGTCTTAATTCCCAAAAAAAAGCGTTGGATTATGGAGTAAAAGTTACAGGATGTACTGTTCATTTTGTTGATGAAGGATTAGATTCAGGTCCAATTATCGCACAAAGACATGTCGTAGTGTTGGACAATGACACACATGAGTCATTGTCTGACAGGATACTTGAGCAGGAGCATATTCTGTATCCCTATTGCGTGAACCTATTTGCTGAACAAAGATTACTTGTTCACGGTAGAAGGGTAATTGTTATTGGGCAGTAAATGCAAAACCAGTGAATAAAAAATAGTAAAGCAAAAAAATAGCTTTGTGAAATTTTAGAATATTTGGGACAACTTATAGACGGAAATCTAGTATCTCAAAAAGTAAAACTAACAATCAGAGATGAGGTTTTAGATTTAGTAAACAGAGGTATTCAACCTTGCTTAGCTACAATCTTAGTTGGCGATAATCAAGCATCCACGACATATGTTAAGAATAAACAGACCGCAGCAAACAGTGCGGGAATATTAACTAGAGATTTCAAACTGCCAGAGAATGTCACTCGGAACGAGCTTATAAGCATTATAGAGGAATTAAATCGCGATGACAAAGTACATGGAATACTTGTACAACTTCCATTGCCACGCCAGATTGAAACTTCCATTACTAATATGGTAAACCATGAGAAAGATGTCGATGGTTTGACATCTCACAATTTGGGTTTATTGTTGAAAGGCACTCCAAAACTAGTACCTTGCACTCCCTTAGGTATCATTGAGCTTTTAGATTTTTACAACATAGATGTTAAGGGGATGGATGTGGCCATATTAAACAGAAGTAATTTAGTTGGAAAACCTTTAGGTATCTTACTCATGAACCGTGATGCAACAGTAACGTTTTTCCATTCAAAATCAAAAAATATCGAGCATAAATTAAGAAACTTTGATTTCATCATTACTGCTGTAGGTGATCGACAGAAATTTATTCTCCAAAAAGACATGATCAAAGAAGGTGCCATAATTTTTGATGTTGGAATTTCTAGAGCTAACGGAAAAATCAAAGGAGATGTAGATTTTGAATCAGTTTCAGAAAAAGCAGCCTACATTACTCCCGTTCCTGGCGGAGTAGGACCTATGACCGTTACAATGCTATTAAAAAATACTGTGCTAGCTGCCAATCTCATACATAAAATTACCAAACAGTAGTAATATGAAATTAGAGAATGAAGAAAAGTCGCTTTTGAGAAAAGAGGTTCTTCACAAGAGAAACTCTATGAGCCACTTTGAAATATCCATGAAGAGTAAGTTAATTCAGCAGAAGCTCATTGAAAGCCCCGTGTTTAATCAATCAAAATCTATAGGACTTTACCTTGCCATTGGTTCAGAAGTTCAAACCCGGGAAATTATTAATTATGCTTTAGATTTAGGAAAGACGGTATTGTTACCACGAATTATGTCAAACGATCTGCGATTTTATGTGGTGGATCAAAAGGATTTCGAAGAAAATTCATTTGATGTTAATAGGTTTGGAATCAAAGAACCAAAGATAGACAACAAGCCTGCAGATTTCATTGATTTACTGATCATCCCCGGTATTGTTTTTGATACGTATGGATTTAGGATTGGTTATGGTTATGGGTATTATGACAAATATTTGACCATCAACAAATATTCAAAAAGTATTGGCCTGGCTTACGATTTTCAGTTTATTAAAAAACCCATTCCAATTCTTCCGCATGACAGAAAAATAGATGTCTTAATTACTGAAAGTGGATTTAATGTATTTAATTCCTTTTGAAGCAATATCCTTTCTGAAGTATTCTTCATTTTTTCCCCAGTGAATTTGAGATGCTGTTAAATATGCTTCCTTTTTAGCAGCTTCAAGGGTGTCACATAGTGAAGTAACTGATAAAACTCTTCCTCCATTTGTAAGGACACCTCCCATAGAATCTTTTTTAGTCCCCGAATGAAATACGTAGGTGTTACAATCAAATGCAGAATCTAAGCCATGAATAATTTCTCCTGTATGATACTTCTCAGGATATCCTTTTGAGGCCATTACTACACAGACAGAACTTTTATTTGTCCAGTTGATCGGTGGCATTGAGTCAAGTCTTTCATCCATAGCCGCCTCCAGATATTCCAACAAATTCGAATTCATCCTTGACAGAATAGATTGACATTCCGGGTCTCCCATTCTAACATTAAATTCAAGCACGTACGGTTCATTCGTACCATGTTCTATCATGAGCCCTGCATATAGGAAACCTCGGAATTTTATTCCAAGATCACTTAATCCCTTTATTGTAGGCCGCATCACATTCTCCATTATCTTTTCTTCAAGTCTATCAGTGATGAGGGGGGTAGGAGAATAGCTTCCCATTCCACCTGTGTTCGGACCTCTATCTCCATCGTAGATATTCTTATGATCCTGGCTTGATGCTAATGGGATGATAGATTTTCCATCGCATAGAGCGATAAAAGATGCCTCGTCTCCATAAATTCTCTCTTCGAGTACAACTCTACTGCGAGAATTAGCGAATTCCTTGTCAATAAAGATCCTTCGAATAGCTTCGGTTGCTGACTTGACGTTATCGCATACAAACACTCCCTTACCGGCTGCAAGTCCGTCAACCTTGACAACCACATTTTTTGAAGTTGATTGGACATGCTTTATTGCACTTTCAGCGTTTGAATAGATTGAGAAGGGAGCTGTTTGAATTCCTATGCTACGCATGAAAAGCTTTGCGAACACCTTACTGGATTCTAACCTGGAAGCGCTTTTGTTTGGACCAAATATAGGTAATTGATTCTTATGAAATAAATCAACGATACCAAGCGATAGAGGCTTTTCAGGGCCCACTACAGTAAAAGAATTATGCTCTTTGGCAAATTCACAAAGTCTAATTAAGTCGCTGGAATCCACTGGAATGTTTTTTTCTGTGCCCCCATTCCCTGGAGCATAAAATATACTCTTGTTCGAATCATTAGAGAGCTTCCATCCTAAAGAATGTTCTCTTCCACCAGATCCAATTATCAAGATTGTATCATATGGTTTCAATTTCATCATTTTTTTTAAGAAATCGGCAAAACTTTACAATTCAAGATAAGTCCCCTGTTTCATTACGAATAACAAGGTAATTATCATTTACCAGTGATTTAATAAAATCATAATATTCTGAATCAGAAAAGCGGACAACGTCTGCGTTTGAATTTGATTTTTTCTTTGCAAAATCTAAATGATAACATATCCCTTGACCAGAAAGCGTTCTAAAGTAGTAATCATTGCACGAACAGTATTCCAAGTCTAAATCAATCCAATATTCATTATGTTTTCCCACAATAGTCCAAATAATTTTCTTGCTGGGTTCAAACAAGTGACATTTTAGCGATGGAAATATTGGTGATGAGCACCCCTTGACTCATAATCTCTCATGGAGTCCGGTTAATAAATATGATTTCACCTGAATCACTTGATTCTAACAAAATGGGATCTTCCACACAATGACCAATGTGATTCATGGTAATACCTTTGGTATCCTGTAATACAATACAAATTGATCCGTTAGAAACCATGAATCCCAGATCTCCCTTTTTAAATAATGATTTCTGTTTTTCCGCTCCAACAGTTAATCCTGTTTCCACGTAAGCTAATTTACGGTCCAAAAAGTGCAGCCTCCCAGAAATTGGCATTACTTTGATAATATTTGAAAAAGTGATTGGTGATAGATGACGAACAAATTCCAACGCTACTTTCCCCTTGCTGCCAACTGCGAAATCGACATGAATTCTCGAGACAGTATTTGAATTACTCCACGTCATTGTCTACTACTGCAAATGAGTTCTGTATAGCTATTAATTTGTTCATTTATTAGCAACATTTAATTATATATTCACTTTTTTTGCATTTATTCTTGGTTTTAAGACGTTCTACATCTGATAAAAATAAGGAAAAAAAGCCCCTCAAAGTAAAAAAACAGCTTAAAGTAAAAGGAGAGACGGCAACTAGGGGCAAGAATCCTCAAGAAAAGGAAAAGAAAAGTAAGAAAACCAAAATTGAAAAGCCAGAATTGGTCGAAGAGTCAAAAAGTAGCAGGCCGAAAGATGAGGTAGTAGTATATCCAGAGATGGATTTTGAATCTAGAGAAATACCTCCTCAAGACAGCCAAGTTTTGATAGGACCTCCAACATTGACGCGATTCGAACGTGCAAGAATAATAGGAGCAAGATCATTGCAGCTTTCTCTTGGTGCGCCAATTTTAGTAAATTCATCAAACAAGTTTCATGATACAATCTCTATTGCTGTGGCAGAACTGAACTCGAAAGTTTTGCCTATTTCCATTAGAAGGGTTTTGCCTAATGGCTTATATCAAGACATTCCAATTGATTGGTTAAAGTAAGCATAATAAAATAATAGCTCCAAATTTTTTCTTTCGTCAGCCAGTATCTTTGACCCCAATCAAATCTAACTTATCAATGCCAAAGTGAAAATGCCCGATCATAGATTCAACTTAGGAAAATTTAAATCTCGATATTTTACAACTCTATGAGGGTCAAAATTCCTACAATTCATGGTAATCACACAGGCCTTAATGCGATGATAATTTTAGATGATGGTTCAACGTATCGAGGTACAGGATTTGGCTATCCAAAAACAGTTGGCGGAGAATTTGTTTTTAATACAGGCATGGTAGGATATACCGAGACATTAACCGACCCATCATATAGAGGACAAATATTGTGTATGACATATCCGCTTATTGGAAACTATGGTGTACCAAGTAAATCTATCAAGGATGGGTATGGACTGCCAAAATATTTCGAGTCAGATAACATTCAAGTTTCAGGGCTGGTAGTTCACGAATTGTCTAACGTAGCGAATCATAGAGAATGCCACAAAACTTTAGATCAATGGCTTTATGATGAAAAAATACCAGGTATTAGTGGAATTGATACACGTGATCTAACCAAGAAAATTAGAATAAAGGGAGTAATGAACGGTGCTCTTTCAGTTTCAGAAAAACAAATAAATACAAAAACCCTATTGGATACCGTAAAAAAGACCAGATATGATGGAATTAATTTTATGTCCCAAGTGTCTGTTGACAAGACTATCGAATATGGAGACCGTTCATTAGAACCAATAGTATTAATTGATACAGGTACGAAATATAGCATTATACGTAATATTTTACGAATGGGTTATCGGGTTATTCGCGTTCCATGGGATATATCATTTAGCGAGATAATTTCTCATAAACCTAAAGGTATCATAATAAGTAACGGTCCTGGAGATCCGAAAATGTGTGATATTACAATAGAAACTGCACTTAAATTGTTTGATTCATCATTGCCAATGTTGGGAATATGTCTGGGAAACCAAATTATGGCACTTGCAGCCGGAGGTGATACATATAAGTTGAAGTTTGGTCATAGAGGTCAGAATAAAGGATGCACTGATGTCAGCACCAATCAGACATTTATTACGAGCCAGAATCACGGATATGGGGTGAAATCAAATACTTTGGACAAAACCGGATTTAAAGCATGGTATATAAATTCTGATGACAATACTATAGAAGGTATCAAACATAAATCAAAACCTATAATTGCAGTGCAGTTTCATCCTGAAGCTTCTCCCGGTCCTTATGATTGTGTGCACATATTCAATAGTTTTAAAGACCTTATTGAACAGAAGAATTCTAACCAAAGTCGACTCAAATCTGTAAAGAAAATGGAGGTGGGAAAATTTTCCAAAGAATGAAACTATAAAGAAAGCATTAGTACTGGGCAGTGGAGCAATAAAAATCGGAGAAGCAGGCGAATGTCAGAAGTTCTGACCGCCAATTTGACTATTCCGGTTCACAATGCCTCAAAGCCTTATCCGAAGAAGGAATCAAGACAGTACTGGTAAATCCCAACATAGCTACTATTCAAACGGACACTAGATTCGCAAATAAGGTATATCTGTTACCAGTTAATGTATATTATATACAACAAATAATAGAAAAGGAACTTCCGGATTCAATTATGCTTGGTTTTGGTGGTCAAACTGCATTAAATTGTGGAGTGTCTTTGCACGATGATGGGATCCTAGATAAGTACAAGATACGAGTGTTGGGAACTCCCGTGAATAGCATAAAGATAACCGAAGATAGAGAACAGTTTAAAACTGCTATGATAAAGAGTAACGTTCCTGTACTAGAGAGCGCACCGGCTTATAATTTGGAAGAGGCGCTAGGAGTCGCTGGCAAGATAGGGTATCCGGTAATAATAAGGGTAGCGTACACTCTTGGCGGTAAAGGGGGAGGAGTTGCGCATAACGAATACGAATTGCAAGAAATAGTGCAACGAGGACTTTCTTTAAGTCTAGTAAATCAAGTCCTTATTGAGAAATATATTGGGAGTTGGAAACAGATAGAATATGAAATGATGAGAGACTCAACAGGCAACACCATTGCAATTTGTAATATGGAAAACGTTTTAGGAATGAGGGTACATACAGGAGACAATATTGTAATTGCGCCATCGCAGACTATCAATAATGAAGAATATCATAGATTACGTTCTGCAGCCATTAGAGCAGTGGAATATTGCGGTATAATAGGAGAATGCAATATTCAGTTTGGTCTGGATCCCTTAAGTGAATCCTATTGTGCAATAGAAATAAATGCCAGGCTTTCAAGGTCCTCGGCTTTGGCGAGCAAGGCGACAGGGTATCCATTGGCATACATGGCAGCAAAAATGGGCCTGGGTTACTCTCTTACAGAACTTGTTAATAGTATAACTAAGGCTACCACAGCATGCTTTGAACCTTCTTTGGATTATGTGGTGCTAAAAATGCCTAGATGGGATTTCAGGAAATTTGAATTGGTTAACAGAAGGATTGGTACTAGTATGAAGTCAGTAGGCGAGGTAATGGCAATCGGTAGAACCTTTGAGGAAGTTCTACAAAAAGCTATTAGAATGAACGATGGCGGAAAAATAGGTTTGGTTGGAAACGAAGAAAATTCAAAGGAAGAATTAGAATTAGTTGAACAAAAATTGCTGTATCCAAGTGATGAAATCTTATTCGATGTTGTTAGGGCAATGAGATTGGGAATTCCCGTAACTCGAATTAGTAAACTTTCCACAATAGATTCATGGTTCTTGGAAAAAATCAAAAATATTGTGGAGTTATACGATAAATTACATCTGGTAGATGTGTCTGAGATTTCTGAGAATTTATTGCGAGAGGCGAAAAAATATGGATTTTCCGATTTACAAATAGGTAAGTGTTTAGGCTTGAAAGAGTTAAGTGCAAGAAAATTGAGACAAAAGTTTGGTATCAATCCAGTCGTAAAGCAGATAGATACTCTAGCTGCAGAATGGCCTGCGAAAACCAATTACCTGTATTTGACATATGGGGGAGACAAAGATGATATTGTTTTTAGGAAAGAGAAAAATTCCGTAATTGTACTTGGTGCAGGACCTTACAGAATAGGTAGTAGTGTAGAGTTTGATTGGGGTACAGTCAACATGGTATGGGGTCTAAAGAATAATGGCATAAAATCTGTATCAGTTATTAACTGTAATCCAGAGACAGTGTCTACTGATTACGATATATCCGATAGATTATATTTTGAAGAATTATCATTAGAAAGGATTCTAGATATATATGAAAAAGAACGACCAAAGGGAATAGTCACATGTGTTGGAGGTCAGACAGCAAATAATCTTGTTCCTAAATTAGGACAACTAAATGTAAACATTATTGGTACTGATAGTGTCCATACTGATATGGCCGAAGACAGAGAAAAGTTTAGCAAGTTACTTGACTCATTAAATATAAAACAGCCTCCTTGGAATAAATTTACAGATTTAAGTGGAGCAAAGATTTTTTCTCAAAAGGTCGGTTTCCCTGTGTTAGTAAGACCTTCATACGTACTGAGTGGTGCGGCTATGAAGGTGATTTGGAATGAAGAACAGTTAGATCGGTACATAAATGAGGCAGCTCAAATCAGTCCTGAATATCCAATTGTAATTAGCAAATTCTTTCAGGATTCTGCCGAGGTTGAAGTAGATGCCGTGTGTAATGGTAAAGATGTCATTATAGGTGCTCTAATTGAACATATTGATAATGCAGGTATTCACTCTGGAGATGCCATGATGTGCATACCACCTTGGAGGCTGAATAGACAAACAATGGATACAATAGTAGACTACTCTAACGTGATTGCCAAAAAATTGGAGGTTAAAGGTCCTCTTAATATCCAGTACTTGGTTAAAGATGATGAGGTTTATGTCATAGAGGCCAATGTCAGGGCTTCAAGAACCACACCTTTTGTTTCAAAAATAGTTGGAATTAACTTAATTTCGTTAGCGTCTAAAGCAATTCTCAATGGAAAATTACCAGAAGACCTTAACGAGCCATGGTTAAAAATAAGTGGTTTTGGAATAAAAGTACCACAATTTTCATTTATGCAATTGGAGGGTTCGGATATAGTATTAGGAGTTGAAATGCAATCGACCGGCGAAGTAGCCTGTCATGGAAACAGTTTTTATGATGCCTTATCAAAGGCCTACGAAGCAGCCGGATATAATTTACCACTTTCAGGATCTGCCCTGATAACCATTGGAGGGCAAAAAAATAAAGAAAAAATGCTTTCGGCAATCTCACTTATTAACTTCATGAAATTTAATTTATTGGCAACAGAACACACTGCTGAATTTATCAAAAGTAGAATAACTAATAGCGTTCAGGAAGTACACAAGATAAGCGAACCAATAAGAAAACCCAACATTGCAGATCTTCTCTACAACAAGAAAATAGATTTTATTATAAACATTCCATCAACGTCCACTATTGAAAAGTATGTTGGTATGCTTGATGATGAATATCAAATCAGAAGAAAGGCAGTTGAAATGGGAGTTCCAGTGCTTACAACAGTAGAATCTGCAATTTCTTTCATACATTGCTTAGAATGGAGAACCAAGAATAAACCCTCAATAAGCCCACTCTCCAAATATCGTATTAATTAAAGTCAGGATTAAAAACTTCACCTAAAGTATTCTCATTTCCAATAATAGTTCCATGTATTGAAACTACTAAACATTTATCTATAATTTCTTTTTTTAATATTTTTTTCAAAATAGGTGAATTTATTTTCCCTTTTCTAGGTATGCCATGCCCATAGACATATCTATTAAATGATGGTAACAATACTATATCGAGAGACCCTTTTGTACTTGGAAATATGGCCTCTTTTTTTACTTTCAAAAAGATCCACACCTTCTGTCCACTTAAAATACTATTCTCTCTAAAAAATGTAGGATGTATGTGTCCCATAATTACTTTGTTTATGTTAGATCTTAGCTCTGATGGAAATGTATGGCCATGTGTCAATAGAATATCGTCTAATACCATTCCTTTAACACCAATTAGGTGTATATTGTCAGGAGATATTAATGCTATTCTTGAGTCGTGGTTTCCGGGAATCAAATAGACTTCGCAAATTTCTGCCAATGAGTGTAAAAAATTAGGAATTAAATTCCAATCTTGCTTTTCCATTTTAAATATGTTGTCTTTAATGTCACCAAGTAAAACAATGGAATTTACCTTGTTTGAGATAACAATATCTCTTAATTCTGTTTCGATATCTTTTATAATATGATACCAGTCAATAGCGATATCACTACTGCGTAACCAGTATGCAATACCTATATGTAAATCACTAATTACCAATACCCTATTCGGTTTACCATCAATAAATATGTCAATCAATAAAGCTGGTTTATTTTCAACTATATTGAGCTGACTCATTTGATAGCTTGATACATATTCGCATAATAAAAACATTGGATACTTCAGACAAGAAAATAAATTGATTTACGGACTAACATTGTTGTTGGCAATAGTTTTTGAAAACAAATATTATCCAATAGATTATTATCGTATGACCTAGGACCCTGATTGTGAACGACATACCTGATTGCAATTTGCTTGTAACAACCTTCAAGTATAGAGAAACCGATGCTTTTGACGAATTACTCCAGATCTTAGATACGCTTGGGGATAAGAATCCTACAATTGAAATTACGCCTATTTCAGGGATCATAGTAGCCAAAACATGTATGGACCCCTTCCAAGTAGTAGAGGCCTGTAGAGAACTTGTAAGAAATGAACCGTGGTTATTTAGGTATGTTCTCAGAATTATACCACTGGAAAAAATTTGCAGGGCTGAATTAACTGAGATTCATAATATTGTCAAGCAACTTTCCATGAAAATAGGTGACGATGAAACTATCAAAGTTATTATAGAAAAAAGACATACCAATTTACGTTCTAATGAGATTATTTCTAATGTTACTAGAGATTTAGATATTAAAGTAAACTTGAGCGATCCAAATTGGATAATATTAATTCAAATAGTAAATAGATTGGCTGGTATTTCAGTTCTGAGATCCGATCAAATTTTTAGCTCTGTCAGAGAAAAGATTTCAATCCAGTAAAAGAAAATAGCTCATTATTTTCAACTCTCTTATTTTGATATTTTGATAATTTGGCTTGTCTGATAAAATTGTATCGCCCTCAATCTATTGTGAAACAAGAGCCGCTTTTTCTGTCAATATTTTTAAAAATTCCTTTGTACTGAAATTCGTATTTGTAAACTGCATCGCTCTGCATATGTCAACCATTTTTTCTCTTGTAGCATTCATCAGTGAGTCATTTTGATCAGCTATTGTTTTCCTCAAATATCGTACAGACTTGATAATTTGATATTTAGTATCAGATAATAAAACGAAACATCCAGAACTATTATTTTTTATGCCTCCAATATTAATTGCCTTATCAACCTGGTTACTGCAAATTAGTCTTAACAAGAGTTCCATTTCCAATCTTTTAGCAACTTTTATCTTTCTCTTGTTTGCCTCTAAAATAATCTTCAATACCTCGAAGATGTGTTCTTTCCCAAATATGTGACTTGGGTTAATACCTTGAATCATTACTGTGGGATACAATTCTCTAAACTTTGTTATAGAAGTTCCTATATCTGGCATATGTAAAGTCTTGGCACACAGTATCACTACATATGTTGAATCAATTTTATATAACGGAATGTTGCTAATTGTAGCTATCTTTTCTGCCATGCCAACATGACTGTATTTAAATTATAAGAGCTATCCACCATGGATTAAGTTCGCAATTGTTACAATATCTCCAGATTTAATTTTTTGGTCATTTCCAGAAATTGATAAATCCGCACCATTAATCAAAATTAACAGGTCTTCCTTATCGATATGCTTGGAATTATTCATGCGCTCATGAAGGATGGAAAATATATTTGATATCGTAGTCTCTTTTTGATGAATTATTATGTTGTCTTTGCCACAATATTTCTTGATGGATCCTAGTAACTTTAAGGTGATCAATCTACCAATAATGACCTAGTTCGTTATGTCTCCTCGACATCTTCCTCAATTTTCTTGTTTTGTTCTTTTGTTTGCCTGTTGATATATGAAGCAATAAAACCGGCTATCTGATTTCTCAGTTCTTTAGAACTAACTGTTGCGAGCTCGTCTATTGTTTTCTTATTCTGTTGAAAGTCAACGTTGAATTTATCTGGATATCGGTTTAAGAGCTCTGTTGAAAATTTCTTAACTCTATTCAATATCACACACTAATCAGTAAAGGCTATTTTATACCTTCCTTATTACAGAAACTATAGATACGCGTTAGTCAAAGAATAAAATTGAATTATTTGCTATTCTTTCCATTACGTTTCTTGGCGATTCGCAAAGAAGTTCTGCTATACTTCTTACAATACTCACAAGACATGAAGTGGGAAGAGTAAATACATTAGTAAAGCAAGATGGATATCTCACTGGTCCGTCAGTTTCAATTAATAATCTTTCTTCATTTGTTAACTTTAGCAATTTTTGCTTTCTCTTAGAGTATACCAACGATGGCCCATAAGAGAGATACAATCCCATATCAAGTGACTTTTCTAATTGTTGTGAGGATCCATCAAACCAATGAAGACATACTTTTTTCAAATTAAATGTAGATAATAAACTCAGAATTTCGTCAAGTGAATTTCTAGAATGAATAGAAACTGGTTTACCATAGGTTTCTGCAATAGTTAACATCTTGTTGAATACCTGGTATTGTAACGCTTTTGTATTTCCTTCTTGATCGTAGTACGCGGGATCCAATCCAATTTCACCAATACCATCAATATTATTTACATTGTCAGTAACAATTTCCTCAAATTTTGATATATTCTCAGCCGCGTATTGTGGATGAATTCCAATAAAATTATAAACAGAATCATGAACGCTTTTTTCCTCAAAGAGTCTTAACGCCTTTAACGAATTTGAATTATTCACTGTCACTGAGCACGCTTTCAAATCCAGTCCCTTTATAGTTGCGAGTATTGATGGCAAAAAATTATCATATACAGGATCTGTAAGATGGATGTGAGAGTCGCATAATACAAGTTTCAATTCAGATTCTGGTCATCATAAGATAAACTTATCAATTTATTTAAAACAACTAAGTCCTTCATGTAACCAATTCTATCCTTCTCTTATCTTTCGTTAGCCAACTAACTCTCACTAATCCAAATATCTCTAAATCCAGTAACGTTTTGTTTAAATCAGCAACTGTAATTTGTACTCCATCCTTTTCTAAATTACTCACTAGCTCATTATCTGACAAATTTCCTACCTCTTTTATCTTTTCTAATACAATATTTCTTAATGGATATTTCAAGTATCTTCACTGATTTCAGAATATAATTATGATTACTTGATTTGAAGCATATTATAAATGCTCTTTTAAAAATTCATGATTTATTTTTAAGTAAATAAAATGTAATCAAATTATTTCTTGGTTTTTAATGAAAGTAAGTCAAAAATCTGTTGGCGCACTTTAATTTCTACGAGTCTAATACACGAGATCAATAGAAATAAAGAAAAAATAATCATGAAATAAATCTGATTTGAATTAATTTTCCAGTGGCTTTAGAGTAAAGACAAATCTTGATCCTTCAAATTCAGTTACTCCCTGTCTTTCCCAGTTTACTTCATAATTGTGGGTAATTTGTTTTCCAATAATGCTAATTTTTCTAGGAAGTTGAGAAAACAGGCTCTCTACTTTTTCCAAATTTTTTGTCATCAATAATGATCTCCGCCTCTTCATCAGGTACTTCACTGCAACATTTTTGTGAAGATATCCAAATTCCTGAATCTTTTCATTTCCGTTATCAATAATGAATTCGCGCTTGGTCATTGCGAATATCAGCATTATTTACTTAAAAAGAAACATTGTCAAATCTATTAGAACAACATGGGTGAATTTAATCGCATGAGGATTGTTTCTAGCATCTCGTAACTCAAAATTTTAACATTTTGTAATTTTTCGTACATTATCCTTACATTTTAAATAAATAAGAAAGGTTTATTACTTTATTTGCTAAATTAATTGTATGTATTCTCAGACTTATTCTGTTCCTCATGCAGTTAGACAGATTATAGGATCAAGTACGTTATTTTTTCAAGCGTTAAGCACGGGCATAGCAAATTATACCGCTTTGGCCCAGAAGATAAAACCAGAAGTCGAAAAGCTGACAAAATCTGAAGTTAATGTAAATACTCTAGTAGTAGCAATTAAGCGATTTGCAGATTCTCTCGACGGAATTGATTATGAATACCATCCAATTTTTGAAGGGGTGAGAATGAGCTTGACGGGTAGTATTATCGATATCGATTTTCACGAGACTGACGACGTCTATCAAGTATTAGATGAAATATTTGAGCTTGGTAGCGGATACAATATGTTCAGGACTAATAAGCAAATTAGATTGTTTGCTGAAGATATTGATGAAATTCGGACTATGTTCAAATCATCCCCCAAGCGAGCTATTGGAGAAATAACGGATGGTCTCTCTAAAATAACAATTACTGTTCAATCAGATAAGGAAAATACATACGAAGTATTGTCACTTGTTCTGTCATTATTGCATAACAACCGTATTCCACTGTACAATGCTTTTTTCACACAAAATGAAATAATTTTAATTCTGGGGATGAATGATGCTGCCAAGGCTTACGAAGTAATCAGAGAAAAACTATATGGCCAGGAATAGTAACCGCTACTTCTTACTGCATTCAGTGTGACAATCAAATAATATTTGTTACTATCTGATACTATCTATAGTACTGGACGGAAACTTTCTCTCCAGGTTTGCCTTCTCTCTGAGCCTTGATCTTTTTTACACCTTCTTCAATATGCCTCATCATTACGTGGGCTTCTGAGGCATGTCTAGCAGCCTCTTCAGGTGTTGGATATTTTGCGAGGTATTCATGTAGAACTAATGATACGGCAGTATTTACAACAGAGCTTGTATCGGCACCGCTGAAACCATCCGTCATTTCGGCTATTCTGGCCAAGTTAACGTCTGGACCAAGTGGCTTATCCTTACTGTGTATCTCCAATATCTTTTGCCTTGCTGATTTATCAGGCAAAGGCACTAACAATATTTTGTCAAATCTACCAGGTCGTAATAAAGCGGTATCAATTATATCTGCTCTATTTGTTGCAGCTAACACTACTACACCTGAAAGTGATTGAATCCCATCTAATTCGGTAAGCAATTGTGAAACCACTCTTTCTGTAACCATGCTATCTCCACCCATTCCTCTAACTGGAGCAATAGAATCTATCTCATCAAAAAATACTACACATGGAGCTGCTTGTCTTGCTCTTCTAAAAATCTCTCTAATCCCTCGTTCTGATTCTCCTACCCACTTGCTTAGCAATTCAGGACCCCTTACGCTAATGAAATTAGCCTCAGACTCCGTAGCTACGGCTTTAGCCAAGAGTGTCTTGCCAGTACCTGATAATCCATGCAACAACAGACCCTTTGGCATAGCATGTCCAAGTTTTGTATATAGCTCTGGGAATCGTAGTGGCCATTCTACAGCCTCCTGCAATTCTCGCTTTATGCCTTCCAGTCCACCTATTGCAGACCACGGAACGTCTGGAGATTCCAGATAAACTTCTCTCATTGCGGAAGGCGTCACTTCCTTTACAGCATTATCAAAATCGGCTCTGGTAACTATGAGTTTATTTAAGACTTCTGGAGATAGTTTCTCATCTTCCAAATTTAATTCAGGGAGCAATCTTCTCAAACACTTCATTGCCGCTTCTTTACAAAGATATTCTAGATCCGCTCCAACAAAACCATGTGTTACTGCGGCAATTCTATCTTGTTCTACATCGGTGTCTAGAGGCATGTTTCTTGTATGAATTTGCAATATTTCCAATCTTCCACGCTTATCAGGTACTTTGATTTCAATTTCTCTATCAAATCTACCCGGTCGTCTCAGTGCTGGATCTATAGCATTTGGACGATTTGTAGCCGCAATAACTATTACCTTACCTCTTGCTTCAAGTCCGTCCATAAGCGACAATAATTGAGATACAACTCTCCTCTCGACTTCACCAGTAACTTCTTCTCTTTTGGGAGCAATTGAATCTATTTCGTCAATAAATATAATAGAAGGCGCCTTTTCTTTGGCTTCCTTGAAAATCTCTCTTAATCGTGCTTCAGATTCACCATAAAATTTACTCATAATTTCTGGCCCAGAGATACTTATAAAATGAGCATTACTTTCGTTCGCAACTGCCTTAGCAAGAAGCGTTTTTCCCGTTCCTGGAGGCCCATACAACAATACACCCTTTGGTGCTTCGATGCCTAATTTTTCAAAGATTTCAGGATGTCGTAATGGCAACTCTATCATTTCTCTAACTTTCTGGATCTCTTCTTTTAGGCCGCCAATGTCTTCGTAAGTTACCTGAGGAACACCTCTCAGAGTTTCACCTTTCTCAGCTATATGGAATATTGTTTTTTGGGTTACCAATACAGCATCTGATGCAGGGGTTACTCCTATTACTTGGAAAGTAAGTCTGCCTCCAAAATATGGAACCATGACATTATCTCCTTTAATTAGTGGTACGCTTTCAAGTGCGTCAGCAAGGTAACGCTCGTCGATAGGTGGTATGGCCTCTAAGGGGGCAACAATTACTTTTTCTGCTGGAACGGCCTTTATCTTTTTCACAATTACTGTATCTCCAATGGCTACACCTGCATTGTTTCGCACTAGCCCATCTACTCTTACAATGCCTTTGCCCTCGTCTGAAGGGTAAAGCGGTAAACATTTTGCGACAGTCCTTCTTTTTCCTCGAATCTCTATAACATCACCAGTAGATGCAGTCAACGAGTCCATTGAATCGTAATCGATTCTAGCCACTCCACGACCTACGTCTCGAGTATATGCTTCGAGAACCTTCAGCGAGAGAGTGTTTTGACTCACGATATCAAGTACTATCGTACCTATCTTTATACCTTTGTCGAGGAATGCTCTTCAATATTCTTAGTAATCCAATTATCAGATGACTGTATTCTAATTTCCAACACTATGTTTTTAGGAAAAGCACGAGTCTTTTTCATATTTTCACTGCAGAAAAATTAGATTTGTATTGTAATTAGGCATCTAGTATTGCACCTACCAAAACGTTAAAATCATGATGATGATTAATTCGATTGGACCGTTTTGGGTAAAAGAACTTTAGTACGTAGAAGGGGTAAAGGAGGTAAACAATTTCAGGCCATAAAAAGAGGAAAAATTGTACCTGCCAAGTATCCAAATTTACAATTGACTGAGCAGAGAGTTGGTTCGATAGTTGACATTGTTCACGAAAGAGGTAGAGATGCACCATTGGCTAAAATTAAATTTGATAAAGAGTTCAGCTACTTACCTGCTCCTGACGGCATGGAAGTTGGAGAAAAAATCCAAATCGGAAATAATGTTGACTTTAAATCAAATAATATTTTGGCCCTAGAATCCATTCCAGACGGTACGCTGATTTGTAATCTAGAAAGGAACATTGGTGATGGAGGAAAACTCGTGAAATCCGCTGGATCATCTGCCATTGTATTTTCCCATACCTCTCAAGGTGTGTCGGTAAAATTACCATCCGGAAAATTTACTACATTAAATCCAAAATGTAAGGCAATGATAGGAATTGTTTCTGGTGCAGGTCGAAAGGAAAAGCCATTTCTCAAAGCTGGAAACAAAGCTAAATACATGATTGCACACGGCAAGCTTTATCCCACAGTTAGGGGAATAGCACAAGCTGCGGTTTATCATCCACATGGTGGTGGAAGACATCAGCACGTAGGTCGCCAATCATCAGTCGGAAGGACAACACCTCCTGGTAGGAAAGTGGGAAATATTGCACCACGAAAAACTGGCCGAGCCAGAGTAAAAAAGAAAGAATAGAAATTTACTCCCAAAAACTTTTTTGTAACGTTATCCATATTGAGAATAAAATAAGGAGTCACTAATATGGATATCAGCAAGCTATTTGCATTAATGCAGAGCACCCTTAGGGATAATAATCTTGTAAGACCCACTGCTCTGAAAAATCTGCAAATTCAGGAAGACGGTGACCCATTCAAAATATTGATTGGAACTATATTGTCCGCACGAACTAGAGACGAAGTTACTACTGCCGTAATTAAAGCGTTATTTTCTAGATTCAAGAATCCTGATGAGTTATCTAGAGCGAATTTAAGTGACATAAAGAAACTGATACAGAAAATTGGCTTTTATAATGTCAAGGCCTCTAGACTAAAAGAAGTATCACAATTAATAATCAAAAAATATAATGGCGAGGTACCATCTAATCTAGATGACCTCCTTACGCTTCCTGGAGTCGGAAGAAAGACTGCTAATTGTGTGCTGGTCTACGGTTTTAAGAAGGCTGCCATTCCGGTAGACATACATGTTCATAGAATTTCCAATAGGATTGGAATTGTAAATACAAAAAACCCTGAGGAAACGGAAAATGTCCTACAAAAATCAATAGACAAGAAATATTGGATTAGAGTGAATGAAACTTTTGTAACGTTTGGCCAGAATATATGCTTGCCAATTAAGCCTAAGTGCAATGTTTGTCAGTTGACAAAAATGTGCAAATATTATTCAAAAAATAGCTAGTCTCTTTTTTTTCTAATAATTAATACCAGTACAATTGAGCCAATTGCAATCATCGTTATTAATGGCAGGTAATACAATGGAGACTCTGCAGGGTTACCAAATAAGATGTCGAATGAAATTGTACCGCTATTTGAATTGTCTGGATCAGTTGATTCATCTTTACCATATATCGATATCGATCCAACAACAAAATCATTTACTGACAATTTGTCAATTATGATTCTCTTGCCATTCGTAATGGTCAGACCTTGATTGTTTGCATGGGCTACAAATATTGGTTGATCCCTAGACCATCCGTCTTTTTCTCGCTCATATACCCGTATATAGCCTGATTCATTGGTGTTAATTGCTGCCCAGAACTTTCCAGTTATATCACCAAACATCGCTAGTTCTATGAACTTTTCACTAGGCGCAGGTTCTTGAATCTTTATCACAGTTTTTGCATTTTCTGAATTTGAGTAGGTTAAATTATTTTGAATAGTCAACTGCCAATTGGTTGGTATAGGTTTTGAAAAGTCATATACTAATGGTTGTCTTCTATATGCATTAGACGCATCATAATCAACGACAAATCTTTCAGAATTCTTTGTTTTGATAATGTCATGAATACTACTCTGTCCACTAATTGACATAATTGGGAAAATTAAGAACAATACAAATGCAATAATTCCAACTTTCAATAGTCCTGTCAATTTCATTCAACTACAAATGGTTTTTCTGATTTAAGAATTAACTCTGCTATTTCTGGCCGCATCAAGTGCTTTTCAGGTATCCTGCCAGAATTTACCATTTTCCTCATCATTGTTCCACTCAGTTCTTCTTTTGATTCTATTCCATGCGGACATGTTTTTTCATTCGCAAAGAACATACATTTTTTACAAAAATAAAAAGATGGGAAGATTACTGGAGTAATTCCCAAATCAGGATACTTTTGGAAGATTTCCTGGGCCGCGAATGGTGGGTAATAGTTACCAACACCGGCATGATCCCTTCCTACAATGAAATGTGTGCAGCCAAAATTTTTCCGCATGATTGCGTGATGTATCGCTTCTCGTGGACCCGCATATCTCATTGATGTATGGATTGTCGAAAATAATACCCTATTTTTCGCAAAATAGTAATCTATCAATAATTCGTATGCACTTATTATCATATCGTCTGTGAAATCACCTATCTTTTTTTTGCCTATCAACGGATTGAGGAATAACCCATCATAAATGTTCAAGGCTGCCTTTTGTAGCATTTCATGGGCTACGTGTGGCACATTTCTTGTTTGAAAACCTACAATGCTTTTCCAACCTCGTTTCGAAATTTCTGAACGAGTTTCCGATGGATGCATTCGGAACTTTTGGATATCATCGTACTCTTTCATTTGAAAAACTTCCACCTCTCCACCTACGAGGAATTCTTTCATTTTAAAGAGTCGGCTCACCCCTGGATGATTGGTATCTGTAGTTCCATAAACCGCATTTGCCATGTCTTGTTTGCTATATTCATAAATTTCGTGTACATGGAGTATGCCAAATTTTTGGCCATCCGAACATAGTATAACATCCCCTAAATCCTCCATTTGCTTTGCAATTTGTTTTTCCGAATCAAGTACAATAGGTATAGTCCAAGGAACTCCGCTACTCAATCGTCCTTCTTTAAGTACATTCAGGAAATCTTCCTGGCCAACAAAGCCAACAAGTGGACTAAAGACACCAGTGGCTATGTTTTCAGCATCATTTCTAATATCGGATGATACTTCAAATGTGGGTAAATCATCAGACTTTTTTTGAGTATATTTATTTATTAATTTACCACCATGTGGTAAAATTAGATTACCTGTCAAAAATGCTCATTTACCTTCTTTCCAATGCAGACCACATTCTTTGTGAGTGTCATTTTCCCACCACCATCTCCCAGCCCTAGGATCTTCTCCCTGCATCACAGCTCTTGTGCATGGTTCGCATCCTATACTAGGATATCCTTTATCGTGTAGTTCATTATAAGGAACCTTGTTTTCCTGGATATACTTCCAAATTTCTTCATTCGTCCAATCTGCCAATGGATTTAACTTAATGATTTTGTTGTTCAATGTATCAATTTCAATCTTTGATATACTGTTTCTAGTTAACGATTGTTCTCGACGCAGTCCGGTGATCCAACAATCGAATTGTTTAAGAGCTCTTTTTAAGGGTTCAATTTTTCTAATATTGCAACATTGTTTTCTATTCTCTACGCTCTCGTACATTAGATTCATTCCCTTATTTGCGACCATCTCCTCAACATCACTTGATTTTGGGAAATATACATCAACTTTAATATCGTATTTTAGTCTTATTTTGTCAATAAGATCATAAGTTTCTTGATTAAGTCTACCCGTATCCAGGGTAAAGACTCTAGTCAGATTCCTGTTAATATTGCACATCATGTCAATTAATACAACATCTTCCGCACCAAAGCTTGATGCAAGCACCATTCTGTCACGGTATTTCTTAAATCCCCATTTTAGGATCTCGTCTGCGGCTTTTGATTCCATTTCCTTTGCAATATTGTTTATTTCATTTACCAAAGCATTCGGAGCCTCCCCATCATATTGTTTATCTGCACTATTTCTAATTTGAGAAAAATAGGCTTATAATTATTATTCTTTTTGTCGGTTTAATATAATAAAGTTATCTAACGCAAATATACTCCAGGTGTTTTTATCCATTAGGAAGATTCATTATTAGTGTTGTATATGAGTGATATGTGGAGGTTCTAGTTTTTGGCTCATGACTTTTGGCAAAGTATATTCAAATATCAGAATTTAGGCTTTGATCCAATAGGATGGATATCGAATTGCTCCAACGAAGTTGATAATTTGACACTGGATAAATCATTTGAGAAGATAAAGCACAATTCATGGGCTGACCTGTCGTGGTTTGATTCATTCCATTATAGCGGAAAAAGTCCAGACATTACACGCAGAATATACAAAGTGAATGAATCGATCACAGAAGATTTGAAAAATAAGATACTAATTTCATTAATGAGGATTCACAATGAGGTCGCCGAAGATCAGCAAAGTCTTTCCCACCTCTTAGATGATTTTTATGGAAAGAAACCTCCCAAGCATCCGTTAAGAAGACTTGTAGTGTCGACTACGTCCCAGTACGATTCACAATTTGCAGTGGTCGACTACATTGACACACATAGAGGAAATAAGTTAGGATATACTGCGATTAATATCTCATCGGGAAAACTAATTGATCCTGATGAAGAACCAGATTCAATCGTCAATACGTCAATTGCCTTAACTTCAGCTCTTGAAAATCTCCTATTGCTTGGTTGTACTTCAGGATTTAAGATAATACCAATATATGATGCTCCCGACGAAAGCTTGCTAGACAAAATAAGATCAAACATTGACATGTTTGCGGCAAAATATGATCTATTACTTGATGATTACAGTTCACTTAAATTAGGAAAACTTTTCTTTGGGGCAACAGCTTATGCTCACTCTACCAAAGAATTGCCAGTAAGATACGATCTGATTCAACCGGGCATGGTATTGATTCTGACAAATAAATTTGGATCCTTAACTCCGCTCAGTATTTATACAATAAATCAGATTGGTGAAATGAACTCAATCCTAGGCAAGCATCAATCAATTGATAAAAATATCAAGGATGAAATAATAAAATCTTTAACTCAACCGCGTTTTTCCTTGGGTAAGATAATTTCAAAATATTGTCCCGGTTTTGGAAAGGAATTTGATACAAATGCCAATATAGTCGGTGTATATCCGGTTGGTTCAGATGGCATTTTGGCTTTACTCAATTTGACCAAAATTTCAAACGCACACATTATAGTAAATGAACTTCCGATAATACATGAGGAATTGGCAAAGTTTGCCACTGACGAATTCCTTGTCTCAAATTCAACGGCATCCACCAATGGATGTCATCTTATAATTTCAAGCGAAGAACTCGCGCCGATAATTATGGAGGATTTGAAAAAACATAACTTTGAGCCGCAGATAATTGGATTTGTAAATGATAAGGAAAAACCGATGGTTACCATTAATAATAATATAAATAAGTATGTGGCAGCGAAACACATCACGTCTCTATTCAATATTTCAACACAGATAGCTTAATCCACAAGCAATTAAAAAATTGGAAATATTTTATTATTTGATAAACCAATAACTATGCATGAGTTCAACAATTGAGGATAACTGCATTTTCTGTAAGATTGCTCAAAAGAAAATAGATGTGAAAATAATAGACGAAAATGAAAAAGCAATTGCATTTCTTGATGCCTTTCCATTGACTTCCGGACACACCCTGGTCATTCCAAAAAGACATTATGAAAAATTACAAGAAGTTGAATTTGATCAGGTTACGCCTTTGTTTAGTTTGGTGCATAAATTATCGGCTTACGTCGAAAGGGGAACAGATGCGCAAAGTACTCTAATAGCTATTCATAATGGTAAAGATGCAGGACAGGAAATACCACACTTACATGTGCATATAGTACCAAGAAAACATGGTGACGGAGGCGGCTCAATTCATTCCATGTTTCATTCGAGTCACAGATTAGACGACAATGAAATGAGCAAAGTGTTTGGGGACATCCGAGCAGGTATTGCTGGCGAAGAGGTCAAGGGGCATTGAGCATCTAGTTTTGTTTAATTGCTGAAATTGTGTCCGGAAGTTCAGACAATTTATTCAAAGTGAGTGTAGGTAGCTCATTTTGATTTCTAGGAACTTGTATATTGAATGGAGAGTGAGATAACAGAATGGTAATAATTTCCAACTTATTTGCCATCTTTATATGAGTATCTAATCTATCTCCAATTAATATGGCTTCTTTTGAATTAATTTTTAACATGTTTAGAATCAATTTAAAAGTTTTCTTATTGGGATCTCTTGCCATGTCAGGCAAAATACAACAATCAAAGTACTTGTCCAGATTATAAAATTTCAAAGTTCTTGATATTTTGTTGTCTTGGTTATCAATTAAGAGTAACCTAAAAGTTTTGGACAGAATCTCTAACGTCGTTTTTGCATCGTCGAAAGGATACAGAAAATGTTTCTGTGCAAATTCTATCGATGGTAGAATATATTTTAGAACAATCTTTTCGTATCCTACAGGCATCAATGCCTTACTTATTTGTACAACTAATTCCTCAATGCCACCTATTTTCAATTTCCGGTTCCTTATGATATCATTCTTGATGGTACAATAATTACGGATATCAATTCTAGATCCTAACTGATTTAATAGGTAGAGTAATCTAGAATCAATGAATGAATAGAAATTTTCTTCATCCATTAATGTTCTTCCAACTAGGAAAATAGAATTTATCACTAATATTCACTATTACTATTTGATATTGATGTTGAAGATGTATTGACATTGAAAATGAAGTTCTTATTATGGTAATAATACAAGATCGTTTTAGATCTAAGATCCTTTTTTCTTGATTTCAACATAAGATTCTCTAAGCAGGAGAAAAGTAAGTGAAAAAATTGTTACTCCAATCGAGAGATGTATTGCAACAATATAAGGATTCAATTTGGTCGATACTACTAAAAATCCCATGACTATCTGTACACTGAGTAATGACGTAAGAATTGCAACTACCAGTCTATTTAATTTCCATTTGCTTTTTCTAATAAAAATTAAAGTAATACCTGTAAAAATAGCAGCAATAATAGCCACAAGCCTATGAAAATGCTCATAGAAAAATTTATCCTGGGGGTATGCAAACCCATTCGGACACAGGGGCCAATCTGGACACGCAATTCCCTTGTTTAAAGACGAGATATAAACACCAATTAGCATTGTCGTATAAATTAACCCCATTGATACAAATGGCAAAACTAGGTTCAGAAATTGGCTATTTTTCATATCTGCCAACTATTTTCTATTAATTCCGGTTTACTAAATCTTAGGACTTGATGTGGGAGTAAACAACCAAATTCATTTAAAGTCAAGTAAAATAAACTCATAATAATTCTTCGTCAATTTTTTCAATTTTGTCAACATAGCTGGTACAATTACATCCCATTATCAAACACTTTCCTACTTCGAATAAGGAGTTTAGTTTGTCTTTGTTCTTTTCTAATTCATGAGCCACATAAACATGACCGCAGTAAAGGCAATTCACAAATATCGAAATCCAAGTGTCTATTATTAACTTTGTCAGCGATACCATAAAGAGCCGTGATAATTATGGAATGTTTTTGTCAGTTCCATTTTTATATAATACTTCAATATTCAAATCACGAATATAGCGATACATAATGAACATTAATGAATTCTTATCAACTCTGCCAAACTCGGTTATTGCAGGAAACAATGTCAGCTTACCAGATAATGTTATTAAAAGAATGCTAAGACTTGCGAGCCTAAACAAAAATGATGTTTTTTATGATCTTGGTTGTGGAAATAGTAATGCTGTCTACATAGCCTCCACTGACTACAAAGTGAAAAAGGCAATAGGTATCGAAAAGAGAAAAAAATCAGTCACTGAACTTATTAAGAAAACTCGAGATTTAGGAAACGTTAAAGTCATGGTCGATGACATAAGAAGAGTGGATATCTCTGACGGTAATGTGTTCCTTTTTTGGTTTCACAAGGATACTATCATAAAAAAGATGATACAAAAATTTTCTACAGAGTTAAAAAAAGGCAGCAGAATAATTTCGATTTGGTCCCCACCAGATATGATTTTACCGGACAAAGTTGATTTCCCATTTTTTGTATCTCGTACACCATTCAAGTTCGCAAATAGTATAGAAGAACAAATCAAGGCAATCTACGGTCAAAAATGTCTCGATTTTACCGCAGCATGGTTGTTGGGAGATAAATACCTGGAAAGTTTGGAAGTTGTTCCAGCTCGGTATAAACGATTTCTAAATATCCTATATTCGATGATAATCTGGATAAATGCTTGGAATATGAAAGTATCATGTGAAGATGAGATTCCACCTCCTGTCGATTCGTATTTAGGAATACTTCGTACATTTTTCAGCCTAGACTTGAGTTCATTAATTCAAAATAAAGATAAGTGATAACTGAAGACACGTTATGCAGTCATTTATTATGTAGTCATTTTTTAATATTTCGTTACCTGCCAACCCAACCCAATCTTTTGAAATACCAAACCATTACCAGTGAAGGGATTATTGCAATCAAAAGTAAAATTATGAATGAAGTATATGGACCAAGAAAAACTGGACTTCCTGTGATAAGACCGCCTGGAAGATTAACATTCATACCATAGTAAGCCCCAACTACTGTTGCAGGTATGGAAAGTGTGAATAGGATAGTAAGAGTTGCTAATATCTTGTTTGATTTTTCCGTACTTAACATGAAATCTGTATCTTTGAAAATTTCTATAGTTTCTTTTGATTCCTCAAGAACTTCAAGAACCTTTTCGGTATGATCCTTAACATCATCATAATAATCGGTCAAATCTTCCTCCGAAAATCTTTGCATCTCTTTGCTCAACTCCAATATTACTCTTCTTAAGGGAACAACTACTCTTCGGAGAGTCGTTATCTCTCTTCGCAATAAAGAAATATCTTTTGCTACTGCGACTTTCTCATCAAACACGAGATCCTCTATATCATCCAGATTTCCTTCGAGCTTCATTAATACATGTAATAGATCATCGACCATAAGATCTATAATGCTATGTAATAGATACCCTGATGAAGAACCCATGAAGGTTTCCTTCTGCCTTTCATTTTCCTTGCAAAGGTTGAACATTTCAGTGATTGGTTTTAGTTCGCCTTGCTGTACGGTAATGAGATAGTTAGGTCCCGCAAAGATTGCAAGCTGAGTTGAACGTGGAATACTCTTATCCTTATCCACAGTCGGGAAGTGTAAAATTACAAAAATTTGATCCTGATACCTGTCTATTTTTGGTATTTGTATTTTCGAAAGACAATCCTCAATATTTAATTCGTGGAAAGGGTATTTACCTTCCAGCATTTTTAATTTTTTTCTAGTGGGTTTTTGAATATCTATCCATACCAGACTCTTATTAGTAATTGATTCAAGTTGACTAGAATATTCAATATTGGTCATCTGGCCTCATTCTTGGTTAACTTTAAAGTTGAAATATTGTATATTAAGATATCTGATTAATTTCGCGATTTCGACAAATTAGGTTAAAATAATGCATGATAATGCATGTTTATATGGCAAAAGTAGTTGTCGGAAAAACCGAAGATATTCAAGAAGGAAAATTGGAGCATATAACGGCTGGTGGAAAAGAAATAATGGTAACGAAATTGGATGGAAATTATTACGCAATTGATAATATTTGTACTCACGCAGGAGCAGAACTTCATGAAGGTGAATTAAAAAACAATGAATTAACGTGTCCGTGGCATGGAGCAAAATGGGATGTCAAGACTGGAGCATTAATCTCATTTCCACAAAAATTAAAACCACTACAAAGTCACAAAGTCTTGGTAGAAAATGATACTTTGTATGTTGAAACATAAACTTCAACAGTAGAAGTAGCAAGTTACTATTATTTTTTAGCGAATTAACTAATGTGTAAGTAACAAAATTGATTGATCCTTTACTAAATTGGAATACAGTAGTATTTTTAAATTAGTGATTTTTAACAGATTCAATTTATCGTATTTTTCATAATTGTTCCGTTTTGAAGAACATTATTAATTTGCCATCAGACAATCTTTTTTCGAACACTGAAAGCTGTAATTTGATGAAATTCTAAATAACTGTACGACGAGTACTGATCTTACCCAAATTTACCAAATTTACGGAACTTACAAACGCACAATTTCTAAAGAAAGTTTAATGACCATAGTAGGCAATCTACACATATGGTGACTTTTACCTCGTATTTCCAAATATTCTTACCGGTTCGATGTAGCGCTTGTCAATTTAGTTTGATTATAATATTTGCAGATAAAATTATTGATTTATATAGAATTGCAATAAATATGGCATAACTGAATTAAAGATATGAAGCTTGATGTCCCAAGATTCACAGAAAGATTCGGATCCGTAAGTCTACATGGAGTGCAACGTGTATACGAACTGGATTCTGGACACAAGAACAAGCATCCAAAGACCGAATCTGAAGTAATTCGCTCTATTGATGATGAAATAATATCTAAAATTGAATCTGAAATGGCGATTGTCATTCCTATAAAAGGAGAACGTTTAAAGCTCTTAGAAGGAGTACTAAGCGGCATCCCCCATGATTGCTTAACAATAATTGTATCTAATAGTCCTAGAGAACCGATTGACAGGTACAAACTAGAAAAACAGGCAATTGAGCAATTTAATAGATTCGCGGAAAAAAAATCAGTTATCATACATCAGAAAGATACGGGTCTTGTAAAGGCTTTAGAAGAAGTCGGCTATACTGATCTTTTTGACTCCGAAAATAAGATACGTAACGGAAAAGGAGAGGGGATGTTTATTGGCATGCTCCTTTCAAAAATGATGGGAAAAAAATACGTTGGATTCGTTGATTCTGACAACTATGTCCCTGGTGCGGTCAACGAATATACAAAAATATTTTCTTCTGGTATTGCGTTATCAACCACACCATACACAATGGTTCGTGTATCTTGGATATACAAGCCAAAGATTTCGGAGTCTGGTGTACGATTTTCCAAGCTTGGACGAGTTTCTGAAATGACGAATCAATTCCTAAATTTCATGATATCGTATTACACTGGTTTTGAAACAGAAGTTATTAGAACAGGAAATTCTGGAGAACATTGCATGTCTATTCAACTAGCAGAGCTATTGACTTACTCGTCCGGTTTTTCGATAGAACCTTATGAAATAGTTAATTTATTGGAACAATTTGGTGGAATAACGCCTCCTGAACATAAGGATACCATGGAGAAAGGAGTAGAGGTTATGCAAATCGAAACACGCAATCCACATTTTCATGAAGAAAAGGGGGACCTGCATATAAAAGAGATGTTCTTACAAGGGTGGGGCAGTATTTTTCATAGCAAGTTATGTCATCCAGAGCTTCGTGAAAAATTAAAGGCTGAGTTAATTTCAAGAGGAATATTAGAGAAAGTAAAAGAACCTCCACAATTACATAAAATGAGACCGTTCAAGGATATGGACATTCTGAAATTCGAAAAAATTTTGAAGGAACAATCCAATTCTCTTACAATTTTTGAATAATTTTTGCCGATGATTTTTCCAGTGTTTTGACGAGAACATTTCCGTAAACTAGCAAAGTCTATTTGTTACCAATGATATCGCACGCTTCCTTGTTTACTATTTTACGTATTATCAAGAGCGGAGTCCCTAACAAAATCGGAATGCTTATTGCTATGAATAAACTTTGAAAAGGTGCTAATCCAGAGATAGCGGCACTTGTACCGAACCCCATTACGAATGAAAATAGACTACCTGCACAAGTAGGACAACCGATGAATAATCCACTGAATATGCCAAAAGTCGAAACGGCTGAGAATTTTCTTTGAGCCTGATACCTAAACATCCTAAGAAAGTGTAAATTTAGTGCAAAATTAAAGCCAACCATTGACGATACAGATATTGCGAGTATCAGATTCAGAGGGATTATCAATATCGAAAATGAGTCACTCAAAAATAATGTTATCATCGGAACATAGCCAGGATAATTACAACAAAGTGTGATAGAAATAGATGGAACAACATCACCTTCAATATCTTCATGATAGATGAGAATTTGAGACAAGAAACCAAAGAAAATCCCGTAAACAACAGAAGAAATAACAAAAATTCTCCAGTAAGTCTTGTCTGTCAAAATCCTAGAAATGTATGCAAGATAGCTCTTATTTGATTCGGACTTTATGGATTCAGAATGAAGTGCCAAATGTAATCCATAACCAATGGCAATTAACGAAACCAATATCAAGAAAATATCGGCGATAGCCAAGTTGTATAGTCTTGAAACGTCCGCTGACGATTGATTTGAACTTAATAATGAGTATATTGAGATAGCGAAAATTATTGAAAATACGCCGATTGTAATAATTCGAAAGCCTCTATTGTGAAGCAACTGGTAATTATCGAGCATGGCAAACAACCAAGTGTAAATTAAGTTATCAAAAGGAATCTAATCTATATTAAGTTAATTCAAACCAAGATTAGGTTTTGGATAAAGTCTAAATTTACCGCCGTATAAAAAAAAGACATGGACGAAACTTTCACAAGTGATGGTTTTATTACAGCGTCGATAAGCTTTGTTGGTTTCGTTGATAAACTCGGCCTTGAAGGACTTTTGACTTTGAAATCAGATGATGGAAGGGAATTTCCAATACGTGCGTTTTCAGGAGAAGTCGCAAGGCATATTCTAAGATTTAAAGAAGGAGACAAGAGTACTATACCCACAATCTATAACCTTATTGAAGATATATCATCCCTTCAGGATCTATTACTGATAGAGATAAGAATATACAGAAACGGTCCTGTTTTAAGATCTAATCTTTATTTCAAAACTCGTAAGGAGGTAATCACATTAAGAAATTACCGTGCGTCAGATTCTATAGCATTAGCTGCATTTTTTGATGTACCAATAAAAGTAAGAAAAAATCTGTTTGAAGAAACTATCGAACAGTAAATTGCTAAATTAAGTAACTATTCTTGACAGCATGTTAGAGGCTAATGCCTCTTTAACTTCCATCGCGATCCTGCGGCCAATGCCAAATGTGTAGCCATGAGAATATTTGGTATAGGGCGATGTAGTTGCCATGATTGGGTTTCCAGGAACTCTGAGAGACACATCATATACGACTATCTCTAGTTCTGGTGTGACAATACTCTGTAAGGAAAAAGGTCCAATAATTCCGGGAGGATATTCCTTTCTCACAGCGGCTGTAAATTTATCGCCAAGCTCAAAGACCTTTTCTAGCATAGATTCCCTTATGCTTGCAGGAGTATGTCCTATTTCAATATGTTTTACTTCTGTATCAAATTCCAATTGTTGTCTTGCAGGTATAGCATTCAGATCATTAAGATTAGTCTGAAGCCTTCTCTCAATGCCTAAGAATTCGGTTTCGGGAGTCAAGGGGGAGGAGAAAAAATTAAAATTAAAATATGTTCCAAGGACAAACTCTTCTATTACAGAATTTTCGAGATCTTCGCTAGTGATAATTTTTTCACTTATTTTCTTTTGAGATTTTTCCCTGTAGTCTTGAATTGAACTGACTATGAAAAAGGCCCTTTCCAGCTTTCTCGTGTATTCTTGAATTTTTACAATGGCGAGATTGTCAATTTCGGTGTAATTTTTATAAATCTTTGGGTGAGCTATTTGAGCTTGTTCCAATAACAAGTACTGATTCTTAACATAATTTCTTTCTTCTGCGCGAAATAATAGTCTATTTCCAAGTATTGGCAACAATAGATCGTTTTCAATTGAGTCATAACCAAGATAGGCTGTGAACGCCCTATGTGGTACTATAATACTATTCAATTCCCTGAGTTTATCTTGATTTTCTTTGAAAACCATGTCCGAAAATTTATCTACCAAAATTATTTTGTCCGCTAACCTCTTGAATCTCACATATGGTAATTCCCTTCCTTTCTGACAAATGCAAACCGTTCTCAATCCTTCGTCCTTTGCACCATCCATTATTTCTAGTGCAGAATGACTACCGATTACTGCCATGTGTATATTCTTCAGATTATACTTCTCTATAACGTCAGATATCGCATCAGGATGAATCATGTTTATGCAAGCAGAAGATTATGTTATAATTAAAATTTTCCAACAAAAGTCAACTAATATTTAATCACTTATTATTGAATGGGCGTAAGGCGAGGATTAACTTTTTTCCTTATTAACAGCACCTTCGATTGCCTTCCTAAGATCATCATCATTCTTATTTGTATAGTCTATTCCTAACGATTCTGCTATCTCTTCGAGTTTTTCGCGTCCGACCTTATCTTTCCCCCGAATTTGCTCCAGTTCTTTTTTAGCTTCAATTCTTGCCTTTTCATATTCCGCTGTTGCCTTTCCAAAAGACCTTGCTAATTCAGGAATTTTCTTGACACCGAAAAACAAAACTACGATAATAACTATGATTATTAGAAATTCATATCCAGTTGGCATTTGCAAAATAGCGTTATGGATACCATACATAAGTACAAGGTAGACATGGTTGAGATTTAAATGTTGATGGTATTTTTTTAATCGCTCATACAATTATTACATCGATCATTTCCATTAAATCCCCAAAATACCTAAACTGCGAAGGGCAATTACAAGAATCATAATTACCTTAACTCGATCGAATCTGTTTGCGAGTATTATTATTACATCATTTTTAGGGTGTTCGATGGGACACCAGGTTATTACTTGATTTCTTACCTGAAGAATATGATAAAAAACAAGCAAGTCAGGTGATCGTATTATTAATTGAATTGGATTTATAGCATGAGTTACCCATTCCTTGATACCTCAAATACAAACTCGTTATAGTTACTATGTAATTCATAATGAATAAAAAATCCAAATTGATACTTGTTATAAAACATTTTAATAGAATTTACGATCATTGACATTTGTTAGTAGAATAAATAAAATGATTCAACTTTTATGGATATAACCGACTGCTTTACATAATGATTCTTGGCACTTAAAGAAATATTACTCCCTCAAGAGAACATAATGTTCAGAAGCAAGACGAAGCTCAAATGTACAGAAAAGAAATACCATATCATCGTCACAAATCTAAGAATACTACTATATTCAGAAAGAGGACGTTTTTTTAAATCGCCAGATGTAATAAGTGAAAGACTCGAGAGCATTTATGGTATAGAATACAATGAAGAAGGGATGTTCTTCAAAACTTCTAAAATTCGAATACAGGGCGGCATAAGATTTGAAATAAGCGGTCATCTCTCTGATGTAAAACCTGTTTTTAATTTCATTCAATCAATAGTAAATAAATCTGAAAATCCACTAATTAGAAGATTGGATGAGTCTTAAACTCCTATATACCCCTCTCCCTCGTCCACAGGTAATTCAATACTAATTTACTCTACTTCACTGAAAGTACTGTTGTGGTATTCTAACAAGGCACCTACAATTGAAAGAAAATATTCAAAATCAATAATTCATCATTTCAAGGTTGGGTCACATCTAGGGTTAACAATAAACCCATATCAAGGATGTCAGCACAGGTGCGGATATTGCTACGCAACGTACAAATGGTCGCCAAATTTTTATGACAAGATTTATGGCAAAATAAATGCCGCTGAAATTCTGGAATCTGAATTGAACAGATGGAAAAATACTTCAATGTTACCTGTCATGATATCGTCAGCAACAGACGCCTATCAATCTGCAGAGGCGAAGTTTGGTATCACAAGGAAAAGTATCCAGGTATTGCAACAGTACCATATTCCATTTTACATTTTCACAAAATCATCATTGATCGAACGAGACCTCGACCTGTTTAGTAAATACTCTGATGATTGTTTCATAGTTTGGTCTATAACAACTGTAGATGAAAAATTAAGACGCATCATAGAACCAGGAACACCTCCAGCCTCAAGAATTTTTGAGACGATAAATAAGTTTGTTAAGTTTGGGATTAAGTGTTGTGTCAATATTGATCCCATAATTCCATTCATTACTGATGGCGAGCAACAAATTAGGAATATTGTCAACAAATGTCAGCAATCAGGCCTAGGAAATATATCTGGATCGGTCCTTCGCCTGAGATATGATATTTGGTCTAGAATTAGAGAAGTTTTAGAACTAATTGATTTATCATGGGCGATTAAAGAGTACGAGCAAATATTTGGTTTTCAGGAACCCATTCTACATGAGAATAATCTAACTGCAGATGAACGCTATACCGATAAAGTGATGAGCAACCTCAAATATGAGATTTTGAATAGGAATATTGAATTTGGTTTTGAGAATCTAATTGCACAAATCTCTAGAATGAAACAAGGATGCCCCGTTTCTTTACAGCAGTGCAGAATAAGCGAATTTCTTTAACTAGTTTTCAGTTACAAAATCTATCTACTAGATACCTGATTCAAGATGTGGACATAATCTGGATAACAAAAAATTTGTACTTAGCCGACTCTCTTCATCTTAGAGCCGCAACGCGGACATGCAGCTTCTCTATGCTTTGTGCCACAGCTCATACAGTAGTAATTTACCGAGTTACCCGAAAAAGGAGATGACAGAGAACCAAACATTCCCACTCCTGAGCCCATTTTATTCATCTTTCTAAATCGCCAGTAATTCCACGAAAGAAATATTCCTATTATAACAATCCAAGAATATGGAAATGGAATAAACATTGCTACTGTTATGCTTATGCCTATCGAAATGACAATCCACATTATGCTTTGGGTAAGAAAATCTCTATTTTCCATGCTTTAATATAATAATTGATGAAACAAGATTATTAAGGTTAACTATTTAGAAACTCATTTTTATCTATGCATTGCACTTTAACGTATTATTTTTTTGATCTTTATGAAATACTACAATTTTAGACATTCTAATTATCGACGCTTTCTCCTAATCTTTTAGGAATTTAACTCCGTCATTGTTAGATATTTCTCGGGTCTTTCCTACGAAAATATATTTTTGCTTTTTACGATCAGATTGATAAGTATGTTGTGGAGTTGTGAGACAAGACAGACAATTTAATGTGGAATGGGTTGAATGTCGAGAAAGGTGCCAAATTATCTAACAACGAGTTTAAAGACGTTGGTAAGCCTGCGCCATCTATAAAACTTCTTCCAAATCAATATTCCCGCGTAAGCCGAGACAAATGATACCGGCATCAAAATTGGTATAATGAATTTCCAGAAAAGCTGATCAAAAATCGTTACGCTTTCAAATGTAATTAGATCAATTCCAAAGTAGGCTTTGAACATATTCACCGACCATGGGAAATACAAAGTGATGAAGGAAAAAGAAATGGCAATTGAAAAGACTATACGTAAGAAGTCTTTAGATGGGCGAACGGCGAGTACTTTGTTATTATTTTTGGTATAAGTTGCAATGATGTCTAATAACAAGGGAACTAGTATGTTTAGAAGATAAAGAGGAAATAGACCTGCAAAGTAAACATTGGAAATAATTGTAGAAGATGACTGTAATGTCATTAAGGTTGCGGCTACAACAGTCATTCGAAAAGGAAAGGAAATGCCCTGCACTGAATAGAAAATAATGGCCGTGAATACAGCAGGCAAGGTTGATCCCAGGACCAACGCTATTGTAGGAGAGGGATTAAAATCAAAGTATTGACCTTCAGAAAAGGGAAGCGTGAACATGAAAACAAAATTGACTAGGACCATCCAAAGAATTCCAAATGTGATCAATTCAGAAGCTAACCTGAATTTGGTTTTAGAGTCAGACAAATGTGTACCTATCAGTGCACCAATTATCGAAAGCAACATTCCACTAATCAGCATTAAATGTGGCGGACTAAGGAGGCCGTCAAATCCAAAATTAGAGTGCCACCAATTATCAAATTGACCTGAGAATACTTCAACCAGAGATCCCAAGATAATTAGCTTTAATGGAGTAGGAATTCTGTGGTGGATCGAAAAAATTGATCCAGTTGAGTGATTACCATGTTTTATTGAAAATATTATCCCTGCAAAAGTGGATACTAAAGATAAACCAACACCAGAGTACAATACTGTATGTGGTGGAGTAAAGAAAGATTCTACATTTACAACGCCATGCCAAATAATATCCCAATTTGCGGCGCCCACTTGAAGGGCCACGCCTATCGAGACGAGAAAATAAATCCAAAGCAAACTGTGCGATGATAATTCTTCCTTCGTATAGTTCAAAATACAGAGTACCCTAGCCTTCGCACAAATTTATTCTTATCAGAGAATAATCATTTGATTTTGTTTTTATATGACTCTATAATCTTATACGACTGGTTAGTCAAATAGTACAAAGGGGATATTTAGTATGGATTTTTTTGAAATGGAAAGAGTACTTGAAGAGCTTGTACGTACTTTCGCGTCTCCAAGTGCAACAACCTGGTTTAAAGTAACTGGTGACAAGAGACCAACACTTGATGAATACAGAATGAAAGTAGCAGAATTTATGAACTTGTTTGAGTCTGCTCTGTCATCTGGATTTCAAAGCGACCCAAATTCCAATGATATCTTAAATTTTATCAAAAAAGGTGTACAAAACCATACCACTTTTGTTTTATCCGGCAAAAATAAAGAAGTCGAAAAAAGATACAAGTATTACGTAGAGTATGGATAAAATTAATCTGGTAAGCCTCCATTCACCAATCAAAGTTTTTGGCTCCACGATAAGGCGAATGGGCCTAGCTAAGAGCTGAATCTAGCTATGAGATGGACCTAGCTAAGAGTCAGGGACAAATTATACGAGATTATTCTAATATGACGTCATCATATTATCGATTGGGATGAATAAGAAACGTTCTGATAAGAGAAAAATTACTGGTAAAGAACTGTCATCAGAAGACGAGTTTGTTATAAAGTTAGAAACATTGATAGAGATTTTGGACAGTAAAGGGATTCTAGGCAAAAAAGAATTTGAAAGAACATTAACAATGCGACTGCATGAAATTTCAAAAGCAAGAGCATTTGAAGATCTGGATGAAGAAATTTAACAATATTAAATCTATTGCAGCTCGATACGACTTGTCTTAATTTGGTTTTATTAAACCGATTTGTAGAGTCCTTTCGCTTTGAAAAAATACAAATGTAAAAAAATGAACGATCGTAATTTCTACAATTACACGGCCTTCATTCTCTTAAAAGAAAAGATCCCAATCAGAGTAATGAGTAGTGTAAACAGTAGCAGTAATTGCAGATCTAATTCAAAAGAGTACGTTCCTAAATGTAAGATACTATTCCTAATAGCATCTACGGAATAGGTCGCAGGATCTATAAGAGTTATGAAACTAAGCCATGCAGGCAAGTTATCTATTGGATACAATGCACCGCTGAGGAAGAATAAAGGAAATACAACAAAGCTAACAATTAATTGAAATCCTTCTAGGCTCTCAATATAACTCCCGAAAGTTAGACCCAATGATGTCAAACCAAATGAGAGTATCAATGCAATTGATATTATTTGAAGTAATGAAAGTGCGTCATAATTAATTCCTAAAGGAACTCCAATTACCAATATGATAGCCACCTGAAGAAGCGAAGTCGTCATTCCGCCGAGAGTTTTTCCAACGAATACTGTAGTTCTACTTGATGGCGCTACCATTACACTTTTTAGAAAATCAAATTTCCTATCCCAGATTATGTACGAACCAAAAAAAACAGAAGTAAAGATGACGGACATGCAGATGATACCAGGGAAGATAAATTTTTGATAATCTGTTCCTATTTGAAGGTTCGTTGATCCCAAACCAGATCCAATAACAAATAGCCATAACAAAGGAGTGAAAGTGGAAGCGACAAGTCTACTCCTTTCACGTAGGAATACCTTAAATTCTCTAAGCCATAAAGCATATAGCTGTCCCAATATTATTTTTAGTTCACGATTTCTTGTACTGAGCATACCTTTGCATAAATCCCCCTTCTGGACTATCTCCGGATAAAGAACCGCCAGAAAGTCTCAAGAATACGTCATTTAAAGTTGGTTTCTTATATTCTATCGTTCGAACTCCTTTCAAGTCTTTTATCAGGCTGTGCATATTTGAATTTACCTCATCCATGTAGACAATCGCAGTGTTTTTCTCAAGTTCTACTTTGTGAACAAAATCGAAACGTGTAAAAGTTTCGGTGGAAGGAATATCACCAATAAAGTTTATTTTTACAATATCCCCGCCCATTTCCTGTTTTAAATTCGTCGGTGAGTTCAGGGCTATTATTTTTCCATTGCTAATAAAACCAATTCTATCACAAAGCAAATCTGCCTCTTCCATGTAATGTGTGGTTAAAATGATTGTTACTTTTTCTTCTGTTACTATTTCTTTGATATATGTCCACATGCTTTCCCTACTTTGAGGGTCTAATCCGAGGGTGGGTTCATCTAAAAAAAGAACTTTTGGGTGATGTAAGAGTCCTCGTGCTATTTCTAATCTTCTTCTCATGCCTCCAGAATATTTCTTTACCTGGTCGTTTTTTCTACCTTCCAACCCCACTAGTTTTAACACCTCTGAAATTCTTTTCTCCCTAGTCCCACGTGGTATACCGTAGAGTAGTGCGTGAATCTTAAGATTTTCATATCCTGTAAGGATATCATCACTACTTGGAGCTTGAAATACAACTCCTATACTTTTCCGCACTTTAGTGGCATTATGCAGCACATCATATCCATTGACTACTGCCCCTCCTGTTGTTGGTTTCAGCAGTGTCGCTAATATATGTATGAGAGTAGTCTTGCCTGCACCATTCGGACCCAACAGTCCAAAAATTTCATTTTCATTGACCTCAAAACTTAATCCATTTAACGCATAGAAATCTCCATACTTCTTGACAAGATTTTTAACGATTATCAATTTGTCTAATCCTCTTTTTGTGCCTCTCGAGAATAACTTTTGTAGTATTATCCATGGTTTGATAAATGGTGTCCATATAATAACTGTAAGATTCTAATTATAAAGTAGAGTTGGAGTCAGATCCTCAAGGAAAATAATTACTCTTTCTAGCATCTTCAAAGCTTTCAGCGTTTGTTCTGAATATGTCGTATTCTGGCATGCCAGGAATGTTCTGATAAGGTAATCGGCAATAATGCTTTTTAATATACTTCATCCAAGCTTACATGTAATAATTAATTATTATATGTTTCTAACATCAGGGATACAAAGTGATTTCGAATAAAAATCTACTTATATTGCTGCATTTTAGTGCTCCGCGATTTCATCAGGGTCTAACAGAAATTCATATAGTTATTTAGTATTACGACAAATTGAATTCAAATAATATTTCTTCTAAACGTATTGTCGCAGCTATAATATTACTATACACATGTTACTGCATTAAGAATCACCTATTCAATATTTTATCAGAGTTAAAACACAGCATTAGATAAAAATAGATGATATTCGTTTGATTATTGATATATAGTATTTCTATCTTCATTAGGGATAAATGATCTCATTTCCATGTCCAATGTTCTTTTGCGAAAGATCCTTTATTTTCCACCTTTTCAATAGACCCTCTAAATACGAGAAGTATGCCCAATAGTTAATTTTAATACTGGGAATATGGTGTTAATTACTGTGTTTTTTAAAAGAAAAAAAGAACTAGCTGAAGTAAAAAGAAAAGTCGTTTTGACAAAACACATTACAGACAGTATCATTACTTATGCAAAGTCATGGCATCCCAACGAGGGAATATTGATTTTGCAGGGTAAGAAAGATAAACATGTTATCAATGTAACAGGCTTAATTATTCCACCCTTTTCAACTCATGGACCATATTATTCGGGTTTTCCTGTCTATGAACTTCCATTCGATTTATCATATATTGGAACGATTCATTCACATCCTAGCGGATCGAACAAGCCATCCTTAGAAGACTTGAATCATTTTTTCGGTCTTGTTTCAATAATAATTTGTTTTCCGTATGAAGCTCAAAATATAGGGGCGTACGATCGTAATGGAAACAGGCTGGATGTTGAAACTGGATACTACCTTTGACATATTTTACGACATGTCAAAATCGATTTGAAAATTGAACGGAGAATAGAAATTTTGGATTAGAACTAAAAATCAAAGATGCATGGCTGATGAGATCTAGGGTTTGGCGATATATTCTAAGAATTTATTAGCCCATCACGGAAATCTTTCCAAACCGGTATACAATACGTGTAACTTAGTTAAGGCACGTTCTTATATCAAGATGAATAAATTTATGGTTAATCTTTTAACACCATCAACACTGGTGGGTCGTCCCATTGTCAACTCCACCAACGCCCACCAGTGAACTAATTTTCCAATTTGTTGTGTAATCCGGAGATTCCGACTATTACTACGATTAGTACGATTATCGCTTTCAGTACAGTCGAATACATGTTGCATTCTCCTATAATTTTTTAAAGCCAATTATCAACCTAAATATATATTTAATTTGATTCATATTAAGAAAGTGTAAAACATGTTGCTTGAACAATTAAGAGATAGGGCATTCTTTCAAAATACTATTGATGTGTGGATAGCCTACTGTGAAGAAAGAGAGATTGATTGGTATGATGTCGAAGGATATCGACGTTTCGTAAATTATTTGAATTCAAATGGTCTTAAAATGCAAAAATTCCCATTATGTGTTAAAGAGTCAGGAGGTCTTTATGAGAGAGGGAAAGACAAGACCAAGTTTCTAGACGAATTATCTCACTATTCTGATGATGACTCCTCTGCATATACTCTAAAACTGAGCGGCGACGCCATAGATAAGATCCGTAGTTTCAAGAATTCATAAATGCAAGCTTGGGTACGCTTACAAACATGACAATATCCCAATCCGTTAAACTTTAATTTACGTTACTATAAATACTGTTACTACGGAGAGTATTTCACCTACACAGTATCTGAATAGATTAAAGTATCATATATCTATTTTATTATGTATGCTTTGAAAATGATGTTTATCCCTCAAGTATTATTTTTTTTAGAATCTATCTTTCTTACTTTTCAACCTTAAAGTTTGTCTCCATATTTGAGGTGATGTAACCGGGTGCGCTGCCATTAACTTTCACTACAAAAATTCCTACTTTTGCATTTTCTGGTATATCTAAAGTCAAGTTTCCTGTGTCATTTTTCATTGTAAATTTCTTTATAATCTTTTTTGATGAATCTAAAATTTGTCCACTTATTGTTGCATTTTTTATCTTATCATCTGAGTCGGCGTCAAAAAGATCTATCCTTATCTGTTGTTCCTCTCCTTTGGCAACATGATTTTTATCAATCAAAGTTTGAATTACAATCTTTCTCTGTTTATGATCATTATTATTACTAATATTTTGTCCATTATCCGCAATCTGATTGGTCTTGTTTTGCTCGTTTATAATATTGCCTCTATCTCTAACAATAATATCTACATCATCTGTAGAAATTTTTCCCTTACTATCAGTGACAGTAAGTTCAAATGTAAACGTAGTATCGGTCGAAACAGTAGGAGAGATAAATGACCATATCATAGTATTTGCACTACCTATCGTAATATTGGGATTGGGAATTTGTTTCCACGAGTAAGACAAGATAACACTATCATTACTCAGACTCAAACTGCCATTAAGTGTGACAGGTGAATCCTCATAGACTGTTTGATCTTTCCCTGCGTCTGCAGATAATCCAGTAACGTTGGATCTTGACAAAAGTCCAAGAGAATTTTGATTTGATTCTATTTCAAGGATCGAGGGTGGTACGCCACCGTTCATTAGAGTGTCATTGGGATTAAATGTTCTATTGTTATCTGCTCTGTAAACTCCTCTGAATTCGTCTGAATTGGTAACTTGAAACTTTGAATTATTTTCATTGATTGTTGGAATAGCAAAATCGAAATTATTAGTTGAGAATACATCGCCATTCTTTTCTTGTTCATTTGATTTCATGTTTGGATCTGCATCGGGTAAACCTGAGCTTATGGCAGGAGAATAAGTTTTCGACTTTGTAACGCCATGAACATTTATTGAATATTGAGACGTCATGTTTTCATCCGGTGAATTTAGACAGGACAACATCGCCGTGAGTTTGTTTGGACCTTCAGTTATTGCATGAAATGAAGAATCATAATTGAAATTCCACATGGAATAATTATCGCCGTTTGTCGCCTTCGCTGCATGTGGAATGGATGACTTATCATTCCATAAAGCGTAAACATCACAGTGTTGACTAGAATTATATGATGCTGTTCCCGTCATAGTCAGATTACCAGCCTGAACGTAACTGTTGTTAGCGGGATATACAATTGCAATTTCATAATTTTCTAATTTGGCATGAGAGTGTTCGATAAAAATAATGGTAAATATAGGTATTAGGGATAATAGAATTAGTTTAACATATTTTGTCTGAAGCAACTGGTCATCTAATATGTCTAAAAAATTCTATAAAAGGTTCGGCTTTAATTCTAGTTAACTCCTGCGTAAATATGATTTAATCAAAAATATTAGTTCTAAAAATGCAGTTCCAAGCAAAAGAGTATGCAAGTGTTGGATGAACAAAGCAAAGCATACTTTAATTTCATAAACACACTGCATTCTGAATCTACGAGAGAATTATATAAGTTCTGTCTAGAAAAATTCCTGGGTCATTACAAACTTGATCTAACCTCACTACTAGAACTACCACAAGATTTCCATAGATTCGAGGAAAAGTCTCAACCAAATTAAAGAATAGGCCTTGAAAGACAAGAACGGAAATTTTGCTTAGAATAAAATCAAAATGGCAAATGTTAGATTTGGAAGACCCAAAAAATCTTACAGACCCAAGCCTCCACGAACTGGATTACATTCGAACCATTCCTTAAATCGGATGTCGAAGTGTTAAATAATTTATTATATCTTATTTATAATTGGAGATACAGTCGAAGAAGTGAAAGATACCGTAGAAGATACAGTCGAAGAAGTGAAAGATAAGGTTAAACAGGCCGCGAAGAAAGTTACAGATTCTGATACATATCTGGGTTCAGATGATGAGAGGGAAAATAGAGATAATGAAGTGGGCGGAAATGATCCAATGAATCCAGAGGACATAGCAAAACATGAACCGACTGCGGCCAAGAGAGATAAGAATCAGGGAAGTTCAAGCGACCCGGTTTAAATCATCCCTTTTTTAGGTATTGTACAAACTGATTCAAGAAAAAATTTACTCTTCGTCTCCAACGGATTTTCTTAATAACTCTAGTTGCTTATAATGTTCAAATATTATAGAAATTAGTATTGGTTGTATTAAGACAGGCTTGCAAGCAATCACTCCAGCGGCATTATACAGGCGCGAATAAGACATCATTTCCTCAAACATCTTTCTTTCGCTTTTATCCAATTCTTGTCTAAATATTTTCCACTTTCTTCTTTCTCTTTCTGATGCAAGTCTATACGAAGGAATAGTTCGACCCATAATTTATTATCATGAATTATTCAATTTAATATCTAAATCACTAAATGGGGGAGGAGAGCATGGTATGATTCTAGCCGATAGAAACAAATTCAACACACATGATTTGTCTTGACGTTTATAGTCTGATTTCCCAAAATGCGCCAGTTTTGCAGTGTCTGCAAGGTGGAAAAGTTTCTCCAGCAGTTATTGGTATTCTTTTTTCGTTTTCTGTGGGTTGACATGCGCTATTTTCCATATGTCCAGCAAAATGGTACGTGCCTGTAGAAGGTGCGGATTGGCCCGTATGAAATTTTCCCATTACACCAAATATTATTTTGTTTGATATAAGGTTTAAAACTATAATTAGAACTGATGGGCTTTAGAACAGCAGGCACACCATTTAATTTAATAGATTTTATCTTGGTAAACTCTAAAGGTATAAGCATCATTAAGTCAATATTCTATTATGTCTGAAGAAAGAATAGGAGATAAGTTTCTTCGGAAACTCTATGAAAAGACGGTAAATAATGGGATAGAAAATATTGATAGAGAGGAGATTGGAAAAGAAATCGGAATTATAGATGTACTAATGGATAATCTGGTTGACGAATTGACTTCTGAGGGTTATATAAAAAAACTAGGAAGGACAAACATTTACCTAACCGATGATGGAAGAAAAAGAGTCGAAATATAATATTTTAAATGCATTTTGCTTGTGTTGAAATACTATAATATTAGATAATCTAATATTCCTTAGAATTGAAAGGTTTAGAAGATGAACTAGGTCCACTGATTCATAACCTAGAGAAAAAACTGAAACGACAAAGGATAGAAAACAAAAAAAGAAAAAATGTAAAGTTAGATTCTGATGAATGGTTCAGTGATACAAGGGAAAAAATAATTCTACCGATAATGATTAAGTATAAAAAATTCATGGAAAGTAAAAGTGAGAGTGTCTCATTGAATTGTACCATAGAAAAATCATATCAATTACCTGAAGGTATAACATTTCAAATAAAGGACTCTATACCGATATCAAAACACGACGCTGTAAGAAGGATTACCTTCTTCCCAAAGAAAGATAGAGTTCACATTTTTGAGGAGGGGACGCTAGGTGATGCTCATCCAGTGGAACTTAGCTACACTGAAGAAGAAATAACAGAGGAATTCGTAAGAAGAAAATTAACTGCTTTGATAAAAGAATATGTTGACAAATTATTGATCAGTTTTGAATAAAAACATATGGCAAAATCCATACGAAATTTATACTTTCTCCAAGGTATATTGTTTGCTTATTAGAATGAGTAAAGAAAAAGGTGTTGTAGGTAACTACACATCGTTACCTGTTACTATTTAAGGCTATGGTATATTTGGAATTAATGAAGTAGGTCCGAATACCTCGTCTATGAATTCATTGTCATCGCCGTTAGCCGGAGACGTAAGGTCGTTGTCGCAACTGAATTGGTTGTTGTTGACGGGGCTGCCCATGGTGTCTATGTGCTCATATTCATTCTTTGCCTTACAATCGTTATCCTGTATTATTTTGTGGGTCCTCTCGTTACAGTTGTCGTCATCATTGTCTTCACACTCTTCCTTGTCGGCAAATGCTGGTACTACCTGTGATATTCCTGTTCCGGTTAGTGCTGTCAATATTCCGATAGACAGTGTTACGAACATTAACACTTTTTTTGTGTTCAAGTTTGTTATCGTGAAGTGATACTAAACAAAGTATAAGTGGAGTCAGTAAGAACAAGTACTAAAAAAAGGAGAGAGTCTTCTTTACTATGTTAAATCTGAATTTAAGAATAGAATATTATTCATTCACGTTAATCAGATTGCTATACCAGAAAACTATGTCCATGAATTCTGGTAAATTCTTCCAAAAGTTGTATATAGTGCGTCGAATTATTAATTCGGGTTCATTATTCACAGATTGGTGGGCGGCTAACCGGCTTCAAATCTGGCTTAGATTCATCAGCCACCATCTAATTATCTAGATTTTAATATACACTTGGGGGTGAGCATTCAGCCATGAAGCCCAGCCCACCAGCAGTCAGATTGCTTTCTGGACTTAACCTAATCCGTAATAAATTATCATATACTACAAATTATAAAATAATTTAATACCGGTCGGACTGAAAGATTTTGATAAGTGAATCCCACCGGCTTTTGTCTTAAAATGTCTTCAGAAGTAATCAAACTAACTAATACAAAATATTAGTTGTCTTACCTAAGTTTACTTGCCAAAATTAGACACTCATATTAGAAGTTTTAAATAAAGTTTTGGCGTTTTATGATACTGTCTATCTTGAATTCATTGTTGGGATAGTCAATTGGTTGGTGCTTTCTTCACCGGATACGCACCAATCAATTTACTTTATTGACAAGCATCATGGCCTCTGCATATAATTCTCTTGCTTCTTTACCGTATGCTTGTACTAAGTAGTTACTCCCTTCATTGGATTTTAATCCCACACAACAATAATCTATTCCGTTACTCAGTGCATAATCTTTAGGGGAAATTTTTACTATATCTCTATCTTTAGATAGCATTAGTTGTCTAAGCGCATCAATACTGCTGGTATACGTCATGCTGTACACTCCATTCTTTCAAACCAACTCTAGATGTAGGCAAAAATTATGTAGAGCAGTGTATTAAAATTTGCTTATAACTCGAGCACTTATTATCCGATCAGTATCTGCCAACAGCAATAAACATGGACTACAAGATTATAGATTATACCATAAAATAAAAGACTTAAAAGATATTCCTTTCTAAGAGAAACATGAAGTCCATTTATATCGTAATGGCAATACTAGCCTCAGTAACCATTGTCACAATAGTAACAACGAGCACTCAGCAAGTGTATGCACCTAGAAGTTGTGCAGGTTGTGCAGAATTCCAAAAACTGACAGATGAATTTGAAAATAAAGTATTAAACACAGCCCTAGGTAGCCCTGAAGAAATACCAGCATTGGTTGATGAATACAGCACCGATGTCAAGGCGTTATTTGAAAATCCTTCACCATCGCCTAGTTAAATTATAACTGATGGGCCAATTTGTTAAAAGGACCACCAGCCACGCGTATTCTTGGCGCTTGTCGACACTTGTAACGTTATGATCAACAAACAATAATAAAGTTAAATCTTAATGAGGCCGGTGTGAAGCCTCAATGGGTTATGAGCAAGTCTTTCTCCCCCTATATGATAAGAGTTCAGGCCTATAGTTTCTAAAGTATAATAACAAGTTAAGCCGGTGGGATGAGCAAAAGGTTCCAGAAAAACAGACCGACTATCGTATGATGGTTGCGTTAATTTCACATAGCCGACATGTCATAAAATAGTTAAACCTATGTGATTCAAGTTAAATTTGATTTCTTTACACCTTGTCGGTAAGCCTGTATTTCATCACCTACCTTTTGGCATAATCTGTTTATTTTTATAGGCTTTTCCGTAAAGGAATCTATGATCCCTTTTTGGAGATACTTTTCAAAAATAGGATTATTATGAAAATCGTATGCACTTACTAACATTGTTCTTACCTTGGGATTGAGTTCTTTAACTTTATTTAATAACGCCAAACCGCCCATATTAGGCATCCTCATATCAGAAATGACCAGCGCATATGCGTGTTTATTTTTTGAAAAGTGTTCTAAAGCGATACCAGGATCGTTAAAACTAACAACAGAGATGCCAGTAATATCAGCACATATTGCGTTCTCGAAAAGTACAGTGATATCTATCTCATCGTCCACAATACTAACAATTTTCTCGTTAGTAGCAATTCTCTCATGAATGCTAACCAGATCATACAGTAAGACCATGAACTAGCTAAGGTTTTTTGATTTTATTGGATTTTGATGATTTATTTACATCATAGTCTAGATATGCTTAAATTATCTTTGCATATATACCGAAAAACATCTATTTCTTACCCGGAGATAGAATACTATCATTGATTGATGCCACCCGTCTCACCGATAGGCGCCAATCAATTTTCAGGAAGTTAGTTAGAACAAAGCAACTTTATTTGACGTAGACGTATCAAGCATTAATTGCAACTCTATATTGGTTGTTCAGGATGGAGTTATTCTTCGTGGCAAGGACATTTTTATCCTTCCAGTATGGACAATAGGGCGTGGTTGCCATATTACTCTCAGATTTTCAACTATGTAGAGATCGATTCAACTTTTTACAATGTCCCAAGTGAGTTAATGGTAAAAAACTGGGCTAGAAGAACTCCAGATAATTTTAGATTTACAGCAAAGTTTCCTAAGATAATAACACATGAAAAAAGATTTAGGAATGTAACAAAGGATTTAGAATTATTCTACCGAAGAATGGAACCACTTAAAGAAAAGATATTAGCGCTACTAATACAGTTACCTCCTTCTTACCAACTTAAGGAAGGATTGGAAGATTTCAGTAGTCATGATTTTTTCTTTGAAGGAGATTTTAGATATTCAGTGGAAGTGAGACATCCATCATGGTTTAGTGATTTAGCATACAACTTTTTTAAAAATAATAATATTGCGATGGTATGGAGTCAGATGGATAGATTACAAACTCCTCCAGTAGTAACATCTGATTTTGTCTATCTTAGATTGATAGGAGATAGAAGATTGGCTGAAGATCAATTTGGTAAAATACAAATTGATAGAACAGAAGAGATCAGAAATTGGGCTAATAAAATGAAAGAAGTTAATCAGAGTGAAAAAGATATCAAAGCGGCAATAGTTGCAGCAAATAACCATTATGGCGGTTATGGACCAGGAACTGTTAATATATTTCGTCAGAATATGGATATGGAAAAATTATATTTTGAAAATGTAGATATTGCTAAAATAAATAGAGAGATGGAATTAGAAACTAGGTTTACCTTCAGTGATACAAAACAAATCAAGAAGGGCAAACAGACAAGCATATCCGATTTTGTTAATTGATTCAACCCTATGAAGTAATTCAAGTTCATTTCAGCATAAGCGATTTAAATATCCGTTAAATAGAAATTAATTCTAGACATAACCATTGCGAAATTATGCAGAATTTTGAATTTATTCTGATTTCCATTTTAGTGGTCTTGGAATTATTTGAAACTCCATTAAACATCACCATAGTTAACTGAGATACTTAGTCAAAAAAAATAAAAATGATAGATGATTACTGGTCAGTAAATCTCTCATTTTCTAGTTTTTTCAATTGTTTATAACCAAGAATGCTCTCATCAAGAAATGGGCAATCACAACTAATACTTGAATTTCCTAATTGGTAAAATAATGCGATCGAATTTTTTGCCACTTTGCTATCAAAGCCTCAGGTCTAATATGCAGTGCTTCATTATTTATTCGCGACTTGGCCAATACAACATATTCATTCATTAATTCTATTCCGATATAGCGTCTAGAGAAATTATGCGCTACTTTCGTGGTTTGCCCGCTACCATTAAAAGGATCAAGTATGATATCGCCCTCATATGAGTAGAGCTTCATAAGGCGATATGGAATCTCTTCTGGAAATGGACACGGGTGATTTATGTGTCCAGGTGGAACAGGTGCAATATGCCAAACTGAATTTGCGATCTCTTTTGTAAACTCTTCATGTTTCGCAGGAAGAATATCACGCCTGTTTGTTCTCCCACTATTTACATCTCCTTTTCTCAAGACTAGTATGAATTCATGCATAATATTGGCTCTAAAATATTTTGGGTATGGATTAATTACAAAAGATCCATATCTATTGGTACCGCCAGTAACTTTGTGCCATATGATCTCTTCATGAAGGTTCCAATTTCCAAAAGGTTGAACCAACTTTGATAATAACATATGAGGAAGCGGGATAATGGTACCGTTTACAACTTCATTTCCAATTACTATACAACAGTAACCTCCATCTTTAGTGACTCTGTAAACGCTATTGTTAAAGATATCAACCATCTCTTCGAGATATTCACCTGTTTCTTTTCTCGTTTTTCCCCGATAATATCCATTTTTCTCAACGTGCGCTTCATAATCTATGGCATTTCTATAAGGAGGAGAAGTTATTGTAAGCTGAATGAAATTTGCAGTCAATTCTGAAAGAATTTTTCTGCAATTACCCTGGGTTATGGAATTTTGAAATTCAAGTAACATGGAATTGATTTTTCTTTAAGTATCAATCCATATTCCGCATACTTAAAAAAAATAAACTGGATGATAAATAAAATTAATTAAATCACTTACTAAAAAGATGAACTTGAAGGTTGACATGAGACGTATTAGTGAATTCATTAGGTAACAAAAAATTTCACAGGAATTAAAAGTGCGATTACGAGAATGGCCTCCAATCCCCTGAGAATATCCAGAGCAGACATGAGAAGGTGGTTTGAAAAAAACGAAGAGTCAATTTCATATTTTAAGCCATTGCAAAAGAGACGATCTTGAAATCTAGTTTAGAAACGTAATAGGTTCGCTGCTTTACTTTTCTAGTATGAATTCATCGACCGGCATACCAAAATGTCTTCCGGATGAAGATTTGGTATAGGCCAAGACCTCATCACCGACTTTTAAATCAGTGACAGAAACCAATCTATTGTCTTTTGCAATTAGCCTTATTGTTTCAGCATTTTGCAAGATTACAGTGCCCCAAGAATCTCCTATTTGAGCTTTTATTAATTTCATTGGTCTAGATTCAATCTTCGATCGTCCTACGGTAGACTTTCTACTAGTACCATCTTTGCTCACAACGAGGATCTCCACGCCTGCCTCTAACTCAGATAAGTATTTTGTGGTCCCATCGGACATTGCAGTATAGCAATGAACGGCACCTGCATTAACCCTAAACGGTCGAGGTGAGGTGAATGAGGAGCCTACTGATTCATTGTGCACCAGAAACAAGAAATTTGATTTACTACCGATGAGCATTCCCTCGCCCATGGTCATCATCGATACCGTATCAACGCACACCCTCTCGCCCATGCCAACATCCTTTAATTCCAAAATCTTCGCGTATTCTAAATTAAAAGCTGGGTTATCAAGCAACTCATGTGAGTTCTCAACCTGGGCAACATCGTCTGTTTCCAATATAACTCCATCAACTCCAAGTTCTAGAACAGAGAACATCGTTCTAATTTCTTCTGAATTTTTAGTTGTTGTGTAAATTTTTGTTCCAGTTTTCTGAAGTTTAGCAATAAGATTCTCTAGCGGAATTATCTTCCAATCAGTAACTTCAACAATAACGAAATCTGCTCCATATTTAGAAGCAAGAACAATTTCCTCCAGATCCTCATTGTTTGTAATTTTCTTTGTGTACCCTACACTTTTGTCCAAAATTTCCTTATTTTTCTTTAACAGATCCAAACTATTGCACACAACAAGATCCGCATTATCAGAGTGGAATATCGTTTTGAATTTCTTGTCTGTTATAACTGTAGGATCCCCGTATACTAGTGATACATTCGATACCTTGGATAGAAAGTCATCAAGTTTTTCTCTTTTCACTAGGGGTTTTAATATGAATTCCTTATTTTTTTGGACTGACAATATTTCTTAATACCTCTTTTGGCTTTTCTTTGTTAAAAATAATCCTTGATAACGCAGTCAGAATCTGAGGAGGGTTTTTGTGTTGGAATATGTTTCGCCCAAAGGTAACACCAACAGCTCCTGCATGCATGGCCCCGTCGCACATTTCTAGGATATCTTCGTCGGTGGTGGCTTTTGGTCCTCCTGCAATAACTATGGGAACTGGGCAAGTTCTTACAACCCGTTTAAAGGAATCCCTATCACCTGTATAAACAGTCTTAACAATATCAGCTCCGGCCTCCGCACCAATCCGAGCTACGTGGGAGACTATGTCAACATTATACGGATCCTTAATGTTTTCACCCCGAGGGTACATCATAGCAATTAAGGGAACATTCCATTCATTACAATTGTCAGAAATTGTACCCAACTTTTGAAGCATTTCAGGTTCTTCTTTGGCACCTATGTTTATGTGAACTGAAATCCCATCGGCGCCAAGTCTTATTGCATCTTCGACGCTCCCCATCTGAACTTTCTTGTTTGGCGAAAGGCCAAGTGAAGTACTAGCAGATAAGTGTGCGATTAATCCCACTGTTGGAGGTCGTGGCAGGGCCTTGATAATTCCTTTGTTTATAATAATACTTGTAACTCCTGATTTTTCACATTTGTAAATGAAATCATAAACGTTTTCCAATCCAGGTATTGGACCATTTGTTATTCCATGATCCATAGGAATACAGAGCATTTTACCATCATTTAGAATTCTCGAAAGTCGTATCTGTCTGCCTATAGCCATTAATAAGTAAATAATTTTGATATCTGACTTAAAAGTATGTTTCTTTTTATCTTCGATTTGAAAATGGATTATCGAATTGACGCTATAATGTTAATTACTCTCTTATCGAAAAATTATCAAATGGATGGATTGCAACTAGGATGTTTCACAGTACATAATCAAAAATGACTAATCAGGAAATATATGTTATTTAAGAGCTTCGTTTCCTCTTTTTTGGGTTCCTATATCTATTGCCTCAGAAATTGCCGATACGAAAATTTTTCCATCCCCTGGAGAGCCAGTGCTTACAGTATCTAAAATGGTCTGTACTACATTATCAACTTCCGAATCATCCACTACTGTAGACAAATTTGCTCTAGCAGAAAATTCTGAAACATATTTTCCTGTACCGCGCCCGGATTGGACCATAGGTTTTTCACCTTTGCCTCTGCCCTTTCCATCCGTAATTGTAAATCCACCAACTCCTATTGCTTTAAGCTTCTCGTTTAATTCTGGAATCTTTTCACTATGAACTATCGCGTCAATCCGCTTCATATTTTCACTTAAATATATAAAGAATATAAGGTTTTCAAATATCTTTAATTAAATTAAGAATATAACACAATATGTCAATTCTTTGATATTATCACATGATATACGTTTTAAATTACTATAGCCGAATATTACTACCCAAATGGCGATCTTCTAAAGTTCAAAGAATTCAGACGAGCCCGATTGTGGTGTAATCAGAATGGTTGTAGTTGGGTTACAAACTTATCCTGATACTGTTTTTAATATCGATGGAGTGAATAAGACACCAAACTTAACCTTTCAAATCAATTCTTCGAATGGTTCACCTGGTAAAGAAGTTTAGAATTATTTGAAAAGATCTATATCTAGAATATTTTCCATTTTGTAAACAAATTGATCAAGAGTATTTTGATCCACTATTTTAGTAAAACTGTTATTGTCGAAACTCTGTACAATTGAAGAGTTATACATGGATTTTTGAAGTGACTGTTTGATTTCGTCTACAGAATCGGAAGTACTTTCGTTATCAGCCGGAATTATCTTACTATTGTTTAAAACTCCGCTGGTAGTATTCCCCTCTATTCTTGTTTGCAGAGTATCTTGCACAGCACTCTGATTGTTTTTGTCTAGAGTAAGACTTGAAGGCAGTTCGTTTTCGAGGCTACTTGTTGATGAGTCATCACCCACCTTGGCAGTATCAGTGCTTAGCATGTCAACAGTCTCTCCAATCATTCCATCAATTGATCCAGATAGGACGTCATTTAGGGTCTCAGATATAGAAGAGGAAGTATTTGGAATATCCACAGTAGGCGATCCATTAGGCGTAGTTAAGTTTGGCTGTATACTGGGTGCGGTTAAGTTTGGCTGTATACTGGGTGCGGTTAAGTTTGGCTGTATACTGGGTGCGGTTAAGTTTGGCTGTATACTGGGTGCGGTTAAGTTTTGTGCAGTTGTCAAGTTTGATTGCGCGTTTGATAGATCATAGTTGGGAAACATGACAAAACCTATGAGAGTTAGGACAGAAACAAAGTATAACCTGAAATTTCTCGACACTCGAAAAGGTCAAGAAAATTCCTAATAAATCATCAGGTTCACATGTTCTGTCTTCAGGGTAAATAATAGTGATCCTTGTATCTAAGAATTTCCAGATACTCGTTATTACTTTTCACTTTTTTCCAACAATGTACTTGAGATTTTAGTAATTTTCTAGCATTTGCAAAGACATAATGACATAACTATAACAAAAATTAAATTTCTGTACGTTTTTTTAATTTCTCTAAAGCCTTAATCAAATTAGTTCGCCAATATTGGATTAATTATCATCAGATTAAAAGTACAAAAAAAGTATTAAATTAGTATCAATTCGAAAACTGGAAAAAAGAGTACAAGATACTAATTATGAATATCGATCACAGAACAATGGATGTAACAAAAGAAATAAATGATTATCAGTCCATTAAATGCCTGACATCTCCTTCCAAGATACCAGATTCATTATGAAGTCTATCAATGTGTTTTGAAAGCCCTTCTTTTGTATCAAAAGGAGAACCGCAATATGCACAGCTGAAATTTGCCTTACTAGAGTCCTTAACATATTCTATGGACTTTGTATCAATAATGCATACTGGTGTTCCATGTAGAACTTCATCTATGGATGAAAGGGCGATAGATTCCATTTTCCTCGAAATATCTTCACGTGATATTATTCCAAGAACTGCAGAATACGCGTGTACCATTAATTGCCTTACATTGCGTTTGTTCATGATAGTAAGAGCATCTTTTATTGTATTTTGAGGATTTACTGCTAGAACTGGAGACGTCATTATTTCCCTAAGTTTAATCTTGGAAGGATTTTTTCCCTCAGATGTTACCTTATAAAGTATATCTGTCTTGCTCACCATACCTACTACTTCTCCAAGGTGCGTTGCAAGAACACTGCGCTGATTTCTTTCCTTCATCTTCTTTATTGCTTCATCTAAATTCCTATCTGCCTCAAGTATAATTGCATCATTATTCATTAGATTTCCAACTGGCCACGAAAGGAGTGACGAAATGCTTTCAGAAACTAACGCGCTTGTCATGAATATATTATTGGGAGGATATATTTATATATATCCACAATCATGGGCGCTGAATAGTAGTCACAACCTGTAACATTGGCACGATAACAAATGATCTTATGTTCTTATTTCGTTGGCTTTGACCCTTTTTGGTTTAACCTTTGCGGTGTTCTTTGGGGTCTCTGTTTTTAAGAAAGCCTTAAGTTGCTCAACATTTCCTTCATGACTACTTTTTCTAAAAGGATCAATTGGTATGTTTATTTTTCGAGCTATACGGATATCCGTTACCCCTGATTGTATTAATTCATTCTTAGAATATCCTCTCGCATTTCTGGAAAATACCTTTCCATTGCTTACTGTTTTTACGATTCCACGCTTTATGGCATCCTTCATAATCTACGAAATTCAGAGATCTAGATTAAAAGGTTCCTGTAAAAAAAAATCTATCCTACTCAATCGACTCAATTTCACAGCTTTCTCTGATGCCTCAGACTACGATTAATCTCAAATCGATGATGACGACTGTTTTGAATAAAATATATTATGTTTCCAAAAATCATTTTGGTCAAGGAGCTGAGCGCCGGGGTAGCTCAGCTTGGTCAGAGCGTTCGACTCATAATCGAAAGGCCGCGGGCTCAAGTCCCGCCTCCGGCACGTAATATAGAAATTACAAATCCGCATTACACTGCAAAAATAAACAGATATTTATGCCATCTATTTTTTAAAAGTTAATTGTCAATTACATTTGAAATTCTCAAGCCAATTATTGATTTTGTAATTTCAATTATCTCGGGTCTGGGATACCCAGGAATTTTTCTGTTGATGATCTTGGAGAGCGCCCTAATTCCTATACCAAGTGAAATTATTATGCCTTTTTCAGGTTTTCTCGTTAGCAAAGGGACATTTGATCCCATAAGTGTGGTACTAGCTGGAACATTCGGAAATCTGGTTGGGTCAATTCTGACGTATTACTTGGGAATAAAGGCAGGAAGGGCGTTCATATTAAAATATGGAAAATATATACTGTTTAAGAAAAGCCATCTTGAATTTACCGAGGAATTGTTTGAAAAATATGGCGATAAAATTTCATTCTTTTGTAGGTTGTTACCCGCAGTAAGAACTTATATTTCTCTACCATGTGGTGTTGGTAAAGCAAACTTTGTTAAATTCTCGATTTATACATTTTTAGGATCCCTTATTTGGAATTCAATGTTAACTTATGTAGGCATATTATTGGGAAATAACTGGAAGAATATTGACAAATATGCAATATACCTAGATATAGTAGCAGCCTGTGTAATAGTAGGTTTTATCATATGGTTCGTAGTAATGGTTCGAAGAAGAAATAAAAGTCGCCAGGAAAATGAAGTTTCATGAATATCAGCATATAATTAAATCCATGTTTCAAGAACCGTATCCATTATTTTCTACAGATTGATTTATGTGCAATTATATTATTATCATATATTGTAAATAATTAATGAATATAGGCATAATATCCGATACGCATGATGACTTGTCAAGTCTAAAAAACGCAATAAAGTCCTTTAATGAAAGAAGGGCAGATTATGTAATCCATGCGGGAGATTATGTTTTCCCAGGTGTAGTAAAGCAATTCAAGAACTTCAATGGAAAACTTGTAGGAGTACTCGGAAACAATGATGGTGAAAAATTGGGATTATTGAGAAATTTTCAAGAAATAGGAGGAGAACTATACGGAGAATTTGGGGATCTTCGATTAGATGGACTGAGAATTGCGATATATCATGGTACAAATGACAAGGTTACTGAAGCCTTAATCACATGTCAATTGTATGATTTGGTCATTTATGGGCATACCCATAAGAAACGGGAAGATAAAATACAGAATACATTAGTATTGAACCCGGGTTGCGCACACAAAGACTTTCCAAATATAGATGGAAATATTGAAGCAGAACCGTCTATTATAATATTCAATACTTTTGATAAATCTTATCAATTTGTCCAATTGTAATTCTTCAATGTACGATATCTTTCTTAGTAAAGTTTGTTTAAAGTTTATTAAAAATTTTTGGTATCTAAATCTATCCCTTTATTCGGGTTATTTTTACCCTTTCAAGTACCTTCCAATATTCAACTTCTGCCCCTTGAACAATTTTTTCTCTAATTTCATCTTCTACAGATGAAGTTTCGAACATTTCAAATGTTTCGAGATCCATGACTTGATAAATCTGTCCAGAAATGGAAATAATTTGACCGTTTCTCTTGTCTATCAACGGGACATCCACACCGGCTGAAACAGGTGAGACCAAGCTATGCTTTGAGCCATCGAAAACTGAAATGGCAGAAACTCTTGCTTTTGCTGAACCATGTTTCCCGGGTTTACTATGATCGTATGACACTATTCTACACGGTTCATTATCAATAATAATGTAGGAACCTACTTTCAGACTCCCTAAATCCATTGGTTTGCTCAATATTGGTCGAAAAAATAGAAAATAACTTCATATTTAACGGTTCTGATCGGAACTATACTATCGTAGTTTTTCCAAAATAGAGAAGCTTACAAGATTAATGAGGGGAATCCCTTTTCTTGCAACATCCTTTCGTGTCTTTTCGCAATAATTCTGATCACTTTGGTGACTCTTCTTACCTTCAACTTCCAAAATAATAATGTTATCTGAATGTGGGAAAATAAAAGGTAATTTTTTGTTAAGTATAAATTTTAGATTTCCCAAATTTGCGCTCACGACCATATCCCTTCTTGCCAGAATACCCGCAATATCTCTTACCTCCTGATTGTCTTGGTCGTACCTTGTATAATAAATTGAAAGGTAACTAACTTTTTCATGATATTTTTCGAATAGTTCTGTTTCATTACTGAATAGAAAGAGGGAGCTGTTGGGACTCTGGTATTTTGAAATCCCTTGTACTATTTTGTCCAGTCCATCATATTTTACGAGTATATAGTGATTTGAATTATTAGGAAAATACGGTTTACTTTCAAATGCAAATGTGGCTGTAGCAAAGTACAAATCTATGACGACGTCGCAATCCTTCCAGTACTCAATTAAACTTTGAGCATTGTTATCTCTAGGGTAGCATATATAGCCACGAGAAGCAATTGTAATATCACTCAATTCTACAATCGTAATTGGAGAGGAGTATTTATACCATTTTTTTATTATTCTAGATTATTCTAGTTGAACATTTTCTAGTTCAAAATGTAGAAATTCGAGTACTAATCCGTAATTATTTTGTACTTTGTGCCGTATGCCATAAGGCAGAATCAAGGTTTTTAATTCTCAACAAATAGAATGGCATAACAAGATAGCAAATGCAGGCAGAAATTGCTCCAATTGGATTTCTCAAAGCTGTGTGAATAAATTCAATAACAGATGTCTTTAGTGTTAGTCCGTACTTTGCTTCGTAACCAAGCTTTTTTATCTGACTATGGCCTTTTATGGCCCTTAACACCTGAGAACAAAAATCAATAAAAGTCCTTGCTGGTTTGAACATGACAATTGCGTTGGGATTAAAGACTACTTCATAACCCATGTTCGTTACTTGACTTTGTATGTAAAGATCTATCGCTATGAGGTTCTCAGGTATCGTTATTTTTTTAGCAATATCAGATCGTATCGACAATCCTCTTCCCATTACAGTGTATTCGGATAGTTGCTTTTTTCTTATTGAGGCCAACCAATCGCTGATAAAAATCGTGCCTTTCGCTGGAATTCCAATATTTCGAATAGGTCTCGGATTGGAAGCGCATATTCCAATATTATTGTTGATCTTGTTAACCAGTTCAGAGATACAATTTGGATTTGGTACGACATCTGCATCATATAGCACAATTATTTCGCCCTTTGCATTTTGTATAATATTGTTCCAGGCACTTGCTGCTCCTCTCCTACTATCGTTATGAAGAAAGATTATCTTTTCAGTATTATTCTCCATGAATTTTTTTACAATATTTGGAGTCTCATCTGTTGAATCATCAGATACAATAATTTCGCAGAGTTCAACTGAATCTAGCATTGAGTTAATTACACTTTCCAATATTGTGACAATATTTGTTCCTTCGTTGTACGATGGAATCCCAACAGATACCGTTTTCAAACTTCCTTAGTTTAGGATGCAACATATTTTATTCTTCAGATGCGCGAAGCATAAGGAATCAGAGAATACACTTGTAATGCCTAATCAATCAAATATGAATATATTTACATAAAAATCATAAGGTAATATTTGACAATTCAAGACGCCTATAGCAAGTCTCTTATCAAAACGAGTAATCTCATTACTCCAATTATCATAGGAACAAACTCGTCTTCTAGTAACGCTGGACTTCAGGTTATGACTGATAGAGACCTGATAAATCGACTTGAAAGAATTCTGTCTCTCAACATTGACAAGATAATCATATTTGGCGTGCCCCCTTTAGATGATTCAAATGGAACACAAGCATTGCAGAAAAACGGTGTAGTTCAAAACAGCCTGAAAATAATACGAGACAGCTTTGATAAGAAAATTCAAGTAATAGCTGATGTCTGTATTTGTCAGTATAACTTATCAGGTCACTGTGGAATTGTTAATCAAAATAACTATCCAGATAACGATAAAACCTTGAAACTGATGTCAAGGATTGCCCTAAGTTACGCTGAATCTGGTGCGGATATGCTTGCACCCTCTTCGATGATGGATGGATTGGTGTTATCAATTAGGAACAAACTAAACTTGAAGGGATATAGAGAAACCAAAATAATGTCATTCTCTAAACAATTTTCTAGTCTTTACTCGCCGTTTAGATTGACTGCATACAAGAAAGTTTCCAAAATTGACAAATCCAATTATCAAATAGGTTATGCTAATTCAAGAGAAATTTTAAGAAAAGTAGAATTGGATTATAGCGAAGGAGCCGATGTTATAACCATAAAGCCTTCCATGGCTAATCTGGATATAATAAGTAGAATTCGTGAAAGAGTGGGTTGCAGGATAGCTGTTCAACACGTATCTGGCGAATACGCTATGCTAAAAGCCGCGTCACGCAATAACCTGATTAATGAGTATGATTGGCTTTTGGGATATTTTGCTTGTATGGCTAGATCAGGAGCAGATTTTATTATAACCTATGAATCCGAGGATATAGCTGAACTCCTCAGTGAACAGTAAAACTCGATATTTTTAGTTCCTGTCGACCTATAGGACTAGATTACATCTAAATGTAATTTCTAATGTTAGTTCTTGATCGTTTTTTTTTGGCTTTTATCTTTTCAACTGGACTGCATTGACAAGACCGACCTGTCCTGGTCTTGATATTACTCTTGCTAATCCTAATTCGGTTTCAATTATGGTCCCCTTAGTAATTACTCCCCTTCTTTCGTAGTCTTTGTTAGCCGTATTCTTGATTACTCTCAATATTTTTGACTTTGTAGTTTTCTTTTCTTCGGAATTTGATACATTTGCAAATTCAACAGTTTTTAACGCAGTCTTGTTGTTATCTCCACGTACTCTTCTGGTCACCTTGATATTACTTCCAATAACCGCCTCATTTGGATACCTATCTATTTCAAATTTGCGTCTACTGCGCATTGGTATTATTCTTCCGCCGGTGTACTTGCGACCGGATAAATTCTCAATAGATTTTTTCATGTTTGCAAGATAAGTGAAATTGATCCATATTATGAGGTTTTCTATTGGGCAAACACAAGACTGGAGGCAATCATTTTAGAATCATTTTATTTTTCAGCACATTGAGATCGTTTATTCCAAAATATTCTTGAAATTTTCTGCTTGTTCTATATATTTTCATCCTTCCCAATCTCTCTGACTCTATAAAAGAGTGAGCTCTAAGCTCTTTGAGATGGGTATAAACCTGACTTCCACGAATTTGGACCAGCCTCTTTGAAGTAATCGGCTGTTCATAGGCAATAAACGATAATGTTTTCAATGCACCCACCGGAATAAGAGGCTGTTGAGCGAACCGTCTAATTAAGGGCATATAGACAGGTTTTACTTGAAATACAAATTTATCATCATCAAGTTGTGCAATCTCTAAAGCAGTCAAAACGTTTTGCGTTTTCTTTATTAGTTCATCTAATATTTTGACTACTTTCTCTCTCGATGTTATTCCTGCAGCTCTCATCAAATCATTAATGGATAATGGTCTGCCCGCAGCATAGAGAGCTGCTTCAATTCTGGCAGTAATTTCACCGTCCGGAAGCGATTGAGGCACTTGTCTGTTACTAACTAGTCAATGTTAATCAATGTTTTCGTTAAGATAAATCAATATTTCATCATCTTTTTGCTCGAGAAATATTTTTTTCTTCATGGCAAGATAAAGCATCGCAATAAAGCATCTGACTGTTTCAACTGAGCCCATTTTAAGTGTAAGATTTTTAAATTCGATACGTTTGTCGGCAGTAACAATATCAAAAATCATATCCTCATAAGACTGCAGAATTTTCTCGAATTTTACTAAATACTCATCAAAGTTGAAAGTCTCGACAGATTCCAGATTTAGTTGATTTCTCTTAGGTTTCGGATTTGCCAGTCCATTGATCATATTTTCAAGTACATGCAATAGTTCTTCCAACGTAACAGGATAAGTAGGTTCGATTCTAAATGGAATTTCAAGTGGCTTGAGATTTGGAATTGGTTGGATATCAACAACCTCGACACCTTTCTTTGTTTTAGAGATTTTTTCCAAACGCAAGATACTTTCTACTTTTAGCCGATAAATTAATGAAGAAGACAAGGCAGCAATTCCACACATTCTAAGGTCTTTTTTGCCACTTTTGTTGATCAATTTTAACAACATTTCCAATAGCAAGGAAACATCTATTTCCCAAACATCTTTTTTTGACAACACTGATGGGTTGAAAAGCAAATCAAGTGGCGGTTGAGAAATGCTTTTCTTTGTTGTCATATCCGCCTCATCAGCCTCAGACATTTATGAGAATAACCCCGTTTAGATTATATTAATTGGTATTGTATAATAAATTTTAGACTTGCCGTAAAATAAAGCTAGGATTATTGGAACAACATTCAAAAGTCACTGTTTTGTAAGATAAAAAAAGTGGAGAGTGTTATCGTCATTGGCTTCGAAGAAAGAGATAAGGGACAAAGAAAATCAAGAACGTCTTGCAAATGCTATCAATACTTTAGATAGTATAGCGAGAAATAACAATATTCAAAAAAATATTCGAAACATAGTGAGGGAAATCTTGACGGGAATAAAGGATGAAAAAAATGGGTCTATTTCTGTCAGAGCGGCAAATACCATAAGTATGCTAGATAATGTGACTCAGAATCCGCAGATGCAATCTCACATACGAACGCTGCTGTGGCAAGTTGTTTCGACCCTGGAGAGCATAAGAGAATAGAAACTGGTTACTCAAATCAAGAGGAATCAACATTCTTGGCCTGTTTTAACTGAGGCGGAAGTTTTTCAAGTTTATGAGTTGGGTTAGCAAGATAGTGTCTAGACGCGCCTTCTCCGCTAAGCACGATATTACAATTAATACATTTGTATCTTATAGCCAATTACAATATACTTATACGCACATATCTAAAAAGATACTGAAGCGAATTACCTCCTATTCTCTAATCAATCTCACTATTTTATATGCCGTCGCACTATTCTGCTTTATTACCCATTCATCAAGGGACATGGCTAAGCGACAGTTGAAATAAGCTGGTCAACAATAGAATTTGTGTGCGTGTGAATTAGAATCAATCAAGCAGTAATGTTATGCACTAACAAGCTACTTTAGAATGGTTAATTACACAATATGGTTGAATTAGATATTTATCAGGTAAATGATGTAAACTATATAGTTCAATTTTACCAAAACGAGGACTTTAATATCAATTGAATCAAGTATTGGTCTTGAACTAGTATTGTTTCAATAGAACTACGAAGCGAATTGGATCTAATTTATCTGAGTTTGATTATTTCTCGGTTATCTGGAACAACAGATCTTATTTTTAATCTAGAAAAAATATTGCTGGCCACATTTTCCGACTTGGACTTTTCCCCGTGATTAACAAGTACTCTTTTGGGCTTAACCCTAGCCGTAAAATTCATGATCTGATTGAAATCACTATGTCCACTAAATCCATCGATTTTTTGACTCTCACATTTTATTGGAATAACTTTAACCTTGCCTTTTTCATCCATCATGCTTATCTCCATCAAACCTCCATCTATGACCCGTCTTCCCAGTGTGCCATTTATCTGATAAGAAACAAACATAATTTTGTTTCTCTTGTCTGGTGCGATTTTCTTAAAGTATTCAACTGATGGACCTCCTTCTAACATACCGGAGGTGGCCATTATGACGCTTGGATTTTCGTCGTTAAATACATCTTCCCTTCTTTCATATCCATTAATGAGCGTGAAGTATTCTGATTGAAATGGATTAACGCCGTTTGACACTGATTTTCTAACATCAAAACCTAGGTAGTGTGCATAGGACATGTGTATAGCACTAGCTTCAGATATCATACCTTCAATGAAAACTGGTGCCTCCATTAAACGTCCTTCTCTCATTTCCTTATCTAGGACCAACATTATTTCCTGCGCCCTTCCAACGGCTGGAACTGGAATCAATACCTTTCCTCCCGCCGACATTGTCTTGTTGATAGCATCAGTGAAAGTTTTGTATACTACAGACTGATCCGGCATTATGTCAGCAGAGTTGCCGTAAGTACTTTCTGTAATTAGTGTCTCGACTCTAGGGTAAACTGAAACGGCACTATCAAGTAATTGTGTCCTGGCATATTTGTAATCACCAGAATAAAGAATATTATGAGTTCCAAATACATTGATGTGTACTGTAGCGCTTCCCATTATGTGCCCAGCGTTATTGAAGGTTATTGTGACATCCGGTGAGATATCTGTTGGTTTCCCATAAGGTAAGGTTATACAATGCTTTATGACTTCGTTTACATCTCTTGTTTCATAGGGCAAAAAAGTGCCATTGCTTTTGGATATCTTGACTGAATCGTACTGGAGAAGTGTCATTAAAGGAAGAGTTGGTTCGGTACAATAAACTGGCCCCTTGTATCCAAATTTGAATAATGCGGGTAAAAATCCTTGATGATCTATATGAGCATGGCTTATGATTACTGCATCTATTTCATCAAGGTCAAAATTAAACCAGTCCAATCGCGGATAAGCGGATATACCTAATGGTTCTCCAGGATTAATGCCACAATCAAGCATTATTTTGCTTTCAGAAGTTACGACAATGAAACATGATCTACCTACTTGTTTAACCCCGCCAAGACAGAAAATGGCTATTTCCTCCTTGCTTCTCAACTTCGATTTGAATTCAGTTAACTCTGATCTTTTTTCACTTGAATGATTTGTCAAATTTAGATTAAAATCATTACTTTGGATAACAAGCGGAGGTCTAAAGACTCTTTTGCCTAGCGATTGTAGGAAAAGACTTCTTTCCTTTGTAGAGCTCTTCTGTGTAGAGTGTATCATGTTCATGCTACTTGACTGTATATGAGGAGACCTTAACGTATGTGCTATCCAACCCGTGGCTTGAGCTATATTGATTACCATGTTGGCATCTATTGACTCTGGACGGTTTACCTCTAGAACCACTTCGCCTGTGGCGTCATCGCAAAATACAGCAGATATTGTAACCTCATTCGGTAACATCTTGATGACAGCTGCTCTTGTTTCTTCTTCAGACAGTCTGATCGACGTATCGGTTCTTACTACAAATCTTTTTTTAACATTTTTCGACAGAGATGAAAGATAGTAGGTCAATTCGGTCAAGGAAAATTTAGGATTTAGTGTGTAAAGCGCAACATATGGGCCCTCAAACCGTATGTTTGTAATCTGCGATTCTTTTGGAATAGATTTGAGTATTATATCTTTGAAAAAATCTTCATCAACTTTTTTTGTACGTTGAATTTGATTTTGGGAAACAGTATCATTTCGTTCTTTAACTTTGTCACTGTTCTCTAGTGTAGGAATACGCTCATCCACAGAATTTTTACTTAAATTTTCATTGGTCACTTTAACATTCTTCTAGATACTCGGTCTCATTTTCCATTATCCTTACACTAATAGTGATAATCAATTACTATCACAACACGATATAGCAAGGTCATTAAAGTTCTTACCGGTTGTATCCATATTGAAATTGAACTTCTCTCTTAATATATATTTTGGAAATTAATTGCTTTAAACTATTCTTTATTCTAGAAAGGTGCGTAAGGAAGAATAAAAGTCATAATAATAATAATAACCATGATTATGGAAACTGCTGAAGAGATTTGTTTGAGACGATTCTTATCAATCCCGGATCTGCTCTCTATAAGAGAGCCATACAACTGACCTCCGTCCAAAAATGCAATAGGAAGCGCATTAAATATTCCCAAATTAAAATTTATGAACCAAAGCCAGAAGAGGGTATTTGCAATTATGGGAAATGTTGGACCAAATATACTTGAATTGTATTTTGGAGCCATGGTATCTGAAAATGGTATAAATTGTCCACTTAACGTTGGCAAAGGGAGCATAGGCACTGGGCGATTGATATCAAAGGTAAAAGCAAATTGACTCTTGTACAATTCTAGCGTCACATTGGGATCAATGGGTAATGCTACTACACCAAGAATAGGTTTGGTTGGATCGGCGTCCGCTGGAATTGATAGTGTATCCGTTGTTTGTTTACCCTCTCTGTCAGTCCATACGATTTGAAATTGTTTGCCTATATTTGATTTTAAAACTCTAGATAAATCCTCTTGACTACGTACTTCAGTTTGCGCAATAGTTAGTATGCTGGAACCTCGTGTTAGACCAATATTGTCAGCAAGAGACCCGTCAGTTACACTAATTATTTGCAATCCGCTCTTCTCGGTATCTTGTGTAGGAATTGGCGTCAAGGTGGATATTAATATAAAGAGCAAGGCCATAGAGACTGCAGCAAGTATCATATTGTTAAGCGGACCTGCAGTTAGAACCGCACTCTTCTCCTTCAATGTTGCCTTTTCTAATCCAGTTTTATCAAGATTAACAAAAGCCCCAATTGGAACAAAGAGAACAAAAGCAATTCCGGTTGATTCCACCTTTATTCCATATACCCTTGCAACGACGCCATGACCTGCTTCGTGTATAAAGACGCTGATTACAAGAGCAACCAAAGTGTAGGTGATTGGAAGAAGAGGGTTAAGTATGGGTATAAGAAAATTACCTCTGGGACCTATCGCCCTGACATCCTCTCTCAGAGAAACATTGGTAATGAGAGTGGATATTCCACCTATGATTAATAAGATAGCAATGGCGGTTATAACCGGCATTAAATAAGTATTTGCTCTAGCATAGGCCTTTGCGATTCTTGTCTTTGCTATATAATCAAAGAATTTTAGTCCAAATGGGGTATGAAGCAAAATCAGGGGAAATGGGTGAAAGATGTCGGCATGAACGCCTTTTTGTTTTTGTTTTTCCAGATCTTTAACTAAAATAATTTACATATTTAAATCAACGCATCGAATTTGAACTAAAAGGTATCAGTAGATAATCACACGAATTTAATTGATATAGTAAAATATCACTTTAAATGCATGAAAATATATTATTATAAATCGTTACCAATATCAGTCGTTTTTCCACAATTCCACAACAGACAATTTTGATTTTTCGGATTCCTTATTTGTTTCTAGATCTCTTTCCAATTTTCTTTTACGTTTAACATGATCAGATTCTTTAACGTGGTTTTCCAGGGATGATGACTCTATCGCCCTCTGACAAATATTGCAGTAAAACTCCTCCATTTATTAAGACTATAATATCAGCCAAATTTAATTTAATTCCTAACATTGATGCGCGATAGAGTTCCCTTAATCATTCGAATCGAAATTTGCAAACAATTTATTAACTTACGACGATCGTACTAGAAGTAATAGGTATTAGATCTGATTTGCAAGACTTTTTGCTTTTCCCTTTTTTTGTATTAGTTGGATTGATTGCAGGTATATTAGGGTCGATGATTGGGGTTGGTGGAGGAATAATAATATCTCCCGCTCTGACATTCCTTGGTCTCTCTCCGCCACAGGTAGCAAGCACAAGTCTGTTTGCAGTTTCTTCAACTAGCATTTCCTCGACTCTTGCTTACAGTAAGTCAAAGAAGATTCAATATATGCTCGGAATTAAGATGGCACTGTTATCAATACCAGGTGCAATAATAGGATCTTTTTTTTCAGTTAGAATAGACCCTGGTTCTTTCAAGATACTTCTTGCAATAGTACTAATCGGTACAGGAGTTTATCTAATTTATAAAAAATCAATACTCGCCGGAAATTCCTTGTCATTTCAAAACCTGTGGGTAAGGATTCTTTTTTTCTCCAGTACATTTGTTGCGGGAATTATTTCTAGTTTATTTGGGATAGGAGGAGGAGTTGTATTTGTTCCCTTAATGATATTGATTCTAGGATTAACAATGTATTTGGCTGCTCCCACTTCACAATTTATTCTCATGATTACATCCTTGGTAGGATTATCCGCTCACATAATACTAGGAAATCCTCAATACATACCTGCCATATTACTATCAATAGGGGCATTTGCAGGTGCTCAAATAGGATCAAGATTATCAACCAAATTGAGTGAGCAAAAACTAAGATTACTTCTTGGCATTACTTTTATCGGCATTGCGCTTAGATTGATACTCGATTTTTACCAAATTGCCTAATTGATAAACATCAAAAAAATGGATGGATTATCATGAAACAAGATAACAATTGATTTTAAAGAACAGAAAGTGGTGACCCAGATTGTGAGTTCTAATAAAGTCGCGGGTTGAGCTGGGTTATTATATCATACAAAAAGGCGTATATGATAAAAGTAATAAAGTGGACCTAGAGATATCTATCAGACTGCAGACTATTGTCCATTCAAATTCCAGTGAGAAATATACGGGTTCATGGAAACAAGATTCGCTATCTTGATTATGATAATGTCGATACAAAGAAAAAAGAAACCTTAGTCTTATTGCACGGTATAGGCGCATCTGCCGAAAGGTGGGCTAAAGTGATTCCATTCTTATATGATCATTTTAGGGTAATTGCCCCAGATATAGTTGGCTTTGGTTATAGCGACAAACCAACGGTTGAGTACAACATACCCTTCTTTGTAAAATTTCTGGAAGATTTCCTGAACAGTTTGGGAATCAAGAAAACAAGCATTGCAGGCTCATCTTTTGGTGGGTTAGTTGCAGCAGAATTTGCAATTAAGAATAGCCAAATGGTAAACAAACTAGTTTTAGTTTCTCCAGCTGGGACCATGAAAAGCTCGACGAGAAAACTGGAGGAGTATATTCTCGCGTCTCTTTATCCAACACATGATAATGCTTGGAGAGCCTTCATCAATATGGCATTTGACCCCCGAACAGTTACAGAACAAACTGTAGAAGATTTTATCGATAGAATGAAACTTCCGAATGCAAAATACGCATTTATGTCTACCATGCTTGGAATCAGGAATACTCCAAACTTGTCTTCTCGACTCGACAAGATACTTGCACCTACGATAATAGTATGGGGAGAACAGGACGAAATGATACCGGTCAAATATGCAGACGATTATAAGAAAATTCCCAAATCTAATTTGATAGTAATACCAAAGTGTGGTCATACACCCTTTACTGAAAAACCAGAAATATTTTCTAAAATAGCAATCGATTTCTTGAGATGATTCAATAGTATTAAATAAACGTATCCTAGAAATTAGGAGTATGGGTGAAGATAAGCCTGAAGTTAATGAAGACATGGAATCATACAAGAAGGCAATAGATAATACGACACAGGCACAACAAGATTTCTTTAAGAAATTTTCAAATATTCAATTGGACGCGATGCAAAATTTCTTTTCAATGCTACAGGGCCTGACATTTCATCATGCAATGTTCAAGACTACTATTCAAAGCGGCGGCAGAATTTCAATACCAGAGGCTGAAAGGCAGGCATTGAAAATTGATGATGGAGACCTTGTCCAAGTCATAGTAATCCCGATCGAAAGAAAACATAAGAATAGTTCAGACAAATGACATTGATTTAATTAATACTTACCTATTATAGTTAAATCGATTTACTTAGGTTGACCGTGATTTGATCCATTGTCCTACTTTTGGTAAAACGTTGTTCTGAGAATAGCTACTTGCAATTAATCCCACATGACCGGTGTGGAATCGTATTAGTCGTTTATCTTCACTCGATACTACTTCGTTTAAGGGAACGCTGCATTCAGGAGAGACTAGATGATCCTCCTCTGCAACGATATTTAGAAGAGGAACGTTAATCTTCTTCAGGTTTACGATGGCAGTTCCTAATCTAAATTGGTTTTTAACTAGGAGATTTTTTTTGTAAATATCGTTTATCCATTGTTTGATAGTCTCACCGGCAATCGGTGGTGTATCATATAACCACTTTTCGATACGTAAGAAATTCTGTACAAATGATTCATTGTCAATATTTTCAACAAGATTATAGTACTTGTTAACTCCCTGCTTGAACGGTTTCAGAATAGAGTAACATTCGTAGAGCTTTTCTGGTGGCAGATAACCTATGTAGGATACCAACTTATCAATATCCATCTGCTTAGAAATATTTGCAATTACTGTCGTATCTTTACTTGTATCAATCACTGGCGCAATTGTAACCAAATTCTTGATCTTTTCTTGATGTAAGGATGTATACATAGCCGACATAGAAGATCCCATACAGTATCCATGAAGAGTAATTTTGTCTGAAGAATTATTATTTTGAACTATCTCCACGCAATCATCAATATAAGAATTTACATAATCATCAAATGAGACATACTTGTCCATTCTAGTAGGAGACTTCCAATCAAGTAGGTAGACGTCAAATCCTTGCATCAAAAGATGGCGAATCCAACTTTTGTTAGGTTGAAGATCAAGTACATATGACCTGTTAACTAATGCATATACGACCAATATTGGAGTAGAAGAAACCCTCTTCACAAGGCTGCGATAATGCAAGAGTCTGTATAGCCTTGTCTCACATACAATATCATTTGGAGTATCACCGACTGAAATATGATTTCCCCTGGATAGTAGCTCAACTGTTTTGGCTACTTTTGAGAGATCAAATCCACTGCGTTCTGGGGTTTTACGTTCTTGGCTAGTCATTTCTAAATCAAATCAATAGTTTACTTTTTTTCCCGTTTTTCGTATCCATTTTTTAGAGTTCTTAGAGTCTTTTTAATTTCTTGTAGGTCCTTTAGAACCGTATCTAACTCCGACCGAGTAGGTATATTTAACAAACTAAGATTTCTTTCCACTATTTTGTTAACATGATTTACAAGGTCAAGCTGCTTTGAGTAGACTTCGTTGTATGATATTGCAAACTCTTTTGAGGAAAAAAGGGAACTATAGGCTTCCTCAAATGCGTCAATTACAAGAAGTCTAAATTTTTCAGAATTCGGATCATTCACATTTGGATCCGACTTTGATCTCAGAATAAGATTCCCAATGGCTTGGAATTGAGTTTTGGACATTTGCAACCAGTAATTGGAAAAATATTTCTGAAGATCCATTAGGATCTTGTTCAACGTTATCAAATCTTCCATGTATTCGTTGTAATCTTTATTTATAAGACTGAACATACCAAGGGTTGGAAAATTCTGTAATTTCTTCCATTTTTCAAAAATATCATATTTATTGAAATCGTTCAAAGTATTATTTTCATCTTTCAATTTCCTAGTACCTATTTAATATCTTGATTATTTAGTATATTTACTTTAAATAAAAATTGCACTAATTAATCTCAAATTCCACCTAGCTTTGAATAAGATACCCATTAATGTATGGGGAAGGTGTTCTTTGTAGTGTTATATTTCGTGTAGACATCTTATCAATCAAATTTAAGTGCCTTTTGGAGTCCAACTAGCACAAATGTAGATTAATAAAGTCTTTTGATGCCATTATTCAATATGGGATTTATCGACGTATTTAAGAAATGGAGACCTAAAGGGAAGATGTACAGTTTTAGATGCAATCAATGTGGAAAAGGTTTTCTATCAAGCTATGCTCTCGAAGCCCCCGTATGCGGTAAATGTATGCAAAAGATAAAATCCTCAGATTCTACAATTGACTATGACAAAAAATGTATTACGTGCGGTAACAAGGGAGTCATATATGCTAAATCTCAATGTCATTCATGTTATTTTGGCCTTGAGAGTAATATGAAATAGAAAAAAATTCGAGCTGAAAAAACATTCTTCCTTAGAACCTCCAAATGCATGGTAACAATTTTCTCTAATAAAGGGGATCATCGATTTCTCAGATAAGACAAAATCCTATTGTGGGATTGTGGATGGGATTAACTTCATCTTCCTACCAAACCACAGGTACGAGACGCCATTGAATGACTTCATCTGCAGCAGCTTCATACCTGTAATTTTTTCTATTTTTGTTAATCCTGTCAAGTCGATAAAATAGTTTTTTGCTTCAACAACTATGAATTCCAAGTTTTCTTCTCTTACCGTAACGTGATTATATTTTAGCAGATCATTTGATACAACAGTATGAAGTATCCAATAGACACATTCGTCTATTTCTATTTGCATTTATTGATCTATATGATAAGATTTTGATTTCTATTAAGAAATTAGATAATATCATTTAGAAAAAACCATAGGAAAAATTTCTTTTAAAAAACTATCGAAAGCATCGTAGTGTGGAATAATAAACTCATATATTGCAATTTGATTTGTGGAAATTATTAATCCTACTGAAGACCATGAGATTATGTTACTGAAACATTTTTGCTAGTAAATTGCGCCCCACAAATACACTATCTTCTTTTTGAATTGGCGTTTCTTTTGGCCTTGTTTAGTTTTAGTAGTATTAATCCCGCAGCACCCCATAGCAACACGGAGACAAGATATTGATGGAGAAACCAGGTGATACCTCCTCCTATCGCAAGAACCACTCCTACTATTCCGAGAATTTTTTTCTGTTTTACCATGAATTATCCCCTTTATGCAATCCTGACTTTTACATATTTGATCAATTTAACTACCAATTAAACAATTACATGAAAAAAATTCATTGCTGCTGTTACTATTGATTTTGTCGAATCTTAAATAAATTTAGGATAAGTTAAAGAAATGTGAGAGCTGCCCTAATTCTTTACTGCTCTATTTTCACGTTCATGATGGTGGCTTTAATAATCTCTATTAGTCGGGTTCATACTTACGGAGAGTCATCGATGCAGGTATGCATCAATGGAAAATGTGAAATGGTTTCAAACCACGATAGATATCGTGTCGAAAATACATGCGAAAAAGACGAATGCAATGTAAACAGTCATCCTATTAATTCTACGAAAAGGTAAATTAAATTTCACAAAGAAGACAATATTAGCTACGCTAATCCGGGTATCGCATTTTAGTTTAATGCATCTTTTTACAAGATGCTGAAATGTCATTTTCTTTAGCATTCTTTTCACACTTTTCCTCATCTACACTACAAATTTTGACCTTAATTCCGTCCTTACCTTCACCATTTGCACAGTACGAAAGCTCCGAGGAATCAGCATGAACCAATATAATATTCAATTGCATAATTGTTAATAGAATAAGCGTTGAGACGATAACAAAACTTGGAATGCTAGCCATCGTTAGTATGTAATAGCTGCAATATTTAAGCCAAACTCTGCCGGACGTGTCTCGTTTTATTATCCCCCAGATAGTCCTAAATTGAAAGTCGCTTAACCGCGTACAAACTAGCAACTGAACCAACATTAATTATTGTTTCAATTTATGGCTCAATTTATGTCTCAATGTCTCTCAATCAGTCTCTTAAGTAGAGATTCAGTTCTACTGTGAATCCCACTGCCTTCAGACACGAACCCTACATTTACTGCGGGCAAGCAAATGGTTACAGAATTTACGAACGGAATGTTGGGTATTCACAGCAAGAGAGATTCCAAACTTATCAGCACTTCTCGCATATAGACTAATCCTTTACATCGCTATATTGTCATATTTCCATATGAGAGATACAATCGTAGAGTGGAAACAAAGGGGTTCCAATTTTTAGTAAGATTCTTACGCAAGAATCGTTCCTATCCTCTATTTTTTGTAATTATCAATTGAGGTTACTATATCTAAATTTAATGTTGAGTTCCA
>Ga0207428_10000125_pt1 | contig 105543 bp, 82 predicted proteins | sample RhiMethybrSRZTD1_FD_187600 | JGI IMG/M metagenome (GOLD analysis project Ga0207428, IMG submission 187600) | Populus rhizosphere microbial communities from Tennessee, USA - Rhizosphere MetaG P. TD hybrid SRZTD1 (SPAdes) (version 3) | ecosystem: Host-associated > Plants > Roots > Rhizosphere >... | reverse complement strand
CCGTGACGGCCTGCGCGCGCGGAGGGCATCGAATCCGAAGGCCACGAGGAGCGCCCAGGTGAAGGCGAACAGGATGAGGCCCTTGGCCGGGAAACGGATCGATTGCGCCGCCGGCACGAGCTCCGTCAGCCATCGGTACGGCGCCGCATGCCGGCCGAGCGCCACCAGCAGCGAGGCCACGGCTACGCCCGCGGTGGCCCCGACCACACGCGTGCGCACGGACGCGGCCGCGGCCACGAACAGCACCGTGGTGGCGCCGAGATACACGGAATGGAGGAACGGCTCACGACGATCGAAGAGGACGGCGCGCAGGTCGTCCTGCAGCGGCAGCGGGTCGAGCCAGGCGGGCAGGAACAGCTGGAACAACCCCGCCGGCGGAATCGACCAGAAGGAGGCTTGCGACGCGAACTGAGACCGCATGGATCGCGACGCGAGCTCGACCGACGGCACCCATTGCGCGGCCGAAACGGCGATGCCGAAGGCCAGGGCCAGCACCGCCGACACGGCCTGGCGGCGGACCGGGACCTCGCCGGCGCGGCGCGCCAGGACGATCAAGGTGGCCGCCGCCCCCATCACCGCGCTCTCGGGGGAGCCGCAGAGTACGGGTGCGGCCACCACGGCGCCCCAGGACAGGATCCTCAGCGCCGACGGCGACACCAGTGCCGCATCCGCGGCCCAGGCGGCCCAGGGGATCCAGGCCGCGCCGGACAGGTGGTTCCACAGGTTCACCAGGGAGACGAAGGGACCCGAGGCCACCCAGCACGCGGCGCCGAGCAGGGCTGCCCGTCCCGACACGCCCAGGCGGCGCGCGGCCAGGAAGAAGCCGAGGCCGCCGAGGAGGAAGTGCACCACCACGAACAGCGAGTAGTAGTGCCAGGGCGGCATCAAGAGGTTCAGCCAGGTGAGCGGGTACACCAGCTGGTTGTTCGGATTCGCGAGGAGCGGCTGGCCGAAAGACCACCGGCGGTTCCAGAGAGGCCACGACCCCTCCGCCACGCTTCGCACGAAGGCCTCCGCCTGTCCCACCCATTGGAGGTGGATGTCGCGGTAATAGAAGACTTCGCCGCGCAGCAGGGGTTCGGCAAAGAGGACAGCGACCACGGCCGCGATCCCGGCCAGGGCCGCCCACTCGGCGTGGGCGGCGGCCCCGACGCACGCGGCGGCGACCCTCCGGCGCACGGAATCGGGCAGATCCCGGGCGGGTACGCTCACAGGAACTTCAGCTTGCGCGCCGCGAAGGCGCTCATGCGGAACAGAAGGAGCCCGTGGCGGAAGCGCGAGATGTTCGTCTCGCCGTACGTCCGCTCGTGGTAGCGGACGGCCAGGTCCACGATGCGGAGGTTCAAGCGCGCGGCGCCGAACAGGAGGTCGAAGTCTCCGAAGGGATCGAAGTCTCCGAAGAACGAGCGATTGGCCGCGATGCGAGCGTAGTCGGAGCGATAGAGGGCCTTGGTCCCACAGAGCGTGTCGCGCACCTGTTGGCCGAGCAGCCAGGAAAAGAGAAAGGCGAAGGCCTTGTTGGCGAGAAGGTTGAGGAAGCGCATGGCCCGGCCCTCCATCGGGTAGACCATCCGCGATCCGTTGACCATCTCGCCCTTGCCGGTGGTGAGGACGCGCACGAACTTGGGGATCTCCTCGGGGGCGACCCCCATGTCGGAATCGAGGATCAGCACCACCTCGCCGCGCGCCTCCGCGAACCCGAGCCGGACGGCGTCCCCTTTGCCTCGTCCTGGCTGCTTGAGCAGGCGCAGCGGCCGGTGCGGGCTGTCGGCCACGGCCTGCCGGAGCACCGCCTCCGTGTCGTCCGTGGAGTTGCCCTCGACGAACAGGTACTCGCTCCCCACCGGAAGCTCGGGCAGCCGGGCCACCAGCTCACGGATGTGGCCGCTCTCGTTCCGGCAGGGGATCACGACGCTCACCGTGGGGCTCGCCCCCGGTCCCTGGGCGCGCACCGGCGCGGGCCGCGCGACGATGCCGTACATGAGCGAGAACCAGGACAGGATGGGCAGGGGACCGACGTACCGGTTGAGGAGGTTCGACAGGAGCGGCACGTGGGCGGGCATGATGATCTGCTCGTCCCGGCGCACCATCTCGAAGTCGGCCAGGGCGAGCATGTTCTTGACTTCTTCCGGGGGAAGCCACGATTCCGGCGGCTGCCGGTACTTGATCCCCAGGACCTCGACCAGGCGCAGCACCGGCTGCCAGAGCCGGCTGTAGCTGTAGATGACGACGCGCGTCCGCGGATGGCACAGGGGATGGAGGGCCTCCAGGGTGGCCTGCACGTCGCTCAACTGGGTGACGACGTTGACGAGGAGGATCACGTCGAAGGGGCCCTCGAGTCGGCGAAGCACCTCGGGATCGCCGGCGTCCCCCTGGACGAACCGGAGCGCGGGAGAGCCGTAGGCGGCGGTGGCCGCGGCCACCGCGGGGGCGGACAGATCGACGCCGACTCCGCGTGAGGGACGAAGGGCGGCCAGGACGTGGCCGCCGCCGCACCCGATGTCGAGAATCGCCTGGCCCGCCGGGATGCGCGTCTGGAGGACGCGCGTCAGGTACCCGTAGAAGTAGCGGCGGTCGTGCCGGGCGCGCTCGATGCCCTCATGGTGGTCTTCGTAGAAGCGCCTGACCTCGCCGACGAGCGGTTCTTCACGCTCGGGCACGGTGTCGGGCGATCGCGCCTGTGACCTCAAAATGGGCCTCAAGGTAGCACGCGCTCCCGCGTCGCGAAAGGTGAAGGCTACTGGTAGAACCAGTACTGGAAGGACGCGTAGCGGCCGCTCACCTCCAGACGCGGCCGCGATCCGTGTACGAGGTTTCCGGGGATCCTCAGGGCGCGTTCGTTCCAGCCGGCCTGGGTGCGGAAGGTGTCCCGCAGCGCGTGCTGTCCGTCGAGGGACAGGCTGAGGACGGCTTCCGGGAACTCGATGCCCACCCGCCGCGGCCCTCCTGTCTGCAGCAGGTTCGCGTCGATGGCGGGAGCGGTACGCAGCACGACGAGGAGGTCGCGGCCCTCCTGCGCCGAGATGCGGAACGATTCGCGACCGAGGATCGCGCGTCCGCCGTCCGCGATCGGCGCGGCCGCCTCTTCGTAGCCGTCCACGCGGACCGCGCCCCAGAGGTGGAAGGCGCCCGCCGACGACTGAAAGGAATACGCGTGGTCGGATTCCTCGCGCGAATCACAGACGTTCAGCCGGTCGACGAGCACGCGCGTGCCGATCAGGCTGGTGATAGCGGGCAGCGCGGGCTCCTTTCCGCGGTCGAGCAGGTCGTAGCGAGTTCGATAGATCTCGATCTCGTCTCCGAAGCTGGCGGAGCGGAACAGGGGCGGCGCGCTCACCAGCTCACGCATGATCGGGAAGCGATCCTGCGTGGAGACGGTGGTGATGAGGTAGGGCGGACGCGCCGCCGGGGCCAGACGGCGCAGGCCCTCGAAGCTGTCCGCCTCGCGCTCCGCGGCATGGCCGCCGAAGAAGTCGGGCGCGGTGACGCCGTGCAGGTTCAGGTTGCGGTGGCCCGTGAGGTACTCGACGCTGGTGGCGAGGTTCGCCATCGGCGTGCCTGCGGGGAGGTTGCGCCGGATCCACTGGGCGGTCGCCACGTCGCGACGATAGACGTCGCCGGCGAATTCCCCATAGAGGGACGCGAAGCGCAAGGTCGCGAGCCCACCCAGCGCGACCCACAGGATCGCGACCGCTCGGAAGACGGCCCTCTCGCGGCGGGGATCGCGGATGGCCCAGGACGTCGCGTGCCCCAGCCCCGCGGCGGTGAGGGCCAAAAGGCCCGGGAACGCCCAGAGCAGGTAGCGCTGGAACTGGGCGCCGATGAAGACGTTGGGGGTCACCAGTGCGAAGAGGGCCGCGACCATCGCGAGCCAGGCGGCAATGGCGCGGCGCACCGCGCGCGGCGGCACGATCGCGGCCACGCCGATGAATGCGAGGGCGAGGGGAGGGAAGAAGAGTGAGGCCCACCCGCGCCCGTTTCCGATCGGGATCTGCGAGGGGTAGAGCCCGAGCAGCAGGCCCCGCACGACGTCGACGCCGTACTCGCTGGCGATGGCCAGGCCCTGGTTGACGCCGTAGCTGGCGAGGAGGGACTTGTCCTCGACGGACGTGCCGAGCCACGAGCCGGTGACGATTCGGTACAAGGCCAACACGGCCAACCCCGCCGCCACGGGCAGCCAGGGCTTGGGATCGAAGCGCGGAGTGGAAGGGCGCCCGGCGCGCAGCGTCCAGGCCAGGGCCAGGGCGAGCGCGATGGGCAACCCTTCCGGCCGGGCGAGGGCCACCAGCGTACCTGGGATCGTCCAAAGCGCGGTGCCCGTCTCCGCGCTGGCCAGCCACCTCTCCAGCAGCCACAGGGCCAGGAACAGGAACAGCGCGATGTCCGAGCCGTAGAGGAACGACCACACGACGGGCCCCCCGAAGACGACGAGGAGCCCGGCCAGGAGGCCTTCACGCGGCCCCGCGATCCGCGTGGCCACGGACGAGGCCAGCACAACGGAGGCCGCGTAGAAGCCCGCCCCCATCACGATCGCGAAGGCGATGAGCCCTTCGCCGCGGATCCCGATGGCCTCGGGGATGGCGAGCACCACGGTGTAGAGGAGGCTGGTCGCGCCCGTCGAAGGCAGCTCGCCGGGGTTGTACCGGAAGGGATGCCCTTCCACGAATGCCCGGGCGTATTGGCAAACGAGATAGAGGTCCACGACCTGGGGGACGAACGTGCCCTGCGTCGCCGCCAGCATGAAGGCGAGGAAGACGCCCGAGACGAGGGCGGAGAGGACGACGAGCGTGAAGATCGGCCGCCGCAGCCGAGGGGCCTCCGGCGGTGTCGCGGCGGCGGCCTCCGTCATCGCGCGCGATGATACAACGCCGTTTCCCGGGCCCCATCCTTCGGGGCGCGTGCTTGACTGGCTCGCGCTTCGGCGGCAACATCCCGCCGTTGCCCACGCGCGTGCCGACGCATGCTGGAGACGGGCGCGTTCGCTGACGCGCCGGGAGCGCTCTGGCCGCTCTTCGCGCTCGCCCTCGGCCTTCTCATCGGCAGCTTCGCGAACGTCTGCATCCACCGGCTGCCCCTCGGTGAGTCCGTCGTCTCGCCGCGCTCGCGGTGCCCCTCGTGCCGGGCGCCCATCGCGGCCGCGGACAACGTGCCCGTCTTCAGCTACCTCTTCTTGAAGGGGCGTTGCCGCCACTGCGGCGCCCGCATCTCGCCGCGTTATCCGGCGGTGGAGCTCACGAACGGCCTCCTCTTCCTGGCGGTGGCCCTGCGCGACGGCCCCACTCCACGTGCCCTCGTCGACATGGCGTTCGTGACCGCGCTCCTCGTCCTCAGCCTCATCGACCTCGATCACCAGATCCTTCCGAACGTCATCACGATCCCGGGCATCGCCGCCGGCGTCGCCGCGGGCCTCGTCTTCGGCGGATGGCCGGGTGCCCTTCGGTCCGCGTTGGCCGCCCTCGGCGGGTACCTCGCGTTCTGGGCGGTGGCCGCGGCCTATCGCCGCACGCGCGGAGTCGAAGGCCTGGGGCAAGGCGACTGGAAGCTGGCGGCGATGCTGGGGGCGTTCCTCGGCTGGGAGCGCATGCTCCTGACCGTGCTCCTCGCCTCTCTGCTCGGGACGATCGTGGGCGTGGCGCTCATCGTCGCGCGCGGACGGTCATCGCAGCATCCGCTGCCCCTCGGCACGTTCCTGGGGCTGGCGGGCGTGATCGTGCTCTTCATCGGGCAGCCGCTGGTCGACTGGTACGGCCAGCTGCTGAGGGGATGAGCGTGGCTTTCCCCACGCGCCGCGCGGGCGCCGTGGCCGCCCTCCTCGTCGTGGGGGCCCTGGACCTGCACACCACGGCCGTCGGGCTCCGCGCGCACGCGCGGCTCCGTGAGCGCTCCCTCTCCGGGCTCCGGCAGGCGACCGTCCAGGCGCGCCCCCGGCTCTCTGCGCTGGCCGCCTCCGGGGGGCCGGCCGCGGCGCAGCAGATAGCCGACGCCGCCGTCGACGCCGGCCTCGCCGCCACCGCGGAGGTCTTCAGCCTGGACGGTACGCGCATCGCCGCCGTCCCCGCCGTGGCCGGCTCCCGGCACTGGCCGCTCGACCGCGACCTCTCGCGTCTGCGCGTGGGCGAGGTCCTCACGACGACGCAGCTCGCGGCCGCGCCGCCGCGCATTTATGCGTACGCTCTTCTCTCCACGGCCTCCGGTCCCGTGCTCCTCCGTGTGTCCGCCGATGCCGCGGACCTCGTGGCCGACCTGCGCGACCGGCAGGAGACGTTCGTCACCCAGGCCCTGGGCCTCCTCCTCGTGCTCGCGACCATGGCCCTGCTCGCTCCCGCCCGCGGCGAGCCCGCAGACTCGAGCCCGCCCGTCGGTCTCGTCGCCTACGAGGAGGCCATGGGCCGCCTGCGCGCGCGCGACGAGGAGATGGCGCGGCAGCACCAGCTCGAGCGCCGGCGCATGGAGGGCGAGCTGCGCGACAACGCGCCGTTCGTGCGGGCGGGGGAGCTCACCGTCGGCGTGGTCCACGAGATCCGCAACGGGCTCGGCACGATCCTGGGGTACGCCCGCCTCGTGCAGTCCGCGGGGGGGCCCGGGGCGGAGCACGCCGGCGGCATCGTCGAGGAATGCGAGACGCTGGAGACGGTCGTCCGCCGGTTCATGGAGTTCGTCAAGGACGATTCGCTGCGCCCCGCGACCTTCGATCTCGGCCGGATGCTCACACGCGTGGCCGCTCGCGAGTCCAAAGCACGCGTCGGACCGGAGACGCACCTGCCGCGGGGGAGCGTAGGCGTGATCGAGGCGGACGAGGATCTGCTCGAGCGCGCCTTCGAGAACCTCGTCCGCAACGCGCGCGACGCCGCCGGCCCCTCCGGCCAGGTGTGGATCGAGGTCGAGCGCGGCCGCGACTCCGTGCTGGTGACGATCGCCGACAACGGTCCGGGCATGCCGCCGGACGTGCGCAGCAGCCTCCGCCCGTTCTTCACGACCAAGTCCGGCGGGCTCGGCCTCGGGCTGCCCCTCGCCTACAAGATCGTGCGCCAGCACGGAGGCGATCTGCTGCTCGCGGAGCGTTCTCCGCACGGTCTCGCCGTGCGGGTCCGGCTCCCCGTGGCCCGGTCAACTCCGAACGTGTCGGTTACGGATGGTAACCCGCCGGCCCCCGGAGACGGTGTGCGCAATGGCACGCCTCCCAGCGGAAGTTGAGTCAAGTCAGCATCTTGTGGGCCAGGATCGCCCACGGTACGTCAATTGCTAAAAGGAGTCCCCCATGAGGCAGCACAGACCCAAGGCGAGACGTCGCCATCACTCAGCCGGGTTCTCTCTCGTCGAGCTGCTCGTCGTCCTGGGCATCATCGGCGTCATGGCTGCCGTGTCCCTCCCGAGGGTCGGCCGCTACATCCGGAACTTCCGGATCAAGGGGGCCACTCAGCAGGTCGCGATGGAGATGAACGTGGCGCGCAGCAAGGCGGTCATGAAGAACGTCAACCTCGGCGTCCTCTTCGCGGTCGTCAGCCCCACGCAATATCGCTGGGTGGTGGAGGACGATCAGATCCCCACCGACACCACGGCGTGGAGCGGGTACGGCGGTGAAGATTGGACCGTCCTGACGGGGACGCTCGCGCCCTCGCAGGCGGGGACGGTCCAGAACCTCCCGACCAACGTGGTGTTCGACACTCCCGCGAACTGCAACTTGAGCGGGGGAACGGATACCTGGGCCGTGCGCTTCACGCAGCTCGGCTCCACGTGTGCGATGGGGACGGGCACGTGTGGGGCGGCGCCCACCAACGCCCCGACGGGGACGACGCTCGTCAAATCCCTCAACGGCTCGCACATCGTCTGCCTGAAGGAGAACAGCACGAACCTGCGCAAGAAGGTGGCCGTCAGTTCCGGCGGCCGCATCCTGGCGGATCAGTAGGAGCCACATGAGCGACTCCATTCTTTCGAACGACGGGCGGACCCGCGCCGAGGCGGGCTTCACGATCGTCGAGGTCCTGATCGCGATCGTGGTCCTGGTGTTCGGGCTGATCGCGGTCACGAACCTGTTCATCGTGGCCGGCAGCTCCAACACCGTGGCCAACCAGGCCACGGCCGCCACCGACGTGGCCGCCGGGATCGTGGAAGGATTCAAGAACCAGTCGTGGAACACGCTCACGCCCGTCACCATGGCCGCCGTCGGCAGCCCGCAGCGGACGGACAACATCGTGGGCGTCGGCGTGATCAACAGCTATTGGTCGATCACCGACGTCCTTGACGTCGGGAGCACGGTCAGGGTGAAGTTCATCCGCGTGCGCTCGGAAGGGGCGAGCCGTCTCTCCCGCGGCCGCTCGCGCGTGGAGCTCACCACCTATCGGACCTGCACCACCCCTGCGCTGGGCTGCCCGTGAGCGCCCCCGTCGCCGTCCTGGAGAAGACAAGCATGATCACGAGCGATCCCCGCGAGGCCGGCTTCAGCATGGTGGAGCTGCTGGTGGCCATGGCCATGACGTTGATCGTCAGCGGCGCCATCTTCGGGCTCCTCACCGGCGGGCAGAATGCCTTCCGGCGCGAGCCGGAAATGACGGACCGCCAGCAGAACATCCGCATCGCGATGGACCTCATCAAACGGGACGTCACGAGCGCGGGTGCGGGAATGGTGCCTTACGTCCAGGCTTTCACGAACGGCCTCAACGCCCAGGGCGGCAACCCGACCAACGCTGCCGGCGGCCAGACGTTGGGCGTGATCGACAGCCCCACGGCGACGGCCACGGACATCCTCGAGATCCTGACCGCCCCCGGCGATTGCGCGCAGACGGTCGTGGCGCCCGGGACAGCGGCGGCACCCACCGCGCTCGTCTCACTCGAGAGGTTGCCAGGCTGCTATCCCGACAGCGCGGCCACCGCCAACCGCTTTTTCTATGTCGGGAGCCCCGACAATACGGAGCGGGACGCCTACGGAGTCGTCCTGGGCAAGGCCAACGTCGTCAGTGGCACCAACGGCTTCACGATCAACGTGACCTCGAGCGCAACGGCCAACCGGAACCCCACCGCCGGCCCCTCGACCGGTTTCTGCAACGAGATCGGCGGGACCGCGGTGACGAACAAGTGCACGGTCCTCATGCCGATCGACGTCGTGCGCTACCAGGTCGCTCCCGATCCCGACGATCCGACGCTGCCGGCCCTCTGGCGGAGCCGTACCGGCGCGTTCACGCCCGCCGGCGGAGCGGCCGCGACTCCAGGCGTCGGAACCGGCACCTGGGAAGTCGTCGCCCGTGGAGTCGAAGACCTGCAGGTCAAGTATTTCCGGGGGGGAAGCTGGCTGGACACGCCCGGTGATGTCTTTTGCGATGCGCCTTGCAACACCGCGACGTCGCCTTCGGTCACCGACTTCAACCGTATCGTTCGCCAGGTCCGCGTGACCCTCTCCGCGCGCGCCACCGGCAAGTCGCGCATCCAGGGCGCCACGAAGGCCATTGCCGCTAGTGGTGCGAAGGACGCCGTTCGCGGCCGGCTCACGGTGGACATCACGCCCCGCGCGGCCCTTTCGGCGCTGCAGACGAACAGCAGCACTCCGGCCTGGTACTGAGGGAACGATGCTGACCCACGCGCAGGACACGACGCCCTTCGAGGAGGCACGAGAGGCCATGTCGCACAAGAGCTTTGAACGCGGGCACGAGCGGGGTTTCGCTCTCATCCTGGCCATCCTGGCCCTGATGCTGCTGACCTTCCTCGGGCTGACGTTGGCCACGAGCACGTCCACCGAGCTGCGCATCGCGACCAATTACCGTTGGAACCAGCAGGCGCTGTACAACGCCGAGGCCGGTATCGAGGCGGGCAAGCGGATCCTGCAGAACCTCAACTGGACCCGCATCCTGCCCCGCGCCAATCGGGGGACGTGGAACCCTGCCGGCTTGACCCTGCCCGTGGCGGCGCCGGCGACGACCTCCTATCCACTGGCCAACCTGCAGGGCACGCGCAATTGGGAAATGGGGAACTGCGACAAGCTGGGTAACGGCGTCGGCTTCGGCGCCATTCTCCACGACGAGGCCGGCACGCCGAACGTGTACGAGAACGTGTCGATCGTTCCCGGCTTCACCTCCCCTCCTGCCCTGAACGGGGCCTTCACTCTCTGGATCCGGCGTCCGGTCATCACGGCGACGGGGGGTAACTACCAGGATGACACCAACGGCGGTCTCGAAGACGTCATGGTGATGACGGCGGAAGGGGTGGCGCCGTATTCCGGGACCGCCGTCCAGGGCGCGGTGGCTCGGAACAACCTCGCCCGCCGCTTGATCGAGGTTTCGGTGCGCCGCCAGGCGCAGCCGGCTCCCTGCGCCCAGAACAGCGGTCAGCTCGGCGGAGGTCCCGAGGGCAACAACGTCTTCGGCAGCCTGTGCGGCGAGTTCGCCCTGAATCAGGCCGCTGCGGGCCTGACCTTCGCGCCGGGCTCCAAGGGGCTCTTGACCCCGTAGAGGCGCGTCGACACGCGGCGTGTACTGGCGAGAGAGAGATGTCATGGGTAGCGACAAGGAGATGGTCATGAGCGGTGTGGTGAGCCGGATGCGCCGTGGTCTCGTGTGGGGCCTGGCGGCGGGTGTGGCGCTCTTGATGGCGGGCGATCACGCGCAGACCGCGAGCGCCGCCAACAGCGGCACCGACCCCTTCGAGATCCTGGACCTCCAGATCCGCCCGAACGCGATCATCGTCCTCGACTCTTCGGGATCGATGAACGAAACCCTCGGGGGCCACGGAATCTCCGGGGACGAGCCCAACTCCAAGCTCGCGTCGGCCAAGCGCGTCCTGAAGACGATCGTCGACAACAACAGGGACAAGATCAGCTTCCTGTTCGGCGAATACGAGAACAACGACCAGACCCCGGTGCCCCCCGCTGGGACCTACACGCCGAAGATCGGCCAGGACAACCGTTTCGTCTACACGACCGACGATGCCAACGCCGCCAACTGGAACATCAACCGCGACGGTAACGGCTCGTCGCGGGGCGGACTCCAGCGGGACCTGGGCTCCGACACCGCGATCATCGATGGGAAGACCTACTACTACCTGAACACGGGGAAGCTGTTCAACGGCGAGAACGTCGACATCACGAGCTGCACGGGCAGCGCGCCTCAGGGCAACTGCGGCACCGGGCAGCCCACCGTCACGGCGGCCACGACCCTTGGCATCGTGCCTCCGGCCACCCTGTGGCCGGATGGGAACGGCGGTTCGCTCGTCACCACGAAGCGGCCCTACGTCGACGTCACGAAGAGCGGCACCACGGTGAGGTTCTATCTGGGCGGCGCGAAGTGGAGCAGGGGCACGGGGCCTTGCGAAGGCTTCAAGGAGCTGGTACCCCTGGCCGCCTGCACCGCCTCCGGCACCACCCAGGTCTCGAACATCAATCCCTATCTTGATCCCGAGGTCTTCTACAGCACTACGAACGGCAGCATCCTTGGCTACTCGGAGGGGACGCTGGGCAGCGATCCCGCCACCCAGCCGGCGATCGTGAACGGCACCACGCCCGTCGGTTTGCGCGCGGAGAGCTTCACCCCCATCCGGAACTCCCTCGTCGACATCAATAACGAGTTCTGGCACGGTGGGACGCGGAATTTCTGGGTGAACCGGATCCAGCCTCAGACCACGCGGCAGAGGACCTTCGTCATCTTCGTGACGGACGGTGACGACACCTGCGGCACCACCAGCAGCGGCACTTCCACCTCGGGCACGGTCACGGCGAATGCGCGCCTGGCGGCGGCCGCGGCCGAAGTGCTCTACACCCCCATCGTCGGCGGAGCGGCCGCCGTCAACCGAGACGGGTCGCTCAACACACCGACGGCGGATCCCTCCTCGTCCGTCTCGACGTTCCTGATCGCCTTCGGCAACGGCGCCAACCCCAAGCTGGCCAACTGGATCGCTTGGGGCGGTTCCGGGCTCGGAGAGCCCTGGAGCAAGACCACCGCGGCCGGAACCACCGCCATCAATTGGACTTCGAGCACCGACCAAGAGCTGCAGGATGCGCGCAATCTTTGCGCCACCTGCGAAGACGCCATCACGGCGACGTCCACGGACGAGCTGGAGGCGGCGCTCCAGGCCGCCATCGACAAGGGATCGGCCATTGGCGAGTTCTCGTCCCAGAGCCAGGGCAGCGTCACCGACTCCGTGTTCGAATACGTCGCCCTGACGGGTGCGCGCGATCCCTCGAGCCCCCTCACCCGCTACTCGAGCAGCTTCCCCGTGACCGTGCGCTCGACCTTCAAGATGCCCAACTTCGAGGGCCAGCTCAAGGCCTATGACTCCACGGGCGCGGTCTTGTGGGACGCGGGTGCGCTCCTCAAGACGAACGTTCTCGACGTCATCGGGACCACGACCTTTTGGAGCTTCCTCGAGCTGCACGGCGGCACGGCGACGTCGCCGTACTTCATCCCCGCCACGACGGCCAAGATCCGGCGCCGCATCTTCACCACGTCCGGCAACGGCGTGAACCCGCCGATGCGGACCCTCTGGCCGCCGACGACCGATGACGCGGGCGTCGCCCCGAGCAACACCACGACGTACCCGGCGGGCTCGCTCGACGGGAGCAAGATACTCGAATGGGGTCTCGGCATCGGCGACCTCGACTTTGCGGACCTCCAAACCGAGTACCTCGCCTGCACCGCCTCCGTGGCCACGAGCCTCCACGCGGATTGCTCGGACACGACGAAGCAGACGGCACGGGCGCGCAAGGAAGCCCGGGAGATCATCCTCGCCTACACCGCGGGGGCGAAGCTGGTCGTCGAGAACGGCAAGGCGCTCCGCAATGCGACGACCAAGGACCTCCAGTACACGGCCCGCAGCTGGCTGCTCTCGGAGTCCACCATCGCGACGCCGGCCTTCGTGAGCCAGCCCGGTGAGCTCGCCAGCACGTTGCACCAGACGGAGTGGTTCCTGTATCGCGACGGTCCGCGCAACACGGCCCTCAATCTGCTGAACCGGTCGACCTCGATCGAAGACGGGTTCGGCCTCCGCAACCCGGACCGCGACGATCCCACGGCCGACACCACCGGCATCCAGGAACCGGTCATGACCGTGGTCTACGTCGCGGCCAACGACATGATGCACGCCTTCCGCGGCGGTCCCCAGGCCTGCACCGGCGTCGGCACCTGCCCGACGACAGGGAACGAAGGTGGCGGTCGCGAGCTGTGGGGCTTCGTGCCTTTCGACCTCCTGCCCAAGCTCTCCGACAAGCGCAGGCCGCAGAGCCGCGTCGAGCCCACGTTCATGCTCTCCTCGTCCCTCCGCTTCGGCGACGTCTTCGTCCCCGGCACATACACGGGAGCCGACGGCGTGATCCGTCCCGGCAAGTGGCGGACGATGATGTTCGTCGGGCGTGGCCCGGGCGGAAAGTACATGACGGCCCTGGATATCACGGGCCCGGGTCCGTTCACGCGGAAGGCGCTGGAGACGAAGTTGCCGACCGTCGTGTGGAACCGCGGCAACCCCGACACGGACGACGGCCTGACGACCGGTCCGAACAACAAGACGACGAACGCAGGGATCGACCTTGGCGATGACGACCGTACCGCCTACGCGACCATGGGCGAGACCTGGTCCGTTCCTTCCCTCGTCCCCGTCGACCCGACGCTCCCCGGCGTGTTCTCGAAGGAATGGGTCCTCTGGGTGGGCTCGGGCTTCAGCGACGTGGCGACGGAAGGGAAGAACTTCTACACAATCGACGTCCTGACCGGCGACATCCTTCACACCGTCGGCGTGGGCTCGGCGGCCGGAGCCACGCGGAGCAACTTCCTGAGCGCGGCGGTGGCCGGCTTCGTTCCGAACAAGCTCGGCGCCCTTCAGGCCGGAAATAGTGTCAACGCCGCCGACGGGCCGGCGACGGCCGCGTTCGTGGGAGACCTCCACGGCCGCCTCTTCCGGGTCTCGGCCAGTGACCTCACGACCGCGAGCACCCTGAAGGATCTCGGGACGGACCAGCCCATCGGCGTGGCCGTCGCCGCCCTGGACCTCGCGGACGCCGGCATCAACAAGCCCCACGTCTACGGCGTCACCGGCGCGGACAACCGCATCAACGACCCGAAGGGGGTGCCTCTCGTGGCGACGCCGCCCTTCAAGCTCTTCGGCGTCCGTGACGACGGTGCCGCGATCACGGACCTCTTCTCCGTCAACTTCCCGGAGAGGTTCCGTGGAACGACACAGCCGTTGGCGGGCGTCGACTTCTCCGCGGGGCGGGCCGCAGTGTTCTTCATCGGCACGCAGTTCAACCCGGCGGGTACCTCGGCGGCCGCGGCGGAGCCCTGCGTGTCGAGCTTCGACAGCATCATCTTCATCCTCGACTCCAAGACCGGCAACGCGGTCTACGACCTGCAGACGGGTACCGCGGACGACCGTTCCGCGATCTGGCGCGGCCAGAAGGTGCAGAACATCACGGCGCGCAACAAGCAAGTCGTTCTGGACACCGGCCTCAACGCGGGCGCGGCTCCGGTCCCGCCGCCGCCGCCGACGCCCCAGGGCAACAGCATCGTGCCGTCCGTCTTCACCAACGCGGTCCGCTACGGATCGCCGGTGTGCAAGTGGTAGCGGTGGAGGGCAGGATCTGCCCTGGCTGCGGTACACGAGCCAAGGCGAAGTGGGAATTCTGCCCCCGCTGCGGTGAGTCGTTGGCCAACGCCGCCGACGCGCCTCCCGCCGAGGCGGCCGCGGCCGCCGCGCCCGACCCGATGGGCGCGGACGATGACTACGACGACGCCGGCGGATCCTGGAAGGGGTTCGCCGGCTCCGTGGCCCTGCTCGCGGTGGCCGTCGTGGCCTTCGTGACCCTGCGTCATCCCGGCCCGCCCCCGGACGCCGGGATCTTCGCCGTCAGCAACGAGACGCCGCCGGCGACTCCGCCGCCGCGGACTCCGTCCAAGAAGGGTTCCGAGGCGTTCAACCGGGGACTCGGCCTGCTTACGGATGGCAACGTCGCGGCCGCGCTCCCGCTTCTGGCCGAGGCGGCCCAGGAGGACTCCGAGAACGCCCTGTACCGGCACACCTACGGACGCGCCCTCTGGCTGGCGAGCGAGCGGGACGCGGCCCTCCTGGAGCTGGCCGCAGCCACCAACCTCAGCCCCGACTCCCCGGTCTATTGGACGGCACTGGCGCGCGCACAGAAGGACATGGGACGCAACTCCGACGCCCTGCGCAGCTTCGAGCAGGCGACGAGCCTCTTCCCGGACAGCGTCGACATCCTCAAGGACTACGGGACGCTGCTCGCGCGGCTGGACGACCGCCAGCGCGCGGCCTCCGTCTTGAAGCAGGTGGCGGACAAGCGGCCGACGGACGCCGAGCTCCAGCAGGAGATGGCGTCTGCGCTGGAGACCGCGGGCGACGGCGCCAACGCCGCGATCCTGTACCGCCGCGTCGTGGACACCGTGCCCGATGCCGCCATCGCCCGCAGCCGTCTGGCCGACCTGCTCGTCAAGCAGAACCATCCGACAGAGGCGGTTGCGGTCCTCAAGGAGGGCATCGACGGCTCGAACGACAACCTCCTCTATCGGAGCCTCGGAAGCGTGCTGGAGCAGACGGGCAGCCTCGCGGAAGCTGTGGAGGCCTACCGCCAGTACGTCGCGCGCGCGGGTGACTCCGCGGATGCCAAGGCGATCGCGCAGCGGGCGGCCGCCCTGGAGCGCCAGCTCGCCGCGCGCTCCTGATCCTCGACGGCGGCCGGGTTTCTCGGTAAGCTAGTCGCATGACGTGGCGTGCCCTGTCGTTGACGGCGACGACGGTCTTCGCGGCCTCTCTCGCCGCCGCGGACACCCCCAAGCCCAGTCCGAGTCCCAAACCGACACCACATCCGAAATCCCTGGGCGAGGTGGCTCGGGAGAAGAAGGCGGCCAGCCCGGCCGCCAAGACCCCGTCGCCGTCCCCCGAGCCGTCGCCAGGACGCGTGTTCACGAACGAGGACCTGCCCGCGCAGCCTTCGCCGCCCGCCATTGCCTCCCCGGGCCCGGCGGGGACCGGCCGGGGCACGGTCACGACGCTACCGAAGTCCGCGGAGGTCCCCGCGCCCCCGGCCTCGTCGGGGAGCTCCGACGCCGCGCAGCGGGAAGCGGCGTGGCGCGGCCGCGCGAGCGCCCTGCGCGACGCGATCACGGCGGCGGAGAAATCCATCCCCGAGATCGAAGACCGCATCGCCGGGCTGCGCAACGACCGCAACCCGACGAACGTCATGGACCCCAACCGCGAGCAGAACCGCCAGGCCGAGATCACGAAGGCGCAAGCCGAGCTCGAGAGCGTCCGGGCCGGGCTCGAGCGCTCGCGCCAGGCCCTGGCCGACCTCGAAGAGGAAGCGCGGCGGAACAGCATTCCGCCGGGCTGGCTCCGCTAACGGCGGGCGCGCCCGTCTCCAACCCTCCGGCGGTGCCGGACGTGCTCGTGGTCGAGGACAAGGAGTCCTTGCGCGGCATGCTCCGCAAGACGCTGGAGTCGCGCGGGCTCACCGTCGTGGAAGCGGGCGATGCCTACGAGGCCCGGCGGCGCCTGCAATCCTCGCGGGTCCTGGTCGTCCTCACCGACCTGAAGCTCCCCGCGGGCAGCGGCTTCGAGGTCCTGCAGGCGGCCAAGGACGCGGATCCCGACGTGCCCGTCATCGTCATGACCGCGTTCGCCACCGTCGACGACGCCGTGCGCGCGATGAAGCAGGGCGCCACCGATTTCCTGACCAAGCCCGTCGACACCGAGCACCTCGTCCTGCTCCTCGAGCGCGCCCTGGAGCGGCGCCGGCTCCTCACCGAATACGTCCTGCTCAAGGAGGAATACCAGCAGCGCATCGGCCTGCCGCGCCTCATCGGCGAGGACGCGGCCCTGAAGGACGCGATGATGGCCCTCCAGCGCGCGGCGGCCACCGACGCCACCGTCCTCCTCCTGGGGGAGAGCGGGACGGGCAAGGAGCTGATGGCGCGGTCGCTGCACCAGCTCTCCGCGCGCGCCAAGGGCCCGTTCGTGGCCATCAACTGCGCGGCCATCCCCGAGGCCCTGCTCGAGAACGAGCTCTTCGGGCACGAGAAGGGCGCCTTCACGGGCGCTTCGGGGCGCAAGGTGGGCAAGGCGGAGATGGCCCACCACGGCACCCTGTTCCTGGACGAGATCGGCGACCTGCCCTTGCTGCTGCAGGGCAAGATCCTCCGCCTCGTCCAGGAGAAGCAGTTCGAGCGAGTGGGCGGCGTGCAGACCTTGAGCGTCGACGTGCGCGTGGTGGCCGCCACCAACCGCGACCTCAAGGAAGCGGTGGCCGCCAAGCAGTTCCGCGAGGACCTCTTCTTCCGCCTCTCCGTCTTCCCGGTCGAGATCCCGCCGTTGCGCCGCCGCCGCGGCGACATCCTGCGCCTGGCCGACGCCTTCCTCGAGAAATACGGGCGCGAGATGGGGCGCCGCGGCCTCCACCTGAGCGACGCCGCCCGAACGGCGCTGCAGCAACACTCCTGGCCCGGCAACGTGCGCGAGCTGCAGAACTGCCTGGAGCGTGGCGCGATCCTCTGCGACGGCGGCGAGATCCGGCCCGAGCACCTGCGGCTCGGCGATCACGCCGAAGGCGGGCCCACCCTGGGCGACGTCCTCGACCTGTCCGGACCCCTGCCCGACGTAGCCCGCCGGGCCGCCGCCATGGCGGAGGACGAGGCGATCCGGCGAGCCATGCAGGAATGCGACGGCGACCGCAACGCCGCCGCCGAGCGCCTCGGCGTCAGCCTCTCGACGTTGAGCCGCCGGCTGCGCGCCCAGGGCGGTGACGCGGACGGCGGCCCCGGCGAGGGGACCGAGGACCGCTAGCGCGTCGCGCCGGGCGCCGCCACGCATCGGCGACGGTCAACGCGTTGGGAAGGAGCGGACGTTGGACTGGAGACTACTAGCCTCGACCTTCGGCCTCGTCTTCCTGGCAGAGCTGGGGGACAAGACCCAGCTCGCCACTTTGACCCTGGCCTCTTCCGGAAAGTCACGATGGGGGGTCTTCCTCGGGGCCGCCTCCGCCCTCGTCCTCACGAGCGCGATTGCGGCCATCGCGGGTGAGGCGATAGCGCGCGCCATCCCGGCGATCTGGCTGCGGCGGGTCGCCGGGCTCGCGTTCCTGGTGCTGGGCGGGTTCTATCTGCTCGGGGGCGAATAGCCCTCAGGCGGGCGTCGCGTCCTCGACCTTGCGCTTCGGCCGCATGTTCGCGGCCAGCACGCGCTTGCGGATGCGGATGGCCACGGGCGTGACCTCCACCAGCTCGTCCTGGTTGATGAACTCGAGCGCCTGCTCGAGGTTCAGGACGCGGTGGGGCGTGAGGCGCACCGCCTCGTCCGCGGTGGACGCGCGCATGTTCGTCAGCTTCTTGGCCTTGGTCACGTTCACGTCCATGTCCGCCGGACGCGCGTTTTCGCCCACGATCATGCCTTCGTAGACCGAGGTCCCCGCACCCACGAACAGCTCGCCACGCTCCTCGAGGTGGTTCAGGGTGTAGGCCGTCGTCTCGCCGGTGCGGTCGGCCACGAGGACGCCCGTGGGGCGCCGCGCGATCTCGCCCTGCCAGTCGATCCAGCCGTCGAGCAGGCTGTTGAGCACGGCCGTGCCCCGCGTGTCCGTCATGAGCTCGGTGCGCACGCCGATGAGGCCGCGCGTGGGCACGTGGAACTCCAGCCGCACGCGCCCGGAGCCGTGGTTCACCATGCGCACCATCTTGCCCTTGCGCATGGCCATCTTCTCGAGCACGACGCCCATGTAGGCCTCGGGCACGTCGATGACGAACAGCTCGAGGGGCTCCTTGCGTTTGCCGTCTTCGTTGTGGGTGAGGACCTCCGGGTTCGAGATCGAGAGCTCGAACCCCTCGCGGCGCATGGTCTCGATGAGGATCGCGAGCTGCAGCTCGCCGCGGCCCATCACCCGGAAGGAATCCGCGGAGTCGGTGGGCTCCACGCGGATGGAGACGTTGGTGAGCAGCTCCTTGTCCAGCCGCTCGCGGATGTTGCGCGAGGTGACCCAGCGCCCGTCCTTGCCCGCGAAGGGCGAGGTGTTGACGGAGAAGATCATGGACAGGGTCGGCTCGTCGACGTGGAGGATGTCCAGGGGCGACGGGTTCTCGACGGACGTCACCGTCTCCCCGATGCCGATGCCCTCGAAGCCGGCCAGGGCCACGATCTCGCCGCAGTCCGCCTTCTCCACGGCCGTACGCTCGAGCCCTTCGAACGCGTACAGCTTGGTCACCTTCGTCGTCTGCAGCGTGCCGTCCTTCTTGGCCACCGCCACCTGCTCGCCGACGGCGACCCGGCCCGAGAAGATGCGTCCGATGGCCAGCCGGCCGAGGTAATCGCTGTAGTCGAGGTTGGCGATGAGGAGCTGCAGGGGGCCATTGCCCGCGGCCTTGGGGGGCGGGATGTGTGCGATCAGGGCCTCGAAGAGCGGGCGGAGGTCCTTCTCTTCCCCGTCCAGGGCCATGCGGGCGGTGCCGAGCTTCGCGTTCGTGTACACGACGGGGAACTCGAGCTGCTCCTCGGTGGCGTCGAGGTCGATGAAGAGGTCGTAGACCTCGTTCAGCACTTCCTGCGGGCGCGCGTCCGGGCGGTCGATCTTGTTCACGACGAGGACGGTGGGGAGGCGGGCTTCCAGGGCCTTGCGCAAGACGTAGCGGGTCTGGGGCAACGGCCCTTCGGAAGCGTCCACGAGGAGGAGGACGCCGTCCACCATCTTCAGCGCCCGCTCCACCTCCCCGCCGAAATCGCTGTGGCCCGGGGTGTCGACGATGTTGATCTTCGTCTCCCCGAAATGCACGGACGTGTTCTTGGCCAGGATCGTGATGCCGCGCTCGCGCTCGAGGTCGTTCGAGTCCATCACGCGCTCCACGACCTCCTGGTTGGCGCGGAAGGCGCCGCTCTGGCGCAGGAGGGCGTCCACGAGCGTGGTCTTGCCGTGGTCGACGTGAGCGATTATGGCGACGTTGCGCAGCGACATGCTGTAGGTGATCCTCTCTAAGCTCGACGAAACCGCTCATTCTATCGCTTCTGGGGGGGACAAGCGAACCGCGGTGCAGGCCTCCATCTGTTAATCGTGTCGATCGATTTCCGTTGCTATCGTCGTTTCAGCCGTTCGTAGTCTTCGTTCGTATTGACCCCGGCCAGACATTCCTCGCCCGCGGGGACGTGCTCGATCCACTCCGGGTGGCGCGCCAATAGCCCTCGCGCCCCTTCGTCCGGAGTGGCGGCTCGTAGCGCTGGCCAGGCCGCACGCGCGAAGCCCGCCGGGTGGCCACGCCGTCCCCCGTGGCTGGGCACGGCGATGGGGGAGCCCCTCCCCAACGCGCCGATCACGGCGTCGACGGTGGCGGGATCGATCAGCGGGTGGTCCACGGGATGCAGGAGGATCGCGTCCGCGCCGGAGGCTTCGGCGTCGTCGAGCCCCACGAGGATCGACGTCAGCATTCCCTCCCCGTGGCGCGTGTTCACGATGACGGCGACGTCGGGCGGAAGCGCGGTCTCGAGCCGGACGCGCTCCGCATCGTGGCCGAGCACCGCCGTCACGCGCTCCACGCCCGGACGCCGCAGGAGCCGCGCCACGCGGGCGAGGAAGGTCTCGCCCTCGAGCGTCAAGAGCGCCTTCGGCCCGCCCGCGCGAGCGCCGCGGCCGGCGGCGAGGATCACGGCGTGGACGCACATGGCCGTCCGCCCTGCGGCCACCACCGAACGGGTTGGCTGCACGTCGGGTATCATCACTCTTCACGGCATGAAGCAGAAGCATCTGGTCTCACTTCGTGACTACACGCGGCCGGAGCTCGAGGAGGTGTTCGAGCTGGCGCGCCGCCTCAAGGCGGATCCCGGCGCCTATGCAAGCGCCCTGCGTGGCAAATCGCTGGGCATGATCTTCCAGAAGCCCTCGACGCGGACGCGCGTGTCGTTCGAGGTCGGGATGTTCCAGCTCGGCGGCCATGCCCTCCACCTCGGGGCCAACGAAATCCAGATCGGGCGCGGAGAGACCCTGGCCGACACCGCGAAGGTGCTGTCCCGCTACGTGGACGGCATCATGGCGCGCGTGTATTCGCACGAGGATCTGGTCGAGATGAGCCGTCACGCCACGGTGCCGGTCATCAACGGGCTCAGCGACCTCCTGCACCCCGTGCAGGCCCTGGCCGACTTCTTCACGATGTTCGAGCGCCGCGGCCGGCTCGACGGCGTCACCCTCGCGTACGTGGGGGACGGCAACAACATGTGCCAGGGCCTGATGAGCGGCGCGGTCAAGCTCGGCGTGGGAATGAGGGTGGCCGCGCCCAGCGGGTACGAGCCCAACCAGCTCATCGTGAAGAGCGCCGTGCGGGAAGCGCAGAAGTTCAAGACGGCTCCACCCGTGGTCACCGCCGATCCCATGGAGGCGGTGCAGGGCGCGGACGTGGTCTACACCGACGTGTGGACTTCGATGGGGCAGGAAGAGGAGGCGGAGACGCGCCGCCAGGCCTTCCAGGGATACATGGTCAGCCCGGAGATGATGGCGGCGGCGGCGCCGGACGCGGTCTTCATGCACTGTCTCCCCGCGCACCGCGGCGAGGAGGTGGCGGCGGAGGTGATCGACGGTCCGCAGTCGATCGTCTTCGACCAGGTGGAGAACCGCCTGCACGTCCAGAAGGCGATCCTGATCCTCCTCCTGGGCGGCTCGGTGGCGCCGGAGAGACCCTCGACCCTGCGCGCCTGACCCGCGGCGGCGCCTTCAGCGCCGCCGGCGCGCCGGGACCCGCCTCTGCAGCAGCTCGTCGAGGACGGCCAGGATCTCGCCCGTCGTCACGTCCGGCACCACGGTGACGGCGCCGATCGCCGTGGGCAGGATGAAGGGGACGCGGCCGTCCCGCGCTTTCTTGTCGCGCGCGACGGCGTCGAGCACGCGCTCCGGCTCCAGCCGCCCCAGGCGCGGGCGCGGGCCGAGGCCGTCCACGGCCGCCGCGACCTCCTCGAAGTCGGCGGTGGACAGAAGGCCGCGCCGGCGCGCCAGCGAGGCGGCGGCGATCAGGCCCCAGCCCACCGCCTCTCCATGCGTGAACCGGCGATAGTCGGTGACGGCTTCGAAGGCATGGCCGAGCGTGTGTCCCAGGTTCAGCACGCGCCGCAGCCCCCCCTCGCGCTCGTCCTGCGAGACGACGTCCGCCTTGAGCCGGCAGGCGGCGGCGATCGCCTCGTCGAGGGCCTCGTCCTTCCAGCCTTCGAGCGAAGGCGGGGCCTGGCGCAGGGCGTCGAAGAGGCCCCGGTCGCCGATGATCCCGCACTTCAGCACTTCGTAGGCGCCGGTCTGGCGCTGGCGCGCGGGAAGCGTGACCAGGAACGCGGGATCGATCACGACGGCACGGGGCTGGTGGAAGGCGCCGATCATGTTCTTGGCCCGCGGGTGGTTGATCCCGACCTTCCCGCCGATCGAGCTGTCCACCATGGCCAGGAGGGTGGTGGGCACTCCGACCCAGTCCACGCCCCGCATGTACGTCGCGGCGGCGAAGCCCGCCATGTCCCCGATCACGCCCCCACCGACGGCGACGACGAGCGAATCCCTCCCCAGGCGCGCGCCCACGAACGCGTCGTAGATCCGCTGTAGCGTCCGCGCGTTCTTCTGGCGCTCGCCGTCGGGGACGAGGACCTCGGTCCAGGCGAGTCCCGCCAGACCCGCCACGATGCGGCTCTGGTGGGCTTCCCAAACGGTGGGGCTCGACACGACGGCGATCCGCGCGCGGCCGTAGGGCGCGAGGAGGGCCCCGAGGGCGCCGGCGATCCCGCGCTCGATCTGCACGGCGTAGGGGCGCTGGGGGACGGCGACGCGGATCTCCCGCATGGGACCGGGAGCGTACCATTCCTCCCTCCTAGCGCAGCCAGCCGGGCAAGGCCCCCTCGCGCCGGGCCCGTTCCTCGAACCGCGTCTCCTCGTCGCGTACGCGGTCCTCCATGGCCGCGAGCTGGCGCCGCATCGCCTCCAGTGAGGCGTCGCTCGCGGCGCCGGAGGCGCGCGAGCGGCCGCGGCGCGACCCCGAGCGGAAGGACTCGTCGGCTGCCTTCGCCTCCTTCTCCGCGATGCGCGCCCGCAGATCGTCGATGCGCTCGCGCGCCCGTTGCAGGCGCACGTGCAGGCTGTCGGCTTGCTTGCGCCAATAGGCTTCCGATCGCGCCCGCCCGTCGTCGGACGCGCGCGCGGACGCGGCCCGAGGGACGGCCGCGGTGACGCGGGAGTTGACTCCCGTCTCGTCCCGATGGGGCGAGATGCGGTCGAGGTCTTCGTTCGTGTACACGGGCACGGGCTTCTTCTCTTCCGACGGCGCGGCGCCCGCGGCCAGAAGCAGCAGGAGCCGGCCCAGACAAGGCCACGACATGGACAGACCTTTCTGGGAGAGGAGGGGTGCGAAGGGAGGCGGGACCGCGAGGCCGATCGGACGGTATCACCGACGCGCGCGCGGATGCAAGAGGTTCGCGCTGATAGAATCGATTCTTTGATCCGGGTGCGACCTCCGATGCCAGATGACCTCGTCCGCGTCGACTTCCTCGTGCTCGGCTCCGGCATCGCCGGCCTGCGCGCCGCCCTCGGCCTGGCCCGCCACGGCGAGGTGCTGGTGGTGACCAAGGACCAGCCCACCGAGAGCAACACCGGCTACGCGCAAGGGGGAGTCGCGGTGGCCATGGGATCGGACGACGCGACGGACCTGCACCTGGACGACACGCTCAAGGCCGGGGCAGGCATCGTCTCCGCTCCCGCCGCGCGCATCCTGGTGGAGGAGGGTCCGGAGCGCATCCGCGAGCTCGCGGCCTGGGGCGCCCGCTTCGACCGCGAGGAGGGCCGCTTCCATTTCACGCGCGAAGGCGCGCATTCGCGCAACCGCGTCCTCCACGCCCTGGGCGACGCCACCGGATGGGAGATGGTGCGTGCGCTGCTCGACCGCGCCCAGCGCACCGCGCGCGTCTCCGTGCGCTCCTTCTCCTGCTCGGTCGACCTCGTCGTCGCCGGGGGCGCCGTGGCCGGCTGCCGGTTCCTGTCCGAATCGGGCGCGGTGACCACCGTGATCGCCCGCGCGACCCTCCTGGCCACGGGTGGGGCGGGCATGGTGTTCGCGGAAACCACGAATCCCCCGGTGGCGACGGGCGACGGCATGGCCATGGCCCGGCGCGCGGGCGCCGCCCTGCTGGACATGGAGTTCGTGCAGTTCCACCCGACCGCGCTCGCCATTGCGGGAGCGCCCCGTTTCCTCGTCTCCGAGGCCGTGCGCGGCGAAGGGGCCTACCTGCGCAACGGGGCGGGGGAGCGGTTCACGGAAGAGCTGGCTCCCCGCGATCAGGTGGCCCGGGCCATCGCACGCGAGAACCGGGCGGGCCGAGGACCGGTGACCCTCGACCTCCGTCACCTGGACCCGGACCACGTCCGCAGCCGTTTCCCGCGCATCGCCGCCACCTGTGCGCGCTACGGAGTGGATCTCACCCAGGACCCCGTCCCCGTGACACCTGCCGCGCACTACGTGATGGGCGGCGTGGCCACCGACCTCAGCGGCCGCTCGACCCTCGCCGGCCTCTATGCCGCGGGCGAAACGGCGGGCACCGGCGTGCACGGCGCGAACCGGCTGGCGAGCAATTCGCTGCTCGAGGGGCTCGTGTTCGGCGCCCGCGCCGCGGAGGCGATGGCCGCGGATCCCGCTCCCATCGCTGTCGCCGCGGCCGCGCCGGACCTGAGCCCGTCCCCGGCGGCCCTCGAAGCGAAGACCGATCCGGCCGTCCTGGTGGCCACGTTGCGCCAGCGGGCCTGGGAAAGCCTGGGCCTCGAGCGCGACGGCGCCGGCCTGAGCGGCCTCCTCCACGAGCTGCGCACGATGGCGGAGCAGGTGTCCGCCCATCCGCGCGGGCGCGCGGCGGCGGAGGCGCGCAACCTGGTGGCGGTGGCGGAGTCCATGGCCACGGGCGCCCTCTTCCGCGAAGAGAGCCGCGGCGGCCACTTCCGCAACGACTTCCCGAAGCCGGACGATGCCCGCTTCCTCGGCCACACCCTGCTGACGGCGGACGGGCCGCGCCTGATCCCGGTGGACGCGGTGGCGGCGAGCGCGGCATGAACGAGCCCGTCCTGCTCTTCCCGTTCGGCGAATACTGGTGGTTCTACGCCGCCTTCCTCGCCCTCGTCCTGGTGCTGCTGTCCCTGGACCTCGGCGTGTTCCACCGCCGCGCCCACGCCGTGTCCTTCAAGGAGGCGGCGACCTGGACGGTGGTGTGGATCGCGCTCGCCCTGGCCTTCCTGGGCGGCTTCTACCTCTTCATGCTCCACCGGCTTCCCCTCGACCCGCGGCTCACCGCGATCCCGGGGTTCGATCCCGGCGTGGCCGCGCATCGGGCCGCGCTGGAGTTCCTGGCCGGCTACGTCGTGGAGTACTCGCTCTCCGTCGACAACATCTTCGTGTTCGTGGTGGTGCTGACCTACTTCGGCGTGCCCACGCGCCTGCAGCACCGCGTGCTCTTCTTCGGGATCCTGGGGGCGCTCATCTTCCGCGCCATCTTCATCGGCCTCGGCTCGCTCCTGCTGCGCTTCGAATGGGTGCTCATCCTGTTCGGGATCTTCCTCGTCTACACCGGCTTCAAGATGATGGTCGCGGAGGACAAGGAGGTCGACCCCGAGAGCAACGCGATGATCCGGCAGTTCCGCCGGCTGGTGCCGGTGACGCGGGAGATGCACGGGAACAAGTTCTTCCTGAAGATCGACGGGAAGCTGCATGCCACGCCCCTCTTCGTGGCCCTGCTCTTCCTGGAGATGACGGACATCGTGTTCGCGGTGGACTCCGTGCCTGCGATCTTCGCCCTGACCCGCGAGCCGCTCATCGTCTTCACCTCGAACATCTTCGCGATCCTGGGCCTGCGCAACCTCTACTTCCTCCTGCGCGGCGCTCTCGACAAGTTCTACATGCTCAAGTACGGCCTGGGCATCGTGCTGATCTTCGTCGGGCTCAAGATGACGGTCCTCAACAAGCTCTACGGCGGGCATTTCCCTATCACGTATTCCTTGGGCATCATCGTGGGCGTCATCGCGATCTCGGTCGTGCTCTCGCTGATGTTCCCGAAGAAGGACGCGGGGAAGAAGCCGGTCGACGACGAGACGGACGCCGGGGAAACGCCGGACGACAAGCAGGGATAAGGAGCGATGTCGAAGGAGATCATGTCGAAGGAGATCACTCCCAAGGGCGAGGACTACTCCCAGTGGTACCTGGACGTCGTCCTCAAGACGGAGCTCGCGGACTACGGGCCGGTGAAGGGCTGCATGATCATCCGCCCCTACGGCTACGCGGTCTGGGAGCACATGCAGGCGGACATGGACCGGCGTATCAAGGAGACCGGCCACGTCAACGCCTACTTCCCGCTCCTCATCCCCAAGAGCTTCCTGGAGAAGGAGAAGGAGCACGTCGAGGGCTTCTCGCCGGAGTGCGCCTGGGTGACGGTGGGAGGCGGGGAGGAGCTGGAGGAGCCGCTCGCCATCCGGCCCACGTCCGAGGCCATGATCTGCTCGATGTACGCGAAGTGGGTCAGGTCCTGGCGCGACCTGCCCGTGCTCATCAACCAGTGGGCGAACGTGGTGCGCTGGGAGAAGGTCACGCGGCCGTTCCTGCGCACCACCGAGTTCCTCTGGCAGGAGGGGCACACGCTGCACGCCACGGAGGCGGAGGCGGAAGAAGAGACCCTGAAGATGCTCCAGGTCTACCGGAGCTTCTCGGAAGAGATCCTGGCCATGCCGGTGGTCTGGGGACGCAAGTCCGAGAGCGAGAAGTTCGCGGGCGCCCTGCGCACGTATTCGATCGAGGCGCTCATGGGAGACGGCCGGGCGCTGCAGGCGGGAACGAGCCACAACCTGGGGCAGCACTTCGCGACCGCCTACGGCATCGAGTTCCTGGACAAGGACCAGCAGCGCGCGCTGCCCTGGTCCACGTCGTGGGGTACCTCGACGCGCATGATCGGCGGGCTCATCATGACGCACGGCGACGACGCGGGCCTGGTGCTGCCGCCCCGCGTGGCGCCCTACCAGGTCGTCGTGGTGCCGATCCCGCCGCGCAAGGGCGACTGGAACGAGAGCGTCCTGCCCAAGGCGCGCGAGGTCGTGCAAACCCTGCGCGCGGCCGGGGTGCGCGTGCACCTCGACGACCGCGACACCCAGCAGCCCGGCTTCAAGTACGCCGATTGGGAGATGCGCGGGGTCCCTCTGCGCCTCGAGATCGGGCCGAAAGATGTGGAGAAGGACCAGTGCGTCCTCGTCCGCCGCGACTCGCGGGAGAAGTCGTTCGTGCCCTTGGCGTCCGTCGCGGAGCAGGCGCGGGGGCTCCTCACCTCGATCCAGGACGGGCTCCTGGACCGCGCCCGGCGCTTCGTCGCGGACAATACGACCCGTGTGTCCACGTACGACGAGTTCAAGCGCGTGATGGCGGAGAAGCGTGGGTTCATCGTCACCGGCTGGTGCCGCTCCGCGGACTGCGAGGCGAAGATCAAGGAGGAGACGAAGGCAACCGTGCGCGTGATCCCGATCGAGGGCACGGCGGCGGCGGGCGCGTGCGTCCGTTGCGGCCAGCCTTCCTCGAGCGAGGTCTATTTCGCACAGGCCTACTGAGGTGACGGCGCCCGCCGAGCCGGGGCACGGTGGGAATCGGACCACGCTCGTCTTCGTCGCGCCTCTCCTCTTCGCTTCCGGCGCTTGCGCGCTCGCGTACCAGACGGCGTGGACGCGCGAGTTCCGGCTGATCTTCGGGGCCTCGACGTCCGCGTCGGCGGCGGTGATCGCCGTGTTCATGGGCGGGCTGGGGCTGGGCGGGTGGCTGATCGGCTCGCGGGCCGATCAGCGACGCAATCCCCTGTTGTTCTACGCGCGCCTCGAAGCGCTCGTCGCCGTGACCGCCGCCGCCACCCCCTGGCTGCTCGCGCTCGTCCGTCAGGCCTACATTGCCTCGGGGGGCACGGTGACCATGGGGGCGCCCCTGGGCACGATCGCGCGCCTGTTTCTGGCGGGCCTCGTGCTGCTCCTCCCCACGATGCTGGCCGGCGGCACGCTGGGTGCGGCCGCCCGTGCGGTCGAAGGCCAGGGCGATGCCGGGCGGCGCGCCACCGCCGTCCTGTATGGCGTGAATACTTTGGGCGCGGTGGCCGGCTGCATGGCCACCACGTTCTTCATGCTCGAGACGTTCGGCACGCATCGGACCCTGTGGCTGGCCAGCCTGGCCAACTTCGTGATCGCGGTGATCGCGGCCGCGCTCGCCCGCTCGCGCCATTTCGTGGCCCTTCCTTCGGGGACGGAAGAGGACCCGCAGCGGGCCGCGGCCCCCCTCCCCGCGGCCTCGCCGCGGTTCGTCCTGGCCGCCGCCGCCGTCGTGGGCTTCGCCTTCTTCCTGATGGAGCTCGTCTGGTACCGCATGCTCGGGCCCATCCTCGGCGGGACCGTCTACACGTTCGGGCTCGTCCTGGCCGTGGCCCTGGCGGGCATCGCTCTCGGAGGCCTCGGGTACTCGTTCGTCATCGGCCGCCGCGCGCCCAGCCTCACCGCGTTCGCCGCGACCTGCCTCGCGGAAGCGGCGTGCCTCGCCGTCCCGTACGCGATCGGAGACCGGCTCGCCCTCCTCGCGCTGAAGCTACGGCCCGGCCCCGCCGCCGGCCTCTGGGCCTACGTGGAGGGCTGGACGGTGGTGACGGCGATCGTGGTGCTGCCGGCGGCGGTAGTCGCGGGGGCGCAGTTCCCGCTCCTCATTGCCCTCCTCGGCCAGGGCCGCGATCGCGTGGCCCGCCATGTCGGCCTCGCCTATTTCTGGAACACGGCCGGCGGCATCGTGGGTGCCCTCGCCGGCGGCTTCGGCCTTATCCCGATCCTCACCGCGCCCGGGTGCTGGCGCGCCTCGGCCCTGATCCTCGCCGCCCTCGCCCTGGCCGCGCTGCTCGCCACGCCCGATCGTCCACTTCCGGCCATCGCGTTCGCCCTGGCGGGCGCGGGCGCCGTCGCGCTGGCTCTCGTCCTGCTGCCTGGACCCACCGCGGCCTGGCGGCACAGCGGCGTGGGTGTGGGACGCATCCTGACCATGGGACCCGGTCCCCTGCACGGGCCGAACGGATACCGCGCCTGGCTCAACGACTCGCGCCGGTTCGTGATCTGGGAGCAGGAAGGAGTCGAGAGCAGCGTGGCCGTGCACGCCCTCAGCGGCCTCGCCTTCGTGGTGAACGGCAAGAACGACGGCAATTCGCGTCACGACGCGCCGACGCAGGTGATGGGCGGGCTCCTGGGCGCGCTCCTGCGCCCGGACGTCCGCCGCTCGCTCGTCATCGGCCTGGGCACGGGGAGCACCGCGGGCTGGCTGGCGGACGTGCCCGGGATGGAGCGCACCGACGTGGTCGAGCTCGAACCCGCGATCGTCCACGTCGCGCGCCTGTGCGCCCCCGTCAACCGGCGCGTGCTCGACAACCCGCGCGTGCACGTCACGATCGGCGACGCCCGGGAAGTCCTGACGACCGGGCGCGACCGGTACGACCTCGTCTTCTCCGAGCCCTCCAACCCGTATCGCGCGGGTATCGCCAGCCTCTTCACCCGCGAGTTCTACGAAGCCATCGTGTCGCGGCTCTCCCCGGACGGCGTCTTCCTGCAGTGGGTGCAGGCCTACGAAGTGGACGAGCGGACCATCGCCACGATCTTGTCCACCCTCGCCACCGTGTTCCCGGAGGTCGAGGTCTGGCAGGTACAAAGCACCGACCTCATCCTGGTGGCTTCCCGGCGTCCATTGCGGCACGATGCCGCCGCCCTGCAGGCGCGCATGCGGCAGGAGCCGTTCGCGAGCGCGCTGCGCGACGCCTGGCGAGTGACGGACCTCCACGAGCTGCTCGCCGCCTTCGTGGCCGGGCCGGCCCTGGCCCGGCACGTACTCTCCCTGGGAGAGGAGCTCAATACCGACGACCGCAATCCCGTCGAGTTCTCATTCGCCCGCATGGTGTCGCAGACGGCCGCGTTCGAGGTGCAGCGCATGCGGGCCAGCGCGGCCGCTCTCGGCTGCGACCGGCCCGTGGTGGCGGGGGAGGTCGACTGGGACCGCGTGGCGCGGCGCCGGGTCGAGATCTATACGCTGGCCAACGCCTGGGCGCCCGAAACGCCGCGCACTCTCGGACCTGATCGTGGACGGGCTCTTGCGCACGGACTCTACACGAGCGGGCGGCTCGTCGAGGCCGTGGACGCCTTCCGCAAGCAGCCCCAACCACCCGCTGGACTCCTCGAGACCACGCTCTTCGCGGAGGGACTCGCCGAGCGTGGAGACGTGGAGGCGGCCCCCTACATCCGCGCCCTCGCCGCGGCCGTTCCCGCGGAGGCGGACGCCGCGACCGCGCGCCTGGCCTACCGTCGCGGCGTTCCCGAGATTGCCACCGAGGCGCTCGTCGCCGCGTTCACGCGTTACCGCACGGATCCCTGGCCGCAGCAATTCCCGATGGGGCGGGGTCTCACCCTGGCCCTCGAGATCGCCTCGAGCCATCCGGAGCATGCGCGGCGCCTCTACGAGGCGCTGACGCCGCCGTTCGCGATCGGCGCGCTCGAGCAGCAGCGCCGTTTCGTGCGTGTCTTCGTGGCCCAGGCCGGGGGCCTGTGGAAGGAGTGCGCGGAAGCGAACGCCTCGCTCGAAGCGCACTTCCCCTGGCGCCTCGACATGCTGCGGGCGCGCGCCGAGTGTTACAGGCACACCGGCGATGCGCGCGCGGGGCAGGCCGCGCGCGACCTGCAGGCGTTCCAGGCGGCGGACGCGACGCCCTCCGCTGGCCCCGCGTCCCCGATTACCAGGTCCTCCGGGACCCCGCGTTAACATCGCCGGAGAGCGCCGCTCGCGCCGCTCGTCGGGCAATATGCCCGCTGAGACGGTTCGGGAAGCGTCACAGGGACGGGGATCCGCGCGCACCTCCTTTCGTAAGGTAGGAAAGCGCGGCGCGGAGTGCCCCGCCGCGGGGAGGACGCATGGAACCCCTGGTCGCACTGGCCGTGATCGCGGTCGTGCTGCTGCTGCTGGTATCCCCCTTCCTGGCCGTCTTCGCGCTCGTACGCCTGCACACGGCCACGCGCGAGATCGGCGACCTGCGGGACGAGCTCGGCGTCTTGCGCCAGCGCGTCGACCGTTGGACGCGGCCTGCGGCGGGCGCTCCTTCGGCGCCCGTGACTCCGCCGACCCCAGCGGTGAGCGCCACCGACGTTCGCTTGTCTCCCGTGGTGGCCGCCGCACCGCCGGCCGCGCCACCCGCCGCCCCACCCGCCGCCCCACCGTCCGCCGCGCCGTTCGCCGCGCCGTCCTCCGCGGCCGAGCCGCTGCGCCCGGCGCGGGCCGCGGCCCGCGTGTCCCCACCGCGGCCGCCCGCCGGCGACTTCGCGTCCAACCTCGGACCGAAGATCCTCGCCGCCGGCGCCGGCCTCGCGTTCGTGATCACGCTGGGCCTGTTCGTCAAGATCGCCTGGGACAACAACTGGGTCGGCCCGACGGGGCGCGTCCTGTGCGGCGCCGTCTTCGGGCTCGGCCTGCTCGCGGGCGGAGTCCGCCTCATGGGACGCCGCTATCGTCCGCTGGGACAGGCCCTGGCCGGCGCGGGGCTGGCCGGCCTCTACACGTCCGCATTTGCCACTCACGGCTTCTACCACCTGATCCCGAGGTCGGCCTCGGGCGCCTTGATGGTGCTCATCACCGGCTGCGCCGTGCTCCTGGCCGCGCGCCTCGACGCACGCATCCTTGCCGCCCTGGCCTGGGTCGGCGGCTACATGACGCCGATGCTGCTCTCCACCGGTGAGGACAAGGCGCTGGCGCTCTTCCTGTTCCTCGCCGTGCTCGATACGGGCGCGCTCATCCTCGACCATCGCAAGCCCTGGGCCGAGACTGTCCCCCTCGCGCTCCTGGGCACGATCCTCCTGTACGGCGGCTGGTACGAGCGCTTCTTCACGCCCGAGCGGTTCGGCACCGCCGCCTTCGGGATGGTGCTCTTCACCGCGCTCTTCGCGATCGGGATGGCGCCGAAGGCGCGCGGCCTGGGGCTCGGCACCGTCTTCGCGCTGGCCAGTGCGGGACTGAGCGTGTTGGCCGGGGGCGCCGACCGCCCCGAGGTCCTGCTCCTGCTCGCGCTCGCCCTCGGCGGGGCGGCCATGCGCGAGGCGGTTCGCCAGCACTGGGCGTTCGCGCTGCTGGCGGGACTCGCAATGGGGCTGCCCCTCCTCGTCTGGTGCGGGGCCTACTACCGCCCGGACGCGTTCGGCCTCGCCGCGGCGTGGGTCGTGGGCGCGTTGCTCCTCCTGACCGTCCCCTGGATCTCGGGCGCGCTGGCCCCGCCGGTGGCGATGGAGGGAGCGGTCCTCATCGGAGCGGCCCTCGTGTCCATCGGCCTTTGCCACGCCACGGACCGGCCGTCGGCCCTGCTCGCCTACCTCCTGGCCCAGGCGGGCGTAGCCACGCTCGTCCGCCGTCGTTGGGACTGGGCGGAGGCCATCGGCGCCGGCGGCGCCGCCCTCTCGGTGCTGGCGTGGATGGACGCGTTCTTCCGCCCGGAGCGCGCTTCCGACGCGTACCTCATCGCGCTTCCGGTGGCCGGTGCCTACGTGGTCGCTTTGCTGGTCCGCGGCCTGCTGGCGCGCGTCCCGCTCCGTCTGGGTGACGCGGTCGCCCACCTCGTCACCGCGCTCTTCACCTGGACGGTCCTCTACCGCGTGCTCTACGCGACGAGCCCGGCGACGCTGGGCCTCGTCTCGGTCGCCCTTGCCGTCGTGTATCTCGTGGCCGGGCTGGCCGCGCTTCCCGAGGGACGCCGCGACGTCCGGCAGGCGCGGGTGCTGCTGGGTCTCGCCGCCGCGTTCCTCACCGTGGCCATTCCCGTCCAGCTCGGCCTGCACGGCATCACGCTCGCCTGGGCGGTCGAAGGCGTTCTCCTGTTGTGGCTCGGACTGCGCTTCGAGTCCGGACTGGCCCGCATCGGCGGCTACGGGGTGCTCGGCCTCGCCGTCCTCCGGCTCTTCGCGCGCCACGTCCCCTTGCACACCGGTCCCTTCGATCCCGTCTTCAACGCGGGGTTCGGGACCTGGATGTTCGTGATCGCGTCGCTCGGAGTGGCTCTCCTCCTCACTCGTGAGGTGGCGGACGACGCAGCCAACATGGCGGACCGTGCGCTGCGGCCGGTGCTCGCCACCGTCGCCCTCGCGCTCCTCTTCGGCCTGCTGACCAGCGAAACGAGCGGGACGTTCGTCCAGCAGGCGGCGCGCGCCGACCGCGCGGGCGATGTCCTGGCCGCCCAGGATGCCCGGCGCGTGGGCGGGTTGGCCGTGTCCGTGCTCTGGACGGTGTTCGCGACCGCGTTGCTCGCGGCGGGGCTGGCCCTGCGCAACCATCCGCTGTTCTATTCCGCCTACGCGCTGTTCGCGCTGACCTCGGGCAAGGTCGTGTTCTGGGACCTCCAGAGCTTCTCCATCCCGTATCGCATGCTGTCGTTCCTCGCCCTGGCCCTGCTCCTGACCGCGGGGGCCTACCTGAACCTCCGCTTCCGCGAGAGGCTGGCCCGGCAGGAGCCCGCGTGAGCCGGCGTGCTCTGGCCGGGGCGGCCGCCTTGGCGCTCGCTCCCGCCGTGATCGTCGCGGATGCGACGGTCGACCGGGAGATCGCCGTTCCCGCTCCCGGCCGGGTGGTGGTGACCCTCGACGGGCCGGTCTACGAAAGAGCGCGCGCGGACCTCGGAGACCTCCGTGTCGTGGACGCCGCCGGTGCGGACGTGCCTTATCTGCTCGAGCGCGTGGAGGAAGAGCGGCTGCTTCCCGAGCAGAGTCCCGTGATCGGCAACCGCGTGTTCCATCGCGGACAGGAGGCGCGGGCCACGCTCGACTTCGGCCGGCCGGCACTGAAGTCGCAGATCACCCTGCGCCTCTCCGGCGACAACTTCCGCCGGCGGGTCAAGGTCGAGGGCCGCGCGCGAACGGATCCGGAGTGGGCGACCCTCACCGACTCCGCCTACGTGTTCGCGGTGCCCGGGCCTGCGGCCGCGCGCTACGAGACGGTGTCCCTGCCCGAAAACGACTTTCCACTCCTGCGCGTGACTGTCTTCCACGGACCGGACGATCCCGAGAAGATCGAGATCCTCGGGGCATCGACACGTCCAGTGGAGCGACGCCGGCCGCGGGAGATGCCGCTCGTACCGCGCCTGACGCGCACGGAGGATGCGGCGGCGCACGAGACGATCCTGACCCTCGACCTCGGCGCGCGCTACCAGCCGCTGCGCGGCGTGAGCGTGGACGTGTCCGACCCGGCGTTCTTCCGCGGCGTCATCGTGGAGACGCGCATCGATCCGCCGCCCCTGCGCGACGGGGAGTCCGCCCCGCCTCTCGCCTGGCGCTTCGTGGGCGAGTGTGCGATCTATCGCTACGAGGAGAGCGGCGCCGTCCGCGAAGGACTGCGCCTGGACGTGACCGGCCGCGAGCGCGTCGTGCGGCTGCGCGTGCGCAACCGCGACGATCGCCCTCTCGCCGTCCGCGGCGCCACCGTGTTCGTTCCCGTCGAGAGGCTGGCCTTCGAAGCGAAACCCGGGGGGCAATACCGGCTTCGCTACGGCGACCCACGCCTCGCGCCCCCGACCTACGACCTCACGCGCACGGGCGGCGATCCGGCGCTCTTCGCGGCGCGCGCGGAGCCGGCCGCGCTGCTGGCGCCGCGGGCCATGCCCGTTGCACCGCCGCCGGCCCCGCCGTGGACGGAGCGCAACCCGGTGCTGCTCTGGATCGGGCTCCTGGCCGTGGTGACCGTTCTCGGCGCCGTGACCTGGCGCGCTCTTCGTACCGCGGGCTGACCCGCCGCGTTGCCCACGCGGAGGCGACCCGGTACCATCGATACATGCGCGTGGTTGCTTCTCTCTTCGCCCTCTCGCTCCTCGCCCTTCCGCCCGCGACGGCGGGCGAGCCCCCCGCCGTCATCCCGCTCACCCTGCCCTCGGGCAAGGTCCTGCAGAGCGAGGTGATGATCAAGGACGAGGATCGCGCGATGGGCCTCATGTTCCGTCCATCCCTCCCCCTCGACCACGGGATGCTGTTCCTGTTCGAGCGGCCCGACTTCCACGGGATCTGGATGAAGAACTGCAAGTTTCCGATCGACATCTTGTGGCTGGACGCCGACCACAAGATCGTCCACCTCGCTGAGAAGGTCCCGCCCTGCACGGCCAAGCAGGACCAGGACTGCCCGGTCTACAACCCGATCGCCCGCGCGTCCTACGTCGTCGAGCTCAATGCCGGGCAGGCGCGGCGCGAAAAGGCGCTGGTAGGTTCGACCGTGACGTTCAAGCTCCCCCAATAACAAGCCGACCGCAGAGCACGGCGGCGCTGCGCAGCAGCGGCGACGTGCGAGGGGGGTTTCAGGGGGGCCGCGAACGCCCGCCCGAGTGAGGCGTGAGTGCCCCCCCTGACTTGATACTTCCACGGCATCGCCGCGCAGGGGCGGCGGGCAAGCCCTACGCCTTCGGATCCTCCGGCTTCCGCCGGGCTCGCCCGAACATCCACGCCACCAGTACGCCCAGCAGGTACAGCCCCATCATCGGGAGGGCGAGCATCGTCTGGTTCACGACGTCGGCGCTCGGCGTGATGATGGCGGCGATGACGAACGACACGAGCACGGCGAACTTGAACTGGCGCATCAGGAAGCCCGGGGTGACGAGGCCGATCCGCGCCAGCACGAAGATCACGACCGGGATCTGGAAGACGAGGCCCAGGCCGAGGAGGAACCAGGAGTAGAACTCGAAGTATTCGTCCACCTTGGGCAGGAACTGCATGTCGTCACCGGCGAACTCGTAGAGGAACTTGAAGGTGGTGGGGAACAGGATGTAGTGGCCGAAGCCCCCGCCGGCCAGGAAGAAGAACGATCCCGCCACGATGAACGGCACCGCGTACGCCTTCTCGTGGGCGTAGAGCCCCGGGGCGATGAAGGCCCAGACCTGGTAGAGGATGTACGGGGCGACGAGGAAGATGCCCACGAAGAACGACATCTTCATGTACATCATGAAGGCTTCGGTCGGGCCCGTGGTGATGAACTTGACCGCGGGGTAGGCGTTGCGCAGGGGCTGGGTCAGGAAGTGGAAGATGCGCTCGTGGAATCCCCAGCAGATGATCGTGCCCACGACCAGCGCGCCCAGGCTGTGCATCAGGCGCACCCGGAGCTCGTCCAGGTGCTCGAGGAACGTCATCCGGTCCGGGCTGATCGCGGCCATCCGGGGGGCGGCCTAGCTCTCGTCCGCGGAGCGGCCGCGGCTGACGGCGGGCTCGGCCGGCGGTTCGACCTTTGGTTCCGACTCCGGGGTTCCGCTCGTGTCCGCCCCTTCGAAGGCGGGAGGCGGAGCGGGCGCGACCTCCGGCACGACGGCAGCCTCGGGCACGGGGGCGGTCGCGTCGGTGGCCGGCACTTCCGCCGCCGTCACGTCCGTCACGGCGGGCGGCGTCTCCGGCGTCGCGATGGGCGTCGCCTGCGACTCACGGGACTTCTCGGCCTCGAGCTCGTCTTCGATCGTGCGCTTGAAGTCGTTCGAGGCCTTTCGGAATTCCGCCAGCATCTTGCCCATGCTCTTACCGATCTCGGGGAGACGGCGCGGGCCGAACACGATGAGGGCAACGACGAGGATCAGGATGACCTCGGGTCCGCCGAGTGTTCCAAACATGATCCCGATTCTACGTCGCCCCGCCCGTCCGCGGCTAGCCCGCCCCGAGGCTTCCATTGACAGGAAGCTATTGGGTCCGTTACACTTCCGCGTGTCCGTCGGGATCCAGAGGCGCCTCGGCGCGCTGACCCTCGCCGCTTCTTTCGTCGCGGTCCCGGCCCGGGCCGACATCCCCGTCATCGAGCTGACCGGTGTCGTGCACGCGGTGAGCGCCGCGCACGTCGTGTCCGCGCTCGAGCGCGCGGCGGCTTCCAGCGCGCCTCTCGTCGTGCTGAGGCTCGACACGCCGGGCGGGCTCGACACGTCGATGCGGCAGATCATCGAAGCGATGCTCAACTCGCGGGTGCCCGTCGCCGTCTTCGTCGGGCCTTCCGGCGCGCGCGCCGCCTCCGCGGGCTTCCTCATCACCGTCGTCGCCGACGTGGCCGCGATGGCGCCCGGCACCAACATCGGGGCCGCCCATCCGGTGTCGGGCATGGGCGGCAGCATGGACGAGGTCATGTCCAAGAAGGTCACCTCCGACGCCGCCGCCTACATCCGCAGCAAGGCGGAGCGCCGCGGCCGCAACGTGGAGCTCGCGGAGAAGGCGGTGGTGGAGAGCAAGTCCTTCACGGAGCGCGAGGCCCTCGACGGCCACCTCATCGACCTCGTGGTCAACGACGTGCCCGCGCTGGTGGCGGCGGTCGAAGGCCGCGAGGTCACGCGCTTCGACGGCTCCAAGGTCACGCTGCACGTCGCCGGCCAGCCCCTCACGCCCGTGCGCATGAACTGGCGGCAGGGGATCCTGGCCGCGGTGGCCAGCCCCGAAGTGCTCTTCCTCCTCCTGCTCGGCGCGCTCGCCGGCCTCGGTGCGGAGATCAGCCACCCCGGGATGATCTTCCCGGGCGTGGTGGGCACGTTCTGCCTGATCCTCTTCCTGTTCGCGACCCAGATCATCCCCGTGAACTGGGCGGGGGTCCTGCTGATCCTGCTCGCGGTCGCCCTCTTCGCGGCGGAAGCCAAGGTGCATTCGTACGGGATGCTCACGGCGGGCGGCCTCGCGGCCATGATGCTGGGCGCCTTCATGCTCGTGGACTCGCCGATCCGCGAGATGCGCGTGCCCCTGCGCACGGTGGTGCCCGCGGCCGTCCTGATGGGGCTGGGCACCTTCGCGCTCGTGCGCCTGGTCATCCAGGCCCAGCGGCGGCGTCCGGTCACGGGGGAGTCGGCCCTGCTCGGACAGCGCGGGATCGCGGACACCGACCTCGCTCCCGAGGGCTGGATCCGCGTCGTCGGCGAGCGCTGGCGCGCCCTGGCCGAGACGCCCCCCGTCCCCAGCGGCGAGAAGGTGACCGTGACCGGCGTGGATGGACTGACGCTCAAAGTCCGGAAGGGAACGTAATGGAGTACGGCGTCGTCGCTTTCCTCTTCGTCTTCTGGCTGCTCCTGTCCGTGAAGGTCCTCAACGAATACGAACGAGGTGTCGTCTTCCGCCTGGGCAAGCTGCTGACGACGCCCAAAGGCCCCGGCCTCGTCATCGTGGCCTTTCCCATCGACCGCATGGTGCGCGTCAGCCTGCGCACGGTGGTGCTCGACGTGCCGCCCCAGGACGTCATCACCAGGGACAACGTCAGCGTGAAGGTGAACGCGGTCGTCTACTTCCGGGTCGTGCACCCGGTGCAGGCGATCGTGCAGGTCGAGAACTACCTGTACGCGACGAGCCAGATGGCCCAGACCACGCTGCGCAGCGTCCTCGGCCAGGCCCACCTCGACGAGCTGCTCTCCGAGCGCGAGCGCCTGGCCGCCGTGCTCCAGCAGGTGATCGACGAGCACACCGACCCCTGGGGCATCAAGGTCACGCAGGTGGCGGTGAAGGCCGTCGACCTGCCCCACGAGATGCAGCGCGCGATGGCGAAGCAGGCGGAGTCGGAGCGGGAGAAACGGGCCAAGATCATCCACGCCAGCGGCGAGCTGGAGGCGAGCCTGCAGCTCACGCAGGCGGCGCAGGCCATGGCCTCCCAGCCCATGTCGCTGCACCTGCGCTATCTGCAGACCCTGACCGAGATCGCGGCGGAGAAGAACTCGACGATCATCTTCCCGCTGCCCATCGACTGGCTGAAGGCGTTCTTCGGCTCGGGCGCGCCCAGGCCATGAACCAGGACCTCGAACGGCCGGAGCCGAACGACGACCTCGTCATCCGCGGGGACATCGAGACGACCAGCGTGCCCGAGCTCCTGCGCTCCCTCCTGGGCAGCGGAGAGACGGGCGTGCTCACCATCCGCAACGGAGAGGCGGTCAAGCGCATCTTCATCCTGAGCGGCCGCGTCGCCTACGCCTCCAGCAACAACCCGGACGAGCGCATGGGCGAGGTGCTGCTCACGCGCGGCAAGATCACGGTCCGCAACTTCGTCGAGGCCAGCAAGCGCATCCGGCCCGGCCTGCGCCTGGGCTCGATCCTCGTGGAGCTGGGGGCCCTGGAGCCCGAAGAGCTGATCCCCGCCGTCGAGGTGCACGTCAAGAGCATCCTCATGGACCTCTTCACCTGGGTCCGCGGCGAATACGAGTTCGTGATCAAGGAGCTCGACGCCCGCGACAACGTGGCCATGCTGAACATGTCGACGGAGAACCTCATCCTGGAGGGGATCCGCAACACGCATTCGTGGCAGCAGGTCATCCGTGCCCTGGGGGACGTGGAGTCCGTGCTCGTGCCGACGGGGAGCACGGACGCGAACACCCGCCTGGACCTCACCGAAGAGGAGCAGGAGATCCTCGCCTACGTGAACGGGCGAGCCTCCGTCGAGCAGATCTGCGACCTCAGCTACCTGTCCAGCTTCGAGACCTGCCGCACCCTCTGGGCCCTGCAGGTGCTGGGCATCATCCGGCGGGGCCAGGCCGGCGAGACGGCCGCCCTCGGCGAGGGGGCCCGCGAGCGCGAGCGGGAGCTGGACCTCGAAGGCATCGTCGAGAAGTTCAACCAGATGTTCAGCCGGATCTACGGATTCCTGCGCGGACGCCTGGGCGATGCCGTGGACCCCTTCATGGACTCGTGCCTCGAGGAGGTCTCGCGCCAATACGGCGCGCTCTTCGACGGCGTGGACCTCAAGCACTACGGGCGGGCCGACTTCGAGCAGATGCTGGCGAACGTGGCCGACCTGCCCGCGGAGCAGCGCAAGAGCATCATGGTCTCGGCCCTCAACGAGCTCGTGTACGTCATCCAGCTCGCCGTGCGCACGAAGCACGGCGCCCAGGAGGAGGCCGTGGTGTCCGGCATCATCAAGGACGGGCTGCGGAGGCTCGGGGCGGGCTGAGCGACGGGCGCGCCGCTTCCTGACCAGGCGCGGGCCGTGTCGGTGTTAGGGTGGTAGGACGGCTGGCCCGCACGTCACGCGGGGAAGGAGAGACTTGGCCCAGGACGACTACTATTACGAGATCCAGCTGACCAACAAGCAGCTGGTCTTCTATTTCCTCGCCGGAGCAACGGGCCTCATCCTCAGCTTCCTGGCCGGGGTGATGGTGGGCCGCGGGGTCGACCAGAGCGCCGGCGAGGTACAGGCCGCGCGTCCGGTCGCCGAGGAGCGCGTCGTCACCGAGGAGACTCCCAAGCCCGTTCCTCCCGCGGCGGAAGACCTGACGTACGCGCAGCGCCTGGAGAGCGACAAGACGGACGACGGGCTGGAGAAGGGCAAGGGCGGGACGTCGGCCGGCAAGCCGGCGCGCCCCGTGACGCCTCCCGTCACCACGGCCGCCGTCCCGGCGACCACGATGCCGGCGGCGGCTCCTCCCGTCACGGTGGCGGCCGTGCCCCGTCCGACGCCTCCCAAGCCCGCACCCGCGACGACCGTGAAGCCGGTGAAGGGACCGGGCAGCCCCATCCCCGCTGCCGGGAATTTCACGATCCAGGTCGGTGCGTTCAAGGACAGGGCCAGCGCGGACTCGGTGGTCGCGCGGCTCAAGAACAAGGGGTTCGCGGCCTACGTCGTCTCGCCCGAAGGCGAAGGCCTCTTCAACGTGCGCGTCGGAAACTTCCCGGCCCGGCCGGAAGCCGAGCGCATCTCCGCGCGCCTTCGCGACGAGGAGAAGTTCAAGCCGTTTATAGTGAAGCCGTGAGCCTCGCCGGACCACCGACCCTGCTGCGCCTGCCTCCCTGGGCGCGGAAGGGAAGCCCTCTCGCTCCCTCTGCGCGTCCCCTGCGCGTCCTCCTCCGGGAGGAGCGCCTGGTGACGGTGTGCGAGGAGGCGCGCTGTCCGAACCTCGCCGAGTGTTTCGCGCGCGGGACGGCAACCTTCATGCTGCTGGGGGATCGGTGCACGCGCCGCTGCGGCTACTGCTCGGTCGCCACCGGCCGGCCCCGGCCTCCCGACCCGGGCGAGCCGGCGCGCGTGGCGGACGCGGCCGCGCGCCTGCGCCTGCGCTACGTCGTGCTGACCGCGGTGGCCCGCGACGACTTGTCCGACGGGGGAGCCTCGCAGTTCGCGGCTACCGTCGAGGCGGTGCGCGCGCGCCTGCCCCAGGCCCAGGTCGAGGTCCTCACGCCCGATTTCAAGGGCGAGCACGCCGCCCTGCGGATCGTGCTCGGATCCCGGCCCGACGTGTTCAATCACAACGTCGAGATGGCGCCGCGCCTGTTCCCCTCCTTGCGCCCGCAAGGCGACTACGCCCGCAGCCTGGAGCTGCTGCGGCACGCGCGCACGGTACGGCCAGGTCAAGTGACCAAGAGCGGCCTGATGCTGGGCCTCGGCGAGACGGACGCCGAGGTGCGCCAGGTGCTGGCCGACCTCCGCGAATCCGGGGTCGCCATCGTGACCCTCGGACAGTACCTCCGGCCCACGCGCGACCATGCCCCGGTCGCGCGCTACGTGCCGCCCTCCGAGTTCGAGCGCTGGGCGGATGAAGCGCGCGCGCTGGGATTCGCGAGCGTCTACTCCGGGGTTTTCGTCCGGTCCTCCTTCAACGCGGAGGAGGTGTTCCACGGCGCCGCGACCGCGCCGCCTCCGGCCGCCCCTGTCTCTTCGTAGGGAGGGCCTGGCCGCCCTCTCCGGCCTCCTCCTCGCCCTCTCCTTCCCGAAATACGGGCACGGGGCCGTGGCCTGGGTGGCCCTCACGCCGCTCCTCGTCGCCCTGGCCGAAGCGCCCAGTCCGCGCCACGGCTTCCGGCTCGGCTACGTGGCCGGCGCGGTCTCGTCGCTGGGCATCGTGTACTGGACGTCGATCGTCGTCGTTCAGTTCGGCGGGCTGGCCCTGCCCCTGGGCGTGGCCGTGATGGTGCTTCTCTGCCTGGCCCTGGCCCTGTTCCCCTCGGTGTTCGGGTGGATGGTCGCCCGCTGGGCGCGCACGTACGGGCCGCCCGCGGTCCTGCTGGCGCCGATCGCGTGGGTGGCCACGGAGATCCTGCGCGCCCACACCCTGTTCGACTTCTCGTGGTGCCTGCTCGGCTATTCGCAGCACGCGAACCTTCCCACCATCCAGATCGCGCGCTACGCCGCCGTCTACGGCGTCTCCTTCGTCGTGGCCGCCGTTTCCAGCGCGCTCGCGTTCCTCGTGCTCGAGCGCCGGCGGGGTCCGCGCACCGCCGTCCTCCTGGCGACGATCGGTCTGCTCGCGGTCGTCTGGATGCACGGCGAGTGGCGGCTGTCCCAGGCTTCGCCCGAGGTGGGGCGGCTGCGCGTCGGCCTCGTGCAGGCCTCGATCGCCCAGGACGAGAAGTGGGACGCCGCCCACGCCTGGCGCAACGTCGACCGCCATCTCGAGCTCACGCGGCGGGCCGCCGGCGCCGGGGCCCGCCTCGTGGTGTGGCCGGAGTCCGCGCTCCCGTTCCTCTTCGACCGCACGCCGGTGGTGGCGATTCAACTGGCGGACGTCGTGCGCCAATACGGCCTCTACCTGCTCTTCGGCAACGACGACCGGGAGCAGCGCGGAGACGATCCCGGCCGCATCTGGGTCGGGGCGAAGATGCTCGACCCCCAGGGCCAGATCGCCCTCCGCTACCACAAGGTCCGCCTCGTCCCCTTCGGCGAATACGTGCCCATGCAGTCCGTGCTCACCCTCGGCGGAAAGTTCTCCGCGAAGCTCGTGCAGGAAGTCGGGGAGTTCACGCCGGGGAACGAATACGCCGTGGGCCTGGTGGACGGCCACCCGGTCTCCGTCTTCATCTGCTACGAGGCCATCTTCCCGGACCTCGTTCGCGAGTTCGCGGCCCGCGGCGCCCAGCTCCTCGTCAACATCACGAACGACGGGTGGTATGGGCGCACGTCCGCCCCCTACCAGCACTTCGCGATGGCCCGGTTCCGGGCCGTGGAGAACGAGCGATTCCTCGTTCGCGCCGCGAACACCGGCATCACCGCCGTGGTCGACCCTCACGGCCGGGTGCTCGAGCGCACGGAGCTGTTCGAGCGCGCCGTCCTCGTGCGCGACGTGCCCCTGCTGGCGGGCTCGACCTTCTACACCCGGCACGGCGACGTGTTCGCGTGGGCCTGCCTGGGGGCGGCGGTGGCCCTGACCGCGGCCGGACTGAAAAAGCGCAGCCACCCCCCTGGATTGGGCAGGTGACGGTGGTAAGGTGGAATCAGACGTATTAGGCCAATGCCTTCCACTTCCGTGGAACTCGGCGCAGGTGCCCGCGGGCGGCCGTCCGGCCCCGTGGCACCGCGGAGCAGCGCCCGCGCCATCGAGCGCCGGCAGGCCCGGCCCGTGGTCCTCCTCGTGGACGACCTCGCCGACCAGCGCGAGCTGTACCGGCAGTACCTCGATTTCGCAGGCTATGAGGTCGCCGTCGCCCGCGACGGGTTCGAGGCCGTGGACCGCGCTCTGAACGTCCATCCCGACGTCATCATCATGGACCTCGCCATGCCGGGCCTGGATGGCTTCGAGACGACGCAGCGGCTGAAAGCGCTGGAGGCGACGCGGAGCATCCCGGTGATCGCCTTGACCGCGCATGGAGAGCTGCCGCGGGAATGGGCCCTCACGGCCGGCTGCGCGGCCTACCTCAAGAAGCCCTGTTATCCCCACGACCTGGCCACGGAGATCTCGGCCGTCCTCGACAAGGGCAGCGCCTACCGGCCCGAGCCGGCCCGTTTCCCCGCCCTGCCCGAGCACCCGCACGTGCTGGTGGTCGACGGCACCGTAGGGGACCGGGAGCTGTTCGCCGAGTACCTCGAATACCGCGGATGCCTGGTCTCGGTCAGCCTCACGACGCCGTCCGCCCTCGCCGATGCGCAGCGGCGGCGCCCGCAGGTGATCGTCCTCGACCTCGACGTGCCGCGCCAGGCCGGCTGGGAAGTCCTCCGCAGCCTGCGGCGCGACCCCGTCACGCGCGCGATCCCCGTGGTGGCGCTGACGCGCCAGCCGACGGACGCACGTCGCGAGGACGCCCGCAGCCTGGGGGCGGCGCTGCTGAGCAAGCCCTGCGAGCCGGACGCGCTGTTCCTGGCCGTGAGCAAGGCGGCCGCCGCGACGCGCGAGCGCGGCTGAGGCTCCTCAGCGCTTCGTGCGCGGATCGCCGGTGCTCGGGCCGGACAGGCCCAGGGAGTGGCGCTGCAGGGCGTCCGCGATCCGGTCGCGGATGCTGGACGCGGTCTGCTGGAGAGGCCCTTCCAGGAACAGCGTGCACTCGAAGCCGTCCTCGCGGTAGAAGGTGGCGATCCACCAGCCCACTTCGACCCCGTGGGCGAGGCCGACCTTCCAGGGGCCGGGAAGCAGCTCCAGGGCCTGTTCGACGCGCGAGAAGAGGGCAGGCTCCTCGCTTTCCCCGGGGGGCAGGGGCGTGAGCAGCGTGATGTGGCGCGGCTCCGTGTTCATCAAGCTCTCCTCCAGTCCGAAGGCGCTGAGATGAGGGTAGCACCACCTCCGGGTAGAATCGGGGTTTGGAGGTGCGTTTGAGCTCTGACGTCTCCCAGCGCTTCGAGCAACTGGTCGCGAGGGCCGCGGACATCCGCGGCTACCTTTGAGGAAGCCAAGATCCGGACCGAGATGGAGCGCCTCGAGCAGAAGATGTCCGCTCCCGATTTCTGGCAGGACCAGCAGGGCGCCCAGAAGATGCTGCAGCGCAGGAAGCGCCTGGAGGGCGACCTCGGCTTCCTGAAGCGCCTGCGCGGGCAGGAGGACGACACCCGCGTCCTCGTGGAATGGGCGGAGGCGGGGGAGGACGTCGACAAGGACCTCCGCGCCGCCCTGGACGCCCTGGAGGAGACGATCTCCGCGGCCGAGTTCCAGAAGATGCTCGGCGGCGAGCACGACCGCGCCAACGCGATCCTCACCATCAACGCGGGGGCGGGGGGGACGGAGAGCCAGGACTGGGCGGAGATGCTCCTCCGCATGTACCTGCGCTGGTGCGACCGCCACGGCTACAAGCGGGACATCACGGACATCCAGGCCGGCGAAGAAGCGGGCATCAAGAGCGCGACCGTCCTCGTCAGCGGGGAATACGCCTACGGCTACCTCTCGGCCGAGGTTGGCGTCCATCGCCTCGTGCGCATCAGCCCCTTCGATTCCGCCTCGCGGCGCCACACCTCCTTCGCGTCCGTTTTCGCCTGGCCGGAGATCGAGGAGGACATCAAGATCGAGGTCCAGGACAAGGACCTCCGCGTCGACACCTACCGCTCCAGCGGAGCGGGTGGCCAGCACGTGAACGTGACGGACTCCGCGGTGCGCATCACCCACATGCCCAGCGGCATCGTGGTCTCCTGCCAGAACGAGCGCAGCCAGATCCGCAACCGGGAGGTGGCCATGAAGGTGCTCAAGTCCCGCCTCTACGACTTGGAGCTCCAGAAGCAGCGGGCCAAGCTCGACGCGGTCGAGAACGCCAAGAAGGACATCGCGTTCGGCAGCCAGATCCGCTCGTACGTCCTTCATCCCTACCAGCTCGTGAAGGACCACCGGACGAAGCACGAAGTGGGGGACGTCAATCGCGTCCTGGACGGCGACCTCGACGACCTCATCAAGACGGCGCTGGTCGCGCGGGCCAAAGGCACGCTCGGTCCCGCGGACGCCTCGGCGGAGGACGAGCGCTGAGCCGGCGGCCGCGGGGGCGGCTGCTCCTGGCCGTGATCCTGGGAGCCGCCTGCCGGCGGGCGCCCGCGGCGAAGGGCGCCGAGGCCGGGGCGGCCAGGGCCGCCGACGGCGAGCGGGCCTGGACGCTGGTCTACGACCACGTCGTCGCCGGCAACCAGGACCTCTACACCATCCCTTCGACGGGGGGCGTGGCCCGGCGCCTCACCGACGATCCGGCCCACGACATGTTGCCCCGCTTCACGCACGACGGGCGCGCCGTCCTCTTCGCGTCCGATCGCAGCGGCCAGTGGCAGATCTGGGAGGTGCCGGCGGAGGGCGGGACCGCGCGCCGCGTGCGCACGAACTCGTCCGTCGAATACCAGGTGGACGAGTCCCCGGACGGCCGGACGCTCGCCTTCCTCTCCAATGAGCCCGGGGCGGAGTCGCTGCTTCTGGCGCCGCGAGCGGGCGGTGCCGCGCGCGTCCTGGTCCGCCACGGCGCCAACACGATCATGGGCAATCCCGACTGGAGCTCGGACGGGGCGCAGATCACGTTCTCCTCGAACTGGCGGGTGGGCCACCAGATCTACGTCGTGAATGCGGGCAGCGGCGAAGCGCGACGGATCTCGCCTCTGCATCGCGGCGGATGCGAGCCCCGCTTCAGCCCGGATGGCCGCCGCGTCGTCTACGTGGACCGCGGCCACCTCGGCGACACGAGCCTCCTCACCGAGATCGACCTCGTCTCCGGCGAGCGGAAGACGATCGTGGACTGGCCGGCCCTCAACTACGACCCCGCCTATTCGCCGGACGGCCGCGAGATCGCCTTCGCCTCGAACATCACGGGCGAATACGCCGTCTATCGCCAACGGCTCTCAGACGGAAGGTCCTGGAGGGTGACGCACGAGCGCGGGGATGCGCGGTATCCCGACTACAGGCCGGATCGGTAAGACGGACGGGAACGGAGACGGGAACAGGAACGGGAACGGAGATGGGAACGTGAACTAGCGGCCGTCGCCGCCCGCGCTCGTCCACGTGCCGGCGCGCGGCTCCGTCCCCGCGATGAACGCTTCCATGTGCGCCCCCGGAGCGCCGGGCTCGGCCGGACGCCCGTCGAGGTCGACGGGCAGGAACACGATATTGCCCGGGATGGGGAAGTCCTGGATCGGCTTGTCCTTCATGACCCGGCCCCAGAAGTCCATCCACATGGGGAGCGCCGCGCGCGCGCCTTCTTCATGCGGCCCCAGCGTCTTGCGCTTGTCGTCGTAGCCGACCCAGACCCCGGCGGCGAGGGCGGGCTCGTAGCCGATGAACCAGGCGTCGGTGAAGTCGTTCGTCGTCCCCGTCTTGCCCGCGATGGGCCGCTTGAGTGAGCGCGCGCGCACGGCGGTGCCGCGGTCCACGACTCCCTTCAGCAGGCTCGACATGAGGTACGCGGTGTCGGCGCGCACGGCGTCCCGGGCCGCCGGGCGCGCTTCCTCGATCACGTTGCCGTCGCGGTCCGTGATGCGCGTGATGTAGTACGGCTTCATGCGCAGCCCCTCGTTTCCGAAGGCCGAGTAGGCGGACGTCATCTCGACGAGGGTGGCCTCGCCCGCGCCGAGGGCGAGGGGAAGGTAGGGCGGTAGCTCGCCCGTCAGGCCGAGCTTGTGCGCATAGTCGATGGCCGTCTTCACCCCGACCACCTCGAGCGTCTTGATGGCGGGCACGTTGCGGCTGTCCTCCAGGGCGTGCCGCAGCGGGATCGGGCCCTCGAACTTGTAGTCGAAGTTGTGGGGCGTCCAGACCGTGTTGTTGTCGGGGAAGGAGACGGGCGCGTCCACGATGATGGTCGCCGGCGTGTATCCCGCTTTCTCGATGGCCGCGGCGTAGACGAAGGGCTTGAACGCGGAGCCCACCTGGCGCCAGGCCTGGGTGGAGCGGTTGAACTTGCTGCGCTCGAAGTCGAACCCCCCGACCATCGCGCGCACCGCGCCCGTCTTGGGCTCCAGGGCCAGCAGGGCCCCCTGCACCTCCGGCTCCTGCTCGAGCGTGACCTTCAGATCCCTGCTCCCGGCTTCGGGGAGGGCCTCGATGCGGAAGGGTGCGATGGTGCCGGCCTTGAGCACCTCGGCGACGTTGGTGCGCCGGGTCCAGGCCATCTCGGCCGGCCCCACGCGCGCTTCGTATTCGCCGATGCGCACGACCGCGATTCCGCGCTCCGAGGCGAGCACGACGCCGCGGACGACATCGCCGGCGGCGATCGGGCCCTCCCAGTCCTCGAGGTGGAGGCGGTCGGGGAACTTGCCGTCCTTGAGCACGGTCTCGGTGGGCGGCACGAACCCGCGCGAGCGGCGGTCCATCACGCGCAGCCAGTCGCGCACGGACTTGTTGGCCGCGACCTGGGTGGCGGAGTCGAGGGTCGTGTACACGCGCAGGCCGCCCTGGTAGATGCGCTGCGACCCGTATTCCTTCTCGAGATACTTGCGGACCTCCTCGAGGAAGTAGGGCGCAATGGAGGGCGGCTCGCGCTTGAGGTTCAGGTGCAGGGGCTCGGCGAGCGCGGCCTTGGCCTCCTCCGCACTGATGTATTTCTCCTCGAGCATGCGCTGGATGACGTGGTTTCGGCGCTGCAGCGCGCGCTCCGGATGCTCGACGGGGGAGAGCCGGGAGGGGCTCTGGGGCAGCCCGGCCAGGAGCGCGGCCTCGGGAAGGGTCAGGTCCTTGATCGCCTTGTTGAACAGGAACTCGCTGGCCGCCTCCACCCCGTAGTTGCCGTGGCCGAAGTACACCTGGTTGCAGTAATACGTGAAGATCTCTTCCTTGGTGAACGTCTTCTCGAGCTCGAAGGCGAGGAGCGCCTCCTTGATCTTCCGCTCGTAGGTCTTCTCCGGCGTCAGGAAGAGCCCGGGCTGGCGCACGAGCTGCATGGTGAGCGTGGACGAACCCTGGGTGCGCTTGCCCGCGCGCAGGTTCGCGATGAAGGCGCCCGGGATCCGCCACGGGTTCACGCCCAGGTGTTTCCAGAAGTCGGCGTCCTCCACGGCGATGGTCGCGTTGCGTAGGACGGGGGGGATGTCCTTGAACCCGACCACGACCCGCCGCTCGATCGCGAACTCGCCCAGGAGCTGCCCGTCGGCGGTGTAGACCTTCGTGATGATGTTGGGCTCGAAGTCCTCGAGCGAGGAGACCTGGGGCAGGTCCTTCTCGTAGGCCAGGAAGATCCCGGAGAGCGCGCCCACGAATATCGCGATCACGAACAGGAGGGTGACGCCGGCACGCCGGAGCACCATGCGGAGGGCGTGGAGACGGGCGGAGGCGTAACGCCGCGGAGTGGACCCGGAGGCCATTCCGCGACTATAGCAGCGAAGCCGCCGCCGCTACTGATCCCGGCGCCGGCGGGCGGCGGCCGCGGGAGGCGTCGGCGGTGCTTCCGGGCGGGGCTGAGCCTGCGGCTCGGATCGCGCCGGCGGATTGGACTGCCGCGGCGCGGCCTCGCGCTGGCGTGCGGCGCCGGCCGGGTGCGCTTCGACGCCCCGCTGCCCCTGGCCCGCGTCGCCACCGCGACGGCCCGCGGCCTCGCCGCCGCTGCCGCGCTCCCCGCCGTCCCCGCGGCGCCGCGCCCAGCCGCCCTCTTCGGCCTGGGTGCCGCCGTCACGCGGGGGCGGAGCGGCCTCGCGTCCCCCCTCGCTGCGCTGGCGGCCGAGGCCGCGGAACATCGGGCGCAGGACCTCGCGCTCCGCGTCGGAATTGTCGTCGCGCTCGCGGACCACGGCCTCGCGCTCACGCATCGGGCGATCCGGATTGCGGGCTTCGACCTCGGCACTGCGCCCGCGCCGGGAGATCACTCCCGCGTCCGCCGGCTCCTCGACACGGCGCTGGCCGCTGCGGACGTCCGTCGGATGGGGCGCCCGCGCGGCGGGGACGGGGACGAGGGGGGTGGACGCCGCGGCGTCCCCGCGGCTGATCGCGCCGAAGCGCTGGATGGCGCCAGTGGGAGCGCTCGTGACCCCTCCCGACTCCGCGGGCAGATCGTCGCGGCCGTCGGCGGGCCGGCCGCGACGGCGCGCCGCCGGGATCGTGGTGAGGAGATCGCTGCGCATCTCCGTGTCGGACGTCTGCGGGCGCGAGGAGGCGTTGCGCGGCACCGCTCGTGCGAGCGTGGCCGCGGCCGCGGTCGCGTCGGCCACCGTGAAATCGCGGGTCAGCCGGGCCTGGGCCATGTCGACGACGCGCACCTGCTGGACGGCAGTGCTGTCGAGCTGGACGCGGCGGCGCGTCAGATCGCGAGCTCCGACGTCGCCGCGACGGAGGTAGATCCACGGCGTCTCCGCGACGGTCGTCCCGCGCGGGGCGGCGTGGCCGCGGGCGAACCCGAGCCGGTCGTAGGCGAGGACGGGCCGATCGCGGTAGCCGAGGGGACACCAGCCGACGTAGTCCCCGCCCACCGCCCACGAGACCCAGGCCGGCGCCCACGTCGAGCCCGGGATCCAGTACCAGCCCAGCGCGTTCGTGAAGCCCCAGCGTCCGTAGTGCGATGGGGCCCACCCCCACGGCTCGTATGGAACCCACGTCCACCCGAACACGCTCCACGTCCAGCGTCCGTTGGAGTACGGCTGCCAGCCCGCGGCGACGTACGGACGCCAGACGTGGCCGACCTCGGTCTCGTAGTACCAGGTGCCGTGACGGTCCAGCTCGTCCGCGTAGGGCGCGACGTCTTCCGGCAGCGCTTCCTGGCGGTTCGCCGCGTAGGCCGTCTGCTGCTGGCGACCGTCGTCCCACTCCGCGAACTCGTCGCCTTCCGTGCGATCGAACTGCGTCGGGCCTTCTTCGACCTCGCCGCTACGCGCGTAGACGCGCTCTCCCGCGCGCACGCGCACGGGCTGGGCGCCCTCGAGGCTGGCCTCTCCCTCGTAGACGGACACGCGCGTCTCACCCGACTGCACGTCGATGCGGAGGACGCCACGGGTCCCCGTGCTGATCACGCCCCCCGGCGTCTCGATCTCGAAGGGTCCGTCGCGCCGGTCCCGCACATGGAGGATGAGGGCTCCCGACCACAGGCGGAGCACGACGCGATCGTCGCGGCCCTCATCGTGAGCGACGTAGTCCAGCTTGGAAGCGCTGTCGAGGCGAAGGAGGGAGCCACCCGCGAACTGGAACTCCGCGCGTCCGCCCCCGTCCGTCCACACGCGATCGCCGGGGAGGAAGGGCAGGTTGACCGTGGCCTCTTCCGAGCCCGTCTCCGTCGCGCGCTGGATGCTCACGCCCTCTTCGACGTGGCGCACGCGGCCGTCGCGATAGGACTGCGCGAACACCGCCGGCGACACGGTCAAGGCGAAGACGGTCAGCAACCCGAGGCGGCGCATCGCTCCCCCCATGTCAGCCGATCGCGCCACCCGTCCCCGAGGCAGGCACTTCGGGCTCGCCCTGGAGAAGCATCGCGCGCCAAAGGCTCATCAGGGCCTCTCGAGTCGCTTCGAACAATGGTCGCATCATGGCGGTGTCCCTCAATGAACCCAGCCCCGCCCCCGGGGGAGCAATATCCGTGCCCCGGAGCCGCCATGGCCAACTCGTTGATGATACGTCGATTCGGGTGCCGAGCGCACCGCCGCGGCTGTCTCTCGGCGAGGCCAGTTGTCCTCGGGAGGACCCGGCCCCGGTCAGTCGACGTCGGTGATGATCAACGTGTTGGTGCGAGCGTCGAACACGACGTCGCCCCGCGGAGAGAGGAACTTCTTGATCAGCGGGGCGAGCTCCGCCGCCCGCGCGTACGACAGCGTGTAGCGGACCGTGCGCAGCGGACGGTTGAGCCTCTGCTCTTCGGCCAGGCGGCGGCGCTCCTGGTGCTCGGCGGTCAGCTTGGCGACGGGAGCGACGCGGACGATGCCGCCGTCGGTCTCGGAGCCCAGCCCGCACACGCGCAACGCGACGTCGAGCGCGCTGTCCCACGGGACTTCCTTCAGCTTGAGCGTGAGCTTGCAGGACGTGCCCGGGTCGATCACGACCTGGAAGTTGCCGACTTCCGACAGCAGCCGGACGATGTCGACGATGTCGGCGTCCTTGAAGTCGACGCTGATGCGCGCTTCGGACGGCGGAGTGGCGGCCCGCGCCACGGGCGCGTCCGCGGCCACCGCGGGCACGGCCAGGGCGGCGGAGAAGAGGACGGAGGAAAGGAGACCCATTCCGGAATCGTAGCATCGGCGCGGCGGACGGGCGACGGCGCCCGCCTCGCGCGTGAGACCGCTCACGACGAGGCCGTCGGCTACTGGCCCTGGCTGACGGAGACGACGGTCAGCACGTTCGCCTTGACTCCGTCGATCTCGCCCGTGACCTCGAAGAACCCCTTGTGCAGGACGTCCATGCGCAGCAGGAACGGCTGGCTGCTGCCCCTCACCTCGACGATTCCGTCGTCGTCGGTGACGTCCCACTCGGGATCGTTGATCCACTGGCACTTCTCGCCCGCGCCGTTACGCTGCGAGAAGTCGAACACCACGAACTCGCCCGGATGGACGACCCAATTGCCGGCATCGTCCTGCTGGGGGTCACGGTAATTGAAGCCACCGGTGTCGATGGAGCGGACCGCAACCTTGGCCTGCGTGACGGGGCCGGCAGGCAGATTCGCGCGCGGGTCCGTCGATCCCCCGCCGCCCGGCAACGGCGTCGGAGAGGCCACGACGACGGGGCCGTTGGTGGTGACTCCCACCTCGAGGGCGCCCGATTCCTCCGACCTGCCGGCGTTGTAGATCCAGAAATTATAGACGGCGTTCGGGGTCGTGTTGTTGAGAGTCAGGCGCTTCGGCTTCGTCACGCCCTCGGCGCGTGCGAGGACGGTGCACTGACCGGCCTGGAGGTTCGGGAACCCGGGGCAGCGCCCGTCCGTCCAGTAGACGTCGATCTGGTTGGCCGTGTTCCCCCAGTCCACGGTCACGTCCATCATCCCGATCGGCGGGTTGTCGATGGCCTTGAAGGTGGAGCGGTTGGCGGCCAGCGTGAAGGTGGCATTGCCGAGGACGGTGCGCACCTGTTGCGGGGCCGCCGACGGGGTGACGGTCGGCGTGGACGGACCTCCTCCACCGCAGGTGGCGAGGGTCAAGATCATGCCGCCGGCCACGGCGGAACGAATGAATGGATTGCGCTTCATCGAAACATCCTCCTGCACAGCATCGCGGCTCCGCCCCTGCGGGAAGAGGGCATCTTACACATCTGGGGGGGCCGGTTCAACCGGCGGGGTCAGAACTGCGCGGGAATGCAGGTCGTGATGTACGCGCGCCGGACGTAGCCGCCCGAGGTCCAGATGTTGTATTGCTCGTTGAAGTCGTTGGTGTTCTTGACCGCGATCTCCTCGTTGTCGTCCTTGGCGCAGATGCCCTGGGCGTGGATGGCCTTGACCACGGCGTCGACGTATTTCTGCCGGTCGAGGACCTTCCAGCTGCCCGACCCGAGGTTGTTGTTGAAGTCGAAGAGCTGGGGCTGCTGGGCGATCACGTTCTCGATGGCCGTGTTCACGTAGGCGCTCAGCCGGGGATCGAGCTTCGGGCATTCGATGTGGAGGTCGGGCCGCGCCGGATAGGGGCAGGCGAAGGCGGCCGGCGTCGGCGAGGGTGCGGGGGTCGGAACGGGAAAGGGCGTGGGGCTCGCCACGACGACCGGTGTCGGAGTGCTCGACCCGCAGGAGGACACGAGGGGAATGAGGGCGAGCAGGACGGCACGACGCGGCGAGATCAAGTTCATCGACGGGACTCTCCTTGCAGGGCCCCTCAGGCCGGACATTGGCCGCGGGCCGAGCCGGGTATCTTATCTCATGCCCGCCCGTCAGGTCAGGACCGCGCGCTAGTGCAGTTGCGCGACGACCCAGATCGCTCGATGGTCGCTGGCCCCGTGCACGTCGAGGACGGTCCCGGCGTCCGCCGGGCCCGCGACCTTCAGGCCCTTCAGGAGGATGTGATCCCACCGGCCGAAACGCGTGGTGCGCGGGCCCTTCTCCGTCGGCCACTCGTACCCGTGCTCGCGGGCCACGCGGACGACGCCGTGGCTGTTCATGTCGCCCCCGATGATGACCACCGGATAGCGTTCGGCGTCCGCGAGGACGGCCTGCAACTGGTCCCGCTGGCCCGAGCCCGTCGCGTTGATCATGGTGCCGAGGTGCGCGGAATACACGCGGACGAGGGTGTCGCCCACCTGGATGGTCGCGCCGGTGGCGATGCGCTGGAGGCTGCCGACGACGCCGAGGTGCGGCAGCAGCACCTTGGAGTCGCCGACGATGGGAAAGCGCGAGAGCACCGCGTTCCCGAAGTCCCGGTGCGTCTTGAGGCTGAAGGTGGCAGGATAGTAGACGTAGCTCATCCCGAAGGCGTCGGCCACGCGGCGGGTGCCCGCCTCGTCCATCTCCTGCAGCAGGATGACGTCGGCGTCGCGCAGGGAGGGCTCGGCCTCCATCACTTCGATCGCCTGGCCGACGCGCAGCGCGCGCTCGATGTTGAAGGACACGACGCGCAGGCGGTCACCCGGCTCCGTGGCCGTGGACCGTTCTCCGACGTAGCGCGGCCCACCCGGCTCGACATAGTTGCGCCCCGTCCGGCACCCGGCGACGGCGAGACCGGCCATGAAGAGCGCCGCACTCCGCTTCATCCGCATCGCCCGAAGAATACCGCCGTTCGATTCAAGGCTGAACCTTCAGTGCGGCATCGGAGCCGCGAGGCGCCACGGCGGCAAGGCGGGAGGAGCGCCGCGAACTCGTCGTTCGCAAGCGACGACCAACGCCGCCGCCGGGGATGTATCGCGGCTCTTTCGATTGTGGTGCCGGAGGTGGGACTTGAACCCACACTAGCCGAAGCCAACACGGCCCTGAACCGTGCGCGTCTGCCAATTCCGCCACTCCGGCAGGGAGAGGAACGGCCATTATACGGGAACGCCTACGCGGGGCAAACCTCGCGCGCACCGCGCGCGCGGGACGCTACGGGATGCGGCCCGTGGCCGCGTCCAGTCCGACGCGCGCGGCGAGCACCGCCATCGCGAAGAGCGCGGCGACGGCCGCGAGGCGCCCCCAGCGCCCGCGCTCGGCCACTCGCGCCAGCAGCACGCCACCTCCGACCGCCACCGGCACCATCGTGAAGTAGTGGTGCTTGAGCAGGAAGTTGAAGAAGAGATCGAGGCCCGTGAAGACGGGCAGCACCGCGGCCCAGGCCAGCAGGAGGACGCGCTCCACACCGCGTCGCGCCGCCACGAGGCCCGCGATGCCGAGAACGGGCACCAGGACGGAGCCGAACGTGTAGGCGAGCTTGCCCGGCTCCAGGATCAGCCGCGCGCGCCAGGCTCCCGCGTTCGCGCCCGATTCCGCGCTGGATCCATGCAGGAGCTGCGGGACCGATTCGGAGAGGAACGGCCAGGTCCAGTTCACGTAGTAGGCCGCGAAGGCCAGCGCCGCCGCCGCCGCTCCCGCGGTGAGCAACGCGCGTACGAATGCGGGCTGCCTGCGCCACAGCGCGGCCGCGGCGATCGCGATCACCATCAACATGAACAGCAGCCCCGCGAAATAGGAGAGGTAGCAGAGCGCGAGCAGAAGCACCGCCCGCCACCATCGGGACCGCTCGCCCAGGCCCTCCCAGTTCAAGGCGACGTAGGCCACGGCCATCGTCATGGCCCAGCAGCCGAGGATCGTCATCAGGTGGCCGAGCCCGAGAAGCTGGAACGACGCGGGCATGGCCGCCATGAGAATGGCGCCGGCTGCCGCCGCTCCCGGCGGGCCGAGCCGCGCGGCCAGCGCGCCCGCGCCCCAGGCCATCCCGGCGAGGAGCAGGGCGAGGAGGACCTTCTCCGCGACGAAGAACGCGGCGTGGGGCAGCGCGGCCAGGGGAGCCGCGAGCGTGTGATACAGCGCGGGGTGCGGCACGATGACGTTGCCCCACTGCGCCTGCTGGCTGAGCATGCTGCCGGGGTAGGGCAGGTAATACAGCAGGAACCGGCCCTTCCAGATCTCCTCCGCGATCGAGGAATGAAAGACGAAATGGCCGCCGCGATAGAGGGGGGCCGTGGTGGCGGCCAGCCAGGCCATGAAGCCGACGCCTCCCGCCGCGACCGCCGCCGGCGGCAGCGTGAGGAGGGACCGGGCGAGCGCGGTCACGATGGCGCCGAGCAGGACGATCGCCACGAGGGGCCGCACGTGGGGGAGGGCGGCCGCGGGATCGGCCGCGAGGGCCGCCGCCTCCAGCACGATCAGCGCCGCCGCGCCGGCCCACGCCGGGCGCGCGCTCAGCCCGCTCGCCCGCAAGGCGAGCGCCAGCAGCAGGCCGGCCACGGTCACGCACGTGACGACGCGGAGCGAAGGCCACGCGCGCCCGCGATCGACGCGCACCTCGCGCAGCCACAGCTCGTCGCGGCGCGAGCCGGGGAACGCGAGCGTCAGGCCGGAGCGCCATCCGGAAGGGGCGCGGGCCAGGATCTCGTGCGTGGACCATTCCGGGCCCAGGGTGGCGTCCACGACTTCGCCACCCACGTCGACGAGGGGCAGCGGCCGCGGCTCACCGGGGGAAGCCGCCGTCACCGAGACACGCCACGCGCTCCCGCCGAGATCGCGGAGGTCGAGGGCCGCGCGGGTGCTGACATGGCGGAAGCGGACGCCGTCGCGCGCGTCGAAGCTGCCCAGGCCTGTCTCGAACGCCGTCTCCCGCCCGCCGCCCATCGGGATCACGACGACGGGCTGCATCCAGTAGGCCAGCATGGTACCCGCCACGCCGAGCACGATGACGGCGGCTACCCGGCCCGGCTCGAGGGCGCGGCCCGCGTTCACCAGGCGGCCTCCCGCGTCCGCGACCACACCGCCGATCCCCCGCACGCGCTCGGGGAAAACGGCGACCAGCAGCAGCAGCGCCGCTTCGCCCACGGTCGCCCCGGGCAGCAGCCACACCGTCCAGGCGCGAGCGAGGGCCAGTCCGGCCGCGACCAGCACGGCCGCGGCGAGGCTGGCGCGGAAGGCACGAGTCCCCTCACCGCCCGCGATCCTCACACCGGTCCAGAAGAGGAGCTGCACCGCGGCCATCGCCCAGAGCGCGGGCGCGAGCGGCGGCAGGCCGGGTTGCACGAGACCACGCGCGGACGTGAGCCGTACCTGGTGGACGCGGACTCCGAGGGTCCGGACGTCGCCTCGGCCCGGAGCGAATCGTTCCGACTCCACGCGGACCTCCAGGGCGCCGCGGGCCGAGCTCGTGGTGCGCGCGGCCAGGTGCAGCGCGCTGGGCGCCGGCCCCGGCTCCGCGACCGCGCTCGTGCCCTCGGTGGTGACGCGAAGCTGAGGGGCGGGAGTCCCGCGCGGCCGCCACGCGGAGACGATCACGTCGACGATGACCGCCCGCGCCGGCCCCGGACCGGGGAGCTCGATCTCGCCCTGCCCGTTCGTCCACCGGTAGCCCTCCTCGGCGGGGTAGAACCCGCGCAGGGGCAGGGGCACGGCCAGCGGAGAGCCGAGGTCCACGACGACCGGGCGCATCACCTGGTAGGCGGCGGTGGCCGCGGCCGCGGTCGCGACGAGCAGGACACCCGCGAGCGATCCGCGGGTCAACGTGGCGGCTCGGACTTGATCTCCGCCCGCGTGCGGGCCACGGCCCGAAGGGTCCGCGGGATGTCGGAGAGACGGACGGTCGAGCGGCCGGCCAGGCGGGGGAGGTGCGTGACGCCCCGCTCCACGCAGCGGAATCCCGCGCGATGCAGGCGCACGACGATCTCGGTGTCGATGAAGAAGTCGTCCGACTGCAGCGGCAGCGCGCGCAGGACGTCGCGGCGGAACAGCTTGAACGAGCAGTTGATGTCGCGGACGTCGAGGTCGAACACGGCGCAGGAGAGCCGGTTGAACACCCAGGACGTCAGGAGGCGGCGGCGGGCGTCCTTGCGGTCGATGCGATAGCCTAGGACCGCGTCCCACTCGGACATCAGCGGAATCACGCTGGCCAGCTCGGAGAGGTCGAATTGGTTGTCGGAATCGGTGTAGAAGACGAGGTCGCCTTCCGCGGCCGCGAACCCGCTGCGCAGGGCCGCCCCGTAGCCACGGTTCTTCTCGTGACGGACCACCCGCAGGCGCGCGCCCATCTCCGCTTCCAGGGCGGTCAGACGCTCGCGGGTGTCGTCACGGCTGCCGTCGTCGACGACCACGACTTCGTAGGTGCCGGCCTTCTCGCCCGCCGCCGCCGCCGCGCGGACGGCGCGCTCGATGTTTCCGGCCTCGTTGTACGCTGGCATGACGAGGGAGAGCGCGGGGCGAGCCATTTCCATCCGTGGCAAAGCCCGTGAGCTTAGCACGCGCCATCATGGAGCCTTGAATGACCACCCGAGACAAACCCACCACCGGCCCCCCGGGCGACCTCGCCGCCGCCGTGCTCACGCTTCTCTCCGGCCACGGCAAGCCCATCACCGTGCGTGACATGGTGCGTCGCCTCGGCCTCGAGGCCGAGGGGCGCCATGAGCTCAAGGGCGTGCTGCGCCGACTCATCGCCGACGGCGCGGTCGTGAAGATCCACGGCACGCGCATCGGCCTGCCCGACCGCATGAACCTGGTGGTGGGGCGCCTCACCGCCAACGCGGGCGGCTTCGGGTTCGTGGTGCCGGACAAGCCGGCGGGCGCGCCCCGCTCCCGGGAAGGCGACGTCTACGTCTCCGCCGTCCACATGAAGGAGGCCCTGCACGGCGATCGCGTGGTCGCCCGCGTCGAGCGTCATACGCCAAAAGGGGCGGAGGGCCGCATCATCCGCGTCCTCGAGCGCGCCCAGCAGCACATCGTGGGCCGTTTCGAGGCCGACGGCCGCTTCGGCGCGCACGTCCTCCCCTTCGACAAGCGCGTGCTGCACGAGATCTTCATTCCGCCCGGGGACGAGGCGGGGGCCAGGCCCGGCGACATGGTGCTGGCCGAGATCACCCGCCCTCCTAGCGCGACTCGCAATCCCTCGGGCCGCGTGCTCCAGGTGCTGGGCCGCCTCGAGGATCCGGGTACGGACCTGAAGGTCATCATGGCCAAATACGCGCTGCCCGATGCCTTCCCGCCCGAGGTCGAGGCGGAGGCGGAGCGCGTGCCCCGGACGGTGCGCCCGGAAGACATTGCGGGACGCACCGACTTCCGTGCCTGGGACACGGTCACCGTGGACCCGGAGACCGCCCGCGACCACGACGACGCCATCAGCCTCGACCGCCTGCCCGGCGGGGGCTGGAAGCTGGCCGTCCACATCGCGGACGTGGCCCACTACGTCCGGTCCGGATCGCCGCTGGACCAGGAGGCCTACCTCCGCGGGACGTCCGTCTACTTCCCGGACCGCGTGGTGCCGATGCTGCCGCACGCCCTCTCCAGCGGCATCTGCAGCCTCGTGGACAACCAGGACCGCCTGACCCAGACCGTGGTGCTGGAGCTGGACGCGAAGGCCAAGGTCCGCAAGGCGGAGTTCCACGACGGCGTGATCCGGAGCCGGGCGCGCATGACCTACCAGCAAGTCCAACTCATCGTGGACGGGGATGCCGCGCTGCGGCGGCAGTTCGTGACTCTCGTCTCCCTCTTCGAGCGCATGGACGAGCTGGCCAAGCTCATGCGCCGCCGCCGCTACGAGCGCGGTTCGCTGGACTTCGACCTCCCCGAGCCCAAGCTGGTGCTGGACGAGTCGGGCCAGATGACCGGGATCGTGGCCCACGCGCGCCTCGACAGCATGCGCGCCATCGAAGAGTTCATGCTGGCCGCGAACGAGGCGGTGGCGGAGAAGCTCGCGCGCGCGGAAACGCCCGCCCTCTACCGCATCCACGAGCAGCCGGATGCGGAACGCGTCGAGGAGTTCGCGGAGCTCGTCTCGTCTTTCGGGTATCGCCTGCCCGCGAAGCTCGAGGAGATCCGGCCGCAGGACTTCCAGGCCATCCTCAAGCAGGTCGAGGGCAAGCCCGAGGAGAAGCTCGTGTCATACCTGCTGCTGCGCACGATGCGGCTGGCGCGCTATCACGAGGAGAACCTCGGGCACTTCGGCCTGGCCACGGATATGTACGCGCACTTCACGAGCCCCATTCGGCGCTATCCGGACCTGGTGGTGCACCGCTCGCTGCGCGCCCTCCGCCACGGCCGAGGCGACCAGGCCGAACGCGAGATGTCGGCTCCCCTCCCCGAGATGGGCCTCCACCTCTCGGAGATGGAGCGGCGGGCCACCGATGCCGAGCGCGAGCTCGTCGAGTGGAAGAAGGTCCGCTTCATGGCGGACAAGCTCGGCGAGGTGTTCTCGGGGTACGTCACGGGCGTCCAGGCCTTCGGCCTGTTCGTGGAGCTCGACGAGATCTACGTGCAGGGGCTGGTGCACGTCTCGTCCATGACGGACGACTACTATCGCTTCGACGAGAAGGCCCACCTCCTGAAGGGCGAGAACACGGGCAACGTCTACCGCCTGGGCGACCGCGTGAAAGTGCAGGTGGCCGCGGTCAAGCTCGAGGAGCGGAAGATCGATTTCGCGCTGGTCGACGTACTGGAGCGGGCCGCGGCCGGAAAGGGCCCCGGACGGCCGCCCGCACGCCCGGTCCGGCCTTCGCGGCCGGCCAGCCGGGGCCGGGAGCGGGGCCGAGGCCGAGGGGGGGACGGTCCGCCCGCCCGGCGCGCGGCCGCGGGGCGCGGACGAGGCCGCCGGCGGCGCTGATCCACCCCCCCGGGACGTGGCCAGGAACACATGACGGCCGGGGAAGGGTCGCATATGATGCGTGCCTTCGACATGCCAACCGTGCGTCCGCCGGGGTGGCGCGAGGACCCGCCTCTACGGAGGATCGAGCGATGGTGTCCGACGTCCGCAGCGTAGCCCTCAACCTCAACAGCAAGGAGCTGATCTTCCTGCAGAAGGTCACGCGCCAGGAGTACCACTTCATCACCGACGAGGAGCAGGAAGCGCGGCTGAGGCTGCGGGACAAGCTGCTCGAAGGATTCTTCGACCAGAACGAGAACCGCATCGTCCTGAACCTCACGCGCGACGAGCTCCTCTTCCTCATCAAGGTCGCGCGCGAGAACTACTCCTTCATCGTCCGCACCGAGAAGGAGGCCCGCCTGGCCCTGGCCGCGAAGCTGCACAAGACGGCGGAGGCGGTCTTCGGCGTGTCCACGCGGGAGGAGTGACCGTTCCCGGGCGGGCGGGCTAGCGCCCGCCGCGTTCCCGCGCCACCATGGCGGTGATGCGGTCTCTCATCGTCGGCACCGCGGGCCACATCGATCACGGAAAGAGCGCCCTCGTGCGGGCGCTCACTGGCGTCGATCCGGACCGCCTGAAAGAAGAGAAGGAACGCGGGATCACCATCGACCTGGGCTTCGCCCATCTGGAGCTGGGCGAGGGCCTCGTCGCCTCCTTCATCGACGTCCCGGGCCACGAGCGGTTCGTCCGCAACATGCTGGCCGGGGCCCACGGGATCGACGCCGTCCTCCTGGTGGTGGCGGCGGACGAGTCCGTCATGCCCCAGACCCGTGAGCACTTCCACATCTGCCGTCTCCTGGGCATTCCGCGTGGCCTCGTCGTCCTCACCAAGTGTGACGCCGCCGACTCCGACCTGCAGGCCCTGGCCGAGCTGGAGGTGCGCGAGCTCGTCGCCGGCTCTTTCCTGGAGGGGGCGCCCATCCTCCGCGTCTCGTCGCGGACGGGGCAGGGCCTGGACGCGCTCAAAGAGGCGCTCCGTACCCTGTCTCGCGCGACGCCGCCGCGGCCGGACGGCGGCCTGCTGCGGCTCCCGGTGGACCGCGCGTTCACCCTCCGCGGGTTCGGCACGGTGGTGACGGGGACGCTCGTGTCGGGCGCGCTCGCCGCCGGGGAGGAGGTCGAGCTCCTGCCCTCGGGCCGGCGCGCGCGCGTGCGGGGCCTGCACGTCCACGGCACGGCCGCCGATCGCGTGGAAGCGGGACACCGCACCGCCGTCAACCTCAGCGGGCTGGACGTGGACGATCTGGCCCGGGGCGACGTCGTGACCCGGCCCGGGACGTTGCGCGCCACCTCGATCGTCGAGGCCGAGCTCACCCTCCTTCCCGGCCAGCGCCCCTTGAAGGACCAGGCGCGCGTGCGCGTGCACATCGCCAGTGCGGAAGTCCTGGGGAGGGTGCGCGTCCTGGAAGGCCCGGCCATCGCCGCCGGCGCCACCGCCCGCGTGCAGCTCCGGCTGGAATCGCCCTCCGTCGCGGGGCGGGGTGACCGCCTCGTCCTCCGGTCGTATTCGCCCGCGATCACGATCGGGGGCGCGGTCGTAGTCGATCCGCTCGCCGGGAAGCGCCGCCGGGGCAGCGTGTCGTCGATCCCGGGTACCGCGGATGCGGCGGCGGCGGCGGTGCGGATGGTGGAGGAGGCGGGGACATCCGGACTGGACGCGGCCACGCTGGCCGCGCGCGTCACCCTGCCCCTGCCCGCGCTCCTCACCGCCTTGAAGGGCCGCGAGGACGTGGTGGCGTTCGGCGGCGACCCCGGATGGCTCGTATCACCGATCGCGCTGGCCCGGCTGGGTGAGGCCGCGGAGGCGCGCCTGCGCGACTTCCACGGGACGCGACGGCTCGAGGGCGGAATGCCGCGCGAGGAGCTGCGCCGCCGGGTGTTCGCGCGGGTCCCGGACGGGGTCTTCGAGGCCGTCCTCGACGGTCTGGCGCGCGCGGGGCGGGCGCGCGTGTCGGGCGAGGCGGTGGCTCTCGCCGATCACGAGGTGCGGCTGACCCCGCACGAAGCGGACGCACGGGCATCGCTGCTGTCCGCGGTGCGCGCCGCGGAGCTGGGCGGCGTGGACCTGGCGCGCCCGCCCGCGGGCCTGGCCGCGGACGGCCGCCTGCTCGAGAAGATGGCGCGCGCGCTCGCCGCGGAAGGCGCCGTGCGCCGGGTCGGGGACGCCCTCGTCGAAAGCGGCCGCCTGGACGCCCTCAAGGACGAAGTCCGGCGCCGGTGGCCCCCCGGCTCACGGCTGGACGTGGCCGCTTTCAAGGAGATGACGGGCCTGAGCCGCAAGTTCGTGATTCCATTGCTGGAGTATCTGGACCGCGAGAGGGTGACCCGGCGCACGGGCGCCGACCGATTCGTCCTCGGCTGAGGCCTGGGCGCGATCCCGGCCGCAACTTTCCCGGACGAAATGCCGTATGATGCCGCGTTGGCTCCTCTCGGGGAGGGTGCCGTTGGCGAGTCGGCCTCATCCAGTCCGCCGTAACGTCGAGCGCAGAAACAACGGTCTCCTCCGGGTGCCGTTCATCCGGCGCTGCGCGCTGGCTTTCGACGACGGCACCTCCGCCAGCACCTTCACCGTCAACATCAACGTGCTCGGCGCCTACGTCGCGCGCGACCAGATGCCGCAGCTGAGCCAGGCCGTGACCATCACGCTGGCCACTCCGGGCAAGGACGTGCAGCTCGTGCTGCGCGGGACGGTGACCTGGCTCAACCCGCGGCAGCAGCACCCGGTGCACAGCCTGCCCCCGGGGTTCGGAGTGAGGTTCGCCGAGCTCTCGCCCGAGGACCGCCGGTGCATCGAGGGCGTGATCGACGATTTCGCCCGCCGCAACCCGCCGACGTCGAGCAGCTAGCCGGGCGTTTCCGCAGCCGGCTAGTCCGCGTCGTACTTCATCGTTCCGGAGATCTGCGGCAGGCCACGCGGACAGAAGCCAGTGACCGTCTCCTGCTTGACCATGCGCGCCAGCGCCAGCTTCTGGAGCTTGTGGTCCCCTGACTCCTCCCATACCAGGAACCAGACCCTGTCCGGGGCCGCAGCGGTGCTCAACGGCGCCGGGTTCCTGACTCGCTAGCTCATCACCAGCGCGACCGGGGCCTCGAGCAGGCGCCGCACCTCGGCCAGGAACTGCGCGGCCAGGGCGCCGTCGATCACGCGGTGATCGGAGCTCATCGTCACCTTCATCCGGTGTCCGGGCCGGATGGTTTCGCCATCCACCACGGGCACCTTCCGCACCGCGCCCACGGCCAGGATCGCGCTGTCGGGCGGGTTGATGATGGCGGTGAACGAGTCGACGTCGAACATCCCGAGATTGGAGATGGTGAAGGTCGAGCCGGTGAACTCCTCCGGCTTGAGCTTCCGGTCGCGCGCGCGTGTGGCCAGGTCGCGCACCTCGTGGGCAATGTCGAGGATGGACTTCCGGTCGGCGTTGCGTACGACGGGCGTGATGAGCCCGTCGGGGATGGCCACGGCGATGCCGATGTTGACGTCGGCGTGGGTCGCGATCTTGTCGCCGCCCCAGGACGCGTTGACCATGGGGAAGCGGGCGAGAGCCTTGGCGCACGCCTTCACCACGAGGTCGTTGAAGGAGACCTTGCCCTCCTCGAGCCGCTGGATCTGCTCGCGGAGGTCCACCGCCGCGTCCATGTCGATCTCGACCGTGACGTAGTAGTGGGGGCTGCCGAACATGCTCTCGGAGAGGCGCTTGGCGATCGTCTTGCGCATGTTCGAGAGGGGCAGCTCCTGGCCGGGCGTGATCGACGGGCCGGCGGGCGCGGGCCGAGGCGCCGCGCCCGGACGTGAGGCGGCCGCTCCCGAAGAGCGCGCGGGTGCGGCGCCCGCGCGCGGACCCGACCACGACTCGATGTCGCGCTTGATGATCCGGCCCCCGGGGCCGCTTCCCGCTACCGACGAGAGGTCGATGTTCTGGTGCGCGGCCATGCTGCGCGCGAGGGGACTGGCCTTCACGCGGCCGCCGTCACCGCTGCTGCCCGCGCTGGCCGCGACAGGTGCGGGAGCGGGAGCGGGACGGGGGGCGGGGGCCGGGGGGACGGGGGACGTCTTCTCGGCGGCGGCGGCGGAAGCCGGCTGATCGGCGGGCGCGGCCTTCGCGCTCGCGTCGGCCGCCGCTTGCGCCGGATCCGGCGCGGGAGCGGCCGGGGCGGGAGGGGGTGCCGGCGGGGCGGCCGCGGCCGCCTTCGCGCTCTCCTTGGCGATGAGGGGCTCGATGTCCTCGTTGGGCTCGGCGATCACGCCGATGAGGGCGCCGATCGGGGCCTTGCCACCCGCGGGCACGAGGATCTTGCGGAGGACGCCGCTGCCCAGGGCCTCCATCTCCATGTTGGCCTTGTCCGTCTCGATCTCGGCGAGGACGTCGCCCTGCTTGACCGCGTCCCCTTCCTTCTTGGTCCACTTGACGATGGTGCCCTCTTCCATCGTCGGGGAGAGCTTGGCGAGGACGACCTTGCTGACGGTCATGATGTTTGTTCCTAATTATTTAGTCAGGGGGGGCACTCACGCATGAATGCGATGGGCGTTCGCGACCCCCCCTGAAACCCCCCTCGCTCGGCGCCGCTCCTTCGCAGCGCCACCGATCTCTACGTGTCACCGGGAGAAGGCGCCGCTGCGCTCACTGGTTGGCTGTGCTCACCGTTACCGAACCTGGCGATCTCTCCGTATCACCGATACAAGACCTGATGGGCGGCCTCCACGACTCGTTCCGGCTGCGGGAGGTACGCCTTCTCGAGGATCTTCGCGTAGGGCATGGGCACGTCGGCGGCGGTCACGCGGATGACCGGGGCGTCGAGGGAGTCGAAGCACTCGCGCTGTACCCGGTCCGCGATCTCGCCGCCGAAGCCGGCATAGCGCCAGCCCTCTTCGACGACGACGCAGCGCCCGGTCTTGCGCACGGAATCGAAGATGATGTCTTCGTCCAGGGGCCGCAACGTGCGCGGGTCCACGACCTCCGCCTCCACGCCCTGCTCGGCCAGCGTCTTGGCCGCGGCCAGGGACGTGATGACGGAGCGGCTCCAGGCCACGATGGTGATGTCCTTGCCCTCGCGCTTGATGTCGCCGAGGCCGAGGGGGATGTGGAACTCCTCCTCCGGCACCTCGCCCTTCAGGTTGTAGAGGATCTCGTTCTCCATGAAGATCACGGGGTTGTCGTCCCGGATCGCGCTCTTCAGGAGACCCTTCGCGTCCTTGGGCGTGGACGGCATCACCACCACCAGCCCGGGGATGTGGGCGTACCAGCTCTCGAAGCCCTGGGAATGCTGGGCCGCGACCTGCGTCGCCGCGCCGCTGGGGCCTCGCATCACCATGGGGCAGCGGATCTGGCCGCCGGACATGTAGCGGTACTTGGCCGCGTGGTTCACGATCATGTCCAGGGCGAGCAGCGAGAAGTTGAACGTCATCATCTCGGCGATGGGGCGCAGGCCGATGAAGGCCGCGCCCACGGCGACGCCCGCGATGGCTTCCTCCGCGATCGGCGTGTCGCGCACGCGCCACTCCCCGAACTGGGCCAAGAGGCCCTGCGTCACCTTGTACGCGCCCTGGTACGCGCCCACCTCCTCGCCGAGGATGAAGACGTTGGGGTCGCGCGTCATCTCCTCCTTGAGGGCCGCGTTGAGCGCTTCGCGCATGGTCAGGAGGGCCATGGCTACTTGACCTTCCCGGCGGAGGCGGCCGCTTCCGCAGGCTGCGCGGCCGGGGCCGGCCCCGGAGACGCAGGAGTCACCGGTTTCCACGGCGGGAGCTGGGTCGGCACGCGGTCCTCGCGGATCGCGGCGCGCCAGGCCGGGTCCTTCTCCGCCGTCTTCAGGTGGATGTAGGGGGACCGGACGTACACGTCTTCGTACAGCGATTCCGGAGTGGGATCCGGGCTCTGCTCCGTGAACGTGACCGCGTCCTCCATCTGGGCCATGACGTCCTTGTCGATGGCGTCGAGGTCCGCCTGCGTGAAGCGCTCCTGCTCCATGAGCCGCCGGCCGAAGAGCAGGATGGGGTCCGACTTCATCATCGACTCGACTTCTTCCTTGGTGCGGTACTTGCCCGGGTCCGACATGGAGTGCCCGCGGTAACGGTAGGTCTCGGCCTCGATCAGGGTCGGACGCTTCTCCTTGCGCGCGCGCTCGATGGCCTCGCCCAGCGCGCTGCGCACGGCCAGGATGTCCATGCCGTTGACGTCGCGGCGGGGAACGCCGTAGGCGGAGGCGCGCGTGTAGAGGTCCTTCACCGAAGACGCGCGATCGATCGACGTGCCCATCCCGTAACGGTTGTTCTCGATGATGTAGACGACGGGCAGGTCCCAGAGAGCGCTTACATTGAGCGCTTCGTGGAAGGCGCCCTCGTTCACGGCGCCATCGCCGAAGAAACAGAGGCAGACCTGGTCGGTGCCGCGCAGGCGGATGCCGTAACCCATGCCCGCGGCCAGGGGGAGGTGCCCGCCCACGATGCCGTCCCCGCCGAAGTTGCCGGCGGGCACGTCGTAGAAGTGCATCGACCCGCCCTTGCCGCGGCTGATGCCGGTGGACTTGCCGCACAGCTCGGCGAGGAGGAGGCGGGGATCCGCCCCTCGGGCCAGCGCGTAACCGTGGTCGCGGTAATACGCGATCAGGTAGTCGTCCGGGCGCATCTGGCTGATGGCGCCCACGCCGACGGCTTCCTGGCCGATGTAGAGGTGGAGGAAGCCGCCGATCTTGCCCTCGACGTACAGCTGGGCGCAGCGCTCCTCGAAGCGGCGGATGAGGAGCATCTGCCGGTACAACGCCATCGCCTGATTTCGATCCATCTTCCTTGTTTCCGTTCGAGTGTCGTTCATGCGCTTATACCGCTTCGCGCAGGGGACCGTCAACGCGTTGGCGCGCGTCAGGTTGTGCGGCTCACTCCGCCGGCGGGTCGTCCGGCTGCGCGGGACGGCCTTCGGCCGCGCGCACGACGCCGTCGGGACCCACGGCCAGGGATCGCCCCGCCGCCAGGGGGGTGGCGGCGTAGAGGAACCGGCGGAAGCGGCGCGTCGGGCAGCCGGCGCTGCGGGGCATCTCGTCCTCGACGGTCAGGACGTACTGGTACCCGTCGCGCTCCGCCGTCTCGAACGCAGGCCCGCGGAGGAAAGCCGGGCCGTCGGCCGGGTAATCGGGGATCACCGTTCCCGGCTGCATCAGCCCCTGGAGATCGGCGTACCCGGTGTTGCACACGGCATGGAACGCGTCTTCGGCCGCGGCCAGCGTCCGGAGCTGCTCGGCCGCGCCTCTCTCCGCCGGAGGCGTCCGCCCGAGCATCCCACCGCGAGAGCCCGCGACCGTCCGCGCCGTCCGCGCGAGCACGGTCAGGGCCCCGGTGAGGAGCACGCCCAGCACCGCGGCGGCCAGCAGCGCCCCCGCGAACATCGGTTCCCCTTGTCCCGAGCTCTCCGGCTCCGGCCGCAGGCGGTCGGAGAAATGCCATTGCACCGCCGGCCGCAGCATGTAGATGAGGACCGCGATGGAGGCGAGCGTGAACGGGCACACGAACACGCCGATCGCGGCCACCGCCAGCTGCGCGATCCAGGCCCAGCGCCGGCCCTTGGTCAGGCCGAAGGCCATGGCCCCCGAGAGGGCCGCCATCCCGAGCCCGGCCACGATGAGCGCCGCACGTCCCGCGGCCTGGGCCCGGAACGCCAGCACGGCCGCGGTGACGAGGTACAGGGGCACGCTCGCGGCCCAGAGGGCGACCAGCACCGTGACCGTCAAGGGCTGCGCGCGCCGGGATCCCCGGAAGGTGCCCGGGCCCTCGGCCGGACCCTCGCGTCGCACCTCTTCCGCCGAACGGAACGAGCCCGTGAGCGGCCTCTTCGCGTCGACGGGAGGCACCAGGGAATCGGGCAGATCCGGAGTGGTGGCCTCGGTGTCCAGTGTTTTCGACCGCGCCGCCAGGCCCTCGAAGTCCTCCACTACGACCGTGCCGGCGGCGGCGTCCGCCAGCACGGTGACGACCACGTCGCCCAGCTTGATCCGGTCGCCCTCGCGGAGTCGCGACCGCTCCGTCTTCTTCCCGTTGACGACAACGCCGTTGGCGCTGCCGCTGTCCCGAATGGTGATGCCGTCCGCGGACTCTTCGATGACGGCATGACGGCGCGAGCACTTGGGGTCGTTGAGGACGAGGTCGCTCGACGGGTCCCGGCCGATGGTCGCCACGCCGCCAGGGAACTCCACCTCGTGTGCGGCCCCGCTCGGATATTCGACTCGCAGTCTCACGTGCGCGCGATTCTAGCGCACGCGTGTGTCGGGGCAGCGGTGGCGCCCCGGGCCAGCCGACCGCAGAGCAAGGCGGCGCTGTGCAGCAGCGGCGCGTTGCGAGGGGGGTTCAGGGGGGGACGCGAACACCCACCCGAATGATGTGTGAGTGCCCCCCCTGACTAAGTACTTTGGCGGCCGCTGCGCAGCCTCTGGCGGCCACCATCGTGGGTGAGTGGCTGCAGCGGCGCGTTGCGAGGGGGGTTCAGGAGGGGAGTTCATTGCCATCGCTTGGCGGGCAATGAATTCCCCCCCTGAGATAAGATCGGCAACGAGATGATCACCGCCGATCCGGGCCGGCGGGCCGCCCGCCTCGAGGAGCTCAAGGGGGCCCTCGCCCGACGCGCTGCGCCCGAGGATCGCGACCTCGTCCTCTCCTTCGCGCCCGTGGTGTTCTCGGGCATGCCCGACCGCATCGCCCTGGACCTGCCCGTGGAGGCGCTGGCCACGCGCATGCTGGCCGCGTTCCGCTTCGTGGCCCGCGAGATCCCGCACGCGATCCAGCTCTACAAGGGCCTCCCCGGCATCCACGTCGCCGCGCGCAACCCGAGCGACGAGGAGGCGGCGGCGCTGGGGACCACGGAAGGGGTGCCCCTGGAGACGACGATCGTCGAGACCCACACCCTCGACGCACCCTTCATCTTCGAGAGCCTGAAGAACTACTTCCGCAAGGCGGGACTGCGCGTCTTCTCCAACATCCACCAGATCTTCACCGTGCGCCGGCAGTGGGAGCGGCCGGTGTGGATGGGCGGCCCGCAGGAAGACGGGGCGAAGGAGCTCTACTGCAGCTTCCAGATCGAGCGCGTCGAGTCCAAGGAGCGCCTGCGCCGGATCGAACACGAGGTCTTCTCGGTCCTGAAGTCCGTCTTCACGGCGGTCGAGGACTACGAGGAGATGAAGCGCACGGCGCGCGACCTCGGTAAGAAGCTGCGCGATCGCGCGGAGGGGATGAACCGGGTCGAGCCCGCGCGCGCGTTCCTCAGCTGGATGCTGGACGAGAATTTCATCTTCCTGGGCAGCGTCCGCTACCGATTTGCGGCGGACGGCCAGGCCCACCGCGTCGGGGAGAGCGCCCTGGGCGCGTTCACGGACGAGAGCCTGCTGCCCGTGGTGTTCCCCAACCTCGTCGAGGAGATCGAGGCCCGACTCAAGCCTTCCTCCGAGGACCCGCGCGTCGTGGACATCGACTTCGCCAACAACGCCTCCGCGCTCCACCACGTGGACCCCCTCGACAACGTCATCGTGCGCGAGTGGGGGCCGCGGGGGGAGCTCCTGGAAGCGACGGTCTTCCTGGGCCGGCTGGCCAAGGTCGCCTTCACCCAGAAGGCGGCGGACATCCCGCTCCTGAGGCAGAAGCACGACTGGCTGCTCGCGCACAGCGGGGACATCAAGAACAGCCACGTCTACCGGGAGATCCGCGCCCTCTTCAACCGCTTCCCCAAGCGCGAGCTCTTCTACGCCTCCGCCCCCAGCCTGAAGGACATCATCGACCGCATCGTCTACATGTCCGGGGACGACGAGATCGCGGTGCACGCGCGCCGCGGCCAGGGCTACATGGCCCTCTCCATCGCCTTCTCGCGCGTGCGGTACTCCTACGAGATCGAGCGCGAGCTGGGCCAGGAGCTCGCGCGCGAGTTCGGGGCCATCAACTTCGCGACCTCGGCCGACCTCGGCGCGGTGAGCCTGCTCGTCTTCTATTTCGACGCCGCGCGCCTGGAGAAGCCGCTGGACGCCACGGAGGTCCGGCGCATCGTCGAGGGGCTCCTCACGACCTGGGACGACCGGGTGATCGCGGCCCTGGTGGCGTCGGTGGAGGAGCGCACGGGCCGCCAGCTCTTCCGCCGCTACGAGGAGAGCTTCTCCGGCCTCTACCGCGAGGCCACGCAGCCCAGCGAGGTGGTAGAGGACATCCAGTACTTCGAGCGCCTGGAAGGCCGCCTCGAGGTGCGCGTCATCCCGCGCACGACGGAGTCGGCGACGCTCAAGCTGTACTCGGTGCGGCAGCTCGGCCTCACCGAGACCCTGCGCACCCTGCAGCACCTCGGCCTCACCGTCACCGAGGAGCTGCGGGTGCCGCTCACCCTCCCCGAGGGCCGCCGCGGATTCCTCTACCGCTTCGACATCGAATCCACCACCGACCGGATCGCGTCGCTGGTGGCGAGCGAGGAGCGCTTCGCGAAGGCGTTGCGCTCCCTGGACGAGGAGCGCGCCACCGACGACCCCCTCAACGGCCTCATCCTGCTCGGAGGCCTGAGCTGGCAGCAGGTCGAGGTCCTGCGCACCGTCCGCAACCACATCCTCCAGATCCGGCCGCACTACAACGGGGAGACGGTCAACGGCGTGCTGCTCCGCAACAGCCCCGTGGCCGTGGCCCTCTACCGCTATTTCAAGTCCCGCTTCGATCCGCGCATCACGGGCGACCGCGCGGAGGCCATGAAGGAAGCGGAGGCGGGCGTCAAGAAGGCGCTGCAGGCGGTGGTGAGCCTGGTGGACGACGAGGTCCTGCGCGCCTTCCACAACCTCCTGCGGGCCGCGCTGCGCACCAACTACTACCAGCGCCCGGCCCGGCCCGTGCTCGCGATCAAGGTGGACAGCCGCAAGGTCGAAGGCATGCCTTCGCCGCGGCCGATGTACGAGATCTACGTGCACTCGCGCACGCTGGAGGGCATCCACCTGCGCGGAGGCAAGGTGGCGCGCGGCGGCATCCGCTGGAGCGACCGCCACGACGACTTCCGCACCGAAGTCCTGGGTCTCATGAAGACCCAGATGGTGAAGAACGCGATCATCGTGCCCGTCGGCTCCAAGGGCGGGTTCGTGCTGAAGGGCGACGTGCCCGCGCGTCCGGCCCTCGACGCCTACCTCGTGACCCGTTACCGCGAGTTCGTGTCCGGCCTCCTCGACGTCACCGACAACATCGTGGACGGCAAGGTCCTGTACCCGCCGGAAGTGGTCCGCCACGACGACGACGATCCCTACCTCGTGGTGGCCGCGGACAAGGGCACGGCCCACCTCAGCGACACCGCCAACAGCGTCTCCGCCCAATACGGCTTCTGGCTGGGCGACGCCTTCGCCTCCGGCGGCAGCGTCGGGTACGACCACAAGAAGGTGGCCATCACCGCCCGTGGGGCCTGGGAGTGCGTGCGCGAGCACTTCCGCAACCTCGGCCTCGACGTGCAGAAGGACCCGTTCACCGTGGCCGGGATCGGCGACATGGCGGGCGACGTCTTCGGCAACGGCATGTTGCGCAGCGAGACCATGCGCCTCGTGGCCGCCTTCAACCACGCGCACATCTTCGTCGACCCCGAGCCGGACCCGGCCGTCTCCTTCCGCGAGCGGGAGCGCCTCTTCCAGCTTCCGCGCTCGAGCTGGCGGGACTACAACGCCGGCCTCATCAGCAAGGGTGGCGGCATCTTCGACCGCTCGGCCAAATCCATCCCCCTCACCCCGGAGATGCGGCAGCTCCTCGACATCGAGTCCGAGGAGGCGAGCGGGGAGGAGGTCATCCGCCGCATCCTGGCCGCGCGGGTGGACCTCCTCTACAACGGCGGCATCGGCACCTACGTGAAGGCCTCCACCGAAGACGACACCGAGGTGGGCGACCGCGCCAACGACCGGGTGCGAGTGGACGGCACGGACGTGCGCGCGCGCGTGGTCGGGGAGGGCGGCAACCTCGGCTTCACCCAGCGCGGCCGGCTGGAGTACTGGGCCGCGCGCGAGGGCCGCGTCAACACGGACGCCGTCGACAACTCCGGCGGCGTGGACATGTCCGACCACGAGGTGAACATCAAGATCCTGATGGACATCCTCGTGAAGCGCGGAGTCGTGCGCGGGCGCGCCGACCGCAACCACATCCTCATGGAGATGACGGAAGAGGTGGCGGAGCTGGTCCTGGCCGACAACCGCAACCAGGCCCGCGCGCTCACCCTCGACGCCCTGCGCTCCGTCGCGCGCTACGAGGAGTTCGTCGCCTTCGTGCAGGACCTGGTGGCGGCGGGCGTGCTGAGCCGCGCCGACGACGCGATCCCGACGAAGGACGAGCTCCTGTCCAGCCCGCACCGCGGGCGCGGCCTGCCGCGTCCGCTGCTGGCCGTGCTTCTCGGCCACACCAAGATGTACGCGTTCGAGATGGTCATGCAGACGTCGTTCCCGGAGAGCGAGGCCGGCCGTCCGTTCCTGGTCGAATACTTCCCGCAGCGGCTGCAGCGGGAGTTCGCGGAGCACTTCGAGGAGCACCCGCTGCGCCGCGAGATCGTGGCCACCGCCGCCGTGAACCACGTGATCAACTGCGCGGGGGTGACGCTGCTCTCGCGGATGATGGCGGGGGGCAAGTTCGGGATCGGGGACGTGATCGCCGCCTACTCCGAGGTGGATCGTTCCTCGGGGGCGCTCGCCCTGCGTGAGCGGTTGAAGGACGCGCCTCCAGAGACGGCGCACCGGGGGCTGCTGGAGCTGGAGGATGCCCTGGAGTCGGCCACGCGGGATGCGCTCGAAGGCAAGACCGGTGACGCCGGGGCCGCGCTGGAGCCGGTGCGCGCACGTCTCGAACCCGCCTGAGCTTGCGATGGCGGGTGCCGCCGCTTGGGCCGCACGCTGGCTTATCTCAGGGGGGGAACTCACTGCCCACCCCGAACGCAGTGAGCTCCCCCCCTGAAACCCCCCACCGCTGCGCCGCCGCTGCGCGGCGCCGCGCTCCTGTTCGGCTTGCCCGTCTCTCGCAAGGAGGACTGAAATGCGCATGACCTCCCGACTCGTCGTCTCGATCGCCATCGCGACCGCGATCGCTCCCGTCACTGCTCTCCGGGCCAACGGCCCTGAGGCCTGGACGCCGGAGTTCGCGTTCAAGGTGAAGCGGGTGAGCCTGGTGCGGCCGTCTCCCGACGGCCGTCACGTGGCGTTCGTCGTCGGCACCGCCGCCATGGAGGGCGAGAAGAGCGAATGGGTCTCGCAGGTCTGGGTGGCGGACGCGGACGGCAAGAACGCGGTCCAGCTCACGCGCGGCGACAAGTCGTCGACCGCGCCCGCCTGGTCGTCCGACAGCCAGTGGATCGCCTTCGTGTCCGCGCGCGGCGCGGACAAGGACGCGAAGCCCAACCTCTGGCGCATCCGGATCGACGGCGGAGAGGCGGAGCCGCTCACCGACGAGAAGGGCGGCACGGCCGCGCCGCGCTGGTCTCCGGACGGGCGGCAGATCGCGTTCCTGCTCACCGACGCGCCCGGCGAAGACGAGGAGAAGGCGGCCAAGGAGAAGCGGGACTGGCGGGTGGTGGGCGAAGACGTCAAGCGCATCCGGCTCGCTGTCATCTCCGCGGAGAAGGACGGGGACGGCAAGCGCCCGCTGCGCCGCCTGACCAGCGGCGACACCAGTGTGGGCGACGTGGAAGGTCCCGGTCATTTCGACTGGTCCCCCGACGGCAAGTGGATCGCATTCGATCACCAGCCCACCGCGCTCGTGGACGACTGGCCGAAGGGAGACATCTCACTGGTCGAAGTCGAGACGGGCAGGGTGCGTTCCCTGGTCGCCACCGCCGCCGCGGAGGCCAACCCGTCGTTCTCGTTCGACGGCCTCTCGATCGCTTACGAGGCCAGCGACGTGCCCGTGCGCTGGGGGGGCGCGTCGCGCATCCAGGTGGTGCCGGTGACCGGGGGCACGCCGCGCGCGCTGGCCGCCACCTTCGACGAGCGTCCCGCTCTCCTCGGCTGGACACAGGATGGATCGCGCGTGATCGTGAGCGAGACGCAGCGTACGGTCGCTCGTCTCACGGCGCTGCCGGCCGACGGGTCCGCAGGCGTGGACATTACGCCCGCCGACGCCACCGTCGACGCCCCCGCGCTGGGCGCGTCGCGCGCGATCGTCGGGTTCACGTCGCAGGCTCCCGATCGCGCGCCGGAGGCGTTCGTCGCCGAGGTCCCCGTGGGGCGGGTGTACATCACGACGACCACCGGCGCCGGCAAACGGAGCCGTGCGCCGCGCACGGGGGCGGCCTGGGCGCCGGTGCAGGTCAGCCACGTCCAGGACCTGCCGCCGGTCGCGCTGGGGCGGACGGAAGTCGTGAGCTGGAAGGCGCCGGACGGCAAGTCCATCGAAGGACTGCTGACCTACCCGGTCGGGTACGCCGCGGGCGCGCGCGTGCCGCTGGTGGTGATGGTGCACGGGGGGCCGACCGGGGTCTTCGTGCGCTCCTTCACCGGCGCCCCGTCGCCCTACTCCGTGGCCGGGTTCGCGACGCACGGCTTTGCGGTGCTGCGCTGCAACGTGCGCGGGAGCGGCGGCTACGGCCGGGAGTTCCGTTACGCCAACTACAAGGACTGGGGCGGCGGCGACTACCAGGACATCCTCTCCGGCGTGGACGCGCTCATCGCGAAGGGGGTGGCCGACCCCGATCGCCTGGGGATCATGGGCTGGAGCTACGGCGGTTACATGACATCCTGGGTGATCACGCAGACGAAGCGGTTCAAGGCGGCGTCGGTGGGGGCGGGAGTCACGAACCTCATGTCGTTCACGGGCACCGCGGACATCCCGAGCTTCATTCCCGACTACTTCGGCGGCGAGTACTGGGACGCGTTCGACGGCTGGCGCGCGCGCTCCGCGATGTTCCATGTGAAGGGCGTGACCACGCCCACCCTCATCCAGCACGGGGAGTCCGACCGCCGCGTTCCCATCTCGCAGGGCTACGAGCTCTACAACGCGCTCAAGCGCCAGGGCGTGACGACGAAGATGGTCGTCTATCCGCGCCAGCCGCACGGCATCCAGGAGCCGAAGCTCATGCGGGACGCCATGATCCGGAACCTCGAATGGTTCGATCAGTACGTGCTCGGCCGCACTGCCTCCGCCCGCAACTGAGGGCCGCCGGCCGCGGGGCGATGGCGAACGATTTGCATAAGCCACGGGTGTCGTCCTTTGCAGAAAGGAGCATCCATGGCGGCAAAGAAGAAGTCGGGCGGGCGCAAGTACGGAGCCAAGGCCGGCAAGAAGGTCGAGCGGGCCATGCACGAGATGAAGCGAGGCAAGCTCCGGTCCGGCCGCTCGGGCAAGAAGGTGAAGAGCCGCAAGCAGGCCATCGCCATCGGGCTCAGCGAAGCCCGCCGCGCGGGCGGCAAGGTCCCGGCGAAGCGAAAGTCGAGCTCGCGCACCTCGTCGTCGAGGCGCAAGAAGTAGTGGGGCTGACGCCTCCGTACCCGCCCCCGAACCCGGACCCGGACCCGGCGCCGGTCACGGTGCCCAACCCGCCGCCGGATCCGCACGTGCCGTCGCCCCGGCCCAGTCCGGATCCGGCGCCCCTGCCGTCACCCAATCCGGCTCCGGACCCGGCGCCGTTGCCGTTTCCGAATCCGACGCCGCACCCCGCGCTCTACTGAAGCGGGGGGCAGGGCGGCCGGTCGACGATCTGCCGCACACGGTCCTCGAACGCGGCCGCCCAGTTCTCCACGTCGCGGCCGCGCGGCGACTGCTTCAGGTATTCGGGGAAGCGCGCGCCTCGGAAGAGGGAGACGATCTGCATGTGTGAGAGCTGGCGCAGCCGGTCGCCCAGGAAGAGCCGCCCTTCTTCGCTGATGTGGGCCTGGCCGAACGTGGCCCCCGCGTAAGGCGAGCTCTTCATGTCGACGCGGCACGTCGCCGCGTCCGCCCAGATCGGGGTGCGGGACCATCCCTCGAGGTCTACGGCGCGCGGCCCGAACGTCTCGCCCACGTCCTGCAGATAGGCGATCGGCCGCGCGCACTCCGCCGACGGCGCGCCCGGGTCCGGGCACACCAGCCGCTGGTTCGGCGCCTTGTTGTCCCAGTGCTCCAGGAACACGCCCACCAGGCGCAGGGCGTCGACTTCCGCCCGGCTGGACCCGCCGGCGGCGGGGTCCACCTGGTCCAGCTCGTACCAGGCCCAGCCCGTGCTCTCGGCCCCGCGAATCGGGCGTCCCGGCACCTTGCGCTCGATGACGGCCATCCGGAATGGCACCTCGCGGCTCGGATCCTGCCGCAGGGCATCGAGGAGCGGCATCTTCGGGTAGGGGTGCAGCGGACAGCCGCGGCACTTCACCGAGCGCACCACGTACATACGGTCGGCGCCGAACCCGAGCGCGGAGAGCAGCCGTGTCGCCGCCACTTCGCCGAAGACCTCGACGCTCCGGTGCCCGTATTTGACCTTGACCACCTCGCCGCTGGCCAGCACGCAATCGAACTTCACCGTCCAGCCTTCGGAAGGGCGGAGCCGGAAGGTGCACGGCACGTCCTCGTCCAGGCCGAAAGCGTCGGGCCCGGGAGGATTGGCCGCGAAGTCGGCCTCCGGGATCGGACGCGCGGGCTCCTGCCAGACGCGGGCCTTGCGCAGCGCACGCAGTCGCGCCGCCTCGTCTCCGGGAAGGCGCGCGGGCGGGGTCGATCCGTTCCGCGCGTCCGGCGGTCCCGCCGCCACGCAGCCCCCGAGGAGGGCGGCGGCGGGCAGGACGAGGGCGAAGGCACGCATCGGCCGATTGTCACTCGTCCCCGCGAGGGAAAGTGGAGAGGACGGACGAGTGCCGTGCCTCAGGGCCCGAAGGTGATCACGCGCACGACACGCACCTCCGTGTCGGCGCCGGTGCGCACGGACAGTGCCCAGGACCCGCGGGCGTCGCGGCGGCGGACGAGCGGCCCGGTGAGGTGGCTCCAGCCGGTGTCCTGACGATAGACGGAAGAGGACACGCCGGCGTCCCACGGGCCCGCGATGCGGTGCATGAGGTCCGCGCTGTCCAGGAAGTCATACGTCGACACGCCGCCGGAGAGGCGCACGAACCGGCCCGCGAAGGCGATCAGCGTCCAGGGTCCCGCATCACCGAGCACGTAGGCGCCGAAGACGAGGCCGCGCTCCTCCCGCTGCACGCCCGCGACGCCGTAGGCGAGGGGGCTGAGGGTGAGACCGCGGGCCGCCTTCCAGGTGTAGCCGACGCCGGCGTAGAACTCGTCCTGGCCCGGAACCGCCACGTAGAGCGCGTCGAGCATCACGCCGTTCGCGAAGGTGTGGTTCACGTCCGCGAAGCGATAGGCCGCGGTGGAGCCGCGGAGCTCGACGCTCGTCTGGGCTCCGGCGGAAGCGGGGAGACCCGCGGCCAGGCCCGCCGCGGCCAGCGCTCCCGCCGCGAGTACGCGATTCAAGCGGCCGAAGTGTCACACCGGGAGCCGCGGACCGCAATGTCAAAATCCCAAGAATCGCTTGACACCCGGGCCCCTCCGCTTCTACCATTCCCGCACTCGTATGACGCCGATCACCCTCGTCCGCCGGGCCGTGAGCGCGCGGGCGAGTGTGTGCACGGCTGGCCTTTCCCTGCTGCTGCTGCTGGTCCTGCTGATTCCCACGGGGGGATCTGCGATCTAGCGGCCGGTAAGGCGAGATCGACAGGAACCCCCGAGGGAAACCTCGGGGGTTTTTGTTTTTGGGGAGATTTTCTTGATGAGCAACGAAGAGCCGGCGATCGGGCGAGTGACCATCTTCGATACGACCCTGCGGGACGGCGAACAGTCGCCGGGCTGCAGCATGCACCCGGGTGAGAAGCTGCGCCTGGCCCGCCAGCTCGAGCGCCTGGGAGTGGACATCATCGAGGCCGGCTTCCCGATCGCCTCGCCGGGCGAGTTCGAATCGGTGCGGACGATCGGAAGGGAGATCGGCTCCACGACGGTGGCCGCGCTGTGCCGCGCCAAGGAGGCGGACATCACGACCGCCGGCCGCGCCCTGGAAGGGGCGGCGCGGACGCCGCGCCTCCACGTGTTCCTGGCCACCTCCGCCATCCATCTCAAGTACAAGCTCAACATCACGGCCCGCGAATGCGTGGAGCAGTCCGCGGCCGCCGTGAGGCTGGCCCGCTCGATCACCCCCGACGTCGAGTTCTCCGCCGAGGACGGCTGCCGCACGGAGTACGCCTTCCTCAAGGAAGTGGTGGAGGCGGTGAAGGAGGCGGGGGCCGGAGTCGTGAACGTCCCCGACACCGTCGGCTACGCGATGCCCGAGGAGCTGGGCGCGCTCATGGGGCGCCTCGTCCGCGACGTCCCGGGCGTGGTCTTCTCCTGCCACTGCCACAACGACCTCGGGCTCGCCGTCGCCAACACCCTGGCCGCCGTGCGCGCGGGCGCGCGCCAGGTGGAGGTGACGATCAACGGCATCGGCGAACGCGCCGGGAACACCTCGCTCGAGGAGTTCGTCATGGCCCTGCGTGTGCGACGTGAAGCGCTCGGCCTCACCGCCGGCGTGCGAACCGAGGAGCTCACGCGGACGAGCCAGCTCCTTTCCTCCGTCACCGGGATCTGGCCCCAGCCCAACAAGGCGGTCGTCGGACGCAACGCCTTCGCGCACGAGGCGGGCATCCACCAGCACGGCGTGCTGGCCAACCCCCTCACCTACGAGATCATGACCCCGGAGAGCGTCGGCCTCGGCGAGCGCGTGATGGTGCTGGGCAAGCACTCCGGCAAACACGCGGTGCAGTCGCGCCTCCTCGCTCTGGGGTTCGCCCCCGCCCCCGACGAGATCGAAACGCTGACGGCACGCGTGAAGGAGCTGGCCGACCGGAAGAAGTTCGTCTACGACGACGACCTGCTCACCCTCGTCTCCCAGCCCGTGCACCATGCGCGCCTCTCGCGCTATCAGGTGATCTCGGGCAACCAGCTCCTGCCCACGGCCACCGTCGAGATCGAGGTCGACGGCGCCCGCCGCTCCGCGTCGGCGGTGGGCAACGGTCCTCTGGACGCCGCCCTCAAGGCCACCGACGCCGCCATGGGCCAGGAGGTCGAGCTGGTCGAAATGCACACGCGCGCGGTGACGGCGGGCAAGGACGCCATCGCGGAAGTGATCATGCGCGTCCGCATCGGCGGCCACGAGTCCACCGGCCAGGCCGCGAGCACGGACTCCATCGAGGCCTCGCTCAAGGCGTACCTCTCCGCCATCGGCGCCGCGCGCCGGGCCCAGGAGGCGGCGGCATGACCGTGGCCCGTCCGCGCACGCTCTTCCAGAAGGTCTGGGACGGCCACGTGGTTTCCCCGGCGACGGCGGACACGCCCGCCGTCCTCTTCATCGACCTGCACCTCATCCACGAAGTCACCTCGCCCCAGGCCTTCGCGCTCCTGCGCGAGCGCGGCCTGCGCGTGCGCCGGCCCGACCGCACGGTGGCGACGATGGACCACTCGACCCCGACGACACCGCTGGCCGCGGGCGCGCGCGCCGTCATCCAGGACCCGCAGGCCGCGGCCCAGGTGCGCGCGCTGGAAGTGAACTGTGCGGAGTTCGGCATCCCCCTCTATCCGCTCGGGCACGAGAGGCAGGGGATCGTGCACGTGATCTCGCCCGAGCTGGGACTGACCCGTCCGGGCATGACCATCGTCTGCGGGGACAGCCACACCAGCACGCACGGCGCGTTCGGGGCCCTCGCCTTCGGCATCGGTACCAGCGAGGTCGGCTACGTGCTGGCCACCCAGTGCCTGCTGGCCTGGCCTCCCAAGACGCTTGCCATCACCGTGCGCGGCCGGCTGGCCCGCGGCGTGACGGCCAAGGACCTCGTGCTGGCCGTGATCGGGCGCATCGGGGTCGGCGGCGCCACCGGCCACGTCATCGAGTACCGCGGCGAGGCTGTGCGCGCGCTCTCCATGGAAGAGCGCATGACCGTCTGCAACATGTCGATCGAAGCGGGCGGGCGCGCGGGCATGGTCGCGCCCGACGACACCACCATCGAGTACCTGAAGGGCCGGCCCTTCGCGCCCCAGGGCGCGGAATGGGACGCGGCGGTCGCGCAGTGGCGCTCGCTGGCGACGGACGAGGGTGCCACCTTCGACCAGGAGGTCGTCCTCGACGCCGCCGACATCGAGCCCATGATCACCTGGGGCACGAATCCGGGGGCGTCGATCCCCATCCGCGGCAAGGTGCCGGAGCCGGCCGGTGATGCCTCGATCGCGCGCGCGCTCGCCTACATGGACCTCGCTCCCGGCGAGCAGCTGCTGGGCCGCCGCGTGGACGTGGCCTTCATCGGGAGCTGCACGAACGGCCGCCTCTCGGACCTGCGCGCCGCCGCCAGCGTATTCGCGGGCCGCCACGTGGCCGACGGCGTGCGTGCGCTGGTGGTGCCGGGATCGCAGCAGGTGAAGAAGCAGGCGGAGGCGGAGGGCCTGGACCGCGTGTTCCGGGAAGCGGGCGCGGAATGGCGCGAGCCCGGCTGCTCGATGTGCATCGCCATGAACGGCGACCGCCTCGAGCCCGGGCGCTACGCGGTGAGCACGAGCAACCGCAACTTCGAGGGCCGGCAGGGCCCGGGCGGGCGCACGCTCCTGGCCAGCCCCCTCACCGCCGCCGCCGCCGCCGTCACCGGCCGCGTCACCGACGCGCGCGAGCTGATGAGGTAGAGATGGATCCCTTCCGCGTCCTCACCGGCCGCACCGTCGTCCTCCCCATGGACGACGTCGATACGGACCAGATCATCCCCGCGCGCTTCCTGAAGGGGACGACGCGTACGGGTCTCGGCAAGGGGCTGTTCGCGGACCGGCGCTACGCCGCGGACGGATCGCCCCGCCCCGAGTTCCCGCTGAACCGCCCGGAGGCCGCGGGCGCCGCCGTCCTGGTGACGGGCAGGAACTTCGGCTGCGGCTCGTCCCGCGAGCACGCGGTGTGGGCGCTCGTGGACCAGGGCTTCCGCGCCGCCATCGGCCCGAGCTTCGCCGACATCTTCCGCGGCAACGCGCTGAAGAACGGCTTCCTGCCCATCGCGGTGCCGGAGCGTGTCCACGCGCAGCTGGCGGCGTCGCGCGGCGCGGCCGTGACCATCGACCTGCAGGCCCAGGAGGTCACGCTGCCGGACGGCGCGCACGTCCGCTTCACCGTCGATCCCTTCGCGCGGCACTGCCTGCTCGAAGGCATCGAGGAGCTCGAGTTCCTGCTCGGCCAGGACAAGGCGATCGCCGATTACGAGTCGAGGACCAACCAAGGGAGAAGGTAATGACTGCGCATACGCTGGCGGTTTTGAGGGGCGACGGGGTGGGGCCGGAGGTGATCGAGTCCGCCCTCTCCATCCTGGGCGCTTGTGTACCGGTGAAGGTGCGGGAGGCCCGCGTCGGCGGCGCCGCCATCGACGCCAGCGGCGACCCGCTGCCCCCCGAGACGCTCGAGATCTGCAGGGCCAGCAACGCGGTGCTGCTCGGAGCCGTCGGCGGACCCAAGTGGGCGACGGGCCCGCGGCCGGAAGACGGGCTGCTGCGCCTGCGCCAGGGCCTCGGCCTCTTCGCGAACGTGCGCGTCTGCCGCGACATGGGCCTGCCCACGCCGTTGCGCGAGACGCTGGTGCGCCAGGCGGACATCGTCGTGGTGCGCGAGCTCTCGGGCGGCGTCTATTTCGGCGAGCCGCGCGGGATCTCTCCGACCGCCGCCTTCAACACCTGGCGGCAGACCGCGGACGAGGTGCGCCGCGTCGCCCATGTCGCTTTCGGCCTGGCCCGACGGCGCCGCAACCGCGTCACCTCGGTGGACAAGGCGAACGTGCTCGAGACCTCGCGCCTGTGGCGCGCGGTCGTGAACGAAGTGGCGCGCGAGCACCCGGGCGTCGAGCTGGAGCACCGCTACGTGGACGCGGCCAGCTTCGAGTTGCTCCAGGCCCCCCGGCGCTTCGACGTCGTCCTCACCGAGAACCTCTTCGGCGACATCCTCAGCGACGAGCTGGCCGCGGTGTCGGGCTCGATCGGAGTGCTGCCGTCCGCCTCTTTCGGCGAAGGGCCGTCGCTCTACGAGCCCGTACACGGCTCCGCGCCCGACATCACCGGCCGCGGCATCGCGAACCCCGTGGGCGCCATCCTGTCCGTGGCCCTGCTCCTCGAGTACTCGCTGGGCCGTCCCGATCTCGCGCACGCCGTCAACGTGGCGGTGGCCACCACGCTGCGCGAGCGGCGCACGCCCGACGTGGGCGGGACGGCCACCACGGCCGAGATCACGAGCGCGGTGCTCAGCAACCTGGCCTGGGCGCGCTGGGCGCAGCCGGACGCGGAGGAGAGCGGGTTGTCTTACGGATGGGGAGTGTAAGCAACGGAAATCGATCGGCCTGATTAGCAGAAGAGAGGCTGCCACCGCGGTCGGTCTGCCATCAGGAACGGAACGGACGCTAGATCGGCTACTCCGCGCGCAGCGCCTGCGACGGATCGACGCTCACGGCGCGCCGAGCCGGTACATACGTCGCCAACAGCGCCAACAGCGTCAATAGCGCCCCCCATCAGCGCGTCAGCAGCAGCGGGGAGAGCCTGGATCGAACGATCCATTGCCGGAGCCGGCGCCGGACCCCATGTTCTGACCTCTGGGTGTCAAGGCGTGCAGGCGCGCCATGCCAAGCCAGACGGCCGCCAACTTCTCCTCGTCACGCTGTCTATCCCACGTGTGCGTCACCGCACCGTCGTCGTCCTCACTAGGAGACATCGCCATGCGCACCATACTTGCCAAGCGTACCGTGCTGTCGCATCCTCGCTTCTGGCTCGCCACAACGGGCGTGACGCTCGCCACCTCGTTGACCTTCCTCGGCGGTGCAGGCCCAGTACTCGCCCAGACCCCGCCCCTCCCGACTTATGGGCCTCCGACATCGGCGATCATGGAAGGCCACGAGGCGCACGTGTTCAGGACGTTTCAGGTTGGCGTCTCAGCCTTTGTGCCACTCGCGCAGCTTCAGAGCATCCTGCCCGGCGATTTCACTGCTATCGCGAATCCACCGGGATCGAACACGGCGCAGATAGGCATCGCCTTCATTTTCCACCAGCGCAGCGAGCGTAGCGGTGTAGTCGATGGACCCGCTTCGGTCCTCGTCGTGACGGCAGTCGTCCGACACTCGTTCCTCGCGCGCAACGAAACCGTCCTGCTCGCCAATGAGCAGAGCGACCCCGCCAGCGTGACAAGCGCGAACGCGATGTTTGGCGAAGGCACCACCCGACTCGCGGAGGTGGAGGCTCGGATCGACGAAAAGAACGGCTGGCTTCGTCTCAAGTTCGAGGGGAGAGACAAGGACCTCCGACTCAAGCTGAAGCTTGAAGCAACGGTGTCGGCGGCCGCAATGACGAAGGTCCGCCAGGATCCGGTCGCGACCCCGTTCCGCGCTCTCAACGGAACCACCGCCGCCAGTTCCTTCTTCTTGGCAAATGAATTCGACACCGTCACAGTCACGATCAACGAAGACAACTTCCGCATGGATGCGCCGCACGACGTGCTCCACCTCCCTGGCGGCGATCTGACGCTCGTCGGGATGGGGCCGGCGATGACCCTTCAGCGCTGGCGCGACATCTACTTCAAGCTCGAAATCGAGTAAGGCCCCACCCGAGCACGCGCGTGGAGTAGCTCGAGCCTGAGCCGACCGCTACTCGCGCGTGGTCGGGGGGCGACGTCGTGGTCTGAGACGGGCCGACGGCTTCAGGGCTGCGGGATCACCGAATCCGTGAGCTCGCCGGTCGTGACGTCGAGGACCCGGCCGCCCCTCCTGGCGACGTCCTCGACGACGATGGCCGTCGTGCGACAAATGGAGGTTGCCGCGCCGGTTCGCCAGCCATCAGGAACGGCGGCGGGATCGGTTACTCGGCGCGCAGCGCCTGCAACGGATCGACGCTCACGGCGCGCCGCGCCGGTACATACGTCGCCAGCAGCGCCACCAACGTGAGCAGTGCGGCCACCAGCGCGAACGTGACCGGATCTGTCGCCCCGACGCCGTACAGCAGCCCGCCCATGAAGCGTGCGAGCCCCATCGCCACGATGAGGCCGACGGCCGCCCCGAGCGCGACGACCCCGGCCGCCTCGTTCATCACCAGCCGCATGACGTCCGCCGGCCGCGCGCCGAGAGCCATTCGGATGCCGATCTCGTTGCGCCGCTGCGCCACCGCGTAACTCATCACGCCGTAGATGCCCAGGGCGGCGAGGACGAGCGCCGCGGCGGCGAAGCTGCCCAGGAGCAGCAGATAGAAGCGGGGGGAAGCGGTCGCGCCCGCCACCACCTCTTCCATCGTCTGGACCTCGGATACGGCGACGTTGCCGTCCACGGACCAGACCGCGGTGCGCAGCGACGGCCCCAGGGCCGCCGGCTGGTCGGTGCCGGTCCGCGCCACCAGGGTCAGGAACGAGAACGGCCCGCCTTCGCGCTGCAGGTAGAGGCGGCTCTGCAGGAGCGGAAGGTACATCTCTTCGTCAGGGGTGGCCGCCCATTTGCCACGGGCGGCATTGCGCGCCACGCCCACCACGGTCAGCCATTCGGGGTTCTTGTCGAGGTCGTCGAGCGTCATCCTCTTCCCGATCGGGTCCGCGCCCGGCCAGACGCGCTGGGCCAGCCACTCGTTCACGATGACGGCGCCGGGCGCGCCGAGGCGGTCGTCGTCGGTGAAGTCGCGCCCGTGCACGAGGGGCAGGCCCATGGTCCGGAAGTAGCCGGGCATGACGACGCGAAAGGCGGCACGGGGGGACTCGCCGGGCGCGGAGGGCGGCTGGCCCTCGACCTGGAACGGGAATCCCCACACGTCTCCGGCCAGGGGCAGGTGGTTGATCGCGCTGACGGAGGTGACGCCGGGCAGGGCGCGGACGCGGTCCAATGCCTCGCGGTAGAAGGCGAGCCGGCGCACGGGCGCCTCGGAGCGCGAACCTCTCAGCGACACCACCGCGGTCACTACGCGCCGCGGGTCGAAGCCGGGGTCGAAGCGGCGCAGGGCGACGAACGTCCGCACCATCAAGCCGGCGCCGACGAGCAACACCAGGGCCAGGGCCAGCTCGGAGGCCATCAGCAGGCGGCGCAACCGATGCCGCCCCGCGCCCACGGTGGAGCCGCGCTCGCCTTCGCGCAGGGAATGGGTGAGGTCCGTGCGCGAGGCCTGAAGGGCGGGCACGAGGCCGAAGGTGATGCCGGTGACGAGCGACACCAGGAGTGTCACGGCCAGCACGCGCCCGTCCAGTCCCGCCGTCTCCAGTCGCGGCAGGTTGCCCGGGCTGATGGCGATGAGCGCACGCAGCGCGGCCGCGGCCAGGGCGACGCCCGCGGCCCCGCCGATACCGGCCAGCACCACGCTCTCGGTGAGGAGCTGGCGGATCACGCGGGCGCGGCTGGCCCCGAGGGCGGCGCGCAGCGCGACCTCCTTGTGCCGGGCGGAGGCGCGGGCCAGCAGCATGTGGGCGACGTTCGCGCAGGCGATGAGCAACACGAAGGCGACGGCGCCGAGGAGGATGAGGAGCGCCGTGCGCACGTCCCCCACGACGATGTCGTCGAGCGTGCGCACGACGACGTTGCGGTTCGTGCCCGGATACTCCTGGTCCAGGCGGGCGGTGATGGTGGCCATCTCCGCCCGCGCCCGGTCCAGGCTGGCGCCGGGCGCGAGCCGGGCGAAGGCGCGGAGGCTCTGCCCGCTGCGGTTGGCGGCGCGCTCGGAGAGCGGGAGCGGCGCCCACATCTCCGCGCCCGTGGCCCAGAAGGGCGGGAACTCGAACCCGCGCGGCATCACGCCGACCACGACGTGGGGAACGCCGTCGAGCGTGATCGAGCGTCCCACGACCGACGCATCCGCTCCGAACCGGCGCTGCCAGAGCCGATGTCCGAGAACGACGACCTGGGACTGTCCCGGGCGGTCGTCCTCCGGCGTGAACGTGCGGCCGAGCTGGGGGCGCACGCCCAGGAGGGGGAAGATGTCCGAGGTCACGCGCACGCCGTCGACGTGCTCCGGCCGCCCGTCGCCGCCGAGGTTGGTGCCCCACGCCTCGGCCGCGCCCATGCGCTCGAAGCTGGAGGCCTCGCGCCGCCAGTCGAGGAGATTTCCGGGCGCCACCGGACCCGTGCCCCGCGTGAGGACCACGGCCAGGCGGTCGGGGTGGTCGTAGGGAAGCGGGCGCAGGAGAACCGCGTCCACCACGCTGAAGATCGCGGTGGTGGCGCCGATCCCCAGGGCCAGGGCCAGCACGGCCGCCACCGTGAACCCGGGCGCCCGGGCCAGCGTACGCAAGCCGTAGCGGACGTCCTGCCCGACCGTTTCCATCAGCGCTCCCATCTTCACTTCGCGCACCTGGTCCTTGACCTGCTCCATCCCGCCCATCTCGATGAGGGCCTGGCGGCGCGCCTCTTCCGGAGAGAGCCCGCGGGCCGCGTGCTCGTCCTCCAGGATCGCGGCGTAGGCGCGGACCTCTTCGTCGAGCTCGCGCTCGGAAGCCTGCTTGTGGACGAGGTTGCGCCAGAGGCTGGCCACTCGCGAAGTCCAGGTCATCGTGTCCTCAGCCGCGCAGGGCGGCGGCAATGGCCAGCGAGATGCGGCCCCACTCCTCCGTCTCCGTCTTGAGCTGGCGGCGGCCGGCGGCCGTGAGCTGGTAATAGCGGGCGCGGCGGTTGTTGTCGGACTCGCCCCAGCTCGAGCTGAGCCAGCCCGCCTCTTCCATCCGATGCAGGGCGGGGAAGAGCGAGCCGGGCTTCACCACGAAGGTGCCCCGCGTGACCTGCTCGATGCGCCGGGCGATGGCCACTCCGTGTTTCTCGCCCAGGGTCAGGGTCTTCAGGATCAGGAGATCCAGGGTTCCCTGGAGCAGGTTGGACGGGGCCGCCATCTCGCGCCTCCTACAGACTATCTATAGGACGTGGGAACCGGGCCGTTGGTTTCTATAGATTGTCGATACGAGTGATCGTCCGTGTTCAGGGAATTGGAGGCGGGGCAACGAATCGCAAGGCTTCCACGGCCAGGGCCTGCTCGTGGTCCAGGCGGACGCGGTTCACGCCCGGGCGCCACATGGACGCGGGCACCTGGAATGTGTAATCGCTCCAGCCGGGAAGGAGGACGTGCTCGCCGCACGCCTGGTCGTTGACCATGAGGCCGAGACGCGCGTCCGCCCCCGCCGCCTCGGACCGCGCGGTGACGACGAGGGCGAGGTCGGCCGGCCGGCGCAGGGGCACGCGCAGGGTCGAGCGGCGGCCCTGCGTCCGCCGCAGCCAGCGGCCGTCTTCCGGCTCGGGCGGCCCCCACCCGCGCCCGACCAGGACCGACGTCGCTCCACGTCCCACCTCGAGGAGGCCGCGCCCCGGCCCGCCGTCCAGCTCAAGGTCCTTCCGCTTCCACACGAGCGGATCGCCGGCCGGCTCGTAGTTCTCCTCGACGAACGACTTCACCTCGGGCGAGAGGTCCTGCACGTCGAAATCGAAGAGGACGACGGTGGGCGCGATGTCCCCGTCGCGCAATGCGCGCTTGAGGCCGTCGCGCTCCGCGTCTCCGAGCAGCGCGCGGATCTCGTCGTGGAGGAAGAACCAGTAATACGCGTGAGGCCGGAAGGCGCCGGCGCCGGTGAAGCCGTCGAACACGGTGTCGCGCGGAGACGTAAGGCCCTGGACGAGGCGCACGCGGGCGAGCTGGTCCTGCACCTTCGGACGCGCCGGATGAAGGGTCTGGAGATCGGCGACGAGCGGAGGCACGGCGACGAGGGCGAGTCCGAGGAGGGTCGGGACGGCGGCCCACCCCCGTGTGTCACGGCCCGCCTGGCGGGCCAGCCTCACGCCCGCCTCGTCCAGCGTGCGGGCGGCGAGGATCGCGGCCAGCGGCAGCACCATTAGGAAGTAGTGGAGCTGGGGAACCGGAATGGCGAAGGCTCCGGCGAGGAGGGCTGCGGTCTGGAGCACCAGCAGAGCACCTCCCGTTCGCAGGGTGAGCCTGGAGGGGAGGCGCCAGGCGGTGCGGATCCATCCCGCCAGGGCGAACACGACGATCACGGCGTTGGACTCGAATATCCGCCTCAGGAAGGGTACCGGTGAGAAGCGCACCCGCCAGGCCGCGTTGCGAAGAAGGTTGAACTCGACGAAGGCAGCGATCCCCGTGTGGGCGGCGAAGAGGGCGAGCGTGGCCGCGATCGGCAGGACGAGGCCGGCCGCGAACGCGGCGAGGGCCATCACGCGTGCGCGTGCCGTTCCCGAAGCGCGGCCTCCCGCCAGCCACCACGAGAGAAGCACGAAGGTAGCGGGCAGCGTGAAGACCACCTTCTGCGTGAACATCAGGGCGGCGCCCAGCAGGAGTCCGGCCACGGCCAGCGGCCCTCGGACTCCGCCCCCTTCCGGCACGCGGCGCAGCGCCGCCGCCGTGGCCAGCCAGGATCCGAGCAGGCACACGAGCGCGGGCACGTCGGGACGGATCTCGATCGACTTCCCGACGAAGGCGAGCGTGACGCTGAGCACGGCCGCGGAGAGCCACCCCGTGCGCGCGCCGCCCCAAAGCCGGCCGAGGCGGAACGTGAGGAAGAGGGCGACGCTGCCCAGGACCCACATCGCGCCGCGCGCGGCCAATACGAAGGCCACCGCCCGATCGGCATCGTCCTCGACCCGGAAGTGCGCGAGGAGCGGCGCCAGGGCCAGCCACAGCCACGGCGTGTGGTGCTCGAAGTAGTCCCGGTACGGCCACAGGCCGTGAGCGAGGCACCAGCCCCCGTGTAGGTGCTGGAACTCGTCGGGATCGAATCCGCTCGTGAAGATGCGCCCCGCGCGCAAGGCGGAGGCCGCCGCCACGGCCAGCCCCGCGCCCACGGCCACAGGGTCCGGCCACGCGCGTCCGCTTAGGGCACGCAGGTCGTTTCGCGAGGCGAGGTGCCCGCCGCGGCCGGGCCCCTCGCCGCCGTGGCCAGGCCATCGTCCGGCGGCATTCCCGACGTCAGGCGCAGGAACTGCAGGCGCGGAGGCTGGGTGGGGGCGAGGGTGAAGTCGACGTCGAGCCAGCCGCGCTCGCACTCCGCCCGGAATCGGCCGCGCAGCCAGTTCTCCGGCTGCACGTCGCCCGCGCGGCAACGGCCATGGCGCTCGCGCAGCCGCGCGACCTCGTCGCGTCTCTCCGGCAGGGGGCGATCCAGGAAGAAGTTGTCCGCGGCCAGCGCGCGCGCCGCGCCGTCGTCCCAGCGGTCGAGCAGGCTCGCGATGTGATCGCGCGTGGCGACGAGAGCGGTGGAGGCGGGAAGCTCGCGCGGCACGAGCGCTCCCGTGCCGCGCAGGATCTCCAGGACCTGGCGGGCCATGCCTCCCGCGGGGGCGTACGTGCGGTTCGCCATCACGAAGACACCCACGCCGTATTCGGGCAGCATCCGCATGATTGCGCCGAAGCCCGGCAGCCCTCCGCTGTGAGCGACGACGAGCCGAACGTCGCACTCCTGCGAGAACGCGATGCCGTAGCCGTAGTTGGTCGCGACGACGCGCGTCGGACCTTCGGGTGTGGCGCGGGTGACGGAGAGCCCCTCGAAACGCCCGCTCTGCTGCATCTCCCGCATCGAGCTGCGCCGCACGGGACCCGTGTCCGGATCGTCGCGCGGAGGCCAGGCCGAGAGCAGGAAGGCGACGTAGCGGGCGAGGTCGTGGCCGGTGGTGATGAGGCCGCCCATGGCGCCGAACGCGCCGTCGGCGAGCGCGGGCTCCTCCTTCCAGCCGCCGTCCTTCCACTGGTATCCCCGGGCCAGGCGCGCGGGGGGAACGGAAGACGGCTCCCATCGCGTGGACGCCATCCCGAGCGGGCGCAGGATCTTCTGCTCGACATAGTCGCGATACGGCGTGCCGGACGCCCGCGCGACGACCCGGCCCAGGATCGCGAAGCCGTAGTTGGAGTATTCGAACGCGGTGCCCGGCGCCGTGGAGAACGGGATCCCCGCGGCCAGCCAGCGCGCGAACACGTCGTCGCCGATCGCGAGCTGGCGGTCGCCCCAAGGGTTGTCCTCGGGGAAGCCTTCCGAGTGGGTGAGGAGCTGGCGGATGGTGAGGGGCGCGGAGTCGCGCGTGGGATAGGCGAGACCGGCCAGCTCCGGAACGTGTTTCGCGACCGGGTCCTCGAGAGACAGCTTGCCCTCGTCGCGCAGCTTCAGGATCGAGAGCGCGGTGAAGCTCTTGGTCATGGACGCGATGCGGAAGGCGGTGTCGAGGTCCACGGGCGCGCCATTCGCGGTGTCGCGCACGCCGAGCCCCTTGCCGTAGGCCAGCTCGCCGTCGATGACGATGCCGAAAGCGAGGCCCGGGAGGGGGTCGGAAGCCACGCGCCCGGCCAGGTAGCGCTCGATCTCGGGAAAGGACCTGGCCAGCGCGTCGCGGCGGTCGGCGCGCGTGAACCGTGGAGTGGGATGGAGCTCGTCCGCTCCCGCCGCCGCCACGAAGACGAACGACACGGCCCAGCCGCACGCACGGACGCCCGGGGAGGGTTTCACGAGCCGGATTGTAGCCGGGGAAGAGAGCCGCGCTACGATCCTCACGGGTAGGAACCGGCGGAGGACGCATGGCACTGGATCAGCCCACGGCGATCCGAGTGGTGAGCGAATACCTCGATCTGTTGGAGCGGATGCAGAAGGAAGGCCCCTTGCCCTTCAAGGAAGCCTTCGAGAGATCGCCCCCCGGCGTCGGCGTGCACGAGCTCGACCGGGAGATGCGCGTGGTGCGCGTCAGCCCGGAGGAGCTGCGCCTGCTCGGCTACCGCGCGGAAGACATCGTGGGGCGCATCGTGTGGGAGATCATCGTGATGCAGGACAACGCGCGCCGCGCCATCGAGCAGAAGCTCAAGGGCGAGCGCGAGCTCAAGCCGTTCGTGCGCAGCTTCAAGAAGGCGGACGGGACGGCCATTCCGCTGCTCCTGGCCGACCGTCACATCCGCGACGCGCGCGGCGAGATCGTCGGCCTGCGCACGGCGATGACCGAGGTGAAGCAGGACGCCTGAGGCGGCGCTACTTCTCGCGGCGGGCGGCGGCCGCCGCGGGCGCGGCCGCGGGCGGGGGCCCGGCCAGGGTCTTGCCTTCTCGCTGTCCGTCCCGGTGCATCGTGTCGCCCTGCAGGGCGACGCCCCGGTCGAAGTCGTCCTTGAGCCGGGCGTGGAGCTGGAGGACGCGGGGGACGTAGTTGCGCGTCTCCGTGGCCAGGGCGCCGACGCCGGCCCGGAAGTAGCCGGCGTTGAGGGGCCCGCCGTTGTATTCGGCCAGCACGAGCTGCGGGTCGCTGTAGGTCGAGAACAGGATGTCGAGATAGAGGGCGGCCGCCTGCGTGTTCTTCTCGGGGTCGAAGAGCGACGCCTCGTCGTAGCTCCAGCCGAGGCTGCGCAGGAGGAGCCGTCCCGTCGAGGGCCAGATCTGGTACAGGCCGCGCGCGTCGGAATGGCTCGTGGCCTGCGGGTCGTAGCCGCTCTCGACCGTCCCGATGGCGAGGAGGAGCAGGGGATCGACCGACGGATACTTCTCGCTGGCCTGCAGGGCCAGCTCGGCGTAGCGGTAGGCGTCGGCCAGGCTCACGCGCGGGTTCACCTTCAGGATGTGATCGCGCATCCCGAGCAGGAGGTAGCGGCGCTTGGACTCGTAGGCGAGGCCCGACTCGATCTGCTGCACCTTGCGCTCGAAGCGGGCCATGGTGGCCGCCGTCTCCTGGTTCTGGCGGTCGATGCCGCGCAGGGCCTCGTGCCCCAGCAGGATGGCGCCGATGATCAGGAAGCAGAGCAGGAGGAAGGCCAGCGACTGCCACGTGGAGCCGTGCCGGATGACGATCGTACGCGGCTCGCCGTGCTCGCGCGACGGGTCGAAGAGAGGCCGGATGCGGTGTTCGCCCACGTCGCGGGTTCGGTCAGCCTGCTCGTTCCTGGCCATGCGCGTCCCCCGGGACCGAAGCGGCGCCGCCTGGGCGAGCTCAGTCGAATGTCGCACGGTACGCCGCCGCCGTCCGACGGGTCAAGAGAGATCGCTCACGGGGGTGGGGTGGGTCACAGAGGCGAGCACCCCGAAAAATTGTTATGTTGCCTGTGCGCGTCCCTCCCTCCCTCGCAGGAGAGAGAATCACCGATGAACCGGAGGTTTGAAATCGGCGGAAGGAAAGGGCTGCTCGCCGCGGCCGCGCTGCTGACGCTGCTGCGGCCGGCGGGCCTCGCCGCCGAAGCCCCGACCTGGCGGCTCGAAAAGGGAGAGGTGAAGATCCTGGTGCCCCTGAAGCCGGGCGGCGCGTTTGCCGCGACCACGAACGCCTTGACGGGGACGCTGACGCTCGAGGGCGCGAAGCCCGCGCGCCTCGTCGGGGACGTGTCCGTCGATCTCTCCACCATCGACACGGGCATCGGCCTGCGCAATCAGCACCTCCGGGAGAACTATCTCGAAGTCGCCAAGGGGGAGGGCTACGACAAGGCCGTGCTGTCCGAGATCCAGCTCGCCGAGGCCTCCGGCGAGAGCTTCGACGGCACCACGCCCTTCACGGGCACGCTCCTGCTGCACGGCGTCAAGCGCCCGGTGGCCGGCACGGCCGAGATCCATTCCGAAGGCCTGAGCCGCCGCGTGCGCGCGGAGTTCCCGGTCGAGCTCACGGAATGGGCGGTGAAGACCCCTTCGTACCTCGGCGTGGGAGTGGGAAATCGGCTGCTCGTGAAGGTCAACCTCACCGCGACCCCGGTCAAGATTCCCGCGCATTGATCTCCTTCTCGCACCTCGGCAAGCAGTACGGCCGCCAGGTCCTCTTCATCGACGCCTCCTTCCAGCTCAATCCGGGCGAGAAGGTCGGCCTGGTGGGGCCGAACGGCGCGGGCAAGACCACCCTCTTCCGCCTGATCGTGGGCGAGGAGACGGCGGACGAGGGCGAGGTCTCCGTGGCCCGCAAGCTCACCGTCGGCTACTTCCGCCAGGACGTCGAGGAGATGTCCGGCCGCTCCGTGCTCGACGAGGCCATCGCGGGCAGCGGGCGCGTCGGCGACCTCCATCACGAGCTGGAGGCGCTGCAGCAGGCCATGGGCGACCCCGCGCGCGCGGACGAGATGGACGCGATCCTGGCGCGCTTCGGCGAGGTCCAGGAGGCCTACGATCACCTCGGCGGCTACGCCCTGGAGTCGCAGGCGCGCGAGGTCCTGCACGGCCTCGGCTTCGACGACGAGCGCATCGACGGCGACGTGGGTGCGCTCTCCGGGGGCTGGAAGATGCGCGTGGCCATGGCCCGCGTCCTCCTGGGCCGTCCGGACGTCCTGCTCATGGACGAGCCGACGAACCACCTCGACATCGAGTCGATCGTCTGGCTGGAGGCGTTCCTGAAGACGCTGCCCGGCGCGCTCCTCATGACGTCGCACGACCGCCAGTTCATGAACCGCGTGGTGACGCGCATCGCGGAGATCGACGGGGGCGAGATCGTCAGCTACTCGGGGAACTACGACTTCTACGAGCGAGAGCGGAACATCCGGGAGGCCAACCGCGAGGCGGCCTACGCGCGGCAGCAGGCCATGCTGGCCAAGGAGCAGCGCTTCATCGAGCGCTTCTCCGCCCACGCGGCCAAGGCGGCCCAGGTCCAGAGCCGCATCAAGGCCCTGGACAAGATCGAGAAGATCGAGCTGCCCAAGAAACGCCAGGTCGTGCACTTCGACTTCCGGCGGCCGCCGCGCTCCGGCGACGAGGTGGCCACCCTGGACGGCGTGACCAAGGCCTACGGCAGGCGCGTCGTGCACGACGGCCTGACCTTCACCATCCGCCGCGGCGAGCGCTGGTGCGTGATGGGGAAGAACGGCGCGGGCAAGACGACGCTCCTGCGCATGGTCGCGGGCGTGCTCGCGCCGGACGCGGGCACCGTGCGCCTGGGCGCGAGCCTCAAGCTCGGCTATTTCGCGCAGCAGTCGCTGGATCTCCTCGATCCCGACCTTACCGTCTGGGAGCAGATCGAGAAGGACTTCCCGCGGGAGAGCGTGGGCGCGCTGCGCAGCCTGCTCGGGGCCTTCCAGTTCTCGGGCGACGAGGTCGAGAAGAAGGTCCGATCCCTTTCCGGGGGCGAGAAGTCCCGCCTGGTCATGGCCCGCATGCTCCTCGACCCGCCCAACTTCCTCGTGCTCGACGAGCCGACGAACCACCTGGACCTCGCGACCAAGGAGATGCTGGTCGAGGCCCTGCGCGACTTCGAGGGCACGATGCTCTTCGTCTCCCACGACCGTACGTTCCTGCGTGGCCTGAGCAACCGCGTGCTCGAGCTGGGGGGCGAGAGCGGCACCGATCCCGAGCCCCACCTCTATCCCGGCTCCTACGTCGAATACGTGGAGCGCACGGGTCACGAGGCCCCCGGCGTCCACGCCTGACGCGCGCCGCGATGCGTGTCATGTTCGCCGCGCGCCGTTGACTCTGCCGATCATCGCGGCCATGCTCCGCCTCGGCGCATGGTCGATCGCCCGCCGCCGTCTCGCGCGAAGCCACTGTCCGGCATCCGCGTCCTCGTCGTCGAGGACCACGCCGACTGCCGCAACGCGCTGAGGATCCTGCTTCAGTCCAACGGCGCGGAGGTGCGAGGCGCCGCTTCGGTCGGCGAAGCCCGCGTGGCCTTTGCGCGCCTGCGCCCCCACGTGCTGATCTCCGACCTGTCGCTGCCGGGGGAGGACGGCTTCTCGCTCCTCGCCTCCGTCCGTGCCTTGCGCCCGGAGGAGGGGAGCGACACGCCCGCGGTGGCTTTCTCGGCCCTGTCGCCGGTGCGGGCGCAGGTCCGGGCGAGGGAAGCCGGCTTTCAGGTCTTCCTCCGCAAGCCCGGTGACGTGCTCCAGATCGTGCCGACCGTCGTCCGCCTCCTGTCACGAGCCTTCGCACCCTAGGGAGCACCCGGGCGGTATCGTGGGTATGGACGGACCCGCGACGTGGGCGCCGGGGTCACAAGGTCCGAGGGAGATCGAAAATGTCGGACGAAATGGTCGCAAAGGCCACCATCGCGTCGGCGCTGATCCAGAGCGGTCTCTACCGTCTCGACGAGATCGCCCGGCAAACGAACGCGGAGATCGATTGGCGGTCCGTCCCCGCGCTGGTCGCGCTCCGGGACGCGACGGACGCGATCCTGAGGGCCCTCTCCGAGGACCGGGGGAAGATCCCGCCGGGCGCTCGAATGGTCCCCGGGGACGCCCTGCCGTCCATGAAACCGTAACTTACCCCGCTGTTACTACCTTCGTGACTCGAGGTGGGCCACTCTCCGCCAGCCCATGCGCAGACCCATGTCGATCGAGGCCTTTGCGCTCGTCGCGCTGCCTACAAGCCGGTGATCCTCGCCGACGAAGACGCCGGCGACTTCTGCGACCCCTTCGGCTTCTGCCAGGGCTGGCTGCACCAGCTCGAGCTGGCCGGGGGCGTGGTCTTCCGCTTCTAGAAGAGAGGATCGATGGGAGCGCGACGGCTCGGGCGGCCGGCGGTCGTCGTCCTGCTCGTGCTCCTTTCCGCGCGCATCGGCGCCGAGGAGCCGGCCGCCGTGGCTCCCGGGCTCGAGTTCAAGGATTCCGCCTGGCACAAGCTCTGGTTCGGAAAGGGCTACCGGGAGCTTTGGAACACCCCGGCCCGGGTCCCCGTGCTCGACCTCCACGGCCTCACTCCCGTGCAGCGGGTGGGCCACCTCCAGACCGCCGGCCTCGCCTTCGAGGGCGAGGACGGCCGTAGGTACTGGTTCCGCTCGCTTCACAAGGAGCCGGACCGCGCCCTGCCTCCGGATTGGCGCCAGGGCTGGACGTCCCAGCTGATCCGCGACCGCACCGCGTCCACGCACCCCGCGGCCGCGGTGGTGCGCGCACGCCTCGCCGCCGCCGCCGGCATTCTCACCGTGCCCGTCCGGCTGGCGGTGATGCCGGACGATCCCGCGCTCGGCGACTACCGGCCGACGTTCGCCAACCGGATGGGGACGATCGAGGAGTTCCCGCAGGCCGCCGACGGCTCGCGGCCCGGTTACATGGGAGCCACCGAGATCGTGAGCAGCGCGACCCTGTGGGAGCGGAGGCTCGCCGATCCGGCCGTCCGGGTCGACGCGCGCGCCTTCCTGCGCGCGCGCATCCTCGACCTCTTCGTGGGCGACTACGACCGCAACCACGAGCAGTGGCGCTGGGCGCACCTCCCGGGCCAGGCCGCGTTCGTGCCGCTTCCCGAGGACCCGGACATGGCCTTCGCGCGCCAGGACGGCTTCGTGATGGCGCGCCTGCGCGAGCACGAGCCGCGCTTCCAGGTCTTCTCCGAGCGCTACCCGAAGGGGCCCCAGGGCGAGCTGGGCCAGGCCGACGTCGACCGCTGGGTCCTCAGCTCCCTCGACCGCGGGGCGTTTCGCGAAGAAGCGCAACGACTGCGGGCCGCCCTCACCGACGCCGTCATCGACGAGGCGGTGCGCGCGATGCCGGCGGAGTGGCACGCGCTGAATGGCGCTGCGCTCGCCTCCGCGCTCGCTGCGCGCCGTAATGGCCTCGTGCAGGACATCGACCGGATGTACCTGTTCCTGAGCCGCGTGGCGGAGGTCCACGCGACGGACGCGCCCGAGATCGTCACGCTGCGCAAGAACGAAGGCGGCGTCGAGCTGAAGATCTCGCTCGCGGCCACGCCGGAGACGCCGTATTTCCAACGGACGTTGGATCCGGAGGAGACGCACGAGCTGCGCCTCTACCTCCACGGGGGCGACGACCGTCTCGTCAACGAGGCGGGCCGCGGGCCGATCCGCCTGCGCATCGTGTCGGGAGCCGGCCGTGACGTCGTGGACGACACGAAGGGCGGCGGGGCCGAGGTCTGGACGGGCGAAGGTGTGACCCAGGTCGAATCCGGCCCGGGCACGAGCGAGAAGAGCCAGCGGTGGGTGAATCGCTCTCCCGTCGAAGGCGCGCCCTGGAGGGAGCCCCGGAACACGGGAAGCTGGCAACAGTTCGGGCCCAAGGCGTTCTGGGCGCCCGATCTCGGAGCGGTGGTGGGGTTGGACGCGAGCCGCAAGACGTGGGGTTTCCGCCAGGAGCCGTTCGCCAGCGAGCACTTCTTCCAGGCGATCTACTCGTTCGAGCGCAAGAACGGCCGCACCGACTATCTGGGCACGTTCATCCGGCCCGCTTCCGCGTTCTCGACGACGCTGCACGTCTACGGGTCGGGCATCGACCGGGTCAACTTCTTCGGCTTCGGGAACGACACCCCGGACTCGGATGGGGCCCTTCACGACATCGAGCAGAAGAACGTCGCCGTCGAGCCCACGCTCTACTACCGCCCGAGCCGGAGGGCGACGTTCTTCGGCGGTGTCGATCTGCGCTACGCGAATTCCAAGGAGTCCCCGGGCAGCATCCTCGGGGAGACCCAGCCCTACGGCACGGGGCAGTTCGGGTCGCTGGGCCTGCGGCTGGGCCTGGAGCTCGACTCGCGCGGCAAGCCCGCGTCCTACAACATCTGGGACGTCGGGACCGCGACCTCGGCCCGGGAGGTCACGGGCCAGAGGTCGAGCGGTGTGCGGTTCGCGACCGAGGGCGTGTACCGGCCTCCCGCCTGGGACGTGCAGTCCGGCTATGGAGACGTGCGCGGCGTGCTGTCCGGCTACGCGGGATCGAAGCGCGTGGTCCTCGCGGCCCGCGTGGGCGGGCAGCGCGTCTTTGGCGCCTACCCCTGGTTCGACGCCGCTTTCCTGGGCGGACCCAACGACCGTGGCTTCCGTTTCCAGCGCTTCGCCGGAGACACGTCGCTCTACGGCGGCGCGGAGCTGCGCCTCTGGGCGGCGCGCGTCGGCGTGCTGCCCGTGCGGCTGGGCGTCTACGGCTTCTACGAGAGCGGCCGCGTGTGGCTCGACGGGATCAGCGACGGTGAATGGCACGACTCCTACGGAGGGGGCCTGCTGTTCCATCTGCTGAGCACGCCGATGATCGTGCGCGCGCGCTTCGCCTTCAGCAAGGAGTCGACGCTGTTCTATTTCGGATCGGGGTTCGCCTTCTGAGAAGTGGACGCACGCTCCTGGTCGCGGCCGGCCTGAGCGTGTTGCTCGCCACGACGGTCCCCGCGTCCGGCGAGGACGAGCCGGCCTCGAAGCCCGCGCCAACGCCCACCCCGACGCCCACTCCGAGCGAGAAGGGCTCGAAGCTGCGCTCGCCCGAGGACGGCTGGCTCGACGTGAGCGCGTTCCTCGACGAGAAGTGGGGCTTCGTCCCCGTGCTGGTGCCCATCACCGAGCCGGCGGTGGGCTACGGCGCGGCGCTCGGCCTGATGTTCATCGGCAAGCCGCGCGCGGAGGGTAAGGCCGGGTTCCACCGGCCGAGCCTCACGACGGCGGCGGGGATGCTGACCGAGAACGGGACCTGGGGCGTGGCGGCGGCCGACGTGCGCCAGTCGTTGAACGACCGCCTGCAGACCCTCGTCGTCGTGCTCGACACGTCGGTCAATCTCGACTTCCACGGCATCGGCTCGAGCGGGGAGCTGGACGAGCACCCGCTTGCCTACAACCTGCAGCCGATCGGCGGGCTGGTGCAGGCCAAGTACCGGCTCGGCCAGGCCTCGAGAGTCTGGGGCGGGCTCAGCTACATGTTCGCGAAGACGGCCGTGTCGTTCGAGGCCCCGTCGGAGACGCCCGGCCTGCCCGCGTTCGAACGATCGTCACGCGTGGGCGGCCTGACGCCGTCGCTCACGTACGACTCGCGCGACTCGATCTTCACCCCGGGGCGCGGAACCTACGTGGAGGCGTCGGGTGGCTTCTTCGGCTCCGCCCTCGGTGGTGAGGACACGTTCGAGCGCGCGGGGCTCGTCGCCATGCAGTTCCTGCCGTTGCACCCCCGGTGGACCTTCGGCGTCCGCGGCGACCTCGACCTCACCTTCGGCGACATTCCCTTCTACCTGCGGCCGTACGTCACGCTGCGCGGCGCGCCCGTCCTGCGCTACCAGGGCGAGCACGCGGCCAAGGTGGAGGGGGAGCTGCGCTACCAGTTCTGGAAGCGCTTCAGCCTGGTCGGATTCGCGGGGACGGGGGCAGCGTGGATCGGCCTCGACAACTTCGAGAGGACCACAACCGTGACCACCGGCGGGGGCGGCTTCCGCTACGAGCTGGCCCGCCGGTACAAGCTGCACATGGGCATCGACCTCGCCTTCGGTCCCGATGGGCCCGCGTTCTACGTGCAGTTCGGCAGCGCCTGGTTCCGGCCGTGAGGGGGTCTCAGGACTTCCGTCGCCCCTTGGGCCCTCCTCCCCAGTCCGGGAGAGTCGGGCTGCCGAGGTTGCCGAAGCTGATCTCTCCCTTGACCTGCGGAGGTGTTGCCTTCGGCTTCGCGCCGGGTGTCTCGAGGTAGGCCCGGAGCGCGTCCTCCACGACCTGGACGATCGTCTTCTTCTCGATGGCCGCGCGCTGGGTGAGATCGGCGGCCAGGTATCGCGGGATGCATTCGAGGAAAGTGACGTTCTCGCCCGGCGGCGATGTCTGCGGTGCCTTGGTGGTCTTCGCGGGTGCGGACTTCGCGTTCGGTCGCTTCGGCTGAGGCATCGCGCCCTCCTGACCCCAGCTTATACGACACTCACGCTCCTATCGCCGCTCCCCCCCCGGCGCGGAAACGCGCACGAGGCGCGGTGCGTCCAGCGCGGGGTCGATCTCCGCGGCACGGCGATAGAGCGACTTCGCGTACGACGAGGGGCCGGTCTCGGAGTAAACGATCGCCAGGTTCACGAGGATCGGGGCGAGGCTCCGATCGCGCGGGCCCGCGCCGCGCTCGACTGCGGCCACGGCCCTCGTGAAGAGCTGCTTCGCCTCTTCCTTCCGGCCGCGCGCGTGGTGGAGGATGGCGAGGCTGTTCAACGCGAGGGCGCGTTCTCCCCAGAGCTCGTCCGGCGCCGCGTCCGCGATCTGGACCGACCGGCGATACAGCGTTTCCGCGCGCGCGGGATCCCCCCGTTTTTGCACGACGTCCGCCAGCCCGTTCAGGACCGGGAGCAGACGCGGGTGCCCGGGCCCGTACGCGCTCTCCAGGAGCGACAGGGCACGCTCGAGAACCAAAGCGGCCTCGCCGAAGCGTTCCGTCGATCGATAGAGCTCACCGAGACCGTGGAGCGGCGTGGCCACCCGCACGTCGTGAGGACCACGGGCCTTCTCGAGGATGCCGAGGGATCGCCGCAAGAGAACCTCCGCCTCGTCGACCCGGCCGGCTTTGCCGGCGAGGACCCCGAGGTTGTCGAGCGCGGCCGCCAGCGACGGATCATCCGGTCCGAACATCCGCTCCCCGGTGGCGAGCGCGCGCCGGAAGAGGGACTCGGCCTCCCCCCCGCGGCCGGCCGCGACGAGACTGACGGCGAGGTTGTTGACCGCGGTCGCGACCTCGGGATGGTCCTCGCCGTAGGCCCGCTCGCTGATGGCGACGACGTGTTCGTGGAGATTCACCGCCGCGGCCGCTCGTCCGCGCCGCAGCTCGAGCTTCGCCAGGTCGCTGAGGACCACGATGCCCTCGGGGTGGTCGGGCCCCAGGCTCTTCTCCACGATGGCGCGGGCCCGCCGCAGCATCGCCTCCGCCTCGTCGAGGCGGCCGCGCTCGAGGAGGTGGTCGGCCAGGCTGTCGAGCGCCCCCGCGACATCCGGGTGATCCGGACCGACGGCCGGCTCGAGGAGGGCCAAGGCGCGGCGGCTGAGATCTTCGCCTTCGGCGAGACGGCCCTGCGTCCGATAGAGATCGGCGAGGTTCGCGAGAAGGCCGGCCACCTTCACCGGGCGCGGCGCGCGCGCGTTCTCTTCGAGGGCGAGGGCGCGCCGGTAGAGCCACTCCGCCTCGGCCTGACGGCCCCGTGACCGCGCGATGGAGCCGAGGGCCGTGAGCGATGGCACGGCGGCCTCGGTCTCCGCGCCGAAGGCCTTCTCCTTGAGCGCGAGGGCACGCGCGAGCACGGCTTCCGCGTCGTCGAAGCGGCCGCGCCGGCGCAGCACCTCGCCGAGGCCGTCCAGGGCCGCCGCGAGCACGGCCGGGGGCGCGTCTTCCGCCTCGCGCGATGCGACCGCCTGTCGCCAGGCCGTTTCCGCATCGGCGTAATGGCCCAGCCGCTGCGCTGTAGCGGCCCGGAGAGCGAGAGCTGTTCCATCGAGAGCGGCCGGCTCGGCGGCGTCGGCGTCGACCACGATGGCCAGGGCGAGGCCGGCGGCAAGACACACAACTCCCCTTCGCATTCGGGCCTCCTGTTCATCTTTATGGTCGTCGCGCTACGCCGGGTTCCTGACTAATAAGACGTGGGCAGGAGGGGAATGGTTGCCAGCGTGACCGTGGGTCCAGGACGGCGCGACGGGTAATCGGGATCACGTCCGGGGCAGCGTTCGGCTTCGTACGGATACGATAGCTATCCCATCCGGTCGTCGTCGGCGGATATCCCAGGATCCATTCGAGGAGGAGCCATGGAGCGCCGCCCGCCGTTGTTCACGGCCCACCTGGTCACGCTCAAGCGCGTCGGCCTCGTCCTCATCCTCGTCGGCGCCGCCGATATCCTGTTCATGGCCTATTCGCTGGCCCAGGGCCGGAGCTATTCCTCGAGCCTCAACATCTTCGCCCTGATCGCCGGCATCCTCGTGTACCGCGGCGGGCTCGGCGCCGCGCGTGTCGTCGCGCACTCGGCGGCGTTCATGCTTGCGGGAATGGCAGGGGCGATCCTCTTCCTGCCGCTGATCGTGCCCGGCAGCCTCGTCCTCATCTCCGCCCGGCTCTACCCGGTGGCCTGGTTGCTGACCGTCGTGGTGGCCGTAGCGCTGATGGGGACGCTCGTGTGGGTGCGTGGCCAGCTCACGGGCGGCCCGGTCGCCGCGGCCTTCGAGCGATCCGGGAAGGAGCCGCCGCGCACGACGGTTCCGCTCGCCCTCGGCGCGATCCTGTCCCTGGTCGTCGTGCTCGTCTTGCAGGCGACATTCGGCGGGCAGGCGGCACAAGAGGCGATGGGCCGCGCGCGCCAGCAGCTCGGCTCCGACTATCGATTCCTCGTGACGAACATGAGCCTGTCGTACAACCAGGCGGGCCGGCAAGGACGCGCCGTGGTGCTGGCCTACCGCCCGGGCGAGGTGCGCCACGTGTTCGTCCGCCTGGATTCTCCGCCGGCCGAGAGCGCGCCGGCACCGGAGCCTGCGCCATCCGGTTCCGAGGGGACCGTCTCCGCCGAAGTCTCCGGGGTTCCGGTCACGGCGGTGCCGGTCGCGGACGTGTCGGTCGACGCAATGCCGGTGACGGACGCGGAGAGCTACGCTCGGCGGGCCGCGGCCTACGGCCGGGCCGGCGACTTCGAGAAGGCGCTGGCAGACGCCGACACGGCGATGGCCATGGATCCCGACCGCATCGAGACCTACGTGCTCGCGGACTGGATCCTGCAACACCAGGGGCGGTGGGACGAGATCATCGCCCGCTGGACGCGCTTCATCGACACCCATCCGTCCAACGGCCGCGCGTTCTTCGAGCGCGGCGGCGCCCATCACCACAAGGGCGCCGATGACGCCGCCCGGCGGGACGTCGAGCAAGGATGCGCTCTCCAGCACGAGCCGGCCTGCCAGCTCGCGCGGCGCCTCGGCTTTGCCACGGCGCACCCTTAGCGTTGGGTAGCCGGCGTCACCGCGGGTCATGGTCCCGCCTTGCGAATGCCATGAGCCCGCCGCGCCCTTTCTGCTAGTCTCTGCGGCTGCAGCAACTCAAGAGGAGGACGTCATGAAGCGAGCGATATCCCTGGCTGTGAGTGGGGTTCTCTTGGGAGCGGTCCTGACCGGATCGGCTCGAGCTGATCAGGGCAACAACTCGGCATGCGATGGGCTGCCGAGCCACGGCCAGCTGAAGGCGGCCCTGGTCGCGGCGACGGCCGCCGAGACCAGCGGCCTCAACAACCACATGTGGGCGACGATCGTGAACCGCGACGGAATCGTGTGCGCGGTCGCGTTCTCGGGCACCCGGCGGTCTTCCCAGTGGCCGGGCAGCCGCGTGATCTCGGCCCAGAAGGCGAACACGGCCACCGCCTTCAGCCTCGACAGCGGTTCGAGCAGCAACGGCTCCGGACAGCCGGACGGGCTCGCTCTTTCCACGGCGAATCTCTATTCCGCCGTGCAGCCGGGAGGCAGCCTGTACGGGTTGCAGCACAGCAACCCCGTGTCCACGGCTGACGCCTACGACGGTCCGGCGTCACGTTTCGGTCTCTCCAACGATCCCATGGTGGGTCGCAGCGTGGGGGGCGTGAACGTCTTCGGCGGCGGGCTGGCCCTCTACAATTCCGACCGCAAAGTCGTGGGCGGGTTGGGAGCGAGCGGCGACACCTCTTGCGCCGACCACAACATCGCGTGGCGCACGCGCCACCTGCTCCACCTCGACTTCCTGCTGGGTGTCGGAGGGGTCAGCGGCGATCCCGCGCGGCCCGACAACATCGTCTTCGACATCGTCCCCAACCCGAACGGGGGGACGGGGAACAGCGCCGGCGGCTTCGGACATCCGACCTGCCTCGCCACCTCCGGATCCAGCACGCTTCCCGCGGTCCAGTAAACGACCCGTGGCCCGCGGCGGCGACGACGCCGTCGCGGGCCGACGCCCGCTCGTAGCCAGGCCCGCTGCCTCGGCTCGGGCAGCAATCGCTTCTTCTACGAGACCGCATATATCAGGCAGTCGATCCCGGGTGCCGTGAGACGCGGCCGCACCGGACTAACGGTAGTCGGGACAGGTCGCCGCGCACGCGCCGTCGACGACCGCGGGTACCGCCGCGTCGTCCAAGGCGCACATTCGGCCCGAGCCGTCGACGCAGAAGGCCCGCCGGCCCGTCCAGTTCGGCAAGACCGGCACCGCGACCACGGCGAACTTCGTCAGGCTCGAGGGAGACGTGCCCGCCGGCCTATGCTTCGGCGCCGGGCCGGGCCGGAAGGTGCGCCGGTAGCCCATCCTCTGTGTCGCCGTCAGCTCCGGCGCGAGGAAGGACGGCGGGCTTCCGGCGTAGCCGGGGATGCAGCGCACGGGGGCGACGAGGCAGTCGAGCGTGTCGTAGAGATCGGCGTTGGCCTGCGCGTACGCCACCTCGGCTTCCAGGATCGCGCGCAGGTCGACTATGGTGGCCTTCTCGTTGTTGGACGTGCGGGCCGCGATCAGGGCCGGCAGCGACACCAGCATGGCGAGGGTCATGGGGACGATGCCCACCACGATTCCGAAGACCGCCTGACCGACTCCCTCGGACGATCGCACCACCGCCGCGCGCACGAGCGCCGCGATCCCCAGCAGCACGGCGAGCCAGGCGACCGGTATGCCGATACCGAAGGCGCAGAGCAGGGGCACGCTCCACAGTGAGAGGAGCTTCGACCAGGCGGCGAGGCTGCGGCGCGGCGGCGCCAGGGGCTGGCCGCAGTCGGGACAGGCCAGGTTCCCCCCGGCCACCTCGCGCCTGCAGCGCGGGCAGGTGCGCGTGGTCAACTCACTCCGCCATGCTCGATCGCCGACGAATCTAGCAGAACTCTCGCCAAGGAAACGGCATCGCGGTGGACTGCCCCTACCAGGGCCACCGGTCCCACCCAGACTCCTGATGTCCGCCACGCAAACCTTTTCCACCCGACGGACGTCATATATCCGTGACGGTAATAACATCCCAGCCATGTCCAAGCCGATCCCACCCCTCGGTCAGCCGCCCCTGACGCCGGCCGTGTTCCACATCCTGCTCGCGCTGGCGGATGGTCCGCGGCACGGTTACGCCATCATGCAGGCGGTCGAAGAGTCCGCCGGCAAGGAGATGGGCCCGGGCACGGTCTACGGCTCGCTGCAGCGCATGGAGGAAGCCGGACTCGTCCGAGAGGTCGACCCGGGCGGCCACGACCGTCGGCGCGTGTTCGCCCTGCAGGCCTTCGGCCGGCGCGCGCTCGATGGCGAGGCGCAACGCCTGGCGCGGCTGGCCGCGCTCCTGCGGTCGAAGCGTCTCATCACGGACGAAGGATGATGGGCCGCCGCTTCCCCTGGTCGCACGCGGCCTATCGCTTCCTGCTCGGCCTGTATCCGCGCGAGTTCCGCGCCCGCTTCGGCCCCGATCTCGAAGCCGATTTCGACGAGCTGGTGCGCACGCGCGGTGCTCTCGCCACCTGGCGGCGAGTGGTCTCCGATCTGCTGCGGTCCGTGCCTCTCACCCACGCCGGCGCACGCGCGGCCCGCAAGCGGGCCCGCGTCATGGCCGGCAAAGGAGAACGCCCGATGCGGTCACTCTGTTCCGACCTGCGGCACGCGTGCCGCGTCCTGCTCAAAGCGCCGGTGTTCACGGCCGTCACCGTGATCACCCTGGCCTTCGGAATCGGGGCCAACAGCGCGATCTTCAGCCTCGTGAACGCGGTGCTGCTGCGTCCGCTGGGATACGCGGAGCCGGAGCGGCTGATGCTGGTCTACGAGGGGTTCGGGGGTCCCGGAAAGATCGGGGTGTCGCCACCCGACTTCGTGGATCTCGCCACGCTCCAGCGC
>Ga0207428_10000124_pt1 | contig 105795 bp, 110 predicted proteins | sample RhiMethybrSRZTD1_FD_187600 | JGI IMG/M metagenome (GOLD analysis project Ga0207428, IMG submission 187600) | Populus rhizosphere microbial communities from Tennessee, USA - Rhizosphere MetaG P. TD hybrid SRZTD1 (SPAdes) (version 3) | ecosystem: Host-associated > Plants > Roots > Rhizosphere >... | reverse complement strand
CTCGTAAAGTGAGTCCTTGTTGTTGCGGTCGCCCCGAACACCGGCGAGCGTATCGAAAATAATCAGCCGTGGGTCCTTAACACTCGCCGCCCACTCTTTCGCATCGGCCACGCCCCCGGCATCGAGACGGCGCCATTTGGTCGCCAGCGTTAGCCGCGCGGGCCATGTTTGCATGTTTTGAGTCAGGATGCGCTCAACCCGGCTGCGCAATCGGCGGTCGTTGTCCTCAAGAGCCGCATACAGAACGTCGCCTTCGATGAGATGAATATCGCCAAGCACAAAGCGCCCCCCGGCTTTGGCAAGGGCAACATCAAGCGCCCACCATGATTTCCCGATCTTCGGCTTTCCGGCAAAGATCGTAAGGCCCTCCGGAATCAGCCCGGGCACCACAAAGGAGATCGGATCAAACTTTTTTTCCTTGAGCGAAGCCGCCGTGAAGACATGCGCTCGCCAGCCATCCTTGGGAATATGCGGCTCCCATATCGGCGCGCGCTCCCCGAAGTGATCTAGGTTTTCCGCTGCGTTGCCAATATCGAGCCAGTCCGAAACATCTTTGCCGCTGTCCGCAGTTCTTGGCCCAAGTCCCGGCAGTTCAACAATCGCCACCTTGGCCGCAACACCATGAAGTTGCTGCGCAGCTCGCTGCGCATATTTTTCCCCGGGGTCGTCATTGTCGGGAATGATGTAGACGGTTCTTCCGGCAAACGGCTCGCTAAGTTCTGGCGCCCATTTCCCGTTGCTGCCGCCGCTCGTTGTAGTGGCAACAAAACCGAGCGAGGCCAGACGGTCGGCGTCCTTTTCGCCCTCGACCAGGTAGACCGGAGTGGCAGGGTCAGCCGCGAGTAATTCGGGCAGTCGATATGGAATCCTCGGTCCCTTCGGTGCGCCCTTCTGCCAGCCCGTCCCATCACCATTTGAATGTTGCTGCCAGAATTTCTTTGCGGCCGTTCGTTGAACGCGCAGATATTGTTTGCCCTCCGCGGTGCGATAGATGTAACTCGCAACAACTGGATCATGATCGTGACCGTTGCCCTTGCCATTGCCCGGCTGCCACTGGGGCAAGCCGAGTTTTTCTCGGACATAGTCCTTGCACATAATCGGATCGTCGCCCGCGAATGAGTGGACGACATACCCGGCCGGATCGTTATCGCTCAATGTCACACTAAGAGAGCGATCCCGCGCGCTGTGCCCCGGTCCTGGCGCGCATAGCTGGCCGCCTGAAATCTCACCGCCCAATGCATTCGCAATTTCTTGAAGCGATAGCTTGAATCCAAAACCATTTTCGTGCATATATTCCTTGCCCTTCGAGGGGTCGCCCTCGTAGCTGCGTCACGGCGTGGTGACGTATTTTCAACAAGGCCGGTTGCCCATAACGGGGGGCCGGCCTTCAATTTTGGTACTCACGCTTACACAGCAGCGGCCACGGCTCGCCGTACATCCGGGCTGAGCCGTCTCGGGGATTACTGGCCGCGCCTTACTCGTCGCGATTCGAAAGGACAATCGCAGCGGAAGCTCTCAGATTATTTTCGGTCTTTGGGTTTTTCGCACTCGAGCTCGTACGCCAGAAGGCGAGCCAGAGCATCAGGCGGACTGCCGCCTGGCTGCGTTGCCTTTCGGCGGCCATCGGGGGCTGTGACGAATATGAGGCCGTCTTTTAGCGACCACCGATAGGTGACGTCATTGCGCGAGACTTTGCCCTTAGTCATGCCCCACCTCACGCCGTCTCGCCGCCGAATTCGCGGCGCAGGGCCGTCTCATTGCAGGTCCACAAGCCCCCGACCTTTCGGGCGCTCTTGATTCCGCCGGTGCTCAGTAAGTAAATAGCTTTTCGCGGGGAGCGGTTGATCGCAGCGCCGATTTCGGCGGCGCCCCAGAGCTGTCGCCCTTGGGGGACAGGGCTTTCCCCGTTGACTCGTGGCGACTCAAATGTCACATCAGTCATGCATCAAGGCCCCTCCTGTGGGCTTCGTTGCGGGGCGCGTGGAGCGTCCCAGTTAGAGCGACAGAACTTGTTCTGGGCGTCAGGAAGCTCGAACCTTCCTGGCGCCCCTTCATTTCCATTCCAGCGGACTCGCACCGCACTGAAATGATGACGACGCTTACGGTCTGAACGAGATCAGGCGCGCCGTCAACGCAGCGCCCTCACAATTCCAGCCGACTCGGATCGCACTGAAATCGTAACGACGATGACGGTTTGAACGCGATCAGGCGCTTCGGCAAGCGCCCGACGAATTAGTCTTCAAAAATAATCTGGCTTGACGCGTACACGTTTCTGGCATCCGAAAAAATCAGCGACCAAGTGATTTGCCTGTAACGCAAATGCAACACGCGCTAGTGACAGGAATTAATTCTCCATCGTGTCGCGCCCGTGTCGCGTCGACCAGCCGTCATTGGTTAGCACCCATTGAAATTGCTTGGGATTATTTTGTGCAACATGGACGCGACATGGTCTCGGACTCAACTTAGCGGAAATGCAAGAAATCCCTGATTTTATTGGTGCGGACGGAGGGACTCGAACCCTCACGGGAAAACATCCCAAGGGATTTTAAGTCCCTTGCGTCTACCATTCCGCCACGTCCGCGTGGCAAGCCCTGACCGCCCCGCCGGCGCGCGGCGGGCAGGCCCACGCGACGGCGAGTCAGATTATTTCGATAACACGTGTCCCCAGGCCGACTGCCAGTCCTTGCCGCCGGCGTCGGTCACCTTGCCGTCTTGTTCAAAGAATTTGTTGGGCACCTGGAAGATCGCAATCATGGTGCCGCCATTGGGACACCAAGCCACGTGCCTGCTGCCTGCGGGACGCCAGACGAATTCGCCTGCCTTTATCTCGAGACCGGCATCTGGACCTTCCCTGTCAACCAACGATCCTTCCAGGATATACGTCTGCTCGATCAGGACGTGCTCGTGGTCGGGCAAGGTCGCGCCCGGCTCCATCTTCATCAGGACAGTCGCAAGCCCGCTCTTGGGATCGAACAGCAGCGTCTTGGTCTGGCACCCAGGAAAGCGCATTTTTTCCCAAGGCAGATCTTGTGGACGCACATGATGCGAGCGCTTGTCATCAACCGGCCTGGCATCCTGGGTATTCGGCTTGACGTTCATGGCGTCCTCCCGGCGGGACCTTTTCTGTGAGCAACAATACACCCAAACGCGATCAATTGCTCAATTTGATATTGGCCTGCTCCACGATCTTTCCGAACTTCGTGCGCTCGGAATCCACGAAAGCCTTGAACTCGGCAACTTTCATCGGCTTCGGCACGATCCCCTGAGGCAGAAGTTTGTCGGCGATTGCCGGATCCTTCAGTGCCGTGTTCACGATACCGTTCAGGCGTTCGATGACCTCGGGCGGCGTGCCGGCCGTGCCGAACATGGCGAACCAATTGAGCAGCTCATAATCAGCCAGCCCAGGCGCGCCTTCGCTCAGCGGCGCCACATCAGGCAGCTGCGGCATCCTATCGCGTGAGGTGACCGCAACGGCGCGGATCTTGCCCGCCTGCATCAGCGGCAACGCGGCTGCGAGGCTCGAGAAGCTCATCGTGACGGCACCGGTCGCAACATCCGTCACCGCCGGCGCCGAGCCGCGATACGGCACGTGCAGGACCTGCGTGCCCGCCATGCTGTTCATCAGTTCGCCAGCGAGCTGTTGAGGATTTCCGATACCGGATGAGGAAAAAGCCGCCTTGCCCGGATTTGCCTTGGCGTAGGCGATCAGCTCTTTCGGGCTGCGGATCGCAGTTGCGTCGGCAACGACAACGACGCAGGGGACGATGCCAATCATTGCAATCGGCACCAATTCCTTCGCCGGGTCGTAGCTCATCTTGTCCTTGAACAGGAAATGATTGATGGCGACTTCGCCGGACGCCGCCATCAGCAGCGTATAGCCATCAGGCGCCGCTTTCGCGACCGCATTCGTCGCCAGCATTGCGCTCGCGCCTGTGCGATTTTCAATGATGATGGGTTGGCCGAGCGCCGATTTCATCGGCTCCTGCAACAGCCTGGCGACAATGTCGACGCCCCCTCCCGCGGCATAGCCGACAAGAATGTGAATTGGCTGGCTCGCGTAATTCTGCGCACCGGCTCCAGATATGGCGGCAGTCCACGCAGCAGCAGTCGCGAGCAAATGGCGTCGTGTCAGCATTGTGTGTCCTCCAAAAAGCTTTCTTTTTGTCAGTCTCCGCCGGGACGGATCGGCGGTTGGAACGCCAGGCCCGTATCCCATGGAAAATAGATCCAGGTATCTTGCGAGACCTCAGTGATGAATGTGTCGACCAGGGGTCGTCCCATCGGCTTTGCGTACACAGTGGCGAAATGCGCGTTAGGCAATAAGTCGCGTACAACGCGCGCGGTCTTGCCGGTATCGACCAGATCATCGACGATCAGCACGCGCTTGCCCTTCGTGTGCAGTCCCGTCACCTCAGGCGCGATCCCTTTGATCACCGAAACTTCGCCCTGGTTGTCGTAGTCGCGATAACTCAGGACCGATACGGTTTCGATCATTCTCACGTTAAGTTCGCGCGCGACAATGGCCGCAGGCACCAGGCCGCCGCGCGTGATGCAAACAATCGCATCAAACGGTCCGGCCTCATGCAGGCGCCAGGCGAGAGCGCGCGAGTCGCGGTGGAACTGGTCCCACGAAACAGGAAAGATTTTTTCCCGACGGGGTGGCTTTTTTTCCGCAATCGAGTTGACCATCTGCCGGCCCTCACACCGTTCGTTCCCGACTACCGCGGAAGGACTGGATTCCCGCTTCCGCGGGAATGAACGGAGTTTGTGGCTGCGCTCCGCGCACACTCCCGTTCGTCCCCGCGGAAGCGGGGATCAAGCGAACAATTTCGAATTTGGGAATGAAACGGAATTTGTGCCTCAGTCAGCATCCTAGCGCGCCGTTCCCAACTGCGACTTCACCTTCGCAAGCATTGTCTCGACCTCGGCCTTCACCGCGGCAAGTTTGCCTGCATCGCGTGATCGGACCACAATATTGGTATTCGGCCCCTGTTTTTCGTCGATGAATGGATAGCTGCCAATGATCGTTTCCGGATGGGCCTTGGCGATCGCTCCGAGCTCGGTACCGACATCGCCTTCCTTGGCATCAGCCCGGATTGTTTCCGACAGCAATTTGGTGCCGGTTTTGAGCTTCGGCGCGACCTCATCAAGCATCGCCTGCATCACGGCAGGAATCCCGGCCATGGTGATCACGTTCCCGGTCCAGAAGCCGGGTGCACCGGATACTTTGTTTGCAACAAGCCTGGCGCCACGCGGAATGCGCGCCATGCGCAGGCGCGCTTCGTTGAGTTCCCCACCGGTCTTGGCGAGCCGTTCCTTGATGACCGCTACCGCTTCCGGATGAAATTCCAGCGGCACGCCGAATGCTTCCGCCACGCAATCGGCCGTGATGTCGTCATGAGTCGGTCCGATGCCGCCCGTGGTGAAGATATAGGTGTATTTGGCACGGAGCCCGTTGAGCGCGTCCACGATTGCCGCGGCGTCGTCGGCAACCACCCGCACTTCTCTCAGGTCGATCCCGATGGCCGTGAGATAATCGGCGATATAGCCGATATTCCTGTCCTTGGTGCGGCCCGACAGGATTTCGTCGCCGATCACCAGCACGGCAGCGGTGACGATGTCGGGCTTGGCGCTCATCCGAATTTCCCAAAGGCAGATGCAAAGACCTAGCGTGGCCTAGGTGGCCGCTCAAGCCGCCACCCGCCTGAGCGCTCAATTATTGGGCAGTGCCTGTGCGAGTTTTCGCCCCGAGCGGCTAAAATCCCGTTTTCGCTGGTATTTTCCATGGCCTGAAGCTTGCAAGAGATAGCGGGTAACATCGAGACTGGCCTGCCGGCCGGTGACTTGCTTACCCGGCAGTCAGTGGGGGAATCGCATGACTGTCGCCTTCGACGAAATGAAGGGACATGACGGGGGCGTTCGCCCGGCCTACGGGGAACTCTCCCGCTGGCTCGCCGAGGTGCCGCCTGACGTGCTCGCCTACCGGCGCCGTGAAGCCGAACTCATCTTCCGCCGCATCGGGATCACCTTCGCGGTCTACGGCGAAGCCGATGCCCAAGAACGCCTGATCCCGTTCGACGTCATTCCACGCATCATGTCAGGCAGTGATTGGAGGCTGCTCGAAAAGGGGCTGACCCAGCGTGTCAGCGCACTCAATGCCTTCATCAAGGACATTTACGGTGCGCGCGAGATTTTGCGCGCGGGCGTGGTTCCGGATGACCTCGTATTTCGTAACCCCGCGTTCCGTCCCGAGATGAGCGGCCAGGACGTACCGCACGATATTTATGTGCACGTTGCCGGTATCGACATCGTGCGCGTCGATGCCGAGACCTTTTACGTTCTGGAAGACAACGCACGTACGCCGTCCGGCGTCTCGTACATGCTCGAAAACCGCGAAATCATGATGCGGCTTTTTCCAGAACTATTTTCGCGCCATCGCATAGCGCCCGTCGAGAATTATCCAGACGAGTTGCTTGCGACGCTGAAATCGGTCGCGCCATTGTCGGCTCCGCGCGACCCGAATGTGGTCCTGCTCACGCCAGGCGTCTTCAATTCGGCCTACTACGAGCATTCATTTCTCGCCGACAAGCTAGGCGTTGAGCTGGTCGAAGGCCGCGATCTCATCGTCAAGGACGAGATCGTCTACATGCGGACAACCCAGGGCCCGCGTCGGGTGGATGTCATCTATCGCCGCATCGATGACGATTTCCTGGATCCCCTCACCTTCCGGCCGGATTCCGCTCTAGGAGTGCCCGGACTCATGTCGGCGTACAAAGCCGGCAACGTTACGCTTGCCAATGCCGTAGGCACCGGAATTGCCGACGACAAAGCGGTGTACAGTTTCCTGCCGGCGATCGTGAAATTCTATCTCGGCGAAGAACCGCTGCTGAAGAATGTGCCAACCTGGCGCTGCCGCGAAGAAGAGCATCTTGCCTACGTTCTCGATCATCTGCACGAGCTGGTGGTGAAGGAGGTGCATGGCTCCGGCGGATACGGGATGCTTGTCGGGCCCGCCGCCAGCAAAGTCGCAATCGAGCAATTCCGCGCTAAGCTCAAAACATCGCCGAAGAATTTCATCGCCCAGCCGACGCTTGCGCTCTCTACGTGCCCGACGTGCGTGGAAGAAGGCGTCGCGCCGCGGCACGTTGACTTGCGGCCGTTCGTGCTCACAGGACGCAATCGCGTGCGGATCGTGCCGGGGGGATTGACGCGCGTCGCACTCAAGGCAGGCTCGCTGGTGGTCAATTCCAGCCAGGGCGGCGGCACGAAGGACACATGGGTGTTGGACGGATGATGCAATCAACCGGACCCATCCTTCGAGGCTCGCGCTTCGCGCGAGCGCCTCGGGATGACGAAACCTTATTTCGCCGTCATCCTGAGGTGCGAGGGCGCGCAGCGCCTGAGCCTCGAAGGATGGCGGCGGAAGAGTCATAGCCAATGCTCTCCCGCACCGCCGATAACCTGTATTGGCTTTCGCGCTATGTCGAGCGCGCGGAATACCTCGCACGAATTCTCGACGCGACTCAGCGCCTGTCAGCACTTCCCCTTGCCTATGTGGGCACCAGCAATGAATGGGAATCAGCGGTCGCGACCGCCGGCTGCGCCACAGCCTTCTTCAAGCTGTACGAGGAAGCCAACGAAGCAAACGTTACGGATTTCCTTGCCTTTTCACTCGAAAATTCATCGTCCATCCGAGCCTGCTTCGAGCTTGCGCGCAGCAATGCCCGCGCCGTGCGTACTGCCCTGACGATGGAAATGTGGGACGCGATCAACGGCACCTGGCTTGAGCTCAAGCGCTATGGAAACGGACCGACTTCGCGCGAAGAGTTCTCCCGCTTTCTGCGGTGGGTGCAGGAATCCTCGCTTCGCTTTGACGGCTCCGCGTACCGCACCATGCTGCGCAACGACGCCTATTGGTTTTCGCGGCTTGGCGTTTACATCGAGCGCGCCGACAACACGGCCCGCATCCTCGATGTGAAATACCATCTCCTGCTGCCCGAAAACGAACGCGTGGGCGGTCCGCTCGATTACTTTCAATGGGCCGCCATATTGCGCTCGGTGTCCGCTCTCACCGCATACCATTGGGTTTACCGGGAGAGCCTACAGCCCTGGCTGGTAGCCGATCTGCTGATCTTGCGCGACGAGATGCCCCGCTCGCTGTCTTCCTGCTACGAGGCGATCGTGCGCAATCTGGATTCAATTGCCGGCGCCTATGGCCGCCAGGGTCCGGCTCAACGGCAGGCGCGCGGCATTCGGACCCGCCTGCAAAACAGCCGCATGGACGGCATTTTTCAACGCGGCCTGCACGAGTTCATCGGCGAATTCATCGTTGAAAACAACAAGCTCGGTGCATTGATCACCGAGCAATTTCTTACCTGAGCGGAGTACTCGTTCCTTCATGGCCGGGCTTGTCCCGGCTGCCCACGTCTTTAAGGTGTGAAGCGTGAATAACCAAGCAAGCCGAGGATGACGTCGAGAGGCCTTAACGCCGTCAATGCGAATTCGAATCTCCCACTCGACCATTTATGCCTACGAGACGCCGCCGACAGGAGTGACGCAGATATTGCGCCTGACGCCGCGTGATCACGACGGTCAGCACGTTATGGCTTGGCGCACCGATATTTCCGAAGATTGTTTGCTGCACCAGCATGAAGATGCATTCGGCAACATCACTCATTCCTTCACGGCTGAGGGACCGTTCACGAAGTTGACTGTTGAGGTCGACGGTGAAGTCGACACGCAGAACACCGACGGGGTGGTCCGGGGTGCCGTCGAACGCTTTCCTCCACAGCTCTATCTGCGCGAAACGCCGCTGACGCAAACTGATCCTGCCATCGTCGAATTTGCGCAAGCAACGCGTGCAGGTAGTGGAAGCGATAGTCTTGCTCTGCTGCACGACCTCATGGTCGCGCTAAATCGCGAAATTGCTTTCGACACCGACCCAACGCACGCAGCAACCACTGCCGCGCAAGCGTTCACGCTTCGACGCGGAGTCTGCCAGGACATCACCCATATCTTTGTCGCAGCATCGCGCGCCCTCGGTGTGCCGGCGCGGTACATCGGGGGCCACTTTCACCGTGCCGACGGTGTGACCGCCCAGGAGGCCGGGCATGCCTGGGCTGAGGTCTATGTGGAGAATTTGGGATGGGTCGGCTTCGACCCGACGAATGGCATTTGCACCACCGAGTCCCATGTCCGAGTTGCGGTCGGCCTTGATTATCTCGGGGCTGCTCCGGTGCGTGGCACGCGGTTTGGCGGCGGTGGGGAAACTTTGACGGTCGCCGTGCGAGTAGACCAGGCACGTCAACAGGCCCAGACCTGATGGCAGCGCCCAAATAGCGGCGAACGCGTCCGGGCAATGCAAGTTTGTTTCGAAACCCTGGTCCCCGACATTGCGGAACGGCGCGTCGGCTCGCTATAAATCTGCCGCCGGTGTCCAGACGAGTCCTTGAAGGCCATGACCTATTGCTGCGGAATCCTTGTACAGGAGGGTCTCATTATGGTCGCCGATACGCGCACCAATGCGGGCCTCGATAACATCTCCACATTCCGCAAGCTGCATGTCTATACGCAGCCGGGTGAGCGCATCATGGCTCTCGCCTCCTCCGGCAATCTGTCGCTCAGCCAATCGGTGCGTTCGACATTAACGGAGGGGGTGCAGAATCCGGAGACCGGGGAGATCGAGACGCTGATGAATGCGCCGACAATGTTCCAAGCTGCGCAGCGCATCGGACGCATGGTCCGCCAAATACAGACAGCCGAAGGCAAGGCACTTGCTGCCGCCGAAGTAGACCACGAGGTGGCTTTTTTGTTCGGCGGGCAGATCAAAGGCGGACGCCTGCAGTTGTTCATGATTTATTCGGCAGGCAATTTTATCGAGTGCACGACGGACACGCCGTATCTGCAGATCGGCGAACACAAATACGGCAAACCCGTTCTCGATCGGGCGATAAGCTTCAGCACCGACCTTTACGACGCCCTGAAGATCGGCCTGATCTCGATGGACTCGACGATGCGCTCCAATCTCGGGGTCGGATTGCCGATTGACATCCTGGTCGTGCGCAGAGACTCGTGCACGTCCGAAGTGAATTATCGCATCGAGCCAGGCGAGCCCTATTTCCAGGATCTGCGCGAACGTTGGTCCGCTGCGCTCCGCGCCGCGCATATCTCGATTCCCCGGCCGCCCTACCGCAGCTCCAACTGAGCGACGACGTTTGCTAAGCTGCTCGGACAAATTCGCTCTTTCCAATTAATTAATTACCGCTCGGACTGCACCGTCTATCGTTTTACCGGCAGTTAACAGAACCGGGCGAATTGCATGTTCCGGCGGCGAAGAATGGCGGGTTTTCGACAAACGCAAGTGAAAAGCAAGCTTTGTCGCCTAGGTTTCAGCCGCGAAAAGGCTAATCGGCAGGACACTTTAAGGGACTTCCATCGTGCCGGCTGTTGCTCGTCCGCACGCTTCCGACGCGCGGCAATACACCAGTTGGGACCGCGCTCGTCTGAGCGTGGTCGTGCCTATTGGCGTCATCGTTGCGATTGCAATTGTTTGCATTGTCGTCGCCGTGCTGTCGTCCGCCCAGCGTGCCGACGTCGTTGCCGTGGATCACGAAAAGCAATTGTTCTCGCGTGCGCTCAGCAATTATGGCGAACGAGTGTTGCGCGAGGTGGAAAGCGTCGCCTCATCGGACGGCGCGATCCAGCACGTCCGACGCTCGTTTAATGCCGAATGGGCGCGACAACGCGTCGGAATGTGGTTGGCTACGTATTTCGATCACGACTACGTTTTCATTCTCGGTCCAGGCGACGAACTGATTTCTTCGATGGTCGGACATCGATTCGCAGACATGAAGTGGTTTGCAACTGCCCGCCCGGGACTCGCGCCGGTGATCAACCATATGCGCGGCCGTGATCCAAGCCTGACGACCGCGCTCCGCGTCGATCGTATGGCACAGGCCGACAATGGCGTGCATCGACAGATCGCCGTTATTCGTCGTCTATTGGGTCGTCCGGCGGTGATCGCCGCGGCGGCGGTCGGATCTGCCGAGGGACTTCAGGCCTCAAACAATAACGTTGCCCCACTCATCGTGTCGGTAAAATTCATCGATGAGGAGGTGCTCACCGGCATCGCTGCGCAATTGCGGTTGACCAATCTTCGTAACGCCGAGCGGGATCCGATTGCGGCAAACGATCTGATTTTTGAGCTCACGGCGCCGGATGGCAATACGATTGGTCGGTTTGCCTGGGCACCGAAACAGCCCGGCGCCGAAATCGTGCAAAATGTCGTGCCATTTATCGCCGTTGCCTTGATCGGTTTCGCCCTCCTCGCGGCGTTCGTATTGCGTTACATGCGGCGCACCGCGGCGGCGATCGCCGCCGGCGAATCGCGCCTACGTCATCTCGCCATGCACGACCCCTTGTGCGGTCTCCCTAATCGCATTTTTTTTGGCGAGCGCCTTGAGGCAGTGATCGAGGAAGTCAAGAACGGGAGTGCACCGGCCGCCGTTTTCTACATCGATCTCGATCACTTCAAGGACGTCAACGATACCCTTGGTCACCACATTGGCGACGAGCTGATCCGCAACGTGACCCTGCGGCTCTCGCACACGTTGCGGGGCGGCGACCTGGTTGCGCGCCTTGGTGGTGACGAATTCGCGGTGATCTCGTCAATCGCTGGCGACAGCGAAAAGATGTTGGGCCTCGCGCAACGCATTATTGCCGCGATCTGCGCGCCATACGTCATCAACGGACAAAACATCATCATCGGTGCCTCGATGGGCATCGCGATGATCGACAACAAGGGCGGCACCGCGACCGACATCATGCGCTATGCGGACATGGCGCTTTATCGTGCCAAGAATGAGGGCCGTAATCGCGCGTGCATTTATGACGCGGCGATGGATGCGGACCTTTCCAGCCGTAAGCTGCTTGAGGCTGACCTGCGTGAAGCAATCGATAATGACCGTCTGCAGCTCCTCTACCAGCCCGTTGTGAACAAGAGCGGCGAGGCGGTTGTTGGGGTCGAGGCGCTCTGCCGTTGGACCCACCCAACTCGCGGCGAAATACCGCCGACTGAATTCATAGCGATCGCCGAACACAGTGGGCTGATCATCGATCTGGGGAATTGGGTGCTTCGCCGGGCCTGCATCGATGGCAAAGCGTGGCCGGGACTGACCATTGCCGTCAACGTTTCGTCGCTGCAATTCCGGCGCATCGATTTCGTCGAAGTTGTCGAGCGCATCCTGCACGAAACGCGTTTCGATCCGGCCCGGCTTGAACTGGAGCTGACCGAGAGCGTGCTGCTCGGCAATGTCGACACCGCGGAAGCCGCGATGGTGCGTCTCAAAGCGCTCGGCGTACGGCTCGCGCTGGACGATTTCGGCACCGGCTATTCCAGCTTGCTCTATCTGCGCCGTTTTCCCTTCGACAAGCTGAAAATCGACCGCAGTTTCGTACGATCGATCGAGAGAGCAGCCGACGCCGCAGCGATCGTGCATGCAATCGTCAGCCTGGGCCGCGGCCTCGGCATGCAGGTCACCGCCGAAGGCGTGGAAACCGCCGACCAGCAGCTCTTCCTGCGCGCCGCCGGCGTTCACTCGATGCAGGGCTATCGCTTCGGCAGGCCTGTCACGGTCGCCGAAATCAGCGCGCGTCTGCAATCGCCCGGCGCGTTCCTGCCGACCGAAGTATCCACCGCTCTCGCAAGCTAAACACGATCGCCATGATCGCTGCGCCACCGCTGATGGCGGACGCGTGCTTTTATGATATGCGGGCATCCTTGGAATTGAGCATGAAAGGGACACCCGATGGCTGCGTCTGCGAAAATCGCGCTGGTAACAGGGGCCGGCACCGGCGTTGGCCGCGCCGTGTCGATTGCGCTTGCGAGGGCTGGCTACAATCTCGCGCTGGCAGGCCGTCGCAAGGAGATGCTCGATAAGGTCGCCGGCGAAATCAATGCCGCCGGCGCGCAGGCTTTGGCCGTGCCGACTGACGTGTCCAAGCGCGAGTCGATCCTCGCGCTGTTCGAAACCGTGAAATCCACCTTCGGCCGGCTTGATGTGCTTTTCAACAATGCAGGCATTGGCGCGCCCGCGGTTCCTCTGGAAGATTTGCCATTCGAAGCCTGGCAAAACGTCGTGGCGACGAACCTTACCGGCATGTTCCTATGCACGCAGGAAGCGATCAAGATCATGAAGAGCCAGTCGCCCCGCGGCGGCCGCATCATCAACAACGGCTCGATCTCGGCGCATGCGCCGCGGCCTTATTCGATCGCCTACACATCGACCAAGCATGCGGTCACCGGTCTCACCAAGTCGACGTCGCTCGACTGCCGGCAGTACGACATCTGCTGTGGCCAGGTCGACATCGGCAATGCCGCGACGCCGTTGACCGAGCGTATGGTGCAGGGTGAAGGCGTCCTGCAGCCTGACGGCCGCAAGATGATCGAGCCGCGCATGGAGGCCGACCATGTCGGCAATGCGGTCGTTTACATGGCCGGCCTGCCCCTCGACACCAACGTCCTCTTCATGACGGTGATGGCCAACAAGATGCCATTCGTTGGACGAGGATAGTTGTTATGGAATCGCTGCACGCCTGGCATGAATTCTACCTCTTGCTCGGCACTGCGGGCGCCACGTTGCTTGCGCTTTTGTTTGTCGCGGTGTCGCTCGGCACCGGATATCTCAGCAACAAGGATCAACGGGGCCCTCGCACATTCATGAGCCCGGTGGTGATCCATTTCACCAGCGTATTCTTTATCTCTGCCGTATGCCTGGTGCCTTCACATGGACCGGTCTTCTTCGCCGTACTCATCGGCGCAACGGCCCTCCTCGGCATTGCCGTGTCGATAGTCATTACGGTCTGGGTGGTGCGCACCGAGATGACGAACTATGTGCAGGACTACTTCGCCTATGGATTGCTGCCGGTGGGCGCGTATTTTGCGTTGTTCGTTGCAAGCATCATGATCTATTTCGACCGCGCCTACGCCTTGGAGGTGCTGGGCGGCGGACTGCTTATGCTGGCCATCGTCAACATCCGCAATGCATGGGACCTCACGCTGTCGATGGTACGCCGCCACGCCGGCGAACGATCGCCTCGCTAGTCGAGCTTGCTCACCTTCACCTCGACGCCTGTCTTCACCTTCGACAGCACCTTCACGCTGCCGAGCGCTTTCGCAAAAACGTTGCACGGGCTTGCGAGCCGCGTTTCCTCTCCCTTTGAGATCGGCGTACGTCCAAAGCCTATCGCTATCGCAGGGCCTTGCGGCCAGTATGCGATTTCTCCCGGGGTGATAACAGCACGGGCGTCAGGCTCGCGCGCAACATTCACCGGCACATCGAAATAAACTTCCTCGCCCCAGGTCAGCACCGCCGACGAAAGAGGAAGCGCGGCGGTTATAGCTTTGGCAGTGGGAGTGTCGAGCAATTCGGCGTCGAGCTTCAGGGTGCCGAAATCGAAACGGATGCGGGCCATGCGGCTACCTTTTTTGCGATTTCATTGCTTCGGCATTCGCGCATTTTCACGACTGTGAAGGGCTTGGCAAGGGAACTCATGACAGGCGCTAATCCGGCGCTCTCATGTTGGCTTTTGGGAGCCTGATTCCCGGAAAGCCGCAAGAACCGCGCATGCAGCCGTCACAAAAAAGACACCCACGAACCCGATCAGCCGGAAATATTCATGGGCGAACAAAAATCCTCCAATGCCGGAGCCGATTGCCTGCCCGACGTAAAGCAAGGACGTGTTGAGCGCGACTGACGCGCTGGCGAGATCCGGCGCGGCCGCGACCAGACGCGCCTGCTGCAGGGAATTGACTGCAGAAAATCCGAACCCCCAGAAAAATATGCCTGCGCCCATGGCCGGCAACCATCCGGCACCGACCGACCACAGCGCCAGTCCGAGAAGCATTGAGCCAAGAAACACCGCCAGCGTTTTCTGGGTTCCGAGCGCCGTCACGATGCTGCTTACGACGACGTTACCGATCAGCCCCACGACGCCATAGAATGCGAAGAAGCCGCCGGTTATCGCTGCCCCCGCGCCGGTCAACGCGTTGAGTAGCGGGGCCAGATAAACGAAAACGGCGAATTGCCCGCACGTTTGCAGCAGTGTCACTAGAAGAATGAGCATGATGCGCTTGTTCTCCGCGATGGCGACAAAGCTTCGCGGTGAGAGCGGCGCGCCCTTAAGTCCCTTCGGCAACGCCGCAAACAACAGCATCGCGATGATTGCAGCGAAAACGGCCAGAGCGCCGTAGACGGCCTGCCAACCGAAATTTGTGGCGACAAAGGTTACAAGGGGCAGTCCGCCCGCGATCGCGATCGACCAGCCGAGAAACACGAAGGCGATCGCGCTTGGCCGCTCGCGGTCGGGAACGAGCAAGGCGACGGTCGTCGCTGCCTGCGGCGTATAGAGCGCGCCGATTGCCAGCATGATGATCCGAAGCAGGAGGATGACGGAATAACTCGATGTCAGCGCCGATACCGCCTGCCCGATTGCCAGCACGGCCAGCGTGACAACCAGGAGAACGCGACGGTCAATTCGCGTCGTCAGCCAAGCCATCACCGGCGAGCCGATGCACAACACAACGGCACCATAAGTCACGAGCAGACCAGTATCGTGAATGCCGACTCCGAGGCCCGTCGCGAGCTCGGCGAGCATGCCCGCCGGGCCAAGAATGGTCATTCCGACGACGACGTTGCCGAGCATCAAAACGATGCGGGGAAAATATTTTCGCACGTGGGCTTCGCTCGATGCCGGCGGACTTGGAGGTTAATGCTTAAGTAGAGCACCCCTCGCCTTTGTGCCACGCGCACCGCAACGCCGCTCGTTCAAAACATTTGAATGCCAAATGTCACAGTGATTGATCATCGCCATTGGCGCCCTGCCCGGCCTCGTGCCGGACATGACGTCTTGATCCCGATGAAATAATGAAGACGTGGATGGCCGGGACATAGGCGTGCGAAAGCACGCCGTCCTTCGGACAGCTATGCCCGGCCATCGTAAATCATATTGCCCCACTACTCAGTGCAGTCGGAATTCCCCGTCGATGGCCTTGAGTTCGGCGGGCTTGATCAGCTTGCAATGCGCCACGCGCACCGAGTGCAGTGGCCCCTCGAGCTTCTCCATCCAGAACGTCAGGAAACGCTGCAGCTCGGGGAATTCTGGAAAGAGATCGTAGTTCTGCCAAACGTAGGACTGAAGCAGCCAGCGATGATCGGGACGCCGATACAGGATGTGCGCAGTCGTCAGGCCATAACCACTGACTTGTTTACGGAAATCCTCTGAAACCATTTCGTCCTCCGTCGCGAGTCGGACTGAAAGTTTCCGTTTCCGGCAATCCCCATTGCAAGCCGAAAAGGTAAACAAGGTGTTGAAAATCAAGGCACTAGCAGCAAGGAGATTTGTCTGCTAACAGCCCCGACGGCATGCCTCGTGCCGGCCGCGATTGGTAACGTGACGGGCTGAAATCACGTTCCCATCACATCGCCGTTAACCCTTGGGGGTACTAGGCTTTTCAGAATTGTTGGCACTCGCTTGAAATGAGTGCTAAAAATTTTTTCGATGCCCCTTGCGAGCAAAAAAGCCGCCACCCATGTGGCGGCCAGGTGCTGGCGGGGGACCAAAAGCGCCAAAATAAACCAGATTGTCTAATAGCTTAGGAGGACTGCCATGAAATTCCGTCCGCTTCACGACCGCGTTGTCGTCAAGCGCATCGATGCCGAGGAAAAAACCGCTGGCGGCATCATCATTCCCGATACGGCGAAAGAGAAGCCCTCGCAGGGCGAAATTATCGCAGTGGGCCCAGGCGGCCGCGACGAAAACGGCAAGCTGATCCCGATCGACCTCAAGGTCGGCGACATCGTGCTGTTCGGCAAATGGTCCGGCACCGAAGTGAAAATCGACGGTCAGGATCTCCTCATCATGAAGGAGTCCGACGTCATGGGCGTGATTGAAGGCGGCAGCGCTGCCAAAAAGAAGGCCGCCTGAGGCCAAATGAAAACCAATCAGAGGAACACGAACAATGGCTGCTAAAGACGTCAAATTTTCTGTCGATGCCCGCGATCGCATGCTGCGTGGCATCGATATCCTCGCCAATGCGGTGAGGGTGACGCTCGGCCCGAAGGGCCGCAACGTCGTGCTCGACAAGTCGTTCGGCGCTCCGCGCATCACCAAGGACGGTGTGACGGTCGCCAAGGAGATCGAGCTCGAAGACAAGTTCGAAAACATGGGCGCACAGATGGTGCGCGAAGTGGCGTCCAAGACCTCGGACGTTGCTGGCGACGGCACCACCACCGCGACCGTCCTTGCGCAAGCGATTGTCAAGGAAGGCTCGAAGGCGGTTGCCGCCGGGATGAACCCGATGGATCTCAAGCGTGGTGTTGACCTCGCGGTTGAAGCCATCGTCGAGCACCTCAAGTCGAACTCCAAGAAAGTCACCTCAAACGAAGAAATCGCGCAGGTTGGCACCATTTCGGCCAACGGCGATACCGAGATCGGCAACTTCCTCGCCAAGGCCATGCAGAAGGTCGGCAACGAGGGCGTGATCACGGTAGAAGAGGCGAAGTCTCTTGAGACTGAGCTGGACGTGGTCGAGGGCATGCAGTTCGACCGTGGCTATATCTCCCCCTACTTCATCACCAACGCGGACAAGATGCGGACGGAGATGGAGGACCCCTACATCCTCATTTACGAGAAGAAGCTGTCGGGCCTACAGGAACTGCTGCCGCTGCTTGAGTCAGTGGTGCAGACGGGCAAGCCGCTGCTCATCATTGCCGAGGATGTCGAGGGCGAGGCGCTTGCCACGCTCGTTGTCAACAAGCTGCGCGGCGGCCTGAAGGTCGCGGCAGTCAAGGCGCCGGGCTTCGGCGATCGCCGCAAGGCAATGCTGCAGGATATCGCCATCCTGACCGGCGGGCAGGCGATCAGTGAAGATCTCGGCATCAAGCTCGAGAACGTCACCGTCTCCATGCTCGGCCGCGCCAAGAAGGTGATGATCGACAAGGAGAACACCACGATCGTCAACGGTGCAGGCAAGAAGGCCGACATCGAGGCGCGCGTGGCACAGATCAAGGCGCAGATCGAGGAGACCACCTCCGACTACGACCGCGAGAAGCTGCAGGAGCGGCTTGCCAAGCTCGCGGGCGGCGTTGCGGTGATCCGCGTCGGCGGCGCTACCGAGGTCGAGGTGAAGGAGCGCAAGGATCGCGTCGATGACGCGATGCATGCGACTCGCGCCGCGGTCGAGGAAGGCATCCTGCCGGGCGGCGGCGTCGCACTCTTGCGGGCGGTCGATGGTCTCAAGCGTCTTCGCCCGGAAAACGAGGACCAGAGGCACGGTGTCGAAATCGTCCGCAAGGCGCTGCAGACCCCGGCGCGCCAAATCGCGGTCAATGCAGGCGCCGATGGCTCGGTCGTGGTCGGCAAGATCATGGAGAAGGACCAGTACTCCTACGGCTACGACGCGCAGACCGGCGAGTACGGCAACCTTGTGACCAAGGGCATCATCGACCCGACCAAGGTCGTGCGCACGGCCCTGCAGGACGCGGCTTCGATTGCCGGCCTGCTGATCACCACGGAAGCCATGGTCGCCGAAGTGCCGAAGAAGAAAGAGGCGATGCCGGCCATGCCTCCGGGCGGCGGCATGGACTTCTAAGCTCGGCGAGCTCAACGCGAAATGCAAAGGCCCGGGAGGAAAATCCCGGGCCTTTTGTATTTTCTGCCGTCATGCCCGCGCTTGTCGCGGGCATCCATGTCTGCTTGCCTTTCGCAAAGACGTGGATGGCCGGGACAAGCCCGGCCATGACGAACGACGGAAGATCAAAAAGCAACGACCACACACGAAAAGGCGCGCGTTCATCCGGCGTCGCCTCCTCGCTAGTGGCCGTCGTGGCGACAAAACAAATACGCATCGCCACTTGCAAATCACATTATACGCCTGACATGACGTCAGAATGACAAAGCGGCAAGGCAATATATACGCCGGGATAGGAGGTTGGACCTACGAGCCCTGGCGCGGCGTCTTTTATCCCAAAGGGTTGCCGCATGCGCGCGAGCTCGAGTACGCCGGGGAGCACCTGACCTCGATCGAGATCAACGGCACCTTCTACCGCACCCAGAGGCCGGCGACCTTTCGCAAATGGGCGTCCGAGGTGCCCGAGCGATTTGTCTTTTCGGTAAAGGGTCCCCGCTATGCGGTGAACCGTCGCGCGCTCAAGGAGGCGGGCGACTCGATCAAGCATTTCCTGAACTCCGGGGTGACGGAGCTCGGCGCCCGCCTCGGCCCCCTCCTCTGGCAATTCGCGCCGTTCAAAAAATTCGACGAAGCAGATTTCGGCGGCTTTCTCGAGTTGCTGCCAAAGACATTCGATGGACATGCGCTGCGTCACGTGGTGGAGGTTCGGCACGATAGCTTCAAGACCCCGGCTTTTATTGCACTGCTTCGGCAATTCGAAATGCCGGTGGTCTTCGCCGAACATGAAACCTATCCTGCCATTGCTGACGTCACCGGGGACTTTGTTTACGCGCGGTTGCAAAAGGGCGATGAGAAACTCAAGGACGGCTACCCGCCGAAGGCGCTAGATGCCTGGGCCACTCGTGCCAAAACCTGGTCGCAAGGCGCAGAGCCGAAGGATCTGACGCGCGTTGCAAAGGAAAGCGCAAAGAAGGAGCCGCGCGATGTTTTTATGTATTTCATACACGAGGCCAAGGTGCGCGCGCCGGCTGCCGCCATGGCGCTGATCGAAAGATTGAAATGAAAATGAAAACAAGAACGAGACGAGCGAGAACGCATCCTCTGTTCACAATTGGATACGAGCAGGCAAAACCAGCCGCGGTTCTCAACGAGCTCACACGCGCACAGATTGAGTTGCTGGTCGATACGCGGGCCGTTGCCACCTCACGTCGGCCCGGCTTTTCCAAGCGTCAGCTCGCGGCCGCGCTCGAGGAAACCGGAATAAGCTATATCCATCTGCAGAAGCTCGGCACTCCGGCTGAAGGTCGTGCGGCGGCGCGCGGCGGCGACACCGACGCCCTATGGCGCATTTACGACAAGCACATCCGGAAGCCTGAAGCGCAGCAAGAACTCGGCGAGCTGATCGCGCTGATCAAGTCAGGCAAGCGCATCGCATTGCTTTGCTACTGTCGTGACCCGAAAACCTGTCACCGCAGCCGCATCGTTGCAAATGTCAGAAAACGAATGATGGTCAAGGTCGCTGACCTCGTGCCGCCCCTGTTTTGATCATTCGGCGGGCTGGGGGGACCGCTGCTTGCCCTCGACGTTGATGATCATCGCAACCAGCGCCAGCGTGGCGAGGAAGAGCAGGAGCGCGATGACGGCGTTGACGCCCAGCACAAGCGCAAAGCCGCCGCTCTCGTGCAGGATCGAAATCATTCCGATGGCGGCGCCGGCGCTGATGAACAGCAGGAAGTAGCGCACAGCGTAGACTCGCCCGCGCCATGCATCGGCCGTGTAACGAGCCATGATCATGTCGTTTACGGTGACCTGGCCGTAGATCGCGGCGACCGCAATCGCGAGTGCGATCAGAAGAGCGATGCCGCTGGAATAGGCGGCCCACAAGTTGCCAAGGAAACCGAGCGCCGTTACCGCCGCGAATATCACGTGCGGCGGAACCCATTCGACCAGGCGCCCGACTGTCAATTGAGCCAACGCCCCACATATGAGCACTGCCGTCGCGATTGTGCCGACGAGAACCAGTGGCAACGCGCTGGAAAGACGCTCATCGACAATCTTCGGCAAGGCAATGGTCAGCACATTGAAGGTCAGCCCGGCGCTCAGAGCGATCACGATAAAAAGCCCGAACAACAGCACGGCAAGCCGCGGCGTAAGCGGGACTGCCGGCGTGGACTCGCGGGTCTTGGCGTGGTGACGATCGTCCGGCGTGATCCAGAGGTAAAAGATTCCAGTGGCCACGAGAACCGCAGCCGGCGCGAAAAACGCCGCGCGCCATCCAAACCAGGTGGCAAGTGCCGCGCTGATGCCGGCGGCGAGCGATACACCGAGGTTGCCGCAGACACCATTGAAAGCGAGCGTTCGACCGCGTGCGTTCGAGGCCTCGATCAGCATCGCCATGCCGACCGGATGATAGATCGAGGCGAACATGCCCAAGGCAAACATCGCCACCGCCAATGCTGCGAGATTGGGCGCGAGTCCGGCGCCGGCGAGCGACAGCCCGCAGCCGATATAGAAGGCCGTCATCATGTTGCGTCGGCTCCAACGGTCCGCGAGCCAGCCCGCCGGCAGCGAGAACAGGCCAAAGGCGATAAAGGCCGTGCTCGATAGCGCGATCAACTCGCTGTAGGGCCGCTGATAGACGACCTCCAGCCCGATAACCACGGTCGGGTAGATCAGCAGCACAAAATGGTCGAGCGCGTGCGCCCAATTCAGGAAGGCAATTGAGCGCTGGCGGTCCTCGGCACTCTCTTTGGCAGCGGTCATCGGATTTCCGTTCGGCATTGCGACTCTAGTGGATCCATATACCCATTGAACGCGATTGTCCCGGCCGGCTGGTGCAACCCTCCCCCGCTCGGGGGGCGCTATAGCGCGAAAGTTGTGCAATCGTCTGATTGCAATTTAATAGTTGTCCACGTCCGAGTAGCTGGGATGCGTTCCAGACGGCGCGTATCCGCGACGGCAATCGTCGTCGCGATGTTTGTTTTTTGCCTGGGCGCCGTGACTGGCCGAGCACGAGATGGCGACGACGAGGACGCCCGCATCATGCTGTTCTCCGGGCGCGACCTCTGGCGCCACGGCGGCTTTGTCCATGGCGGATTTGTAATTGCTCCAAGTGGCTTTGATCACGACGGACTGCTTCTGAAACTTCTGTTTTCGGGCGGCGTCTATCGGTACAGAGCGAGCGACCTCGGAGATCGGCATGTCATCGGCGTCGGAGTGATATCCCAGGTGTTGCCGGGTTGGCGGATCAAACGCGGAAATGCCGAATTCAAACTTTTCTTCGGACCCGAAGCTCAGAAGCACTATCTTTTCCCAGACGATCCATCCAACCGGCTGCGCGGCAGCTCAATCGGCCTGCGGATCGCGGCCGAACTCTGGTACGAGCCGACGCCGGAAACGATGCTTGCGGCCGATGTCTCGCTGTCATCGATTGCAACCGAAAATTCGGCGCGCGTGGCCTACGGCTGGCGCATTCTCAATGAGCTGCTGGGAGGAATCTATGTCGGTCCGGAAACACAATATTTCGGCTCACATGGCTACCGGAATTTGCGCGTCGGCGCGCACATCACAAGCATGAAGGCCGAGGACACCGAATGGTCGGCCGCGACAGGCTGGGCGTGGGACTCGCAGGCCCGTGCCAGCCCCTACGTGCGCATCAATGTTCTGAAACGACTGTGACCTAGTCGAGCGTGCGGCGGAACCTGGTGACCGCAATGGTCATCGCCACCAGCATGAGAACAAACATCGCGATCGCATCATAGCGAAGATCGGACAGGTTGGAGCCCTTGAGCATGATCGAACGCACGATGCGGAGAAAATGCGTCAACGGCAATGCCTCGCCGATATATTGCGCCCAGATCGGCATGCCTGCGAACGGGAACATGAATCCTGACAGCAAAATGTTCGGCAGGAAGAACATCATCGACATTTGCATCGCTTGCAATTGATTCTGCGCGATCGTCGAGAAGGTGTAGCCGATCGACAGGTTGGTGGCGATGAACAATGTGCTGAGAAGCGCCAGCATCGCCAGGTTGCCGAGGATTGGAACCCCAAACAGCAGAACGCCAATCGAGATGATCATGCTCGCCTGCACCACACCGACAAACACATAGGGAATGATCTTGCCGAGCATGATCTCAACCGGCGTGATCGGCATGGACAGCAGATTTTCCATGGTCCCGCGCTCGATCTCCCGCGTCACAGAAAGGGCGGTGAAAATCAGCATCGTCATCGTGAGGATCGTGCCCACCAGGCCCGGCACGATGTTGAGCTGAGTAAGCGCCGCGGGATTGTAACGGGCATGAGTACGGATTTCGAACGGCATCTCGGGGCGGTTAGGGACGTCCCGATCATGCGATAGCGACGTTTGAAGGACCTCGCTCAGCGCGCTCAGCGCCGTTCCGGAGGCGACGGGGTCGGTGGCGTCTGCAATAACCAGCATGGCGGGCTTGTCGCCCCGGCGCACCGAGCGTTCGAAATTCGCCGGAAATTCGATCGCGAACAGCACATCGCCCGACGCGAGCAGCTGGTCGACCTCGGCCTCGCTGCGCGGCAGACGGGTGACCCTGAAGTATTTGGTATTTTCCAGCGCAGCCAGGATAGAGCGTGACAGATCGCTGCTTTCCTGCATCAGCACGGCCGTCGGCAAGTTGCGCGGGGTGGTGTTGATGGCGTAGCCGAACAACAAGAGCTGTATCAGCGGGATCATGATGATCATGGCAAATGAGACCCGGTCGCGCTTGAGCTGGATGAACTCCTTCACAAGCATGGCCCAGGTCTTGCGCCAGAAGCCCTCGCCGGGAAGTCGACGCGCCGCTTGTGCAGGCGGGAGCAAATGCGTCATTGGAAATTGTCCCGCGCCTTGCTCATCAGGTCGATGAACACGTCCTCGAGAGACGGTTCCGATCGTTTCCAGTCGAGCCCTTTGCGTTTTCTGTAGGGGTCGATGGCAGCTTCCAGTGCGTCGGCATCGCGTCCGGACACATGCAGGCTGGTGCCGAACGGTGCCACCATGTCTATGCCCGGCTTGCCGGTGAGTTCAGTGGTCAGATCAGCGAGACCCCCTCCATTTGCCGAGCTCACCACGTAAGTTGTGAGATGAGACGATGCGATCACCTGGTCAACGGTCCCGCGCGCGAGCAACTCACCGAACGCGATGTACGCGATCTCGTGACACCGCTCGGCTTCATCCATGTAATGTGTAGACACAAGCACGGTCAGTCCGTCGGCCGCCAATGCGTGAATCTCGTTCCAAAACTCCCGTCTTGCCTTCGGATCGACCCCGGCGGTGGGCTCGTCGAGGAGCAGCAGTTGCGGGCTCGGCAGCGTGCAGGCGCCAAGTGCCAATCGCTGCTTCCACCCGCCCGAGAGTTCGGCCGCGAGCTGCTCCTCCCGCCCCGTAAGACCAAGCCGCTCGATCGCACCGCGTGCGGCGGCAACCGGCTGATCAATGCCATAGACCCGGCCGATGAATTCAAGGTTCTCGCGCACCGAGAGATCCTGATAGAGGCTGAAGCGCTGCGTCATGTAGCCGACGTGACGCTTGATCTTGTCGGTTTCCGTACGGATGTCGTAACCGAGACACGTCCCGGTCCCGGCGTCCGGCGTCAGCAGGCCACATAGCATGCGGATGGTGGTCGTCTTCCCGGAGCCGTTGGGGCCGAGAAAACCGTAGATCGTGCCGCGCTTGACCTGCATGGAAAGGTTCCGCACGACGGCACGACCGTCGAACTTCTTGGTCAGACCATGGACATCGATGACAACATCGTGCGCATTCATTTACGCGGCTCTTGCGACAGTGTGACCGTGACAGGTTGGCCCACGCGAAACTTATCGGGCATTTCGGGTCGTGCCTCGATCAGGAACACCAGCTTGGCGCGTTCCTCCTGACTATAGATAACCGGGGGAGTGAACTCGGCGCTCCGCGCGATGAAGCTCACTTTCGCTGTCAGGCCTTTCTCGCATCCATCGCAGCTGACACCCACCACATCGCCGTATTTGATCTCGGGCAATATCGCCTGCGGCGCAAAAAAACGAATCTTGAGATTGCCAGGCGGCAGCAGCGCCACCACCGGCCTTCCCGCGGGCACGGTTTCGCCTGGGCGATAGTAAATCTGCTCGACGGTGGCCTCGCTGGGACTGAACGCATTGCGCCGGTCGAGGCGCGTCTTGGCCCATTCCAGGTTGGCCTTGGCCTGCCGCATCGCGGCTTCCGAATCGTCATAATTTTTTTGCGTTCCGGCTGCGGACTTCAAAAGCTCTTTGGCCCGATCGAAGCTCTGCTGGGCATTGATGACGGCCGTATTTCTCACCACCACGTCGGCCTTTTGCAGGTCATCGTCGACGGTAAAGAGCAGATCGCCTTTGTTCACGTGATCGCCTTCGCGTACTTTCAGCATCTCGACGCGCCCCTGCTCGTCGGGAGACACGAAGATCAATTCGGCTTCGACCCAGCCTTGCAAGACCCGGTTGTTGCCGTTGTCGCAGCCGCCGAGCACCAGCACGGCCAGCATCGCTATACGCAGGCCATTGAGCTTCATTTTTATGCGCTCCTCGGCGCGAAGAGCAGCTCGACGTGAGTTTTCATCATTTTCCGAACGTCGAGCGGCTCGAAGCGTTCGAACAGGCCGCTCCAGATGATCGCGACCAACCCGGGCGCAGCGATGATTTGCGGAAACTCGGCAAGTGCTTCGGGGACCTCGCCACGCGCGGCGGCGCGTCGAAGCAACGCGCGCACGGCCGCAATGATGCGTGACAGTACTTCCCGGTAATAGAATTCAGCAAGTTTAGGAAAGCGTCTGCCCTCGGCAATCATGAGGCGAATGACGTCCTTGCGCCTCGTCTCGTAAACTTCGCGCACAAACAGGTCGGCAATGCGCTCAGCCAGCACAGCGAGCGGCAAATCGGACTGACCCAGCGCCTCGATCGTACCGACGAGAGGCGTCAGCATGGCGCGGATCAATTCCTGGAACAGAGCCTCCTTGTCGCGGAAATACAGATAGATGGTCCCTTTGGCGACCCCCGCGCGCTTCGCGACGTCGTCCAGCCGAGCGGCCTCGAAGCCGCGGGTGGAGAATTCATCGAGCGCTGCCGAAAGGATGGCGTCCCGTCTTTCGCCGCTACGCGCCTTGCGCGCCGCACTGGCAGGAAGCTGGGCCGCGCGGGCGGCTTGCACCGCGCGCTTGCGCCGGTTTTCCCTGTTCGTTGCCGGCTTGCGGGACCTTGCTGGTGGACGCAACATCGCTGCACCATGACTGACCGGTCAGTCATTATTTAGGGCAAAAAGCAGCAGCCCGCAAGAAGCTAGAATTGCTTATAGATTTCAGATGATTGCGGAGGACCACGTAGCGGCGAGACGTATCGTGCTGACCGCGACGAACATCAGCGTGGCAGTTGCCGCCACCAGAGCCACCGCGACGAGCGCGCGCACAATAGGCGCATAGACGTTGGTCATCACCCTTCCCTCGCCAAGCGTCTGCTCAAGATAGGTGCGAGTCGCGGGAAGCAATCAATGATTCGAATCTCAGGCGCGCTCGATTTCTGCCTTGACGGCGGAAAGCGACTCGGGCGTGTCGACGTCGGTCAGCGCCGCCTCGCCGGCAACCGGTACTTCGACAACCGCCTCGGCGTAATTGCCGATCAGGTGGCGGGCTCCTATGTCGCCTTGAATTGTCATCAGATCGTGAAAGAAGCGCCGTGACCAGACGACCGGGTTCCCGCGCCTGCCTTCGATACTTGGCACGACCACGAGTGCGCCGCGCTCAGGATCCAAGGCGGCGATCAGCCGGTTGATCAACGCAGCATCGACTTGCGGCATGTCGCCGAGACAGACAATAGCCGCATCGACTTGTTCCGGTACGGCACTGATGCCTACTTTCAGCGACGTGCCGAGCCCTTGCGCGAAATCTTTGTTGTGCACCAGACGCACCGCAAGACCTTTCAACGCTGCTTCCACTTTTTCCCGTTCGTGACCGGTCACGACGATGACCGGGTGGGCATGCGAGGCAACAGCCTGTTCGGCGGCGATGCGCACAAGCGGTTTGCCGCCAATCTCCGCCAGCATCTTATTCACCGCGCCCATGCGCGTAGAGCGCCCGGCTGCGAGCACAATCGCAGCCACGCGGCGCCTAGTCTCCGCAACCCGTTCCTCGCGCGGCTGCGGTCTGGTGACAATTTCCATCAACAGTCCGCCAACACCCATGCCCGTGATATCCGCGCGTGTGACGGGCAGGCCGGCGAGCAGCCGCATCAATATCCAATCGAAGCCGTTTTCTTTCGGACTGCGCGCGCAACCGGGCGCACCAAGCACCGGATGACCGCGCGCGTTGCCGACGAGCATAAGGTTTCCCGGATCGACCGGCATGCCGAAATGTTCGATCTGACCGCCGACGGCTTCGACCGCCGCGGGGATTACATCGCGCCGGTCGGCAATGGCCGAGGCGCCGAAGACGATCACGAGCTCAGCTCCGGCCTTAAGAACTTCGTCGATCCCGCGCGAAACCGCGTCCTCTTCGTGCGGCACGCGCCGCTCCGCGATGATCTCAGCTCCGGCAGGCGCGATGCGCGCCGCGGTAATCTTGAGCGTCTTCTCAACGACCTTGGGTGCCAGCCCAGGCAGCAAAGTCGATATGATTCCGATCTTGCGCAGCTTGTATGGTGCTACCCGAATGACAGGCTTGGCTTCTGCGGCCGCGGCGACGGCCCGGTCGCGGGCGGCGCTGGCGACCGCAAACGGGATGATCTTCACGGTGGCGACCATTTCACCCTCCACCACCGGCTTGTAGGCCGGCAATGTCGCGATCGTGATCGCTTCGTCGATACGATTGAGAACGTCGACAGCATCCCTGTCGACGACCAGCACCCCGGCATTTTCAGCAAACAGATTGCAGCGACCCGTAAATGCGATATCAGCGCGCAGGCCCTCGCCCTGGATCGCGGCGGCGATTTCGGCGGCAGCCTGATCTTCCGCCACGTCTGCGGGGTCGAGACGCGCCACGGTGATTTCCTTTATGCCTGCGGCCTTAAGCGCGACGATTTCGTTCGGGCCTATTCGTGTTCCCTTCTTGAGCACAAATTCGCCCTGGCGAATCGAATGCACGGCCGTCGCGCCAATGGCATCGGTGACAGGGACCGCCCCAAACTTCATGCCGCTTCCGCCTTTTTCCGCAGGACCTGCGTGATCTCGCCCATGATGGCCACCGCAATTTCTGCCGGCGACACCGCTTCGATATCAAGCCCAATCGGGGCATGGATGCGCGAGACATCCGCATCCGTCAGTCCCGCCTGCTTGAGACGATCCACGCGCTTCGCATGCGTCTTTTTCGAACCGAGCGCGCCTACGTAAAAGCAATCGCGCGCGAGTGCGTGCTTGAGCGCAGGATCGTCAATCTTCGGATCGTGGGTCAGCGCGACGAACGCCGTGTAGCGGTCGATGCCGAGCGGCGGAAGCGCCGCGTCCGGCCATTCCGCGATGACCTTCACATCCGGAAAACGTTCAATCGAGGCAAAGGCCGTGCGCGGATCGACAATGGTGACGTCGTAGCCGAGCAGCTGACCGATCGGCGCCAGCGTCTGGCTGATATGCACCGCGCCGGTGATGACGAGGCGCGGCGAAGGCACATAGACGGTCAGGAAAACGCGCCCTTCCGGCGTGTCCTCCATGCCGCTTTTGCCCATGCGCAACCGCTTGTCCAACACGTCCTGCAGAGGATCTTTTGACACTTCGGCGGCTTTGACCAGCCGCTGCTCGCCGCTGGCCACATCGGTGACGAGGACCACGGCACGACGGGCAGAACGTTCCGCATTCAAAGTGTGCAGCACGTCGACCTTCACGTCAGGTCACCTTTTCGACATAGACGCGGATAGTCCCGCCGCACGACAGACCCACTTTCCAGGCCGTTTCGTCGGCCACGCCGAATTCCAGCATCTTCGGTTTGCCGCTGTCGATCACGTCCATGGCCTCGGTGACGACGGCACCTTCGACACAGCCGCCTGAAACGGATCCCAGAAAATTGCCGTCGCTGTCGATCACCAGATTGGAGCCGACCGGCCTCGGCGCCGAACCCCACGTTTCCACGACGGTTGCGAGGGCCACCCCGCGTCCCGACTTCCGCCATTCCTCGGCGGCTTTGAGGATATCTTCGTCACGTGCAAGCATGGCTTCCTCCATCAAGCGACGCGCTTGAGCATCTCTTTCGGATCGTAACCTTTGGCCGGAGCGCCCGACAGTGCGCGCACCAGCCCGGCCATGGACTCCAGATTGTGTATGGGACGCAATTCGTCAACATGCAGAAGCATCGCTTGCACGCCCCTGGCGCGCGCTTCGAAGGCGTGAAAACGAAGCAAAGGGTTAAGCCATATCAGCCGCCTGCATGATCGATGCAGCCGATCCATCTCGAAACCGAGCGTGTCATCCGGGTCCCGTTCAAGCCCGTCGGTGATCAACAATACAACAGCGCCCTGGCTCAGTACGCGTCGCGCCCACTGCTTGTTGAAACCGTGCAACGATGAGGCGATGCGCGTGCCACCGGACCAGTCGGCCACATTGGCAGCGCAAGCGGCTAGCGCCTCATCCGGATCGCGTTGACGGATCGCGCGAGTCACATTCGTCAACCGGGTACCGAACAGAAAGGTGGTCACCCGTTTTCGTGCGTCGGTGACGGCGTGCAGAAAATGCAAGAACAGTCGCGTGTACTCGCTCATCGAGCCGGAAATATCCAGAAGCGCAACGATGGGCGGCTCCTTCACCCGCGGACCGAGGTATTTGAGATCTATCACCGCACCGCCCGCCTTCATGCTCGCCCGCAAAGTTCGGCGAATATCGATGAGGTGGCCGTGCCGGTGAGGAATGAGCCGACGCGTTCGTATCTCGTCGAGGGGCAGGGTCAGACGCGCAATCGCCTCCTTCGCAGCCGCGAGTTCAGCCACGGTCATCTGCGCGAAGTCCTTTTTCTGAAGAACTTCCCGGTCTGAGACAGTCAACCGCGCGTCGATCTCGACATCGGATTTTTGCAGTTCACGCTGATCGAGCCCGGAGAATAATGCCTCCTGGATTCGCTGTGCGCCGGGCGGAGGTTTTGTCGCCGATCCGGGCGGCGTCTCGGGAAGGATCGAAGCGATCATTTTTTCGATATATCCGCGCTTGCGGAAGAAAATCTTGAAGGCCTGGTCAAACAGGACAGTGTGCTCGTGCCGCTTGACGAAAACGGCATGCAGCGTCCAGTAGAAATCGTCTCGCGAGCCGATGCGCGCGACGCTCAGCGCTTCGAGTGCATCGAGCACCGCACCTGGCCCGACCGGAATGCCAGCGGTTCGGAGCGCGCGGGCAAAGTAAAGGATGTTCTCGGCGAAGCGACCCTCTGTCATCTGCGATCTCTTCCGCCCGTTCCGAGCGGCCTGGATTTCCGTTTGCACGGGAATGAACGGGGTCTTTTGCGAGCGTTGAACAAAGTTATTCCGCCGCCCTGAGCTCCGACTTCACTTCGTCGAGCAGCGCCTTGACCTTGCTGCCATCGAGGCGAGTAATGTCATCCTGATATTTGAGCAGAACCCCGAGAGTGTCAGACACGGTCGCCGGATCGAGCGCGACAACATCGAGCTCGGTGAGTGCGCCGGCCCAGTCAAGGGTCTCTGCCACGCCGGGCGATTTGAATAAATCCTCCTTACGCAGCGCCTGCACAAAGGCGACCACCTGTTCGGATAATTTCTTCGCAATCCCAGGCACCTTGGCGCGTAGAATTTTGAGTTCGCGCTCGGCGTTTGGATATCCGACCCAGTGATAGAGGCAGCGCCGCTTCAGCGCGTCGTGTACTTCACGTGTGCGATTGGATGTGACGACCACGATCGGGGGGTGCGGTGCTTTCACGGTGCCAAGCTCCGGCACGGTGATCTGGAAATCCGCGAGCACCTCCAGAAGAAACGCCTCGAAGGCCTCGTCGGTCCGGTCGATTTCGTCGATCAGAAGAACCGGCGGACCTGCCGTATCCGGCTCGAGAGCTTGCAGCAGCGGACGCTTGATCAAAAACCGTTCAGAGAAAACGTCGTGCTCGATGCGTGTGCGATCAGCCTCGCCTTCCGCCTCGGCGAGCCGGATGGCGATCATTTGGGCGCCGTAATTCCACTCGTAGACCGCGGCCGAAACGTCGAGGCCCTCATAGCATTGTAGTCGGATCAGCCTACGGCCGAGTGTGCTGGCGAGTACTTTCGCGATTTCGGTTTTGCCTACACCCGCCTCGCCTTCGACGAACAGCGGCCGGCCCATGCGTAGCGCAAGATAAAGGACCGTCGCCAACGAACGATCGGCGATGTAGTCGGCTTTGGCCAGCAGCTCGAGTGTCGAATCGATCGAGTTTGGAAGGGTCTTATCTGCCATGCGGGGACTTTATCCTACCATGTGCCTGTCCTACATGTGGGGATACCACGTGCCGCCAGCCAGGATGAAATCATGACGAAAACCGATACCCTCGAAAAAGGTGCCATGCAGATGCCCACGATCGATCCGGGGGTGCGCATCGGTCATATCCATCTGAAAGTCGCGAACCTTCCGCGGGCGCTCGATTTTTACTGTGGTGTGCTGGGTTTTGAGCTCACGACCAGCCGGCCCGGCGCCGCATTCATCTCGGCCGGCGGCTATCACCATCACCTCGGACTTAATACCTGGGAGAGCCTTGGTGGCTCGCCGCCTGCCGCCGGGACGACCGGTCTTTACCATACCGCCATTCTTTACCCGACCCGGCGGCTGCTGGCCGACGCATTGCGAAGGCTGATCATCGCCAAAATCCCCCTCGAGGGCGCGAGCGATCACGGGGTTAGCGAGGCACTCTACCTGCGCGACCCGGACGACAATGGCGTTGAGCTCTACTGGGATCGGCCGAAAGAAAAATGGCCGAAGAAGCCCGATGGGTCGTTGCAGATGTTCACCAATCCACTCGACCTACATGACTTGCTCGCCGAACTGGACAAGCCAGAGGCTTGATGTCACGCGGCGCGTCGTTCCGTTTCGATCTCCCTCTCCCGCTCGATCCAATAGCGGAACATCCGGTTCTGGCTGTAGCTCAGCAAGGGCACAGAGGCGGCCGGCAAGCTGTTGGCTGGTTTTAGCGACAGTGAACTGCGGACTAAAAAAGCAAATGACCCGCGGGTCTGACCGCTCTGACCTTCAGAAGCTTTGGATATCCTGTCGAGCGGCTAGACGGTCAGGCGCACATAAGCGAGCGACGCCGCAATCAGTACAATAACAAGGAGCGCTGCAAGTTCGGCCACGGAGCGTCTCTCAGCGAATGGGTAGCCCGGAAACGCGGCTGCAGCCTCAATGTTCCCGACCGCGCCGAAGTTAGGCCGTCGCCTTGGCCAGTGCGCGACGTGTCAGCACGCCTGCCAGATGCGCGCGGTATTCTGGGCTGGCGTGGATATCGCTGTTCATTCCGGTTGCTGGAATGGTCATCCCCTCGATCGACTTGGCCGCAAAGCGCTTCTTCAGCGCCTCTTCGAACGATTTCACGCGAAACACGCCGTTCGCTCCAGCACCGGTTACCGCTACGCGGATGTCGGAGCCGCGCTTGGACACAAATACCCCCACGAGTGCAAAGCCCGAAGCCGGATGCTTGAACTTTTCGTAGGCTGCCTTCTTGGCGATCGGAAAACTCACCTTGGTGATAATCTCGCCGTCTTCCAGAGCAGTCGAAAACATCCCGGTGAAAAAATCGTCGGCGGCAATGCGCCGTTTGTTGGTAATGATTGTCGCACCAAGGCCCAGGCAGGCCGCAGGATAGTCGGCATTCGGATCATTATTGGCGATCGAACCCCCAAGCGTGCCGCGATTGCGCACCTGCGGGTCGCCGATCGAAGCAGGCACTGCAGCCAGTCCCGGCAAGACCTGTTGAAGCACGGGCGAATTGGCCGCATCGGCGTGCCGCGTCATGGCTCCGATCACGATGGATCGGCCCTTCTGCTCGACGCCGCTCAAACCCTCGACCAGCGAGAGATCGATCAATGCAGAAGGATTCGCCAATCGCAGCTTCATGACCGGCAAGAGCGAATGCCCACCCGCCAGCAGCTTGGCTTCCGGATTGCGCGTGAGCAGGCCAGCCGCCTGTCGAACCGTTGTCGGACGATGGAAAGTAAAATTGTACATCGATCTCTCCCGCGAAATTACGCTGCTTGACTTGGTTGCGCGCGCTTGAGCGCAGCCCACACGACCTGCGACGTGGCTGGCATTGCCAGTTCTTCCATTCCAATCGCATCGGTAATGGCATTTATGACCGCTGCCGGTGAGGCGATCGCGCCCGCCTCGCCACAGCCCTTGATGCCGAGCGGGTTTGAAGGCGCCTTGGTTTCGGTCAGACCGACCTTGAACGACGGAAGGTCGTGGGCATGCGGCATGCAGTAATCCATCAGAGATCCGGTCACCAGCTGACCGTCTTGATCGTATACCGCGCGTTCGAGAAGGGCCTGTCCAATTCCCTGCGCAATGCCGCCATGCACCTGACCTTCAACGATCATCGGATTGACGACGGTGCCGAAGTCATCGACCGCCGTCCAATTGACGATCTCGGTTTTGCCGGTGTCGCGATCGACTTCCACTTCACAGATGTGGCAGCCGGCGGGGAAAGTGAAATTGGTCGGATCGTAGAAGCTCGTCTCCTTTAACCCGGGCTCGAGCTCCTGGCCGGCAAATTTGTGCGCGATATAGGCATTGAGCGCCACATCGCCCCAGGCGGCCGACTTGTCGGTCCCGACAACGGTAAACTTCCCGTCCTTGAACACGATGTCGCCTTCCGCAGCTTCCAGCATGTGGGCCGCAACCTTCTTGGCCTTGGCCTCGATCTTGTCGAGCGCTTTAACGATTGCCGACATGCCGACAGCGCCGGAGCGCGAACCGTAAGTGCCCATGCCGAACTGCACCTTGTCGGTGTCGCCATGCACAATCGAGACGTTCTCGAACGGTATTCCAAGACGATCGGAAACAAGCTGAGCGAAGGTCGTCTCGTGCCCCTGACCGTGCGCGTGCGTGCCTGTCAGCACTTCAACGCTCCCGGTCGGATTCACCCGAACCTCCGCGCTCTCCCACAGACCGACGCCACAACCGAGCGATCCGACCGCCTGCGACGGCGCAATCCCGCAAGCCTCGATATAGGTCGAATAGCCCAGCCCGCGCAGCTTGCCGCGGCGCGCCGCTTCGCGTTTGCGTTTGTTGAAGCCCTTCACGTCAGCGAGATCCAGCGCCTTCTTGAGCGAGGCGTTATAGTCGCCTGCATCGTAGGCCATGATCACCGGCGTCTGGTGCGGGAACGATTTGATGAAATTACGTCTGCGCAGATCGACGGGATCGATCGCCATCTCGCGAGCCGCCACCTCCACCAGCCGCTCGACGACGAAGGTCGCTTCGGGCCGGCCAGCGCCGCGATAGGCATCGACAGGAACGGTGTTGGTGTAGACAGCGTCGACCTCGCAGTAAATTTGCGGGATGTCGTATTGGCCGGACAGCAGCGTTGCATAAAGATAAGTCGGCACCGATGACGAGAACGTCGACATGTAGGCGCCAAGATTGGCGATGGTGTTCACGCGCATCGCGAGGAACTTGCCATTGGCGTCGAGCGCAAGTTCGGCGTGCGTGACGTGATCCCGACCGTGCGCATCGGTGACGAATGACTCCGACCTGTCCGCAGTCCATTTGACCGGCCGGCCGACTTTGCGCGCCGCCCACAGGCAGACCACCTCTTCCGGATAGATGAAAATTTTGGAGCCGAAGCCGCCCCCCACATCCGGCGCGATAACGCGCAACTTGTGCTCGGGCGCCATCCCGACAAATGCCGCAATCACCAGCCGCGATACATGAGGGTTCTGGGTCGTATTCCAAAGCGTCAGGTGGCCCGTGCCGGCGTCATACTCTGCAAGCGCCGCGCGTGGCTCGATCGCATTCGGCACAAGACGATTGTTGATGATGTCGAGCTTGGTGACATGCTTGGCACTGGCGAAGGCGGCGTCAACCGCCTTGGCATCGCCAAGAGACCATTCATAAATGGTATTCTTCGGCGCGACCTCGTGAATTTGTGGGCCAGACTTCGTCTTGGCGGGATCAATGACCGCTGGCAGTGCCTCGTAATCGACCTTTACTTTCTCGGCGGCGTCGCGCGCCTGCGCATAAGTCGAAGCGACGACGACCGCAACCGCGTCTCCGACGTGACAAACTTTCTCGGCCGCGAGCGCCGGGTGCGGCGCCATCTTCATCGGCGAGCCATCCTTCGAATGAATCATCCATCCGCAAATCAGGGTGCCGATCTTGTCATTGGCAAGTTCTTTACCCGTGAGTACGGCGATGACTCCGGGCAGAGATTTCGCGGCACTGGTATCGATTGCCTTGATCTTTGCGTGAGCATGCGGCGAGCGCACAAAGACGGCACGGGTTTCGCCCGGCCGGATGACGTCATCGGTATATTGACCTTTGCCCGTGATGAAGCGGAGATCTTCCTTCCGGCGCACCGCCGCGCCGATACCGGTCGCGCTCATGGCGGTCTCCCTCCCGTTGAGTTTTTGATTCTATTCGGCGGCCTGACGCGCGCCGCCCTTGGCCATTGCTTTCGCTCCTGCGGCAATGGCTTTGACGATGTTGTGATAGCCGGTGCAGCGGCAGATGTTGCCGTCGAGCTGCTCGCGAATGGTGTGCTCGTCGAGATCGTTGCCGCGCCGGCGCACGATATCGAGTGCCGCCATGATCATTCCCGGCGTGCAGAAGCCGCACTGCAGTCCGTGATGCTCGCGGAATGCTTCCTGCATCGGGTGCAGCGGCCCGTCGGGATCTGCCAAGCCTTCAATGGTCGTGATCATCGCACCCTCACACTGCAGCGCGAGCGTTGTGCAGGCCTTGGCCGCTATGCCATCGATATGGACGACGCAAGCGCCGCATTGCGAGGTATCACAGCCAACGTGAGTGCCGGTCAGCCGCAAATTTTCGCGCAGGAATTGCACCAACAATGTGCGCGCTTCGACATCCCCGGTGACGGGCTTGCCGTTCACCGTCATGGACACCCCAGGCATGAGCTTCCTCCCAATCTGGGCCCAAACGGCCTCTTTTCGCCGCCTTCAAACCGGGCGGCGGCAGTTCATTTGCGAAATCGAGCCGATTTCGGCAAATAACTCTGAACCTCGACCATGGCCCTGGTCAAGGGATTGGAGAGCGAATACCGCTTCAACCTCTGGTGAAACCGTATCAGGCGGTCCCAACGGTCGAGGCAAACTTCTGGAAAAATTCGTCGGCGATCTTCTTGGCTGCGCCGTTAACAAGGCGCTGACCGAGCTGGGCAAGCTTGCCGCCGATCTGCGCTTCGACATTGTAAGTCAGTAACGTGCCACCATCTTTTTCGGCCAGGGCAACAGTCGCCCCGCCCTTCGCAAAACCGGCGACCCCGCCGTCACCCTCGCCGGAAATCTTGTAGCCATTGGGAGGGTCTAGATCCGAAAGGTGCACTTTGCCCTTGAAGCGCGCTTTCACCGGGCCGAGTTTGGTCGTCGCGACCGCTTGAAATTCCGTGTCGGAGGTCTTGTTGAGCTCCTCGCAACCCGGGATGCAGGCTTTGAGGACCTCCGGGTCGTTGAGCTTTGCCCAAACGACGTCACGAGTGGCCGGCAGCTGGACCTCGCCCGTCATTGTCATCGCCATTGCGCGTCTCCTTTACAGTCGAACAATTCGGCGGCAGTCCCGGCTTAAGCCGTCACCGCGGCGAAGAAAAGACCTTTGCAGGAAGCACGTGGCACATTAAGGGTTTCCGTCAAGCCACGGACCAACAATCGTAATCCATCTGAGGGGAGGACTTTATGCCAATGATCAACGCCGATGACGGCTGCCCGATCCGCGTCGAGGTCGAGGGCCGCGACGGTGCGCCGGTGCTGATGCTGTCCAATTCGCTCGGCACCAATCTGAACATGTGGGACGACCAGGTACCTGAATTCACCAAGCACTTCCGCCTGGTGCGTTACGACCGGCGCGGTCACGGGCAATCGGGAGTCCCCAAGGGACCCTATTCGATGGAACGGTTTGGCAAGGACGTCCTGTCAATCCTCGATGCACTCAAAATCAAGAAGACAAACTGGTGCGGACTGTCGATGGGCGGCATGGTCGGCCAGTGGCTGGGCGCGAATGCGCCCGATCGGGTCGAGAAGCTCGTGCTCTCCAACACCAATTCCCATTACGAAGACAAGACGCCCTGGACCGACCGGATCAAGTTCGTGACCGAGAAGGGCCTCGACGCGCTGGTGGAAACGAACATGCAGCGCTGGTTCACGGAGGGCTTTCGAAAGCGTGCGCCAGAGGCAATCGAACGCATGAGAAAAGCATTCGTCGCCACCAGGGTGCCCGGCTATATCGCCTGCTGCGAAGCGATCCGCGACATGGATTTTCGCGCCAGCAATCCGAGCATCAGGGCGCCGACCCTGGTGATTGTCGGAGCACAGGATCCCGCCACGCCGCCTTCCGCTGGCGAAATCATCCAGAAGATGATCCCCGGCTCCAAGCTTGCGAGTCTCGACGCCGCGCATATTTCAAACGTGGAACAGCCAAAGGAATATACCGAGACCGTGCTCAACTTCCTGCGCGGATAAATCGCCCAAAGGAGCAGCCATGGACGACAAGCAGCGCTACGAGCGCGGCATGGCCAGGCGCCGCAAGGTGCTCGGCAATGAGTGGGTCGACCGCGCAAATGCGAGGAAGACTCCCTTCAATGAGGAATTTCAGGATTTTATAACGCGCGTGGCCTGGGGCGAGATCTGGACCCGTCCCCATTTCGACGAGCGCACGCGTCGCGTTTTGGTTATCGGCACCATGCTCGCTTTGGATAAATGGGAGGAGTTCCGCATGCATGTGCGGGCGGCGCTCACCGAGGGAGGATTCACGCCGGATGACATCAAGGAAATCATCCTGCAGCAGGCGATCTATTGCGGGGTGCCGGCCGCAAATAATGCCTTCAAGGAAGCCGCCGAGGTGATTGCCGACGTCGGGAAGGGCAAATGACCATTGCGCCTGCAGTGATGCTCTCGTCATTTCCGCTTGAAACAGGTTCAATGGAGGCCATGGGCCACTCTGATGAGGAACATCCATGGCCAAGGTCACTGTCCGCAAAGGGATGCCGAGCGTTCAGCTCGGCAAGGAAGAATTCAAAAAGCGCTTCCTAAAGAAATTTTACGACCCCATTTTCGAGCCGCTCACTGGCGAACTCGACAGGATCGCCGACACCGCGTGGACTTCCTATAGCGACTACCACAAGTCTCCAATCACGCGAAAAGCCGGAACTGGTTTCGCTGATCCGAACTACGAGATCTCGATCGAATGGCTTGAGGCACGGTCGAATATTCAAGCCGCCGAGCGCCGGCAAAAATCTGCGGACTCCCCCTCACGTGTCCTGATCGTCAACGGGTCATCGCGAAATGATCAGACCTGTCCAGGCGAAGTATCGAAAACCTGGCGTCTCGTGACCTTGGCCCGTGATGTTATCGGAAAGATGCCTGGCTTTGAGGTCGAGGTGCTCGATCTGTCGCGGCTCACCGCGGAATATGGAAAGGTGATCTATCCCTGCAAGGCTTGTGTTTCGACTGCACAGCCCCTCTGCCACTGGCCTTGCAGTTGCTATCCCAATCACGCGATCGGACAGACCGGCGATTGGATGAGCGAGATCTATCCGATGTGGGTCGCTGCGCACGGCGTGATGATCGTGTGCCCGGTGAATTGGTATCAGGCGCCCTCCTCGCTCAAGCTGATGATTGATCGGCTCGTTTGCGCCGATGGCGGCAACCCCGATCCCACGTCCACAAGCGGTAAGAACGCTGAGAAAGCCAAAGAGATCGAGCTCGCAGGCTGGCCCTATCCGCGCCACCTCGCCGGACGGGTTTTTTCCGTTGTTGTTCACGGTGACGCGGCCGGCGCCGAGAATTTGCGACGGATGCTTGTCGACTGGATGAGCGATATCGGAATGATCCCGTCGGGCCATTTGGCCCTGCTCGATCGCTATGTCGGCTATCTCGCTCCCTATGCAACCAGTCACGACGATCTCGATCGCGATACCGATTTTCAGGAGGATGTTCGCAACGCCGCCCGAACGCTGGTGCAGGCAGTTAAGGACAGGCGTTCGGGCAAGCTGGAGCCGCCGGATCGCGGCCTGCACGAGACACGCCCGAAGTAAGTAGGCAGCCGAAGGGCTATTGCGACTTTATCTCGGCGTTTTTGGTCCGCTGCGCATAGTTGCGTTCGAAGATGCACAGCCCGGTCGCAAGTGCGGCAAGCAGAAGCGGCAAGGTGTGCTCGCGGATGAGCTCTGCTCCGTCTCTAAAAGAAGCCGGGCCAACCGATACGATGCTGATTGCCACGATCAGGATAAGAGCCGCTTCCAGAATTTCCGAGTTGGCCCGTCCGCGCGACAGGCTGCGCAGGCGGTCAGCGACATGTATGGCACAGATGCAGGCCACTGCGAGTTTGAGAGCGCCGAAGAAAGCGGCGAGCTTTATCAGCCCAATCGGCCCCAGCCCGATAAGACTCCCAATTGCGAAGACAAACTGCGAGCGCCAGACGTCTTCGAGGCCATAGGACGGCGACGAGAGGATGCGCAGGCCGTCGTAACCCCAGACCACAGCAAAATAGAGCGCGACAGCGACGATTATTGCCATCGTGGCGCGAGAAATTTTTTGCACGCGTTCCTCCTTCGACGAGGAACCATGCGTAGGCGCTTCAAATGCGAAGTTCAAAAGAAACCGAACCTTTACCTTACTTGTTAGCCCTTTAACCCTGCCGAACTGATCAAACAGGCAGCAAAGCCTCGACTTCCCTGTTGCAGAAAACGGGTGGGCCTCGCGATCGGCGCCTCATACATCCGGGTTTCGACAGAGCATTGTAGCAATGAGGCGAACGCATACCGGCAATGCCGAGACTGAGGCCGAACACATCGAGCATCACTCCTCGTTATCGGTCGGATGACAAACATTCGCTTCAAGAACTAGTCCGGGTGATGCAAACGCGCCTTTCGAATTGGTGTTGCGTGATGTTGCGCAATCTGGGGGCAGGGCAAGAGTGAACAAAGGAAAGAATGCCATGACCCTGGTTTCAACGTGGCTTAACGGCAGAACGGAACGCGCACATCCCCGTCTGATTCTGATTGCCACTTCGCTTGGCGTGCTGTTCGCCCAGATCGATACTTCTGTCGTCAACCTTGCCGTGAAAAGCATAGCCGCCGATTTGCATGCTGGCGTCAGCGAGATGCAATGGGTGATCGATTCCTACAATCTTGTTTATGCAAGCTTGCTATTGACCGGGGGGACACTTGGCGATCTTTACGGCCGTCGACGGATTTTCGTTTTGGGGATCGTGCTGTTCATCGCAGGCACGTTGGTCTGCGCGCTTGCGCCCACCGCCGGAATATTGATCCTCGGACGCATTGTCAGCGGGCTGGGCGCCGCCTTCGAGGTGCCCATGTCGCTGGTGTTGCTCACGCTTGCCTATCCGGACCGCAAGGAGCGCGCGCACGCGTTAGGCGTTTGGGCGAGCTGCAACGGACTCGCCTTCATCATCGGGCCGATACTCGGCGGCTGGCTGGTCGACACAATCGGCTGGCGGAGCATCTTCTACCTGATCGTGCCGATTTGTGCAGTCGCGGTCGCCCTGACCTACATCGCGATTCGAGAGAGCTCGGAGCCAGGAGGTCGGCGGCTTGATTTGGCCGGCCAAGGGCTTGCCATCGTCGGGCTCAGCGCATTTGCCTTTGCAGCCATTGAAGGATCGCATTGGGGCTGGACGTCGCCGACAATCATCTCGATCACCGGCATCGCGGTTGCCGCGCTGTCGCTTTTCGTCTGGGTCGAAGCGCGCACGCCCGGCCCGCTCCTGCCGCTTGAATTTTTGCGCCGGCCGGTCTTCTCGGCGACGATCACAATCGCGGGCCTGATGACTTTCGGGATGTACGCCCTGTTGTTCATCATGCCGCTTTATTTTCAGACCGTGCGCGGCGCCAGCCCTCTCATTGCCGGCCTGGAGTTGCTGCCCATGCCGATCAGCTTCTTTATGGTCTCGCAGATTGTCGGCTATCTCAACAATCGGCTCGGACCAAGAATTGTCATGACCGCCGGGATGACCTGCATGGGGGTTGGCGCGCTCGCCTTGGCGCTCATAAGTGAAAACACAAGTCTGCTTTTCATTGAGCTGGCTTTGCTGATCGTCGGCGTGGGCCTCGGGCTTAATACGGCTCCCGTGAACGGTGTCGCCGTCGCGGCATTGCCTCCCGAGCGGTCCGGCACGGCGTCCGGCGTACTCAATACGTCTCGCATGGTCGGCGCCACACTGGGCGTCGCAATCCTGGGGGCGGTATTCGCCGCGTACGCCGGGCAAACACCCACTGCCGGCGAAGGATTCCTGACCGGCTTGCGGGCGGCGCTGACCGGCAGCGGTGTAGCCGAATTGATCGGCGCGGCGATCGCGATCACCTTTATCAGGCGCGATTCATTGCACCCGCAAACATAGAGTCAACCGCCACGGCCGTCGCGAAACGCCTGCGGGGTCGTGCCTGTCTGCTTGCGAAAAAACCGCGTGAAGTGCGAGGGATCCGAAAAAGCGAGGTCATAGGCGATTTCATGGATCGCCTGGTTGGTAAATACGAGTTGCCGCTTCGCTTCGGTCAGGACGCGCTGACGGATCAGGTGACCGGCCGTGACCCCTGTTGCACGTTTAACGTGGTCGTTGAGCCGATCCGGCGTCATCGCCAATTTCTCGGCGTAAAAACTGATGAGCCTTTCCTTGCGGAAATGTTCATCCACAAGCCGGCGCAATTCGTCGACCCGCGGATCGGACCGGGAGAGCGTCACGGCGCCACTGCGCGCCCTGCTTACGGCGAGCCGGACGACCTCGATGGCGATGAGAGCAAGAAGGCCGCGCATCGCCAGGCGATAGCCTTCGCGCGCCAGCGAGCCCTCCTCGTATAGTTCTCCGCACAGCGTCGAGAGACGCCTCGCCTCGGCCATGTTGGCCAGCGGCAGCACCGGCCCGCTTGCAACCGCTTTCAATCGCGCCAGTGCTTCTCCCGACTGATCGCCAAGCGCGTCCGCAACATCCTCGGTAAAACTGACGACCCAGCCGTCGGTAACTTCCGGCGTGAAGCGAAACCCGTGCGCCGTGGTGGCCGGGACGAGAATCACTGCTGGCGCGGAAAATTGCGCCGTTGCGGTCTCGAAACTCATCTCGCCGCCGCCCTTCTCGATCAGTAACACTTGAAAGAGGTTGCGGTGACGGTGAGCCCGGATTGTCCAGTCGTGGATCGAAGACCGCGAGGCAATCGTTTCGATATGGATAAAGTCAAACGCGGAGTCGTCCGGCGGATCGCCGTACAAGTGAAATAACGGCAGCGCAGAGACGCCCATGGAACAAGCATATTCCACTTGACCTGCGAAACAACTCCCGGGCGAGACTTCTCAAACGAAAAGCCCCGCCTCGCGGGCGGGGCCATCGTAATCTCGTCTATGTCTAGGTCAGCGGTCCTGCTGCTGGCCAGGCTTCTGCTGGCCACCCTGCTGCTGTTGGCCGGGCTTCTGCTGTCCGCCCTGCTGCTGCTGGCCGGGCTTCTGTTGTCCGCCCTGCTGCTGTTGGCCGGGCTTCTGATCTGGATTTTGATTCATTTTACTATCCTCTCCAACATTGCTTTGAATCATCGCTCAGTCACGCGCCCCTAGCTGAGTAAAACGCTGGGCGATTGGAATTTGTTCCAATTCCAAACGTCTTCGAGACTGTACCAAATGTATTTGGAACCTCGCGACGCTGGACGTGTTCCTCCCCACACAGAGGAGGACCGACGATGGGACGTTACGTGTTGCTTTGGTTGCTTGGGATTCCGATCCCGATTCTAGTGCTGATCTGGTTGTTCGGCGGTCTGCACTAGCCAGCTAGCCGGCGGTTCGGGACGGGGCCCATTCAGTCCCTCTCGGCCGCCACGCCAGCAGCACACACGCGCTTCGCGCCCGCCTTGTCCGCCTTTCCTTTCACAGCTTGCGACTTAATAACACGCGGCAGTCTCGGCGTTGCCGCTGCGGCCACGCCCTGTTAAGCCTTTCGTGTGGGGGCGATTGGTCGTCGGCCGGGATAGCGGAAGGCGCAGGGGATGGAAGTTTTCTTCCAGCAGCTTATCAACGGCATCACGCTGGGGTCGATCTATGGGCTGATCGCCATCGGCTACACCATGGTGTTCGGCATCATCGGCATGGTGAACTTCGCCCATGGCGACGTGTTCATGGTGTCTGCCTTTATTGCACTGGTTGCTTTTCTTCTGCTCTCAAGCGTGCTCGGCATTGCCTCAATTGCACTTGCGCTCTTTCTCATTCTGATTGTGGCGATGCTATTCACCTCGCTGGTCAATTGGACCATCGAGCGACTCGCCTATCGACCCTTGCGCGGCTCGTTCCGGTTGGCGCCGCTGATTTCGGCAATCGGAATGTCCATTTTCCTTTCCAATTTCGTGCAGGTGACGCAAGGTCCGCGCAACAAGTCGATTCCGCCGATGGTCCAGGGCGAGTTCGTGCTGTTCACGCAAAATGATTATCCGGTGACGCTATCGCTCAAGCAGCTGATTATTTGGGTGGTCACCGCGATCCTGCTCGTCTGTTTCTGGTATCTGGTGACAAAGACCCGCCTGGGTCGCGCCCAACGCGCTTGCGAACAGGATCAAAAAATGGCCGCGCTGGTCGGCGTCGATGTCGACCGGACAATTTCGATGACCTTCGTCATTGCGGCCGCGCTCGCCGCCGTCGCTGGGACGATGTACCTGATGTACTATGGCGTTGTGAGCTTCGCGGATGGGTTCGTGCCGGGCGTGAAGGCCTTCACTGCCGCAGTCCTCGGCGGCATCGGCTCTCTGCCGGGCGCGGTTATCGGCGGCATCCTGATCGGCCTTATCGAGACCATGTGGTCTGCATATTTTTCAATCGACTATAAGGACGTCGCGGCCTTTTCGGTCCTCGCGATCACCCTGATTTTCCTGCCGCAAGGGTTGTTCGGCCGACCGGATGTCGAGAAGGTCTGATATGACTACCGACGCGCCAGCAAAGCGCGTCGACACGGCCCGTGCCCTGCGGGACGCAGGCCTCACGGCGTTGCTTGCTTTCGGCCTGTTCCTGCCGCTGGTCGGATTCGAGACCGTCACCGACGTTCGCAACGATCTGATCCTTGTCACCCGCTGGCCGCTGCTGTTCGCCATAGTCGCGATCGCCGGTCTCGGGCGTCTCGCCTATTCCCTCGCAATCGAACCGTGGTTGCAGCAGCGCAAAATGCGTCCCAGCGCCGAGCCCGCGTCGTGGCGTAGGCATGTCGCCAGCTGGATCATCCCGTTTGCGCTCGGTTTTGTCATTCTTTATCCAGCCATCGTCATCGCGACGGCAGGTTACGGCCGGGCCGTGAAGTGGATCGACAACTTCGGCATTCAAATTCTGATCTACGTGATGCTGGGATGGGGCCTGAACATCGTTGTAGGCCTCGCCGGCCTCCTCGATCTCGGTTACGTGGCATTTTATGCGGTTGGCGCTTATTCCTACGCTCTCCTCGCCAAGACGTTCGGCTTTTCGTTCTGGATTCTTCTACCCCTCGCGGGCATCCTCGCTTCTTTTTGGGGAATTTTGCTCGGCTTTCCGGTGCTCCGTCTGCGCGGCGACTATCTCGCCATCGTCACGCTCGCGTTCGGCGAAATCATCCGCATCGTCCTCATTAACTGGGTCGACTTGACCAACGGCTATGCCGGAATCACGAGCATTCCACGGCCGACTTTTTTCGGCATCCCGTTCAACGCAGAGGAAGGCGGATTCGCTGCCGTATTCGGGCTGGAATTTTCACCGATCTACCGGACGATATTTCTTTATTACCTGATCCTCGCGCTTGCGCTTCTCACGGCATTCGTGACAGTACGCTTGCGGCGTCTACCGGTCGGCCGCGCGTGGGAAGCATTGCGCGAGGATGAAATTGCGTGTCGTTCGCTCGGCATCAACACGACCAATACGAAGCTGACCGCTTTTGCGATGGGCGCGATGTTTGCAGGCTTCGCCGGTTCGTTTTTCGCGGCGCGGCAAGGCTTCATCTCCCCTGACTCCTTCACGTTCCTCGAATCCGCAACAATTCTTTCTATCGTGGTGCTCGGCGGAATGGGCAGCCAGATCGGTGTGGCCATAGCCGCCATCGCAATGATCGGCGGCACCGAGATCATGCGCGAACTTGATTTCCTGAAATTGCTGTTTGGATCGACCTTCGATCCCACTCAATACCGAATGCTGTTGTTCGGCTTCGCCATGGTTCTCATCATGATCTGGCGGCCGCGCGGCCTTATCGCGACACGTGACCCGTCGGTTGTCCTGAAAGAGCGCAAAAAAATCGGCAAGGACCTGGTCAAGGAGGGACATGGCTGATGGCGACCGGGGCCGATATTCTCCTGCAGGTCGAACGCCTCACCATGCGCTTCGGTGGGCTTGTCGCAGTGGAAGACCTTTCGTTTTCGGCGCGGCAAGGCGACATCACCGCGTTGATCGGGCCGAATGGTGCCGGTAAGACGACGGTGTTCAACTGCATTACCGGTTTTTACAAGCCCAGCGAGGGCCGCCTTGCGCTCCGTCACGGTGATAATGCTGCGTGGGATTGGCTCGAAGTACTGACCGACAGCGGGGAGCGCAGCACAAGACGCGCAGGCAACGGACTGTATTTGCTTGAACGGATGCCAGACTATCTCGTCGCGCAGCAGGCACGAATTGCGCGCACGTTTCAGAACATTCGGCTTTTTCCGGGCATGACTGTTCTGGAGAATTTGTTGGTGGCGCAACACAACCCTCTGATGCTCGCGTCTGGCTACACGCTGCTCGGCGTCCTTGGCTTCCCCTCTTTTGCCAAGGCCGAGCGCGCAGCGATCGAAAAGGCGCGCGAGTGGCTCGACAGAGTCGGCCTTCTGACGCGCGCGGACGATGCCGCAGGTGATTTGCCCTATGGCGCGCAGCGGCGTCTCGAGATCGCGCGAGCTATGTGCACTGATCCAATTCTATTGTGCCTGGATGAACCCGCGGCCGGGCTCAATCCGCGCGAAAGCGCCGAACTCAACACTCTTCTCCTCGCAATCCGCGAGCGGCACAACATTTCGATCCTGCTGATCGAGCACGACATGTCAGTGGTGATGGAAATTTCGGATCATGTCGTCGTGCTCGATTACGGCGTGAAGATCGCCGACGGCGCACCGGCCGCAATCCGTGACAATCCGAAAGTCATCGCCGCCTATCTCGGCGTTGCCGACCAGGATGTCGCCAAGGTCGAGGCGGAGGTGGGCCTATGACCACGCCACTTTTGACTGTGCGCGGCGTCAAAACCTTTTATGGCCGGGTGATGGCCCTCAAGGGCGTCGACCTCGAGGTCAACCAGGGAGAGATCGTCACGCTGATCGGCGCAAACGGCGCGGGCAAATCCACGCTCATGATGACCGTGTGCGGCAATCCGCGAGCCCGTGAAGGCAAGATCTATTTTGCCGGCTATGACATCACGCAACTGCCGACGCATGAAATTGCGCGCCTCAGGCTTGCGCAGGCTCCCGAAGGTCGCCGCATTTTCTCGCGCATGACTGTGCTTGAAAATCTTCAGATGGGCGCCAGCACTGCGGACCCCTCGCAGTTTAAACGCGATCTCGATCACGTGTTGACGCTGTTTCCCCGATTACAGCAGCGGATCGGTCAGCGCGGTGGAACGCTGTCGGGCGGCGAGCAACAAATGCTGGCGATCGCCCGCGCCCTCATGGCCCAGCCCCGCCTGTTACTCCTTGACGAGCCATCGCTGGGCCTTGCGCCGCTGGTCGTGCGGCAAATCTTCGATGCCATAAAACGGCTGAATGCCGAGGGCGGCCTCACGGTATTTTTGGTTGAACAGAATGCCTACCATGCCCTCAAGCTCGCCCACCGCGGCTACGTCATGGTGAACGGGTTTATCACCCTGTCGGGAACCGGCCGCGAACTGCTGGAACACCCGGAGATCAAGTCGGCGTATCTCGAAGGGGGCCGGCATTGACCAACGTTTTCGCGGCCTCCTTTTCGATCCCCGAGTTTCTTTATGAGGAAGGCTCGTTCGGCGTCTTCGTGCTGGTCACCATAATTCTCGGTGGCGGCGCAGCAATTCTCGCTGGCCGCGCCATTGCGGCAACCTGGCGGCCATGGTGGCAGGTTGTCGCATACGGCTTCGTCCTCGCCGGGGCGGTTCGGTTCATACATTTCAGCCTGTATGGCGGCACCTTCCTATCGTTCCACTATTACCTCGTGGACAGCACGTTCTGCATCGTTTTCGGTTACCTGGGTTTTAAGACCGCCCGCGCCAGGCAGATGATCACACAATATCGCTGGCTTAACGAACCCGATGGCTTGATGCGCTGGCGCCGCCGATTGCCCTGACATAGGATTGCGGCGGACGAAAATGCCGGTTCCAGTTATCGAGGGGGAATGAGAGATGAAAAAAATCACCACGTTCGGCCTGGCCCTGAGTGTTGCGATCGCGGCGGCCCAGACGGCTTCGGCCCAGACCAAATTCGGTGTCGGCGGGCCCATTACGGGACCGAGCGCCGCGACCGGTGCGCAAATGAAGAATGGCGTCGACCAGGCGGCCGCTGACATCAATGCCGCCGGGGGCATTCTCGGCCAGAAAATCGTCGTGTCATACGGCGACGACGCCTCCGATCCCAAACAGGGTGTTTCAGTTGCCAACAAGTTTTCCGGCGACGGTGTGAAATTCGTCATCGGTCACTATAATTCCGGCGTCACGATCCCCTCGTCGGAGGTCTACCAGGAAAACGGCATCCTTCAGATTACGCCGGCCTCCACCAATCCAACGGTGACCGAACGGAAGATGTGGAACATCTTCCGTGTCTGCGGCCGCGACGATCAGCAGGGGCAAGTCGCCGGCGAGTACATCGTGAAGCATTTCAAAGGCAAGAAGATCGCGATCGTTCACGACAAGACCACGTACGGCAAAGGTCTCGCCGATGAAACCAAGAAAACCATCACCAAGGGCGGCATCAAGGAAGTTCTGTACGAAGGCGTGAACACCGGCGAGAAGGATTTTTCCGCTCTCGTATCCAAGATCAAGCAATCGGGCGCCGACCTGATTTATTGGGGCGGTTTGTACACCGAAGCCGGCTTGATCGTGCGCCAGATGCGCGACCAGGGCGTGAAGGCGCCGATGATGGGCGGCGACGGCATTACGTCCGACGAATTCGCCTCGATTGGCGGGCCGGGCGTCGAAGGCACGCTGATGACTTACGGCCCCGATCCGCGCAACAGGCCGGACGCAAAGAAGATCGTGGAAGAATTCCGTGCGAAAAAATTCGAGCCGGAAGCCTATACGCTTTACAGCTACGCCGGCGTCCAGATCATCAAGCAGGCGGCGGAAGCGGCCAAGTCTCTCGACCCGAAGAAGGTCGCCGAGAAAATGCACTCCGGCATGACGTTCAAGACAGTGCTCGGCGACATCTCCTATGACAAGAAAGGCGACATCACAAAGCTCGACTACGTGATGTACATCTGGAAGAAGGATCCGAGCGGAAAGATAAACTACGTCGAGTGCCCGGGCTCCGATTGCAGCAAGGTCAAATAATCAATTCGCGATACGATTCAAAAGCCCGCCGCGCGGCGGGCTTTTTTTCAGCCGATCTTCCCCAGAATCGGAAATGTCTCAAGTAGCCACACGCTTGCCTGGTTGATGCTCCCCGTCAGAAACGCAATGCCGGTGATCACCAGCAATGCGCCCATCACCTGCTCCACGCGGTGGAGATAGTTGCGGAACCGCGACAGAAATGCCGCGAACGGCTCGACCGCAAAAGCAGCAGCGATGAAAGGAATTCCGAGTCCAAGCGAATAGACCGCAAGCAGGCTGGCGCCTTTGCTCACCGTCTGCTCGGATGCCGCCACCGCGAGAATTGCTGCAAGGATGGGTCCTATACAAGGCGTCCAGCCGAACGCAAAAGCAAGGCCGATCACATAGGCTCCCCAAAGGCCGACCGGCTTCGCAACGTCGAGCCGCTTCTGCCGATGCAGCAGCGCGATGGGCGTCACACCGAGGAAGTGCAAGCCCATGACGATAATCACGATGCCAGCAACGGTGGCGAGCGGTCCCGAATACGCGCGCACGAGCGAGCCGATGACGCTGGCGCTGGCGCCCAATGCCACGAACACCGTGGAAAAGCCCAGCACGAAGAGGATCGCAGCGGCCACGGTTTCCCGCCTGACCCGCGGTTTAGCCTCCTTGTCAGCAAACCTTTCCAGCGAAGTGCCGGTCAGGAACACCAGATAAGGTGGCACCAGCGGCAGCACGCAGGGAGACAGGAAGCTGACAAGGCCGGCAAGCAATGCGGCTAAATAGGTGACATCGGCTTTCATGACGTCTCTAGATGCGACGCAACGTGGTTGCTTGCAAGCGTGTTGCGGCAGCTTCGCCGCAACGTGATCGAACGTGATAGGGTTTCGCCCAGGAGTCACTATGGCGCGCAATCTGATTACCGATATTCCCGGCGTCCGTGTGGGGCATGCAGGCGATCCCAAGCTGGGCTCCGGCGTCACAGCCGTCGTCTTCGATGAGGCCGTGATCGCCAGCGTGGATGTGCGCGGCGGCGGGCCGGGCACGCGAGAGACGGCCCTGCTGGATCCGGCGCACACGGTGGAAAGCATTGACGCCATCGTCTTGTCCGGCGGGTCGGCTTTCGGCCTCGACGCTGCGTCGGGCGTGCAGGCCTGGCTGCGCGAACAAGGTCGCGGGTTTAGGGTGCGCGAAGCGCGCGTGCCTATCGTGTCGGGGGCAATCCTTTTCGACCTGCTGGCCGGCGGTGACAAGAATTGGGGGCGCTATCCGCCCTATCGAGAGCTCGGCTACGAAGCGACCCGGGCGGCAGGCAGCGACTTTGCCCTTGGCAGCGCCGGCGCCGGTCTCGGCGCCACGACCGTCAATCTAAAAGGCGGTATCGGCTCCGCCAGCGCTCAGACACGCAGCGGCATAACGGTCGGAGCGCTTGCGGCCGCCAATGCCGCCGGCAGCATGACGATCGGGGACGGACCGCATTTTTGGGCGGCTCCCTTTGAACTAGGGAAGGAATTTGGCGGGCTGGGGTGGCCGGCCACGATCCCTCCTGCGGCGCTGGAGTTTCGCAGCAAAGGGGTCGCGGGCGAGAATACGACCCTCGCCATCATTGCGACCGATGCCAAACTCACCAAGGGTCAGGCCAAACGCTTGGCCATCATGGCGCAAACCGGTTTGTCCCGGGCGATTTATCCGGTTCACACCCCACTCGATGGCGACCTGGTTTTCGCGGCCGCAACGGGACAAAAACTCTTGGCGGATCCCGTGTTTTCATTGAGCGAACTCGGGATGGTGGCGGCGAACGTGCTCGCACGGGCTATCGCTCGAGGAATTTATGACGCGACGGCCTTGCCGTTCCCCGACGCCCTACGCAGCTGGCGCGACCGATTTGGTTCAAGCTGAGGTTTAAGTTCAGCTAAGTGAAGATTAACTTGAGGCTGGTCGAACTGACGGCCAGCCACTGCGTTGTTCTTTATGCCGTCCAGCGCGATCGCCGATATTGAATATGATCCCGAGCGCGAGCGTCTAACCGTTACTTTCGTAACGGGCCGCATCTACGAATATGTTGATGTTCCCAGCGAGGTAGCGGCTTCCTTTCGATCCGCTTTCGCGAAAAGGAACCTTCTTCTACTCCTACATCAGGGATCGCTACGATTTCCGCGAGCTCACGCCCTCTCACTGATTGAAACGATCGGCCCGATAGGGCGCAGGATCACAGAAGGGCTGCTCGCCCGCCATCATCTCCGTGATAAGGCGGCCCGTCGCGGGACCAAGCGTGAGTCCCCAATGGGCGTGACCGATTGCCAGCCACAGACCGGCAAGTCCTGGGGCTGGACCGATTACCGGACGCGAATCCGGAAAGCACGGCCGGCTCCCGAGCCACGTCTTGTCCTCGGCCATTTCGCCCAAGGGAAAGAGTTCGCGCGCTCGCGGCGTAATGCGTGAAAATTGAATCGGGGTCGGCGGCGCATCACGCGCGGCGAATTCGGCGCCCGTGGTGATGCGGATCCCCTGCTCCATCGGGGTCATCAGATAGCCCACTTCGGCGTCAAGCACCGGGCGCGACAGACCCGCGTTGCCCTCGGTGCGAAAATGCCGGTGATAGCCTCGCTTCACAGCAAGCGGCAGTCTGAGACCGAGGCGGCCCAGCAGATCCACCGCCCACGGCCCGAGAGCAACCACGCACTGCGCCGCATCGAGTGCACCTTCGTTGGTTTCCACCCGCCAATTCTTGCCGCTCCGATGCAGCGACTGGGCATCGCCTGAGACAATGATGCCGCCGAGGGCGACAAAGCGCTTGGCATAGGCACTCGTTACGCCGAGAGGGCTGCTGACGCTCGCTGCTTCCGGCCAGAACACCGCATGTGCAAAAACGGGGCTAAGGGATGGCTCGAGCGCTTGCGCGCCGACAGTATCGAGGACGTTGAGCGGCAAATTGAATTTCGCAGCCAGATCAAACTCGGGCGACAGGGCGGCGAAACTCCTGTCGCCACGATAAACCTTCAACCAGCCTGTCTTGCGCAAATAGTGTGTCGCTCCGGCCTCGGCCATCAACGCTTCGTGTTCCGCCACTGCGCGGGAAAACAACGGACGGATCAACCGGGCCGTTTCGGCCAAACGTTCGGGCTGCGAAGCGGCGCGGAATGCCAGCAGCCAGGGAAGAACCCTCGGCAGGAACGACAAATGATAGTTGGCCTCGCTCGCGCGCCTGAAGGCGATCCGCAGCAACGCGCCGAGATCGGATGGAAATGCCGGCGGGAATATCGTGTTGCCTTCGATGATGCCGGCGTTGCCATAGGAAGTCTGCTCGCCGACGCCCGCGCGGTCGACTAAGACGACGCTCAAACCGCGTTTGGCGAGATGCAGGGCGACCGATGTGCCGACGATACCGGCGCCAAGGACCATCGCATCCGTACGTGCCACGCCTGAACTCCTCTAATGCTATCCCTTATATATGGATTGGCGTCTTCAGGAGCGCTATCAAACGTCATACCTACCGGCGGCTGGAGTTTTCCGAAATGAAGTTCATCGGCGCCCTCGCGGCCGTGCTCAGCTTTGCCGGCCGGCACGGGACGCTGTTGGCGGCAACCTCAATATTCGTCGGGCTTGCCATTCCCGATCTGGCCGCGGCGTGCAAACCGTTTCTCGGCGAGGCCATCGTGGCTATGCTCACGCTTGCCTTCTTGCGGGTGGACCCGGTCGACCTGCGCCGCCACTGGAGTCGGCCCGGCCTGATCGCCGCAGCCACCGCGTGGACAATGCTGATTGTTCCGGCGGTGCTCGGTCTGGTGTTTCTCCTCTTCCGTCTCGACCAGCGCATGGCTGGTCTGTATTTCATGCTCGTGCTGCAGATGTCAGCGCCAGGCCTGATGTCCTCGCCGGCGCTGGCTGCGCTGCTGGGGCTCGATGTGGCCCTTACGCTTGCCACGCTGATCGTATCGATGGCGATAACGCCGTTGACTGCCAGCTTCTTTACGCATGTGTATCTTGGAACCGCGCTCGCCTCCCCGTTTGCATTTGGCCTCAAGCTCTTCCTGATCATCGGCGGCTGTGCTCTGGCTGCGGCTGTCATCCGGCGCCTGACCGGACAGTCGTTTGTCGAGGCACAGCGTGAGCGCATCGATGGCCTGAGCGTACTCGCCATGTCGATGTTCGCGATCGCGGCCATGGACGGCGTCGTCGACCATTTTCGCGCCGATCCGCTACTGGTCATCGCGCTTACCGTTCTGGCCTTTGCGCTTGCGCTCGGCATGCTCGCGCTTACCGCCCTGGTGTTTTTGCGGGTCGGGCGGGCCCGCGCCTTTGCGATCGGGCTGATTGCTGGAAACCGGAATGTTGGCCTGATGCTGGCTGCTACAGGCTTTGCAATGCCCGATATCGCCTGGCTCTATTTCGCGCTTGCCCAGTTTCCTATCTATCTCTTACCGCATCTGTTGAAGCCGTTGGCAAAACGCCTGTCGAATGATCGTTAACAACGCACTATGTCGCCCGACCGCGGCGTTGCTCGTTGACCCGCCTCGTGTTACCCGAACGGCGTCTGGAGGCCCGTGAAATGCCCCGCCCGCTCATCATTGCGCCGTCGATTCTTTCGGCCGATTTCGCCAGGTTGGGCGACGAGATTCGCGCGGTCGAGGCTGCTGGCGCCGACTGGATCCACGTCGACGTGATGGATGGCCATTTTGTGCCGAACATCACGATAGGTCCTGCCGTCACCCACGCCATCCGGCCGCTTACCAAAAAGACGCTCGATGTCCACTTAATGATCGCGCCGTGCGATCCCTATCTTGAAGCTTTCGCCAAGGCGGGATCCGACATCATCACGGTGCATGTTGAGGCGGGACCGCACGTTCACCGGTCCCTTCAGGCAATTCGCGCCCTTGGCAAAAAGGCGGGCGTCACAATGAACCCGGCCACGCCTGTTTCGAGCATCGAGCATGTGATCGACCTGATCGATCTCGTTCTCGTGATGTCGGTCAATCCGGGCTTTGGTGGCCAGGCCTTCATTCCCGCGGCGATTGACAAGCTGAGAGAGGTCCGCGCGCTGGTCGGCGCGCGACCGATCGACATCGAGGTCGATGGGGGCATCACGGCTGAAAACGCCGCGCGCGTGGTGCAGGCCGGAGCAAATGTGCTGGTCGCCGGTTCCGCCGTATTCAAGGGCGGCAACTACAAGGCCAACATCGCCGCCATTCGCAATGCGGCGGCATTGGCCCGCGGGGAAGCGGCGTGACGATCCCGCGCTACTCCCGGCCGGAAATGACCGCCATCTGGTCGCCGGAAGCGAAATTCCGCATCTGGTTCGAGATCGAGGCGCACGCCGCCGACGCCATGGCCGAGCTTGGCATCGTTCCGAAGGAGGCGGCGAAAAAAATATGGGAAAGAGGCAAAGCCGCAAAGTTCGACATCGCTCGCATCGATCAGATCGAGGCCGAGGTAAAGCACGACGTCATCGCCTTCCTGACGCATCTTGCGGAAATCGTCGGACCGGAAGCGCGCTTTGTACATGCCGGAATGACCTCGTCCGACGTGCTCGATACCTGTTTCAACGTGCAGCTCGTGCGCGCCGCCGACATCCTGATTTCCGATGCGGATGCCCTGCTCGCCGCGCTCAAGCGCCGCGCCTTCGAGCATAAATTGACACCGACCGTTGGCCGCTCGCACGGCATCCATGCCGAGCCGACGACATTCGGGCTCAAGCTTGCCTATGCCTATGCAGAATTTTCCCGCGCCCGCGAGCGTTTGGCCGCCGCCCGAAAGGAAGTCGCGACTTGTGCCATTTCCGGCGCCGTCGGCACGTTTGCGCAGGTCGATCCACGTATCGAAGCGCATGTGGCCAAGGCGATGGGACTGACGGTCGAACCTATTTCGACCCAGATTATCCCGCGCGACCGGCATGCCATGTATTTCGCAACACTGGCCGTGGTTGCGTCCTCTATCGAAAGGCTCGCGACCGAAATTCGACACTTGCAACGGACCGAGGTGCTGGAAGCGGAAGAGTTCTTTTCGGAGAAGCAAAAAGGCTCCTCGGCGATGCCGCACAAGCGCAACCCGGTGCTGTCCGAGAACGTGACAGGGCTTGCTCGAATGGTGCGAGCCTACGCCCTGCCCGCCATGGAAAACGTGGCGCTTTGGCACGAGCGCGACATTTCCCATTCCTCGGTGGAGCGCATGATCGGTCCCGATGCCACCGTCACGCTCGACTTTGCATTGGCACGGCTCGCCTCGATCATCGATAAGCTGATCGTCTATCCCGCAGCCATGCAGAAGAATCTCGACCGATTGGGCGGCCTGATTCACTCGCAGCGGGTGCTGATCGCGCTGACGCAAAAGGGCGTTTCGCGCGAGGACGCCTATCGCCTGGTTCAGCGCAACGCGATGAAAGTATGGAATGGCAGCGAGAGTGATTTTCTCTCGCTGCTCAAGGCGGACAAGGACGTGCGCGCGAAGCTAAGCTCTGGAGAACTCGAGGCCAATTTCGACCTCGGGCATCACTTCCGTCACGTCGACACGATCTTCAAGCGCGTCTTCGGTGCGACTTGAAATGTTCGCGTCAGCGATATCCGTAGTAACGGCTATACCCCCAGCCGCCGTAACCGACGCCTGGATTTGGCGCCCAGGACGAACTCCGGGTCTGGGCGTAGTCGTACCCGTAGTCGTAACTAGGTGCGACAACCACGGTAGCGGGCGGAGCCGAATAGCCATAACCAACGTCTGCATCCGGAGCCCAGGAAGAACTTCGGGTCTGGGCGTAACCGTACCCGTAGTCGTAACTAGGTGCGACAACCACGGTAGAGGGCGGAGCCGCATAGCCGTAACCAACGCCTGCATCCGGAGCCCAGGAAGAACTCCGGGTCTGGGCGTATCCGTACCCATAATCGTAACGTGGTGCGACAACTGCGATCGAAGACGAAGCCGCGTAGATTGGCCCACCACTGGAAATGAATCGTCTGCTGGCATAGCCCGTGGTGTCGTTCCAGACGACGCGGCACCACGAAGGGCCGCAACCCAGCACGCGGACATCGGAGCCTGCCGGCATCGCACCGATGATGTCGTGGCTGATGCCGGGTCCACTGCGCAGATTGAGATTGTCGGTGAGTGTTGCTGCCGAGACCGCGCCCGCGGAAAGCAGCAGGGCGCCGACGGCAAGTGAGAATGTTTTCTTTTGCATGTCACATCTCTCGAGTTACCGTCCCCACAATAAAAGCGACGTGGCACAATTTTACGCCCTGCCCTTGGCCAAGCCCCGACCACATTCCCGTGACCATTGTCACAAACGCGCACGCATGTCTTATCTCGTGATCAAATGCCTACTTGCGCACCGCCAGCCGTGAACACAACCGAGCCCGTTACCATTCTGCTTTTCGATTCCGGTGTTGGGGGTCTCACCGTATTCCGAGAAGTGAAGGCCGCGCGGCCGGACGCGCGGTTCATATATCTCGCGGACGATGCCGGTTTTCCATACGGCGATTTGGTCGAAGACACGCTCGTGGGACGCGTCACAGACGTGCTCGGAAAGGCCATTGCCGATCACAAGCCGGACATGGTGGTCGTGGCTTGCAACACAGCGTCTACACTCGCTCTTGTCCAACTGCGCGCACGCTTCGCCGTACCCTTTGTCGGCACGGTGCCGGCAATCAAGCCGGCCTGCGCGCAGTCAAAAAGCAAGCGCATCGCGGTGCTCGGCACGCAGGCGACGGTCGGTCGAGAATATACCAAGGCATTGATCCGCGAATTTGCCGCGGGGTGCGACGTTCACCTGGTGGGATCGCCGCGTCTCGCCGCCTATGCGGAGGCCGAGCTGGCGGGCGAAGCGGTCGACAGCGCGGCAATCAAAGCTGAGATTGCGGGTTGCTTCATAGAAGCAGACTCGCGCTGCACCGACACGATTGTTCTTGCCTGCACGCACTATCCGTTATTGCTCGAGCGCTTCCGCGCCAATGCGCCGTGGCCTGTCGCCTGGCTCGATCCCGCCCCCGCGATCGCTCGCCGTGTTGCCGACCTGTTGCGCGAGCGGCCCTCGACGCCCCCGCACAATTCTCCGGCGATCGAATTCACCTCCGGGCGCGTACCATCTCCCGTACTTGCGCGTGCGCTGACGTCACTCGGTTTCTAGCCTGATACATGTGGCCAAACTTCAAGCGCGCCGCGCCAAATCATATCGGCGGCCACGTAGAGGATAATGGCGAGTCCGACGTAAGCAATCCAGCGATGGCGGTTGAGCAGCCGCGCGATAAAACTCGCAGCGACGCCCATCAGAACGATGGAGAGCGCAAGCCCGAAGATCAGCGCAAATGGATGGTCGCGTGCCGCGCCCGCCACCGCCAACACGTTGTCAAGCGACATCGAGACGTCGGCAATAACGATCTGCCAGGCGGCCTGCGCGAAGGTCTTCCGGGGAAGGTTGCATTCCTGCGCCCTCAATGCAGCCTCGGTTTCCTTGCGATCCGGGCCGCGCAAGTCGCGCCACATCTTCCAGCACACCCAAAGCAGCAGTATTCCGCCTGCCAACAGCAGACCGACAATCTCCAGGAGCTCCATGGCGATCCCGGCGAAAACAAGTCGCAACACGGTGGCGGCGATAATGCCGACGAGGATCGCCCGTGACCGCTTTTCCGGTGGCAGGCCCGCTGCGGCAAGGCCGATCACAATCGCATTGTCGCCCGCGAGGACGAGATCGATCATGATCACCTGGAAAAGCGCTGCGAGCGCGCCTTGTGAAAGAAAGTCAAACTCAAACATCCGCTTCGCTCCTGGACGGGGGCCTGTCCGCTAAATTCGCCAACAGATTCGATCTCACGAAGAATGGTCGCTGCCCAACCGGCGATGGCGAATGTGCCATCCCCGCTGGAAGACGGCGGCAGCAAAAGCGATATCGTCGTGAAGATTCTGAGCGGCGCATTTGGGCCCTGACTGCGGAACAATTGCCATCAGTCCGACATCGCAGCGTTAGGCGCTGCCAGAGGGGCCCGGCCTGATCAGCCAACTTATTTGCCCACGAACATCGTTTCGGCAAGGCCGGTCAGCTGCGACCAAGCACCCCAGCCCTATGTTGCTACCATCCGCATAGGGTTTGACAGGACTGCAGATGATCCCTAAAACCCGCGCGCCCGGCGGATTTCAGGTTCGCCGGGCGTTTCGCGACCCGCGGCAAGGCCTTGCGCTTACGAGGTTTTGCCTGTCGGTTCCGGCCTTGCCGGAACAGAGGAGGGCGCGATCCTCATTAACAGCAATGACAATCGAGGACGCGAATGACCAAGCGCATGGAATCCAAGTACAAGATCGACCGCCGGATGGGTGAGAACATCTGGGGTCGTCCCAAAAGCCCGGTGAATCGGCGCGAATATGGGCCTGGCCAGCATGGCCAGCGCCGCAAGAGCAAGCTTTCCGACTACGGCGTGCAGCTTAAGGCCAAACAAAAGCTGCGCGGCTATTACGGAAACATCTCCGAGCGCCAGTTCCGCGGCATCTATCAGGAGGCGCGGCGGCTCAAGGGTGACAGTGGGGCACATATGATCGGCCTCCTGGAACGCCGGCTCGACGCAGTCATCTTCCGCGCCAAGTTTGTGCCGACTGTTTTCGCCGCGCGTCAATTCATCAGCCACGGACATATCCGCGTGAACGGCAAGCGCGTGACCATTCCAAGCTATCGCGTGAAGGTCGGCGACGTGGTGGAAGTGAAGGAAAAATCGAAGCAGCTGGCGTTGGTCATGGAGGCGCAGACTTTGGCCGAGCGGGACGTGCCCGACTACATCGAGCTCGATGCCTCGAAATTGACTGCCAAGCTGACGCGGGTCCCTGTGCTGGCCGACGTCCCCTATGCGGTGCAGATGGAGCCCCACCTGGTGGTGGAATACTACTCCCGCTGATGGCTTGCCTGTCCGGCCGGGCTTCCCGCTACCCCGGGTTGGAGCTTCGGCGCCTGCCCCCTTGGCGAATTCCGGCCAATTGGCCCGTGCCAAATTAGGCGTGGAATGGCCAGTTATCCCCCACTAACCACGCCATGCACAGCTTATTTTGTGTCAGCATAGCGACTATGGTCTACATTTAGTAGGCGAAACGCGCTAAGAGTATCCCGCGGTCCTCGAATCAGGAGGACCTGCCTAGGGAGACTCCGCAATGAAAGGGATCGATACCATTAAAGAGTGGGTCGGGGCGTTGACGGAACTTGCGCTGATGCTGCTCGCATTGGCGATTGTGCTCTCGCTGCTGGTCGGCGCCAACATGCCGTTCTTCGGCGCCGTGACGGCAAATATCATGGCCTGGGTGAAAGACATGGGAGCGAACGGCCTCGTCGGCCTGGTCACTCTCGGAATAATCCTATGGCTGTTCTCGAACCGGAAAATGGCCTGACGCGCGCGTGCGGCAAGGCTGATCAGCTCTGCTGACGCAATCGGGTGGGGGGCCGGGCTCCCCACCCAGTCGCTGTATGTGTCATCACGAGGTTCTTGCCATGCGCAAATTCATGGCCAACATGGCCATCGCAAAAGAGTTCATGTGGGAATGCGTTGAGCTTGGCTTCGTCGCTGTGCTCGCGATCATGCTGGTCTACCTCATCCTGGGGCAAGGCTCGGGAGTGTTCGTGACATCGGTGGCCGACAACGTCACGAAATTCGCGAGCGGGGTGCCAACGCAAAGCTTGATCGGGCTGGCGCTGGTTCTGGGCGTCATCTACCTGATCATGCACCGCCTGGACCGCAAGAGTTAGTCGACAACGTCATTCGGAGAGGCACCAGACTCGCCTCGGTGGCGGGATGCTTTGCATTGGCGTAGAAGTCACTGCCACAGCGCCAACCTCGCCAGCCGATGCCGAAGCTGAACCGCCGCACTGTTCTTGCCGCCGCCGCCGGGAGCCTCGCGGCACGCGCGTTGCCCGCCTTCGCGGCGCCGCCTCACGCTTTCAAGCACGGCGCGTTCGAAGTGACCGTCGTCAGCGACGGCCACCTCGTGTTGCCGACCAGTTTTCTTGCACCTGGCGCGCCGCCCGCCGAACGCGAGGCAATACTCAATGCCGCCGGCCAAACTGGCGACCAGTATCAATCACCGACAAACATCACGCTGGTCCGCTCGGACCGCGATTTGATTCTGATCGATATGGGCTCAGGGGATCGGTTCATGCCGAGCGCAGGCAAGCTGTGGGACAACCTCAATGCTGCCGGCATTGACAAGGCGAAGATCACCAAGGTGGTTTTTACGCATGGCCACCCCGATCATTTGTGGGGGACGGTCGACGAGCTCGACGATCTGGTCACGCCAGGTGCAAGCTTCTTTGTGGCGAAGGCCGAGTGGGAATTCTGGCATGGCGAGGATGCGACGCGCGGACTGCCTGCCGAGCGCGCCGGTTTCGTCACGGGTGCGCGCCGCAACTACGCGGCGATCAAGGATAAGGTCACGCTGGTGAACGCAGGCGACGAGATCGTCGCGGGGCTGCGCCTCATCGATACGCCGGGCCACACGCAAGGTCACGTGTCGCTGGAGCTCGCTGGGGGTGACGGCGTGATTGTCGCTGGCGACGTCCTGACGCACCCGCTGATTTCCTTCCAGCATCCCAACTGGAAGCCCATCGCAGATCACGTGCCGGATCAGGCGATAGCGACGCGCCGAAAGCTGCTGGATCGGCTCGCCGTCGACCGATCGAAAGTAATCGGCTTCCACCTGCCCTACCCGGGCGTAGGGCTGGTCGAGCGCATGGATGGCGCTTACCGCTTCCTGCCAGCGGCCTAATAAGGCGCCGGAATCAGCAGGGCTATCAAGGCGGCGACGGGAGGGAGCCAGGCCACCGCCAATCCCGCAGCGGCTTTTCCTCGCCTGTTGAGAATGAACCCGACGACTGGCGCTGCCAGGCAGGCGACCACCGCAGCGAAATAAGCCGCCGCGGCCAGCGCACCTGCCCGCATGCTTTCTGGACCTCCGCCAAAGAAGAATCCGGACACGCCGACCATCAGCGCGGCAAGCGCGCCGTCGACCAGGAGCGCAACAACAAGCAGAAATTTCACCACGCGCGCAGATCGCGTCAGGCGTTCTGACGGACGGCTACGCCTTTTTCTTTCAGTGTCTGCTGCAGCTCGCCGGCCTGGAACATCTCGCGCACGATGTCGCAGCCGCCAACGAATTCACCCTTGACGTAGAGCTGCGGAATTGTCGGCCAGTTTGAATAGCTCTTGATGCCATTCCGGATTTCGTCGGACTCAAGCACGTTGATGCCTTTGTAGGAAACGCCGAGATGGTCGAGAATCTGGACCACCTGTCCCGAAAACCCGCACATCGGAAACTGCGGCGTGCCTTTCATGAACAGCACCACGTCATTTCCCTTCACTTCATTGTCGATGAATTGCTCGATGCCCATGGAATCCCATCCTGTTGAGCGGCGCAGCCGCTTCATTCGGCGATATATGTATCCCAGAAGGTACCGCCAACCCAAGAGCCATTCGCCGTTTCATTGGGTTTTTGGTGCATAGAAGGTGCCTTCCACCTCGAAAAAGTCGTCCTGGTTGAGCGCGGCGACCTCGACAATAGTACGTGGCGGATATGGGCCGCCGCTCCAAAGCTCTTCTTGGAGCTTGTTTACCAAGGGCCGCAGCCGACTCATATCGGTGACGAACACGGTGAGGCGGACGCAATCCGCAAGCCCGGCGCCTTCGGCCTCGGCAATGCGTTTCATGTTCAGAAACGCCTGCCGGATGCGGGCCTCTTCGCCTTGCACAAGACTATTATTCGTCGGATCGATGCCGCGCATGCCGGCGACGAATATGAAATCTCCGGCGCGCGCCCCCAGACTCCAGGTGCCGGTCGGCGTGATCGCTCCCTCCGGTGCGAGAACGCGAACGCCGCGTCCGGAACTCATCCCGGTGTGCCGGTTTGCAGGGCGAGCGCATGCAGCACGCCGCCCATCTGGCCCTTGAGTGCCTCGTAAACCAGCTGATGCTGCTGAACCCGGGATTTGCCCTTGAACGATGCCGAGATGACCGTCGCCGCGTAATGATCGCCGTCGCCGGCGAGGTCACGAATCGTCACCTGCGCATCCGGAATGTGCGCCTTGATCAGCCGTTCGATTTCACCGGCTTGCATAGCCATCGGCCGGTTCCTCTTGAGACGTTCACAGCTCGCCGGCCATAAAGGCCGGCATCCAGGATTCGAAACGCTCACGCAGAATCGTGACTAGGATGGGGCCCTCGCCGGACAGCGTCAATGCGTCGCCCCCGGTTGTGCCAATAGTCCACACCGGCACGTTGGCAGACCTGGCGCGCGCGAGTGCAGCCTCCACCTTCTCCGACGGCACCGTGACGACGTAACGCGCCTGGTCTTCGCCAAACCAATGCGCCTGGGCGGGGATGTCAGATGGGGCCGCGGCAAGGTCCGCGCCGATGCCGGAAGCCATCGCCATTTCCGCAACCGCAACAAGAAGGCCGCCGTCGGCGATGTCATGCGCAGCCGTCGCAACCCCATCGAGGATCAGCGCGCGCACGAAATCGCCATTCTCGCGCTCTTCCGTCAGATCGACGGGCGGAGGGGCTCCTTCCTCGCGCCCGCAGATTTCCAGGAGATACATTGACCGGCCGAGCCAGCCCGTCGTCTCGCCGACCAGGAGGATTGTTTCGCCCGGCCGTTTGAATGTGAGCGTCGCCGACTTTTTGAAATCGTCGATTACGCCGACGCCGCCGATCGAAGGCGTCGGCAAGATCGCGCGCCCATTTGTTTCGTTGTAGAGCGACACGTTGCCGGACACTACGGGGAACTCAAGCGCCTTGCACGCCTCTGCGATGCCCCAAATACAGCCGACCAATTGGCCCATGATCTCCGGCCGCTCCGGATTGCCGAAATTGAGATTGTCGGTGATGGCAAGGGGTTTCGCGCCCACCGCCGTCAAGTTGCGCCAGCATTCGGCCACTGCCTGCTTGCCACCTTCAAAAGGATCGGCCTCGCAATAACGCGGCGTTACGTCGGTCGTGAGTGCGAGACCCTTCGGCCCATCCTCAATGCGCACAACCGCGGCATCTCCGCCGGGCCGCTGCACAGTATTGCCGAGAATGATGTGGTCGTATTGCTCCCAGACCCAGCGCTTCGAACAGAGATCCGGCGTGGCCAGCAGTTTCTCAAGCGCCTCAAGCGTTCCGACCGGCGCACGCACACTTTCGGCGTCCACTTGCTGAGGTTTTTTGTCAGTGACAAACGGCCGCTTGTATTCCGGCGCCTGGTCGCCGAGCTCCTTGATCGGCAGGTCCGCCATGACGTCACCGCCGTGGCGCACGATGAATCGTTTCGTCGGCGTTGTTTCACCGACGACGGCGAAATCGAGTCCCCACTTGCGGAAAATCGCTTCGGCTTCTTTTTCTTTCTCGGGTTTGAGCACCATGAGCATTCGCTCCTGGCTCTCCGAAAGCATCATCTCGTAAGCGCTCATCCCTTCTTCGCGGCACGGCACCTTGTCGAGATCGAGCGTCACGCCGAGATCGCCCTTGGCGCCCATCTCCACCGCCGAACAGGTCAGCCCGGCCGCGCCCATGTCCTGGATGGCGATCACGCAGCCCTTCTGCATGATCTCGAGGCAGGCTTCGAGCAGCAGCTTTTCGGAAAATGGGTCTCCGACCTGCACGGTCGGGCGCTTCTCTTCCGAGTCCTCGCCGAACTCGGCCGAGGCCATTGTCGCGCCGTGAATGCCGTCGCGCCCCGTCTTCGAGCCGAGATAGACGATCGGCATGCCGACGCCCGAAGCGGCCGCATAGAAAATCTGGTCTTTGCGCGCGATACCGACCGCCATCGCGTTGACCAGGCAATTGCCGTCATAACGCGGGTGGAACCGAACCGAGCCGCCGACCGTCGGCACGCCGAACGAATTGCCGTAGCCGCCGATGCCGGCGACCACGCCAGAAACCAGATGGCGCGTCTTTGGATGTGACGGCGATCCGAACGACAGCGCATTCAGGCACGCGATCGGCCGGGCACCCATGGTGAATACGTCGCGCAAAATGCCGCCGACGCCGGTGGCCGCCCCCTGATAGGGCTCGATATAGCTCGGGTGATTGTGGCTCTCCATCTTGAACACGCATGCGAGGCCATCGCCGATGTCGATGACGCCGGCGTTCTCGCCCGGCCCCTGGATCACCCAGGGGCCCTTTGTCGGAAGCGTGCGCAGGTGGACCTTGGACGACTTGTAAGAGCAGTGCTCGTTCCACATCGCTGAGAAGATGCCGAGCTCGGTGAGCGACGGCTCGCGCCCGATCAGCTTGAGGATGCGCTCGTACTCGTCGGGCTTAAGGCCGTGCTCGGCGACCAGTTCGGGCGTAATGCGAGGTTCGTTGCGGGTCACAGTATTTGTCTTCTTCATTCGGCCAATTTTGTTGTCATGGCCGGGCTCGTCCCGGCCATCCAGGTCTTAATCGCCGACGCCCAATTGAAAGGCGTGGATGCCCAGCACAAGGCCGGGCATGCCGTAAAACCAGTCATGCCGCCTTCGCCAAATGATCAACCAGCCCTGCAAACAAGCCGCGTCCGTCCGTTGCGCCGATTGCCGCTTCGACGTGGTTTTCGGGATGCGGCATCATGCCCAGCACGTTCCCACGCTCGTTCACAATTCCGGCAATGGCATTGGTCGAACCGTTGACGTTGTAAGCCTCATCCCGCGTCCCGTCGGGCGCGACATAGCGGAAAATCACCCGCCCCTCGCCCTCAAGCCGCGCAATGGTTTCTGCATCCGCCGCGTAATTGCCTTCTCCGTGCGCGGTCGGCACCCGGACCACCTGCCCCGCGTTATAACCACGGGTGAACGGGCTGTCGGAGCGTTCCACCTTGAGGAAAATGTCGCGACAAATGAACCTGAGCCGTGCATTGCGCATCAGCACGCCGGGAAGCAGGCCCGCCTCGCAAGCGATCTGGAAACCGTTGCAGACGGCGAGTACAAGTCCGCCTTGCGCCGAGTAGGCGCGCACCGCGTCCATGATCGGCGCACGCGCGGCAATCGCCCCACAGCGCAGATAATCGCCATAGGAGAAGCCGCCCGGGATCACGACCAGATCCGTGCCGGATGGAAGTGCGGTGTCGGCGTGCCAGACCATCGTCGGTTCGCGCCCCGACGTCAGGCGCAGCGTGCGCGCCATGTCACGTTCACGGTTGATGCCTGGGAAGACGAGGACGGCGGCTTTCATCCGATTACGTCCACGCGGTAATTCTCGATCACGGTATTGGCCAGGAGCTTGTCGGCGGCCTGTTTAAGCAGGGCTTCGGCCTTGGCGCGGTCGCCCCCCTCGATTTCGACATCGAACACTTTGCCCTGCCGCACGCTGGATACTCCGGACAGGCCCAATGAGCGCAGCGCGCCTTCAATGGCCTTGCCCTGGGGGTCGAGAATGCCGGATTTGAGGGTTACGGTGACGCGGGCTTTCATAGTGGTTTTTCAGGCGATTCCGGCCTCGACGACCAGACCTAGCATCCGGCACACGCCGCCTCAACCGTGTGGACGAGCACTACACAGGTCAGCACAGGCGCGCCGTTTTTCAAGGCGGTAGCCTAAATCCGTTCACTCCCGCGTAAGCGGGAATCCAGCGAGTCAGATGACGGAAATGGGTCCCCGCTTTCGCGGGAACGAACGGCAGTTTGTGCTCCGAATGGCCCCCCGCTCAGGCACTCGATGCCGCGAAGCCTTTCACCATCGCGTTCAATCGACTGCGATCGACCTTGCCATTCGCGTTGCGCGGAATGTCCGCAACGTTGATGAACCGTACGGGAACATGTGTCTGCTCGAGCCTCTCGCGACAGTGCTTTTGCAAAGCCTCCTCGTTGAGCCGGCCGTGCGGGACGATAACCGCCCAGACCTCGTCAATGCCGTGCCCGTTCGCCACGCTGAGCACTGCCGCGTCGCGGATGCCATAAAACGCCTGGAGCGCATCTTCGATGATCCGCGGGCTGATCTTGTCGCCGCCGAGATTGAAGACCTCTTTTTTGCGCCCGCTGATAACCAGCATATTTTCATCGGTGAGATAGCCGATATCGCCGGTATCGAAATATCCGTCGCGGAATGGCGTTCCTGGTTGCTGCGGATCGTCAAGATAGCCCTTGACGCTGACGGGCGTGCGGACGCGTACCGAGCCTTCTCGATTTGCCGGCATGCTGTCCCCGGTGTTGTCGACGATCCGCACCGACACGTCGGGCGTGACATATCCAACCGCGCCCGCCAACCCGCTCAGGGCATGAGCCGGTGCCGACGCGATGGTCGAGGTTTCGGTCGTGCCATAGTAAAAGATCAGGTTCGAGCACATGCGCGAGCGCACCTGTTGCGACAATGGATCGGGCAGCGGGCTGCCGGCCGACAGAATAATGTCGAAGCTGCACGGAAAGTCGCGGTTGGTGTCATAGAAGGTCAGGAAACCGCTGAGGCCGCCTGGCGACGCGATCAGGCCCTGCACCTTGTAAAGCGCGAAAGTCTGCAGTGTTTCCATCGGCGAGGCGCCGGGAAAAAACATCGTCCCCCCACGCGACAGCACGTAAAGGACATGTCGGAAGCCGCCGCTGGAGCCGAGCCCATAGTCGCTGAAAAAACGCGAATACTGCGGGAAGAGATTTCCGAAAACGTGATTGTAGCGCGCGAGGCGAGCGAACTGGTTGTTGTGCGTGAATCCGACCGCCTTGGCCTCGCCGGTTGACCCCGATGTCAGCGCGATGCGGCAAAGGTCATTGCCGTTGCCGCGGTAGACGTGGCGTTCGTCGACCGGTACGCCCTTGCCCGACATCCACGACAGGTCGACCGCGACAATCTTCGCCCTCCGCCCATTGGCGAACGCCTCAGGCTCGTCGGTGAGGATGACGTCGGCCCGCAGGCCCCGGCGGCAAGGTCGCGCCGATCGATACTGTGACAATGCCGACGTGCATGAACCCCAATGCAAGCGCGGCGTGAAAGATGTGATCCTTAACGTGGATGGCGACGACCTGCCCGGGTGCAACGCCGAGACGCATGGCGCGGTGGCCGACGCTGTGAATGAAGCGCGCAAGCCTTGCGTAGCTGACGATACCCAATGCAGTGCCTGGCGCACCCATGGCCGGTGCCGGCGGATCGTGCCTCGCCTGAAAGAGAATCGGTTCGACGATATTCATTGGAAATTCCGTCGTTGGCCGCACGCGACGTTGCAGCTCAACGTTGCGGATACGCCACATACGCCGTGGGAAACGCAGCCGCGTCGTTCGATCAGATGACGCGGCGCAAAAAGCAGCGTGGCAAGCAAACAAACTGACTCGGCGGAGACAGGCTGCTGCCAATGAAAAGATTCTTGCTGGCAACGGTTTCGATGGTGGCGCTGACAAGCGTAGCGCGCGCCGCCGACACGCCCGCGAAAGCACCGATGTACGCACCCGCTCGGGTCACGGACTGGACCGGAGTTTATCTTGGCATTCAGGGCGGCGCCGTGCGTCGCGACGCGCTGGCTGAACTTGGACTTTTTGGATTTGAGCTCGACGGCAGCAAGACCGGCGGCACCGCGGGTGCTGTGCTGGGCTACAATTGGCAGCACGGCAGCTTCGTCTATGGGCTGGAAGGCGACTGGAGCTGGATTGGCGCCAAGGCCGGCCATCTTGCAAACTTGGGGCAGACTTCGACTTCGTTTGACATCAATTCGGTTTCTACGATTCGCGGACGCGCAGGGCTCGCGCTCGACTCGACTTTGTTCTATCTAACCGGCGGCGCAGCTTTCGGTCACATAAAAAATACTTTCGCGTTCTTGGCGACCGACGCTGTCGGCTTCTCCTTTACACAGAATGAGACGAAAGCCGGCTGGACCGTAGGCACCGGTGTTGAACATATGTTCGCGCCGAATTGGACTGCGCGCGCTGAGTGGCGGTATGTCGATCTCGGAAAAATCGGCGTGCCCTGCAGGCCGGGAACGCTATCCTGTGTAGCCGCGCCCAGCGGCGAGTTTAGCAACACGCTGATGCTGGGGTTGATTGGGGTGAATTACAAATTCGGGGGCAGCCAGGCCCCGTATGGGTCAATCGCGCGGGCTCATGTCCCTCTATCGGTCCCAATCTGGGCCGGCGGCTATCTCGGCATTCAAGGCGGCATTGCCCATCATGATGCGTTTTTCAACGATAGCGACGCTTTCTTTGGCTCCAATACCAGTCTTTATGAGCGCAAAAAAAACAGGAGGAACTGCTGGCGGATTGCTCGGCTACAACTGGCAGCAGAGCGGCTTCATTTACGGCGTCGAAAGTGACTGGAACTGGATCGGTTCCAAGACAAGCCATTTTCTTCCCGACATCAATGGTGGTGGCGCTAACTTCACAAGCTCGTTTGATGTGAACTGGCTGGCCACGCTGCGCGGCCGTGCCGGCCTCGCATTCGACTCAACGCTTTTCTACGTGACCGGCGGCGCGGCATTAGGACATACGAAGAATGGAGCTAACCGGATCGGATCCGGGCTCGCGAATTCGGGATTAGCGGCTTCCTTTGAGCAGAAGCAAACGAAAGTCGGTTGGACCGCGGGTGTCGGTGTCGAGTACATGTTCTCTCCGCATTGGACCGCACGGGCCGAATTCCGTTACGTTGACCTCGGCAAGACCAACGTTGCCTGCGTGAGCGCCACGGATTTCAATCATTGCGTCGGTCTCGGCTACAGAGGCGATTTCAGCAATACGCTGAAGCTCGGTCTGGTTGGGCTGGCATACAAGTTCTAGCCCGTCGCCGCTTTGCGTTTGCTTCCGTCATGCCCGGCCTTGTGCCGGGCATCCACGTCTTGACGGCAAAAACGTGGATGGCCGGGACAAGCCCGGCCATGACACCCATTTCTTAGGGCGAAGCTTTAGCTTTTCACCAGCACTGGCCCGCTACCCTGCGGGCGCTCGCCCTCGCCCATGATCCCGAGGCGCTTGGCGACTTCGGTGTAGGCTTCCACCAGCCCGCCGAGATCGCGGCGGAAACGGTCCTTGTCGAGCTTGTCGTTGGTCTTGATGTCCCACAGCCGGCAACTGTCGGGCGAGATCTCGTCGGCCACGACGATGCGCATCACCTCGTTTTCCCATAGCCGGCCGGTTTCCATCTTGAAGTCGACGAGACGAATGCCGACGCCGAGGAAAAGCCCGGACAGAAAATCGTTGACGCGAATGGCAAGCGCCATGATGTCATCGATCTCCTGCGGCGAGGCCCAGCCAAAGGCAGTGATGTGCTCTTCCGATACCATCGGATCGTTGAGTTTGTCGTTCTTGTAGTAGAACTCGATGATCGAGCGCGGGAGCTGGGTGCCTTCCTCGATGCCGAGCCGCTGCGCAAGCGAGCCTGCGGCGACATTACGCACAACGATTTCGAGTGGAATGATCTCCACCTCGCGGATCAACTGCTCGCGCATGTTGAGTCGGCGGATGAAGTGCGTCGGCACCCCGATGTCGTTGAGGTGCTGGAATACATATTCGGAGATTCGATTGTTGAGCACGCCCTTGCCTTCGATCACCTCGTGCTTTTTGGCATTGAAGGCGGTGGCGTCGTCCTTGAAATGCTGGATCAACGTTCCCGGCTCCGGGCCCTCATAGAGGACCTTCGCCTTGCCTTCGTAAATGCGGCGTCGGCGGCTCATGGGAGTGTACCGTGGTTTGTGAAAGTCCATCGGGTTGCCGTGGCTCCTTGTTGTGCGACTTTGCAAGATCCGCGGCTGCGGGACCGGACTGAAAGCGCTAGCCTCAGCCAGCGGCCCGGGCACGAATTCAACCTAGCCGATCGGTAGAGGCAGCACAATCACGCCTGCGTCATGTTTTCCACTTCGTATTTTCGCCGCAATAACGCTCGCCCATGTTGCCTTGACGGTAGACCGGCGATATGCAAGGCCGAAATAAACTGCATGGACACGCGATGTGACGCGAGGGCGGCATGAACACGACATTCGATAAGCGCGAGGAAGGCTTCGAAAAGCAATTCGCGCATGACGAGGAACTCAAATTCAAGGCGATGGCACGCCGGAACAAGATGCTTGGCCTGTGGGCCGCAGGAATCCTGGGCAAAAGCGGCGCAGATGCCGAAGCTTATGCCAAGGAGGTCGTGCTCGCCGACTTCGAGGAAGCCGGTGACAACGACGTCCTGCGCAAGGTGTCCAAGGATCTGCAGCCGAAGGGCGTCACCGAGCAACAGATTCGCGCGCGGATGACAGAACTGCTGACGGAAGCGGTCGCGCAGATCAAAAAAAGCGGCTGACGCAGGATCCGGTTGGTCGCGGATGGTTCGGCGGAAGGCGCCGGGCATGGGGTCCGCGCGATGAATTTGCTTCTTCTTCCCTGTTCGTAGCGTCGACGCACCCGGAACGACAAAAGGCTCCCATGACCGAATCGCCTTTCGCTCTCGCCAGGCGCCTGCGCGCGGGTGAGACGGTCTATGGCGCTTGGTGTATGCTCGGTTCGACCCACGTCGCGGAAACGATCGCGCGCGAAGGCTTTGCTGCCGTGGTGCTCGATTCGCAGCATGGGCTCTGGGACACCGGGTCCCTCATCACAGGCGTCGGTGCGCTCGATCACGCGGAATCCGCGCCGGCGGTGCGCGTGCCGCTGAACGATTTCGCCCTTGTTTCGCGCGCGCTCGACTTCGGTGCTGAAGCAATCATCGCGCCGATGATCAACACCGCCGACGATGCGCGGCAATTCGCCGCCGCCGCGAAATATCCGCCGTTGGGGGAACGCAGCTGGGGTCCCTTGCGCGCCATGGCGCTGCAAAGCCCCCGCACGGCCCCCGTCGACTACATGCGTGAAGCGAATGAGGGCACGCTCACGTTCGCAATGATCGAAACGGCAACCGCCCTCGGCAACGTTGATGCGATCGCGGCAACGCCCGGCATCGATGCGCTGTTCGTGGGTCCATACGATCTCGCAACGGCGCTGAGCGGCGGCAAGGCACAGGATGTGCAAGCGCGCGAGGTCGAGCAGGCAATCGACAAGATCTGCGGTGCGGCGAAAAAGGCCGGCAAGATCCCGGGCATCTACTGCCGCGATACCGAAAGCGCGCTGACCATGGCCGGGCGCGGCTACCGTTTCATTGTTGCGGGCAATGACCAGAGCACGCTGCGCGCTGCCACTGTCGCGCAACTGAAGGCGTTGAAGGGGTAAGCGCCCTTCATTCCTGCATCAGCGGGAATCCAGACTGGCAGTTCGCACCCGTTCATTTCCGCGAAAGCGGGAATCCAGAACAGCAAAAAGCTGGATTCCCGCTTTCGCGGGGACGCACGGCCTTGCTACTAGCGCGCCCTCGAAACAGCTGCGAAAAGATCGTCGAGGACTTTGGTGACATCCCGCTCCACCTCGTCCGCCCTGACCTCGCATACACGATAATCCCGCTCGCCGAGGTAAGCGCGCCGTTGTGCGCGCGTCTCTACCGCCTCGACACTCTCCTGCGCCGGCACGAGTTCGATGACGCATCTGAGCGGAAACGACACGAAGTCAACAATGTGCGGACCAATCGGCACCTGGCGCTTGAAGGCGCGACCGGCGAACCGGCGGTCGTTGACCAGCGCCTGCCACAGCACGCGTTCCGCTTCGGTCGGGTTCCGTCGCAAAAGCCGGGCCAGACCGCGCACCGGACCTCGCTCTCCCGGCACCCTGCCCCCGCCGTGCTCGGCGAGCAGATCGCGCAGCTTCTGCGCTTCCGCAGGTTCGAGCACGCCGCCGCGCGCCGGGCCCTTGCGCCCCTGCGCGATCGCGTTGATCACTCCGTGCAACGTGCGGATGTCCTGCTGGGTCGGCGCCATGCGCTGGAAAATGTTGCGCAGGTTCACGCTCATCGTGCCGCGTTTCTCCTCGGGCCGGAAAAACTCGACGCGCTCAAGTTCGCGCTCGAGATCGGAAAAAAAAGCATCGAGCTGCTGCTTCGCAGCCGGCGGAGATTTGTCCGGCATGGAGAATGGAGGCTCGCCTCCGATAGCGCGCTTGAACCACTCATACGCCACGATCACCACCGCCTGCGCAAGATTAAGCGAGGCGAATGCGGGGTTGACCGGCAGCGAGACAATCCCATCGGCCAGCGCCACCTCGTGATTTTCAAGGCCGATGCGTTCGCGGCCGAAAATGATCGCAACGTTCTCGCCCATGCCCACGCGCTTGGTCATCTCGGACGCTGCCGTCTCGGCGGATATCACGGGCTTGGCCTGGTCGTGATTGCGCGCGGTCGTCGCGAGCACAAAAGTGCAATCTCCGATCGCCTCGTTAAGGCTGTCGTAAAGAACCGCGCCGTCCAGAACCCGGTCGGCGCCCGCGGCCATCACGCGCGCTTTTTCGTTTGGCCATCCTTGCTGCGGCTTCACCAGCCGCAAGCGCGCGAGACCGAAATTCGCCATGGCGCGGGCGGCCGCGCCGATGTTCTCACCAAGCTGCGGCTCAACCAAGACGACGATGGGCGCCGGCGTTTCGATCCAGCGCTTGGTTTTGTCGGTGCCGGCCCCGGGCATGCAATTCTCCTGTGCGCGGTATACCTGCCCTGTGCACGGAGCGAAAGAATGCCGGAATTTGCGGGCTTTCGCCCTCTGATCCGGAGTGCTATAGGGGCCGCGCGCGCAAGCTTTTCCTCCGTTCTGCGCGCAACTTTCAAAAAAGGTTCTACCTCAAATGGCGAAGATCAAGGTCGCAAACCCCGTCGTCGAAATGGACGGCGACGAGATGACACGCATTATCTGGCAGCTGATCAAGGACAAGCTGATCCATCCCTACCTCGATATCAACCTTCTCTATTACGATCTCAGCATCCAGAAGCGCGACGAAACCGACGACCAGATCACGATCGACGCCGCCAACAAGACCAAGGAAGTCGGCGCGGCGGTGAAATGCGCCACCATCACCCCGGACGAGGCGCGGGTGAAGGAATTCAACCTCAAGAAGATGTGGCGTTCGCCCAACGGCACCATCCGCAACATCATTGGCGGCGTGATCTTCCGCGAACCGATCATCTGCAAGAACGTTCCGCGCCTGGTGCCCGGCTGGACACAGCCGATCGTGATCGGCCGCCACGCCTATGGCGACCAGTACCGCGCCACCGACATCCGGGTGCCGGAAAAGGCCAAGCTCACGCTCAGCTATGTCGCTCCCGATGGCAAGAAAGTCGAGCACGAGGTGTTTCAGTTCCCCGGCTCCGGCGTCGCGCTGTCGATGTACAACCTCGATGACTCGATCCGCGATTTCGCGCGCGCGTCGATGAACTACGCGCTCTCGCGCGGCTATCCTCTGTATCTCTCAACGAAAAACACCATCCTTAAGGTCTATGACGGGCGGTTCAAGGACATCTTCCAGGAAACCTTCGACAAGGAATTCAAGGCAGAGTTCGACAAGAAGAAACTGACCTACGAGCATCGGCTGATCGACGACATGGTCGCCGCTGCCCTCAAGTGGTCGGGCGGATATGTCTGGGCGTGCAAGAACTATGACGGCGACGTGCAGTCGGACATCGTCGCGCAGGGCTTCGGCTCGCTCGGCCTGATGACCTCCGTGCTGATGACGCCGGACGGCAAAATCGTGGAGTCGGAGGCCGCGCACGGCACCGTTACCCGGCACTACCGTGAGCATCAAAAAGGCAAGGAGACCTCGACGAATTCAATCGCGTCGATCTTCGCCTGGACACGCGGCCTCGCGCACCGCGCCAAGCTCGACAAGAACGATGCGTTGGCGAAATTCGCCGCCACGCTCGAGAAGGTTTGCGTCGACACGGTTGAAAGCGGGTCTATGACCAAGGACCTTGCACTACTGGTCGGCGCTGACCAGAAGTGGCTCTCGACCACTGGCTTCCTCGACAAGGTGGACGCGAACCTGAAAAAAGCGATGGCCTAGGTCGCCGCACCGCGTTCTTCAGTCGACTTCTTCAGAGACGATATCGCCTTTGGAGACCACTTGGCGACCGACGCGTTTCTCGACGACCTCGTGAATGCGCTCGGCGACGCGTGGGTCGCGATGCATCAGCGCCCGCAGGTCCTGGCCGTCGAGCACCAGCAGGTTGGTTCGGCTGATCGCGGTCACGGTCGCCGACCGGCGAGAACGGCGCAGCACCGCCACCTCGCCGAAGAACTGACCGATGCCGATGCGAAGCGGGGTCTTCTTGCCCTTGAAGGCAATTTCAACCTCGCCTGACGCAATGAAGTACATCGAGTGCGCGGGGTCGCCCTCGCGCACGATGATCTCGCCCGGTTCAGCCACTTGTGCCCGGAGCAGCTCCATTACGTCGGATATCTCCGCGGCATCGAGCTCCGCGAATAATGGCACCCGGGAAATCATCCCCCACGTGACAATGAAATCCCGCCGCTGGATCTGCTCGGCGAAGGCGGTGGCGATAATGCCCACCGGCAATGCCATCAGCACCAGGCCGGCGAAAATCGTCCCGGTCGCAATCGTCTTGCCAAGCGCCGTCACCGGCACCACGTCGCCGTAGCCGATCGTTCCGATTGTGACGATCGCCCACCAGAACGCGTCGGGAATCGTGCCGAGCTTTTCCGGCTGAACCTTTCCCTCCGCCAGGTGCATTAACGATGCGGCGACCAGCGCGGTGCCGAGAGCGATGATGAGACAGCCGACCAGCGCGCGCCGCTCGTTGTATAAAACGTCGAGCAGCGAACGCATGGCGGGCGAATAACGCGCGATCTTGAAAAACCGCACCATGCGGAACACCAGCACGAAACGGAAGTCGCTGGGCAGCAGCATTGCGAACCAGAACGGCAGCACCGCGATCAAATCGATGATGCCAGCGGTGCTGATCGCGTATTTGATACGCGCGCGCATGCGCGAGAAATGGCGGTACGGGCCATGCTCGACCGCGACCCACAGACGCAGGGCATACTCAATCGTAAACACCGCGAGCGAGACGTATTCGATCCAGTCAAATGCCGTCGCATAGCGGGTCGCATATTGCGGCATGGATTCGAGCGCGACTGCGGCCAAATTGATCACAATGAGCGTCACCAGCGCGCGGTCGACCCATGTGCCGACACCATCGCCTACCGGCCCTTGTTCGAGCACCTGGTAGACGCGCCGGCGCAGATCCCTGGTGCGACTGCGGGCCATCCGTGATCCTTACACGATCGATAGTACACGCTGGGCGCTGCAAAGCGCAGGCGTTCGCCGTGTCGGCGCGTGCAGCCTGTTGAGAATGCTTGACGCCCTCACCCCAGTTGTCTCCCGACGGGGAACTAGCGTCGCGAGCTATTCTCAAGCGCTCACGCAGCCAGCGCAGCTTCGATTGCCTTCAATGCATCCTCAGCCTTGGAGCCGTCCGGTCCGCCCGCCTGCGCCATATCGGGACGGCCGCCCCCGCCCTTGCCGCCGAGTGCTTCGGCGCCTTTCTTGACAAGTTCGACCGCATTGAAGCGCTTGGTCAGGTCGTCCGTGACTCCCACGACAATGCCGGCCTTGCCGTCCTCGGAGGTGGCGACGATTGCGACAACGCCCGACCCCACCTGACGTTTGCCTTCATCGGCAAGGCTGCGCAGATCCTTGAGTTCGATGCCGGAGACCGCCCGGGCCAACAGCTTGACGCCATTGACTTGCCGCACATCGCCAGCCTCGGACTTGCCGCCGCCCATAGCGAGCTTCTTTTTAGCCCCGGAAAGATCCCGCTCGAGCTTCTTGCGCTCGTCCAGCAGTTCTTCGATGCGTCCGGGCATCTCTTCAAGCGGCACTTTAAGCTCTGCAGCCGCAGCTTTAACGACTTGAAGCTGTTTGTTAGCAGCCTTCCTGGCGGCTTTTCCGGTCAGCGCCTCGATGCGACGCACCCCTGCCGCCACGCCGGCCTCGCCGACCAGGGAAATGACCCCGATATCGCCGGTGCGGCGCACGTGGGTGCCGCCGCACAATTCGACCGACCAGCCCATGGTGTTGCCGCCGCCCTCGCCCATTGCGACCACGCGTACTTCGTCGCCGTATTTTTCGCCGAACAGGGCCCGGGCGCCCGACGCAATCGCATCGTCGACCGCCATTAGCCGGGTCGTGACTGGTCTGTTCTGCAGCACCATGTCGTTTGCGATGTCCTCGACCCGTTCGATTTCGTCCGGCGACATCGGCTTGGGATGCGAGAAGTCGAACCGCAGGCGATCGGGCGCGACCAGTGAGCCTTTCTGAGCGACATGGTCGCCAAGAACCTGGCGCAGCGCTTCGTGCAGAAGATGGGTGGCCGAGTGGTTCTGGCGTATCGCGCTGCGCCGCGCGTGGTCGACGTCCATCAGCAGCGGATCGCCGACTTTCACCGCGCCCTGCTCAACTTTCACGAGGTGAGCGAACAGATCGCCGGCTTTTTTCTGGGTGTCGGACACGACAAGCCTGACGCCCTCGCGCCGCATCTCGCCGGTGTCGCCGACTTGCCCGCCGCTCTCGGCATAGAAGGGCGTCTGGTTCATCACCACCGACCCGTCTTCGCCTTTCTTCAATTCCGAAACTTCCTTGCCGTCCTTGACAAGCGCGGCAACCACGCCCTCGGCAGTTTCGGTTTCGTAGCCCAGGAATTCCGTCGCTCCGATCCTCTCGCGCAGCGCAAACCATACGCTCTCCTGCGCCGTGTCGCCCGAGCCTGCCCATGACGCGCGTGCTTTTTCGCGTTGACGCTCCATCGCGTCGCTAAAGGAGGCGACATCGACTGAGATGCCGCGCGAGCGCAGCGCATCCTGCGTGAGATCCAGGGGAAAGCCGTACGTGTCATAGAGCGTGAACGCGGTCTCTCCGTCGAACATCGCGCCCTTCTTCAGACCGGCACTTTTCTCGTCGAGGATAGCAAGGCCGCGCTCAAGCGTGCGCCGGAAGCGCGTTTCCTCGAGCTTCAGCGTTTCTGTTATCAGCGTTTCGGCGCGCAGAAGTTCCGGGTAAGCCTGCCCCATTTCGCGCGTGAGTACGGGGACAAGTTTCCACATCAGCGGCTCTTTGGCCCCGAGCAGCTCCGCGTGGCGCATGGCGCGTCGCATGATGCGGCGAAGCACGTAGCCCCTACCCTCGTTCGAGGGCAGAACACCATCCGCGATCAGGAATGCAGACGCCCGCAGGTGATCGGCGATCACCCGATGCGACGCCTTCTGCGGGCCCTCCGCATCGACGCCGGTCAGCTCGGCGATAACGCGGATCAGGCTGACGAACAGATCGATGGCGTAGTTGTCGTGCGTGCCCTGCAGCACGGCGGCAATGCGCTCAAGGCCCATGCCCGTATCGATCGAAGGCCGCGGCAGATCGATGCGCTTGCCGCCCTCGAGCTGCTCGTATTGCATGAAGACGAGATTCCAGATCTCGATGAAGCGATCGCCTTCGGCATCCGGGGAGCCGGGCGGCCCGCCGGGAATGTGCGGGCCATGATCGTAAAAGATTTCCGAACACGGCCCGCATGGGCCGGTATCGCCCATCGCCCAGAAATTGTCCGCGCCTGCGATGCGGAGGATCTTGCTGTCGGGAAGGCCGGCGATCTTCTTCCAAAGTCTGAACGCGTCGTCGTCGTCAACATAGACCGTAATTAGCAACCGGTCCTTTGGCAGGGCGTAGTCCTTAGTCACCAAGGTCCAGGCGAGCTCGATGGCCCGGTCCTTGAAATAGTCGCCGAAGGAAAAGTTGCCCAGCATCTCGAAGAAGGTGTGGTGGCGCGCGGTGTACCCGACATTGTCGAGGTCGTTGTGCTTGCCGCCGGCGCGCACGCACTTCTGTGCGGTCACCGCGCGAGAATACGGTCGTTTCTCCAGGCCAGTGAAAACGTTCTTGAACTGCACCATGCCGGCATTCGTGAACATCAGGGTCGGGTCATTGCGCGGCACGAGCGACGACGACGGAACGACCTGGTGGTTATTCCGGGCAAAGAAGTCGAGGAAGCCTTTGCGAATGTCGTTGACGCCGCTCATGTTGAAATATTGCGCTACCCTTCCCGCTGCCGGCTCTAAATCCCGGCGCGGCTTGTGTTTTCAGGGGGTATTTAGCGGCGGGGGTAGCGTAAGTCTAGGAACGGCCCGACAAAACCCACATCCAGACTCCCGCGAAAGCACGAGTTCAGCCTGGCTCCCCGCCGCCGGGACGGAAAAATACTCCGTTCCCGCAAAAACGCCTTCGCCCCCGTCCTCGGTGGCGGCCGCTTTACGCAGCCGGGTGCCGACGGGGGCGAACGCTAGCGCACCACCGAATGATACGCGTCGCCAAAATGGTGCAGCGGATAACGCAGGCGCCGCCGCTTCGCCTTACTAACCCTCGGCCTTATTGGCCTGTGTTCCGTTTTCGCTTGGAGCCTTTCACTTTGGGGCCTTTGACCTTGGCGGCCCTGGCCTTCGGTTGTTTGCTCCTTGCGCTCGCGGTCTTTGCTCTGCCCTTCGCAGGTCCGGCCTTCCTTGGGTCAGCGGCCTTTGGCCCTGCGAGGGACTCGGCAATACCGTTGGTTTCGACGAGTTGGGTCGGCTTGGGCAAGGCAGGCGGCGGTTCTGATCGCTCCTGCGCCGGAGGTTCGCTCTGGAAGGCTGTGCCTGCCTCGCGAAGACCGGCTCCGGGCGGCAGCGTTGTTACAACGCCGTCCGGCAGCCCAGCATCCTTTCAAGCCTCCGCGGCTTCCTCGTCGTCCTTGTCCCCGTCCTCGCCCGCCATGATCGCTTCCGCTATCAGGCCGGCGTTCTGACGCACCGCAGCTTCGATCCTGCCGGCGATGTCGGGATTCTCCTTGAGAAACTGCTTGGCGTTCTCCCGGCCCTGACCGATGCGCTGGCTGTCGTAGGAGAACCACGCGCCGGATTTCTCAACCACCCCGGCCTTAACGCCGAGATCGATCAGTTCGCCCGTCTTGGATACGCCTTCTCCGTACATGATGTCGAATTCGACCTGCTTGAACGGGGGCGCCAGCTTGTTCTTGACCACCTTCACGCGCGTCTGATTGCCGACGACTTCGTCGCGCTCCTTGATCGCGCCGATGCGTCGAATATCGAGCCGCACCGAGGCATAGAATTTCAGCGCGTTGCCGCCTGATGTCGTCTCCGGAGAGCCGTACATCACGCCGATTTTCATGCGGATCTGGTTGATGAAAATCACCATCGTGCGCGAGCGGGCGATCGAGGCGGTGAGCTTGCGCAGCGCCTGGCTCATCAGCCGGGCCTGCGAGCCCGGTTGCACGTCCCCCATCTCGCCTTCGAGCTCGGACCGCGGCACGAGTGCTGCAACTGAATCGACCACCAGCACGTCGATCGCGCCAGAGCGCACCAGCGTGTCGGCGATTTCTAGCGCCTGCTCGCCGGCGTCGGGCTGGGAGATCAGCAGATCATCGACATTCACGCCAAGCTTGCGGGCATAAACCACGTCAAGCGCGTGTTCGGCATCGACGAAGGCGCAGATACCGCCCTTCTTCTGGGCCTCGGCAATCGTGTGCAATGCGAGTGTGGTCTTGCCCGAGGATTCCGGCCCATAGATTTCGACCACGCGGCCGCGTGGGAGCCCACCAATGCCAAGCGCGATATCGAGCCCAAGCGAGCCCGAGGAGATGGCTTCGATATCCATGGCTTTGTCATTTTTGCCAAGCTTCATAACCGAGCCCTTGCCGAACTGACGCTCGATCTGGCTCAGCGCAGCAGAGAGGGCTTTCGATTTATCCATGGACGATCCTTCAACGAGACGCAGGGCAGGCTGACTCATGATGTCGCGCTCCTTATGGCCGGGATTCGACCCCCCGACAACGCAGCCCTTCTGCACCGCCGGAATCGACTGAGGTGAGCAATGTACACCATTTGTTCTCTGTTCGCAATATGTTCTTTTGAACGATGTTTCGGAGACCCTGCAAGAAAAACAAGGGCTTGTCTCGGTTGTCTCGGGGAACGATTTCACCCGCGCTGCATTGCACAGAAACGTTGCGTAAAAAAACAGAGGGTCCAATGACCTCGGGGGACAACTACCTGTTCAGGGCGGCAGAGTTTTTCGCCAAGGCTGAATCCGAAACCAATCCGGAAATGCGCGCAGGCTTCGAAAATCTGGCACGTGCCTATCTGCGCCTGGCCGAGCAGGCCCTGCGCAATGCGCAAACCGATATCATTTATGAACCGGCGCCACCCAAGCTGGACGATCCGGAGCTGAAGCAGTAGGCACCCGCTATCATCGGCGGCACCCTCACGCATGCTTCGTCGCGGCAGGGCACAAGAAATCTTCGCCTGTACCGTTGGATAACAGATTAGTGGGGACTTCAGCTTGAAGAAAATCAACGAGTACCTTCTGCATGCCGCCGAATGCAGGGAGATGGCGCGAACCGCTTCGCCCACTCACCGCCAGCAGCTCGAGCAAATGGCTGAAACCTGGGAGCAGCTTGCCGACGCTCGCAAGCGGCAACTGGAACGGCAGGGAAAAAAGGCCGACGACGGCATGTCCTAAGTCGCAGTCTGTTCGGAAGCGCGTGATCGGCGAGGCTTCACACATCCTTCGCAGAGGCTTCACGCATCATGCTCAAAAGTATCGCATCTGACCGGCGGCTAGCTAATCTCGCCAAACAGGCGCAGAATCGCGAGCCGAGGCAGTTGCGATGGCCACTATTCTGGACCTCTTTCGAGCGACCGCGTTCGATGCGGACACCGTCCAGATATTGTGCGACGCGTATGAAAAGGCGCGCAAATCGCTGCACGATACCGGCCAGCCGCCAATCGTGAACGAGATTATCGCCCAGCGCATTATCGCACTGGCACACAAGGGCGAGCGCGATCCCGATCGCTTGTGCGCGGGCGCGCTCACCGCCCTAGGCAGCAAGGCGGTATTTGAAAGATGAGTTGGCGACCGGAAACGCCTCGCAAATAACCGTCGTCTGGGCCTCATTGGCGTAGACAGTAATGATCAATCGGGTTGAACAGCATGATCGGCAAACGGGTGCAATTTCACGATGAGACCTGGCAGGAGCTCCGCCTGCTGGCGTCAGAAAGCATGAAGACATTTCAGGAGTTGGCGGATGAGGCCTTCAACGATCTCCTGAGAAAGCATGGCCGTCCAGCAAACCTGAAAGAAGCTTTGCGAAGAAGCGCCGGCGAAAGCGCGAAGATCATCCCGCTCAAGCGACGAAGAAAAAAGTGACACCGTTCCGCGTTCGTTGAGCGCTGTTTGCACTCTCGGTACAGGCGGCACCGCGATCGTCGGCATGCTGTTTTTTTGCGCCTTGCGGGAAACCAGATGGCGGCCCGGCGTTATCCGTATGCATCGGGCTTTCCACTCGGATTTGCTATTTTGCGATGCAATAGGCTACATTGCATTGCAGTAGTGCGTACTGCCGGGACGGGGCGCGCTAGTGGAGTGGTGTCATGAGGTTCTTGCGGAAGTACACCGCAATCCCGGCGGTGAAATATTCACTGATTGCTGTCGCCAGCGTGCTCTGGCTGATCGGCTTCGCCGAGCAACTGCCTGACGTCGAGCAGACGGCGAAATACCTCGGCATCTCGCTGCTGATGGTTGTGGTCGCGGCGATGGCGTAACGCCGCAACAAGCGGACGTGTTCAGGGGCGTGACGCACGCCTGACGAAACACGTCACCCCAGATTCAACTCCTTGAAAAAGTCATTGCCCTTGTCGTCGATCACGATGAAGGCGGGGAAGTTCTCGACCTCGATCTTCCAGATCGCCTCCATCCCGAGCTCGGGATATTCGTGCACATCGACTTTCTTGATGCAGTGTTCGGCGAGCTTGGCCGCGCTGCCGCCGATCGAGGCAAGATAGAAGCCACCATACTTCTTGCAGGCTTCGCGCACCTGCGCCGAGCGATTGCCCTTGGCGAGCGAGATCATCGAGCCGCCGGCAGCCTGGAATTGCTCGATGTAGGAATCCATCCGTCCGGCAGTAGTCGGGCCGAACGAGCCCGACGCGTAGCCCGCCGGAGTCTTCGCCGGCCCCGCGTAGTAGATCGGATGGTTCTTGAAATAGTCCGGCAGACCCTTCCCTGCTTCGAGCCTTTCGCGCAATTTCGAATGCGCGAGGTCGCGCGCCACGATCATCGGGCCGGTCAGCGAGAGGCGCGTCTTCACCGGATATTTCGAAAGCTGCGCAAGTATGTCCTTCATCGGTCTGCGCAGGTCGACCTTCACGACCTGCCCGCCCAGCTTTTCCTGGTCGATCTCGGGCAGGTATTGCGCCGGGTGATGCTCGAGCTCCTCAAGGAACACGCCCTCGCGCGTGATCTTGCCGAGAGCTTGCCGGTCCGCGGCGCAGGAAACACCGAGCCCGATCGGTAAGGATGCACCGTGCCGCGGCAGGCGGATCACGCGCACATCGTGACAGAAATATTTGCCCCCGAACTGCGCGCCGACGCCGGTCGACTGCGTCATCTTCAAAACTTCCGCTTCCATCTCGAGATCGCGGAAAGCGTGGCCGTCCTCGCTGCCCTTGGTCGGCAATTCGTCGAGATACTTGGTCGACGCGAGCTTGACCGTCTTCATGGTCAGCTCGGCCGAAGTGCCGCCGATGACGATCGCAAGGTGATACGGCGGGCACGCAGCCGTGCCGAGCGTGAGCACCTTCTCCTTCAGAAAGGCCAGCATACGGTCATGAGTCAGGATCGAGGGCGTCGCCTGGAAGAGGAACGCCTTGTTGGCCGAACCGCCACCCTTGGCGATGAACAAGAGCTTGTATGCGTCCTCGCCTTCGGCATAAATCTCCACCTGCGCCGGCATGTTCGACCTGGTGTTCTTTTCCTCGAACATCGAGATCGGCGCGAGCTGCGAATAGCGCAGATTGCGCTTCAGATACGAATCGCGCGCACCCTCTGCGAGCGCGGCTTCATCGTCGCCCGCGGTGAACACCATGCGGCCCTTCTTGCCCATGATGATGGCCGTCCCGGTATCCTGGCACATCGGGAGCACCCCGCCGGCCGCAATGTTCGCGTTCTTCAAGAAGTCGTAGGCGACGAACTTGTCGTTGTCGCTCGCCTCGGGATCGTCGAGGATCTTGCGCAGTTGCTTGAGATGCGCAGGCCGCAGCAGATGATTGATGTCAATGAAGGCAGCCTCGCTGAGAGCGCGCAGCGCCTCGCGCTCGATGACCAGCATGTCCCTGCCCATCACTTTCTCGACCTCGACGCCGCCGATATCGAGCTTGCGATAGGGCGTCTTGTCAGGCCCGAGCGGAAACAGCGGCGTGTGCTTGTAAGGCGGGGCGACCTGGGCAGGCACGTTCATGGAAAACTCCGGTAAACGGCTCATTCGCAGCGGTCATAGCGCCGGTTTGGGCCGATGAAAAGCGCCTCCTGGAGGGACGACGAGATGCAAAAGATTACGGCCAATCGCCCGTTTCTGATTGCGGATAGCGGCTGCCATCATTTTTGCGCCAAGCTGGCGCAAACACCGGGACAGATCGAAGGTACTTCCAGGGAGGACAGCCCAATGCGGATCAAACTTGCACCAAAGACCCTTGCTGGTTGCGCCTTGCTCGCGCTGGCACTGAGCGCCTCAGCTGCGCCCGCGCACGCCCAATATACCGCGAAGGAATGGCCCGAAGGCGCGATGAAGCAGCGCTTCACCGAGGCCTGCGGCGGCTGCCATGACATCAATCGCGTCCGGGTCGGCTACACGCCGAAAGGGTGGCTCACGGTCGTGCGCATGATGCAGAACTTCGACACGCCGGTGGCCCCTGAAGAATGGCCGGCGATGACCGAATACCTTATGAAGAGCTTTCCGGAGCGTGCTCGCCCGTCGGCGGTGATCCTCTCGGGTCCGATCAAGGCGCGCATCGATTTGTGGGATGTGCCGACGCAAGGCTCGCGCCCGCATGATCCGCTCGCGGCGAAAGACGGCTCGATATGGTGGACGGGCCAGCTAGCCAACAAGCTTGGCCGTATCGACCCGAAGTCCGGCGCGATCCGTGAATACACTCTGAAGTCGCCGTACACCGGCCCGCATGGTCTTGCTGAAGACAAAAACGGCAACATCTGGTTCACCGGCAACAATCTCGGCCTGATCGGAAAGCTCGATCCCAAAACCGGCATCACGACCGAATACCCCATCCCCGACAAGTCGGCGAAGGACCCGCACACGATCAACATCGCGCCGGACGGCATCGTCTGGTTCACGGTGCAGAACGCCAATATGGTCGGCCGGCTCGATCCGACGAGCGGCGACGTCAAGCTCGTCACTTCGCCGACAGAGAAATCGCGCCCGTATGGCCTGATGATCAATTCAAAAGGCGTGCCCTATTTCGTCGAGTTCGGCGCGCCGAAGATCGCCAGCATCGATCCACAGACCATGGCAATCAAAGAATACCCGTTGCCGAATGCAGCCACGCGGCCGCGGCGCCTCGCCTTCTCCGACGATGACACCATCTGGTATACGGATTTTCCACGCGGCATGCTGGGGCGGCTCGATCTCAAGACTGGCAACGTAAGGGAATGGGAATCGCCGAGCGGACCCAAGTCGGAGCCCTACGGCATTGTCTTCACCAAAAGCGCGATCTGGTACAACGAGTCCGCTGCAAAGCCGAACACCATCGTGCGTTTCGATCCTGCAACTGAAAAATTCCAGAGCTGGGCGATACCGGGCGGCGGGGACATCGTCCGCAACATGGACGTGACGCCGAATGGCAATCCGGTCACCGCCAACAGCCTGAGCAATCAGGTCGGCTTGGTGACGGTAGAGGACAGCAACTGACCGTGCCGGCTGTCACGTTTATTGCGGCCTTTTACCCGGAGAAATAACCGAAACACGAAATAAGTGCCGAAATCAGACCGGCCTTACTTTGTCGGGCTCGCCTAGCTCACAGTCCAGCGCTGCCCGATCCCATTTGGCGAGATCCGCCGCGGCGGCGTAGGTGCTTTGCAGGAAGTCCATCAGCACCGCGTCCGGATCGCGCGCGGTTCGGACAGCGTCATAAGGCAGCAGAAACTCGCCAAGCTCTTTGCTGAAAAACGCTTCCTTGGGCAGCACACGCGCAGCGCTGAAACCCTCCGGCGCAGGATAGGCATAGGAATAGAACGCGGCGTAATCGATGGGCCCGCCCCCGCCCGGCCAGAAACCGGCACTCGAGACCTCGTGCGAATAAGCCTCCTGCGCGACCGCATCTGCCAGATGCGGCACGCCGCCCGGATGCCGGGGTGCCGGCCGGCCGGAAAACCGCGTGACCGCGAGATCGAAACTGCCCCAGAAAAAATGCACGGGGCTCGCTTTGCCAAGGAAAGCGGTTCGGAAGCGCGCGAACACCTCGCTCGCCGAAAGCAACACGCGCCAGAAGCGATTGACGTATTCGGCATCGTAAGACGCATGCACAGTATCCTGCTCGAACGGGACGCAGTCCGCGATCTCGCATGGCATTGTCATGATGCGTACTTCTATGCCGAGCTCGCGTAGCGCGATCATCAGGTCTTCGTAAAATTCGGCGACGCTCATTGGCCTGAGCATCAGTTGACGGAAATGTCCCCCGCTCGTCCTCACCCACAGCACATGGTCGATGAAATCGAAATCGATCTGAAAGCTCACGCCGCCCCCCGTAATTGGAGATGTCGTGAGCCCACGCGCGGTCACATAAAGCGTCACGTGCCAGGAGTGATTGAGCCAAGGTGTCAGGGCGAGCCTGACCTTGCCGACCACTTGCGTCCACAAGTGCAGCGTATCCCGCGTCTCTTTCCACGCCGCATAGGGCAGCGCAGGCCAGCGCTCGGTTGTTCGAGCTTCCATGCCGGTCGTTGTCTCCTTTTACCTTATATCAGTGCACCACGGACGACAGCCATGGGTTCGGCGTATAGTCTCGCTGGACGAAGGGGGCTTGATGAGCACGTTTCCGGGCAAGGACACCGCGCCGTCACACCGCTGGCTGCGCCTGCTTCTGGTTCTTGTCGCGGCGCTTGAATTTCTCGACGCACTTTCCGGCGTGCAGAATATCTTCATCGACTATCATCACGACACGACGCTGCTGCGTTTTGCGCAAGCGCTAGCAAGCATCAACCTTGCGCTGGCACCGTTGCTCGCCGGCGCCGCGCTGATCTTCGCCGCACTAGGCAAGATCCGCTATGCCGTCCTGGCATTGGCCGCGCTCACTTTGGTCGGTTGGGTGCTCAGTAGCTTGCCGTCAATTGCGATCCACGGCATCAAGTTCTCGCTCGAGTTTGGCGATCTCGAGGGACTTTTCTACTATTTCGTGGTTCCCGTAGTTGCGGCGGCGGCGGCGCTGCTGGCGCTGAAGGACAAACGGCTTGCCCTAGCTAGTGTACTGGCCTGCCTGCCGGCGCTGGCCAAATGGATTGGTCTCGTCGTCTTCATCATCACCATCATGATCTACGGCTTCTAGGCCGGGCATTACTTCCCGACATGAAAGCGAAATATCGTCGCCAGCGTTACCCAGTTGGCATTTTCGCCGTAGACGTTGCGTCCGTATATCAGATCGACGTTGAATTCGTCGACCGGACGCCAGCGCACCCCGACCTGGAAACGCGGCTGCGTCACGCCAATTGCGTCTTGCCGCGCGCCAAGCTGGCCGAAGACTTCGGCGGTCAGCGTCCACACATTATCCGGCGTGCGCCAGTCCACACCCGCGCCATAAGTCGCATAGTGTTGGCCGGCGATGTTGTCCCATTCCCAGCCAGCGTTGAGATTTATCCGCACCACGTTCGACAAGCGCAGCGTCGCAGGGACAGTAACGAACGTTGCGACGTTCTGCTGCTTGGTCAGATCGTAAGCTGTGACTCCTGACAGGCCGATGCTCCAACTGCCGATTGCGCCGGGGATCAGATTGGTCTTGACCTTCGGGGCGACACCGCTCGCCCACTCGCCATCCGCACGCGTGCGAACGAACTGGGCGCTCAATTCAACGGGCCGGAATATGTTGGCAACGCAGGCCGGTGCCGTGGCCGCGAAAAAATCGTGATTGCTGGCGGCCGACATCCATGACTCGACCTTGCAGGCGCCGGGCTCGCCGACTTCCGCTGTGTCGACGACATAGGCAGCGCCGGCCGCACAGGCTTTTTCCGAAATCAGGCTGACGGCTGCTGCAACAAGCAGGACAGAAGCGGCTCTTGCTAAGCCCGCAAACAAAAGCTTGCCCCAAGGTTATGGGCGCTGCGTCGATGACGACGACTATGCCAGACTGGCATCTAATTACCAGTTGGACCGGTTAGCGGTTCCAGTTATCTACAAATCGATTTTCTGTGGTCACCAGATTTTGTTGATACTGACTTAATTGACGCCGCACGGCGAGTCGTTGCGATAAAATTGTGTTCAGACTCAACATGTCAGCGCGGGGAATGCCCCATGCGAGACTTGATGTTCATGTTGGCCCCGGTAGCGCTCGTTCTTTATTTTGTCGTCTATCCGGACCAATTCTCTTATTTCCTCGGCTGGGCTGGCCGCCTCCTGCACTAGGACGCTGTCCCTCGCCGAAAGTGCTTGGACTCGGCTTGTCCTATTTTCATAGGACAGTGGAAGCATTGCCTTCGTTAAGAGTGGCCAATTGACCTACAGCGGTTGATCTGCCATCCGCACATTCCTCTCTCGTTGTCCGCCCGCTCCCGCAATGCCCCGCAGATCATTTCATATCGGCCGCTCTTTTACAGGCTTCGGGCTGTTCGCCATTCGGCCGATCAAAAAACGTGAAAAAATCGCCGAATACAAAGGCCCGCGCGTTGACGCGGACGAAGCCGTCCGCCTTGAACGTCGGGGCAACCGGTACCTCTACGAAATCAATCCCCGCATCACTATTGATGGAAGTCCACGCAGCAATATCGCGCGCTATGCCAACCATTCGTGCAATCCAAACGCAGAGTCCTACACCTATGGGGGTCGCGTATTCATCCGGGCGCTGCGCAACATCAAGCCCGAAGAGGAAATTACGTATGATTACGGCAACGATTACCTCAAGTACGTAATCGGACGGTCTCGCTGCAAATGTGCGCGATGCCGGCGGCGCCGGGCGCGCAAACAACGGGAAGCACGTGCCTTGAAGAAACGCCGGACGCGACTGGCACGCAAGCGCAAGGTCGATAGCCGCTAATTGCATAAAGGAGGAAAAGCCCATGAACCTGAGCATCCGCCGTGTTGTGACCGGTCATGACGGTCAGGGGCGCGCCAAGGTATTGATCGATGAGACGGTCAAGAATGTCGCGTCGCAGCGTCCGGGCGCCCTCTACAGCGTGATCTGGTCGACTGAGGGCTTCCCCGTGAGCAATGACGGCGACGTTGATCCTTCGGGCAAGAAGATCGGCACTACGATCCCCGACGGGACCGTTTTCCGCATCGTCAGCTTCGGACCTGGCGTCGCGCCGCGTAATCATCGCACCGACTCGATCGATTACGCGGTGGTGATGTCGGGTGAAATCGACATGGACCTTGACGGCACGATCGTCCACCTGAAAGCCGGCGATGTGCTGGTGCAGCGTGGAACAATTCACAACTGGATCAATAAAGGCACCGAGCCCTGCGTGATTGCCTTTACGCTCGTATCGGCAAGATCGGTGACCGCGGGTGGAAAGACGTTGCCGGCGCAGGGTTAGCGCCTCCCGCGGCCACCCTATCGGTCAAGCTCCGGATAGTGCCGGAATATTCCCATCTCGTTGAAAGCGATGCGGCGAGGCGACACCAGATAAGCCTTGATGCGCGGTCTCGCCGCAACCTTGTCGCGCACCTCGACAAGACTCGGAATTTTTCTTTCGATGTCCTTCATCGCGCGCGGAAACGCATAACGCAGCCCTTCGATCAGCTGAAAGATCGACAGATCGATGTAGGTCGCCTTGCGGCCGAGCAAAAAAGGGCCACCGCTCTTTTTCAGCACCATTTCAAAATAGCCCAGATATTTCGGCACCCGTTCGTCGAGAAAATTTTCGGCATATCGCCTGGCTTCCGGCTTCTGATCTTCATAGTAGAGGCCTGAACCGACCGGATGGTGGGTATCGTGGATTTCCTTCACGAAATCGGTCACAGTGAGCTGCAGCTGATTCAGCCACAGACGACCTGCTTCGTCGCGGGGAGCAAGCTTCAGCCGCGGACCCAGAAAAAACAGGATATTGGCGACCTGCGCGACGACCAGCTTGCCTGCCTTGAGGAACGGTGGAGCAAATGGCGGGCGCTTGTCGCGCACGCCGATCATCATAGCCATCATGCGGTTCACGCCGCCCGATTTGCGCGCCACGTCTTCGTAGCTCGCGCCCGCGTCTTCAAGCGCAAGCCGCACAAATTCGCCGCGGCCCTGGATCTCGGGCCAGTAAAAGAGCTCATAACGCATGGCAGTCACCCGGCAAGTTTGAGGGCCCTGCGTAAGCTTCGCCCGCGTTGCGGGCTGACTTCAAGGGGCGGGATCTAGCGGGCCTGGATCAGGCGCATGAACTTCTCGGGACCAACCACACGGTTACGCCCTGCCGCCTTCGCTTCGTAGAGACGCTTGTCCGCGATCTCAAAAAGCGTGTCGTAATCGCACGCATCGCGTGAACAGCTCGCAATGCCGACGCTGACGGTCAGACCATCGGCGCTGCCCCCGTGCGAATCGGCAATACGACGCCGGATGCGCTCGCCGAGCGACAGGGCGTCGTCGGCATTGATCCCATCCGCAATCACAACGAATTCCTCACCGCCGAAACGGTATGTGAGATCGGACATGCGTGCCGCAGCCATGATGTCGAGCACAATGCGCTTGAGCATTTTGTCGCCGGCAACGTGGCCGAAACGATCATTGTAGGATTTGAAGTGATCGATATCGATCAACAGCAGAGCTAGCGGGCGGCCTGCGGCGGCTGCATGCTCGACGGCGCGGTGGCCGTGCGCTTCAAGGGAATGTCGATCGAGTGCGCCCGTAAGCGCGTCGCACCCCGTGCGCGCGAGCAGATCTTCATACCGCTCGCGGTAAGTCAGCGTGTCGAATACATCCCATATCCGCGGTGTGTCCCTGTGCCGCCTGACGGGCCGCTCGAAATAGACAAGGTAGACGCCAGCAAGAACCGTGTAGAGCCCCACCGCACCCATTTTGGCGATCCAGCCGCCTACGAGCACGTCCAGTCCCGCGCCCGTGAGCATGTGCAGACCGGCGAAGAAAGCGGCCTGGTCGAAGCTCAAAACGATCACGCCGCACAGCGCCAGTCGCGGAAATACGCGATCGCGAAACCAGCTCCGCGATCGCTCGTACAGCAGGATCATGATGATGCAGTCGAAGAACAGGATCGCCGTTCCCCACACCATCAATGCCCCCATCTCGTTGAGGAGGGCGAAGTCCGCGGCGCGACCTGGGGTGAGCGCGACATAATTGTGCTGGCGCATAATGGAGGCGAGCGCAAACAGCAGGACGTTGCCAAACAGCAGCCCGTAAATCGGCTGGCGCACGACGACCGCGTCCTCGCGGATATAGAGGAGCAGCAGCATCATGAGCTTGCCGGTAAACAGCACGGTCGACCCCGGCGAGGTGACGATGCCAAACGGAAGCGAGACGTAGAGAATGCTGGCAAGGTAGGTCTCGAGGAAATGCATCACCCCGAGCGCGCAAAAGAATGCGCCCAATCCAATCCGTGTGCGGGCGCGCAACAAGGCGGCCAGAACGACAAAATAAAGGAGTGCATCTGCGGCAAGCAGAAGAACGTTTTCGAGTTCAGCCATTGCCCCACATGACCTCGCGCCGCCCAAACTCGGCGCAAAGGATCCCCACTCGCGTCAACTCAGTCGGAAGCCGCGCCAAGATGGCATTCAAGGCTTCCGGTGTCCCCCGGCATCGATAGCATGGACGATTCGGGCGAAAAAGCCAGCGAGGCCGGCGCAGCGCTGGAAATCCACGCTTTCGCCGGCCAAGTTCCTGGTATTTTGTATGCCGTGCCTAATTGGCTGCGAAACAATAGAACAGCCCGTCGCCACCCGTGCTGCGCAGATCGGCCTGTGAACAACCGCCGTCCGGTCCGCGCGAGGGATGTGACGAATTCCATGACCGTGAGGCATCATCGTCGCGCAACCCCTGACGGTCCGAATGCCCCACCATGACCGCGCCTTGCGTGCTGCTCGAATAATTCCTGCAGGTGCGATCATCGCTTCCAGCGAATGCCGTGCCATCCGGCTGTGAGCCGGTCAGAATGTCGTGCCGGTTCGGAGTATCGCCGCGGCCGTTGGTGACCTCGCCCTTTTCGTTCAGGACCGTTTGCTTGGTCATGTTGTTCGTGCCGTGCAACTCAGCGACGTCTTTGGCGATCGTGACACCTTTTGCGTTAACCCAAGGTCCCTTGCCGATGCGGTCGCGCGCATTCACCGCGCCGTTGCCTTGCGTCGACAAGTAGGCGCGCCAGGTCTTGGCACCCGCGCCGACCGCCGCCGCCAGTTGCTGGCAGTACTGGTCCGCCCCAGTAATCCCACCAAGATCCCCGCCTTTGCCCGGCCCGGCGCTGGTTACGAAGAACGTCATATTGGCCTGCTGCGCCTGGGCAGACACCGCATAGAAAAATGCGAGGCATAGGGCCAGCGGCGCACTCAATCGAGCGACTCTCATCTTATTACCTCCCGACATTGCGCGGGCCTCATGCCCGCTGTCGCGAGGACACAACACCAGTGCCGCTCTGCTATTCCTCGGATCACGCGCGCTTGATGTTCCCCGATCAGCCTCAAGCTTTGCCGGAATATTGCTGATCGGTGACAGGCTCGAGCCAGGTGACGTGCTCGCCGCTCTGGGCCTCCTGCATGGCAATATGTTCCATGGCGTGATCAGCGGTTGCGCCATGCCAGTGCTTTTCCTGCGGCGGAATCCAGACGGTATCGCCGGACCGGACTTCCTTGATCGGCCCTCCCCAGGTCTGCACCCAGCCGACGCCCGACGTTATGAAAAGTGTCTGACCGAGCGGGTGCGTGTGCCACGCGGTTCGCGCGCCGGGCTCGAAACGCACCCAGGCTGATCGAATGCGCGCCGGATCTGGCGCCTGAATGATGGGATCCTGCCAAACCGTTCCGGTAAAGCTTGGCGCGCCCATCCTGCGCGAGGGGCGTGATCCGCAAGCAATGATATCCATATCAATTCCTCCCGATGGCAATGCCGTGGTCCAGCGAAGTCTGCGAGTTGCAATACTCCAGCCTGCCGCTCATAAAAAGCCTCCCCTCCTCATTTCGACGATCAGGGCTGACATGGAGCCGGCAAGAGGCGAGACTCGAGATGGAATGCGGATTGATTGGGATGTTCCGATCGAGATGGACGACGGGATCGTGCTGCGAGCCGACATTTTTCGGCCGGTCGTTGAGCGCAGGCACCCGGTCATTTTGAGCTACGGCCCATATGCGAAGGGGTTGTCTTTCCAGGAAGGCTACAAAGGCAATTGGGCGCGCCTGACCAAAGCCGCGCCGGAGGTGCTCGAAGGGTCAAGCAACAAGTATCAGAACTGGGAGCTCGTGGATCCTGAGAAATGGGTGCCCGACGACTATGCGTGCGTCCGCGTTGACTCGCGTGGCGCGGGCCGCTCGCCCGGCATTCTGGATGTCTGGTCGCCGCGCGAGACACAAGACCTTTATCAGTGCATCGAATGGGCCGGAACGCAGCCATGGAGCAATGGCAAGGTCGGCATCAACGGCATTTCCTATTACGCCATGAACCAGTGGACTGTCGGCGCACTTAAGCCGCCGCACCTGGCGGCGATGTGCATCTGGGAGGGCTCGTCCGACTATTATCGGGAGCTATGCCGGCATGGCGGCATTCTGAGCGATTTTCTTAACAGCTGGCATCCGCGCCAAGTAGCGAGCGTGCAGCACGGCGTCGGCACGCGCGGCGCAAGAAGCGTCGTGACAGCCGAATGGGTGGCCGGACCGCAGACGCTATCCAAGGAAGAACTCGCGAGGAATTCCGCCGACACGCCGGGCGAGGCAAAGCGGCGCCGAACGCTCGACCGATATTACGCAGAGCGCACGGCCGAATTCGAGAACATCGAATCGCCTTTGCTGTCGGCCGGGAACTGGGGCGGCATGGGGCTGCATACCCGCGGCAATTTCGAGGGGTGGTCAAGAGCAGGATCCAGACAAAAGTGGCTTGAGGTGCACGGCGACACGCACTTCACGCACTTCTACAGCAAGTATGGCGAGGCACTGCAGAAAAAATTTTTCGGCCATTTCCTCAAGGGTGAAGACACCGGCTGGACGCGACAACCCCGCGTATCACTCAACATCCGTCACCCGGGTGAGAAATTCGTGCTCCGCGGAGAAAACGAATGGCCACTCGCGCGGACGCGGTGGACCAGATATTTCCTGCATCCGGATGGAATGCGGCTGGGACCGGAGCAGCCGCCGCAGTCCGCAAGCCTGAGCTATGACACGACCGGAGATGGTCTGACTTTCAGCACGCTTGCGCTAACAGACAGCCTGGAGATCACGGGCCCCCTCGCCGCCAAATTGTGGGTGTCATCGCAAACATCCGATGCCGACCTGTTCCTGGCGCTGCGCGTCTTTGATCCCGCGGGCAGAGAGGTCACCTTTATCGGCGCGAACGATCCGCGCGTTCCGGTAGGACTTGGCTGGCTGCGCGCGTCGCATCGCAAGCTCGATCCGCACCGCTCTTTGCCTTACCGGCCGTGGCATACGCACGATGAAGAGTGGCGACTTACGCCCGGCGAGCCTGTAGAGCTCGACATCGAGATCTGGCCGACCTCGATCGTGGTGCCCGCGGGCTATCGGTTGGCCTTGACCGTCAGAGGCAAGGACTATGAGGTCGACGGCACCGATGCGGCACTGCCGAACGCACCGTATCCGATGAAGGGCGTTGGCCCGTTTCTCCACATCGATCCCGACGAGCGGCCGGCGACCATCTTTGACACTCGCAATACGCTGCATTTTGCACCCGGGCGAGCGCCATATCTCTTGTTGCCGATCATTCCTGCGGCGTAGAGTTTGGCAAAATTATCGAGTGGAGGCGCGCATGCTGAGGCGTTTTCTTGCCGCCGTGTTGCCGGCCATTTGCCTGTTCGCGATCGTCGCGGAGGCTTCGGCGCAGCAATATCCAACCCGCACCGTCACCATCATCGTTCCCTATCCTGCCGGCGGACCGACAGATGAGACAGCGCGCGTGGTTGCAAATTTCCTGTCGAAGAAGTTGGGCCAGAACTTCATCGTCGAGAACATCACCGGCGCGAGCACGATCATCGCCACCAATCGCCTGGCCAAGGCCGCACCCGATGGCTACACGCTTTTGCTGCACAACCTGCAAATTGCGGCGAACGTCACGTTGGTAAAAAACTTGCCGTTCGACACCGCAAAAGACATCGTCGCCGTCATGCTGGTGAACAAGAACCCGCTGGTATTGGTTGGTCGTCCCGGACTTGCGCCAAACAACCTGAAGGATCTGATCGCGCTCATGAAGAAGGAGCGTTTGAGGGAGGCTTTACCGGGTTATGGCACGACAGGGCACCTAACCTCTGCGCTGTTCGCGCAGGAAGCAAAGGTTGACATCGACTTCATCCCTTATCGCGGTGCCGCGCCTGCAATGAACGATCTTTTGGGAGACCATGTGGACTTGTTCGTCGGCACCCCGCAATCGGTTGCGCCGCATGTGGCAGCCGGAAAACTGAAGGCTTACGCAATCACATCGAAGGAAAAGTCACCGCAACTGCCCACCGCTGAAAGCCTGGTCGATGCGCTCGGGCCGAAGTTCGAGATTGTGTACTGGCAAGCCATGTTCGCGCCGGCGGGAACGCCGCCCGAGGTGATCAAAACGCTGAACACTGGTCTGCAGGACGCGGTTTCGGATCCGGAAATCATCAAGACTTGGGCGGACCAGGGCTTCGCTGCTTTTCCGAAAGATCAGCGTTCGCCTGAGGCTGCCAATGCCATGATGAAAAGCGAGGTTGATCGCTGGGGCCAGGTTATCCGCGACAACAATATTCAGCCCACGCAGTAGGTCGCTTTTCATTGGAGTCTTGGAGCCGCTCGAAGGAAAACTCAACGTACCGGCTGCAAGACCTGCTCAAGCCAGTCCCACATGTATGCCGAGCAGATGCTCTGGTTGTCGATCTGGCAATGGTGATAGCCGCCCTCTTCGCGTGTGAAGATCTTCATTGTTTTATGCTTCGAACCCACGGCGTCAAAACACTTCCGCGCCTCGCTGAGGGGAATCTGTTCGTCGCCCTCCCCGTGCAGCATCAAAAAGGGACAAGTAATTTTTTGCACAACGCCATCAAGCTTGAACGGCTCAAGGCGTCTGAGCGCGTCGTCCTGTGATGTGGCATTCAGGACCCATGAAATGTGTTGCGCGGCGACAGACAGCGACGGCGTGTCGGCGCGCGCCAGCCGCTCGAACCGGTCACGCCAGATTTTCTGGTAATCCCACTGCGCTCCCCAGGCGAGGCAGCAAGCAAAACGCTGCTCAAACGCTGCCGCGCGTGGCGCATAATAGCCGCCAAGGCTGATCGCCATGACGCCAATCCGCCTCGGATCGACTTCGGGCCGGGATGCAAGATAATCCCAGACCGGTGTCGCATAGTGCTCGGTATCGTGTCGCAGATACAGGCCGCGAAAACGTATGCTTTCGCCATTTCCCGGCCCATCCACGATCAGGCACGCAATGCCGCGGGTAACGAGATCGGCCACGCCCTTGAAGTATTGAATCTCCTTGGTGACATCGAGACCGTCGAAGAAAATCACGGCCGGCACTTTGCCCGTACGGTTCTGCGGCTCGGCATGAACATAGATCGCAGGAAGACTCGCACCTTCATATGGGATCTCGACGTGTTCGAGCCGAGGCCGTTTGATGTGTTTAGCGGCATCCCGAAAACATGTGACGCCTCGCATGTAGGCCTCGAGTCCATTCTCGTTCTTCGGCTGCAGGAAACGTTCGCCCACGTGATAGTATGCGCTCGCGCGCTGCAAATATTGCGCGCCGCTTGCGGTATAGCCATCGCGGATGCGTTCGCGGCCGCGCTCTTCTACGCTGCGCGCTTCGCGACACCATTCCTCGAACCACGCGTCATCATCGCCAACGGCGTTTCTAAGTCTCAATCCAATTCGATTGACCTCTCCGATCTCCGCCCCGCCCCACGGGGCCATATTCAGGCAAATCAACAGGCCGTGCGACCAGCGATAGTTTTCCGGAAAATAGGTGAAAGACAGTTCGTCCAGCTTGTCGTTCATTCAAATCCCAGCCGCTCATCGTCTAGAAAGCATGGGGAAGCATGGACTCGAGACCACCATTCGGGCTACCGGATTCTTTGCCTTGCAAATACAAAAAGCCCGGCGTCGCCGCCGGGCTTCAGCTCAGCTCAAGTCACGTTTGCCAATCAGGCCGGCTGCAAATTGCCGGCTGCCTGCTTGCCGCGCTCGGTTACGATTTCGAAGCTGACCTTCTGGCCCTCGTTCAGCGAGCGCATGCCGGCGCGCTCCACTGCCGTGATGTGCACAAACACATCTTTCGAGCCATCGTCCGGCTGAATGAAGCCGTAGCCCTTTTGGGTATTAAAAAATTTCACGGTTCCTTTAGGCATCAAGAGTTTCCTTTCACGCTTCCTGTTGAACGCCCACGCGTGCATCGCGTCGACGGTCACAAGCCAAGTTTTCGGGAGTTCACTTGAAGGCGCAGCCCGAAACCGGGAGCGTGGCAGCAAGTTGAGGCCTAAAACCAGGTTGCGGGCGGCCACATAGACGGATTTCAATGGAACGTCAACGGTTTCGCGCACTTAGGCGAATTTCAGATAACGCTCTGTGAATTCGTAACCCCAACTCGTTGGTACAATGGGCTGCTCCAGCGCCATTGTTTAGTGCATCGTGAAGATGGAATTACCGTCGGCCAATTGTGACGACGGTGGGGCGAGCGGCGAACGCCTGCTCGAAGACCCAGGCGTTCTCTGCGCCAAATACCCCAATTCGGGACAAATTCCGCTGAAGGCGCCTCTTACGTCTGCTGAATTGCGGACAGCAGCCAGCCGCCGCCGCGAGCACGCATGAAGGTCCATAGCTCGGTGGCCTCGCCGGGCACCCCGCCTTCAACGGTGCGACCGCTCGCGCGTTCGACCATACGGTCGGTAAGCGCAAACCGCATGGCGACCGTCGCGTAATCGACACCGCCCTCGTTCCACGCTTCAGCGAGATCGCCTTGCTCGAGCCTGACGTCGGTGACTTTATTGGCAAGGCCGCGGCTCGCATTCTCGGCGAGCTGCTCGGAGAAATAAGACAGCATCTCCGGCGTGACCTTGGCGCGCAGTGCGGTGAGATTCTCGTCCGAGTAAGCCGTCTGGACTTCGCCAAGCAGTCCTTCGAACTCATCGTAATCCGATTTGTCAATCGTAGGTGCGTCGGCTGCCGGCGCATTCCCGCCAAGCATTCCGCCAAGGCCGCTGAAGGAATGGCCGGTCGCTGGATGCGCCGCCGCATAGGCTGGAGCCGGTGCGTTACGACGCTGCCACCAGACGAACAACAGCCGGGCGACGATCACAACCAATGCGATCTGCAGTATCAGGCCGATGAAGGAAGCAAAGCCGGCCATGCCGCCGAAAAGTCCATGCCCAAAGAGAAGGCCGAACAAGCCGGCGCCGAGGAAGCCGGCGGCGAGACCGCCGAGCAACCCGCCACCAAACAGGCCAGGACGCTGCGCCGCCTGGCCGACCGTGTTCGATTTGCCGGGCTGGGCGAGCGTGCGCTGCATCGGCGCTGCGGCGTTCGGCGCAGTCTGGGTAGCAGGGGGAGCGGAAAAAGTGCGCGACCCACGGCTGCCTCCGGAGGATCCCCCACCGGCGCGGGCATGCGCGTCCGCGGCAATAAGCAAGCACGCGACTACCGCAGCAATCGCGATGACAAAACGGCGTCGGATCATCGTAGCCCTCCCGGCAAATGGCTGGCAGAGAATATGTATAGGAACCTCAATTTGTAAGGGGTCGGCACGCGCTACAAAGTCGCGGCGGATTAGAGGCCAATTATCACGGCAATATCATACGTCGCCCCGGGAACGGGCCGGCCGGGATGCCTATTTCCTTGTTACGAGCAAGGAGGCCAGGCAATGAAAGCCTTTACGGTTGCCGCGATATTGGCAGTCCTGACAGCGACAGCAGTCGCGAAACCCGTGCCGGTCAAAAACCTCAATCCAATGGAAGATCTGAACCCGGCCTTCGCCCGCGTTGACGTCGATATCAACAGTGGCCCCGCCGGCGCGATGCTGGAGCGCGAATATTTCGAGGCGCCCAGGCCTCCGATGAGTGGCGGCCTGCCTTGCGGCTTCCAGTCGGCCATTTTCGACAAGGTGCGCCTCGCACAGCTCTGCCGCTAACAGGTTCAGCAAGGGAACCAAGAGATCGGGCAAATCGTTGTTGGCCGGAACTATGCAGTGGCCGCATTCGGCCACATCAATGATCTATGGGGCGCAACCATGCTTGGGACTGTTCTCGTCATCATTTTGATTCTGCTGTTGATCGGCGCGATTCCGCGTTGGGGCTATAGCTCCGGTTGGGGCTACGGTCCATCCGGCATTCTCGGCGTCGTTTTGATCGTAGTATTAATTCTGGCGCTGACCGGTCGCGTCTAGGCCGGTTACTGCATCAAGGTTTTTTTCACCTCGGCAACGAGCTGCTTGAGGGTGAACGGCTTGGCCAGGAACGCATACTGTTCCTGGCTGGGGAGATTTTTGCTGAACGCCTCCTCGGCATAGCCGGACACAAAAATAATTTTGACCTCCGGATCGCGACGGCGCAATTCCTTCAGCAGGGTCGGCCCGTCCATTTCCGGCATCACAACATCGGAAATCACAAGATCGACGTGGCCATGCTTTTCGAGCGTCTCGATGGCCTCGAGACCGTTTCCGGCTTCCAGTACGGTGTATCCCCGCGATGAGAGCCCGCGTGCATTAAGCGCGCGCAGCCCTTCCTCGTCTTCGACGAGAAGAATCGTGCCTTCCCCGGTAAGGTCTGCGGTCGCTGCACGCGCCATTGTGTCGGCCGCCGCCAGCGCACCTGCGATTGCGGGCGCGTCTCCCGCGGGAAGCGCGAGAACCTCGTCGGCGCCGGGAACATGCCGCGGCAGGAAAATTCGAAATGCGGTCCGGCCAGGTTCAGAGTCGGCGTAAACAAAGCCGCCGGTCTGTTTCACGATGCCGTACACGGTGGACAATCCAAGGCCGGTGCCCTTTCCCACTTCCTTGGTGGTAAAGAACGGCTCGAAAATCTTGTCGATGATCTCAGCCGGGATCCCCGTGCCGGTGTCGCTGACCTCGACCAGCACATAATCGGCTATTGGCATCCCTTTGAAGGCGAAGCTTTGGCATTCCTGCGCTAAGATATTCGCAGGGCGCAAGGTCAGCTTGCCTCCGTCGGGCATCGCGTCGCGTGCGTTCACCGCGAGATTGACGATCACCTGCTCGAATTGGGAAATGTCGACCTTGACCGGCCAGAGATCCCGGCCGTGCACAATTTCCAGCGATACCTTTTCGCCGATCAGGCGCTTGAGAAGCATTCCCAGGTCGCTGAGTGTTTCACCGAGATCGAGCACTTGCGGGCGCAACGTCTGTTTGCGCGAGAACGCCAGCAATTGCCGCACGAGCGCCGCCGCGCGGTTGGCATTCTGCTTGATCTGCATGATGTCCTTGAAGGACGGGTCGGTCGGCTTGTGAGCATTGAGCAGAAAATCGGTAGCCATCATGATGGCCGACAGGACATTGTTGAAATCGTGGGCGATGCCGCCCGCGAGTTGCCCGACCGATTCCATCTTTTGTTGCTGCTGAAAGCGGTTCTCAAGCGTTCGCTGCGCCGTTGTTTCCAGCGCATAGACGATTGCGGCTTCGACGTCCCGCTCCTCTTCGTCGACAGCCAGCACGAAGAAGTTTGCCCAGCGCTCTGCGCTGCCCTTCAATGCGGCTTCCACCGGGGCGATGTCGCTTTGGCCTTCGGCCGCTTTACGAATGGCAGCTTCGAGCACAGGCCGGTCGCGCTCTATGACGACTGACAAGATAGAACGGTCATCGCTCTTGAGCAGCCCCTCGAAAGTTGTGGCAAACCGCGCGTTGCTGCGGCCGATGCGTCCCGTCTTGTCCACGGTGGCGATGGCCATCGGCGTGTTCTGGAAAAATCGCATGAAGCGAACTTCCGCGGCCCGCTGTGGGTCGCTGCCCTCCCCTCTCGCGCGGTTAAGCGCAAGTGTGCGGGACGGACCCGGCGTGCCGTCCGCACCGAATGCAACCTTGTGAAATAACCGCACCGGAACGGGCTTGCCGCCGCGCCTCCTCAGGTCGAGATCGAATACTTCGGTCTTCACCTCTCCTGGCGCGGCGTTCAGCATGGTGAGAAGAGCCGCGCCTTCGCCTGCAATGATATCGCCAAGTCTCAGAGGGCCGGCACCTAGCTGGGCCAGATCCTGGTCAAGCCACGCCGCAAGGGTCGCGTTCAGATAGACAACGTCGCCAGCCGCATCGACAGAAAAGAAGCCGGCCGGCGCGTGGTCGAGATAGTCGATGGCATGCTGAAGTTCCTGGAAAACATTTTCCTGGCGTTCGCGTTCGCGCGTGACGTCGGCGATCGACCACACTGCCATGCGGGCGTCTCGCCGCGTGTCGCCCAGCGGCCTGACGCGCATCCTTAACCAGCGACCGGCCTCGCCGGCCGCGCCGGGAACGCGCACCTCCTCCTGCAGCCGCCGGCCCTCTCGCGCGGCTTTGAGCAACCGGTAAATCGATTCCGACACGTCCGGATCGCCCATGAATACGCGCTCTATGGGCCTTACATCGTTGGTGCCGGTCGCGCCGATCAGATCGAGGTAGGTGGAGTTGGCATAGAACACTCGGCCGGCGTGGTCGGTGACCAGGATGCCGTCGAAGGCGCCATCGACGACCGATTTCAGCAACGGATTGTCCTGGTCCCTGCCTGCGAACTTCATGATACCGGCAGCCGTCGCGAACAGCGCGAACACACCGATTGTCCCGAGCACGGCCAGCAAGATCAGTACGTACACCTCGACATAGTCGCGGCCAACGTAAATGAGGCCGCCGGCAGCAATTGTCAGGACAATTGCTATCGCCAGCACCAGGCCGATGGAACCGCCTCGGGGAACGGTCTGGCTCTTGTCAAAAGCCTGACGCGCCACTCGCGCCTGCCTTAGCGCTGTCGAGTCGTGACTTGCCATCGCTCCTGAGTGCCTTAAGCCGCCCTATCGGCGCAAGTGCCAGGCTCGCCAACTTCTTCGCCGTGGATAAGTACTCCTTGTCAGCGTCTGACTGAGGCCATTCGGCGCAGCCGCATGGCGTACCACCTCACACGAACGCATCGGTGAGCTTCGTCTTGATCGTCGGCTTGCCCTCGTCGTCTGGCCATCGGAACTCCTCTGTGAGAAATTCTAATGAAATTCGAGTAAGAGCGCCGATGCCGTTTAATAACAAAGCGGGCTGTGTACAAAAAATCCAGCCGGCTCAAGGACTTCAGTCAACATAATCAGCCACTGACAGACATCATAAAAAGGGCCTATACGTGATGCTCTGTTAGTGTTTACGGCAAGTTGTGCCGGGCGCATTAATCATTCGAGCGATTCTCAGCTATGAGCCGCAGCAGCACGAGGAAGGGAGCGCATTGATGTTCGAGACCTTGTTCGGCTCGGAGATGCCTCTGGCTGCCCGATTTTTCATTGCCTTTCTCATTGTGCTGGCACTGATCGGGCTGACGGCCTGGCTGGTGCGCCGTTTCGGCGCGAGTCGTCTCGGCACGACAGCCCGTGGACGCCAGCCGCGTTTGGCGGTGATCGATGCAGCGACAGTTGATGGGCGCCGTCGTCTGGTGTTGATCCGCCGCGACAATATCGAGCATCTTTTGATGATTGGCGGCCCAACCGATCTCGTGGTCGAGCCCAATATCGTCCGTGCAATGGGACGCGAGGTCCGCGAACCGGCCCGCGTCGGTCCTGCTGAAACCGGCACACGCCACGCGCCGGCAGGAGAAAACGGTTGGCCCCTCCAGCCGGTCGGCGAGCCAACCGCTCCGGCATCTCGTCCCTATCGCCCCACCGCCGCAACCGAAGAGCCTTGGGTCGCGCCTGAACCCGGTGGGCGCGCGCGACCGGGTGATAGCCTCACCGGCCTTGCCGCCGAATTATCGAACCGCCTAAATCCGCCCGATCATGCGCCCCCGGTCACGCGCATGGAGCCAACGCCTCGAGCGCCATCACAAACCCCCGAACCTGCAACAGCGCAGGCCGATCACAGCCTTGCGGAGATGGCACAACAGCTTGAAGCCGCACTGCGCCGCGCACCCGCCCCGGAGGGCAGGCCGCCGGTGACGGATCCGCTGGCCGCTCCGGGGAGCGCATCGCCAGGCGGCAAGACAGGCGATACAAGCCCGCGGCCCATGGCGCGCGATTTCAAGGGACGCCTTGAACCGAAATTCGAGCCGAAGCAAGAACCGAAGTTCGAGCCGAAGGCCGAGCCCAAGTTTGAGCCCAAGCCGGAAGCGCGTGAGCCGGCCGCAACGCCCGGAAAGAATCTCTACGAGAATCTCGAAGAGGAGATGGCCAGCTTGCTTGGCCGTCCGCCGGGGAAATCGTGACACCCGCTTCCGACCGCCGTGTCCGTCTGGTGACGGTGGCGGTCGGGGTAGCTGGCATGCTCCTCACGGCGATGGGGACAGCCGCCGCACAGGATATCAGCGTCAACTTCGGACAAGGCAACGGGCTGACCGAGCGCGTGATCCAGATTGCGCTGCTCACCGTTCTTTCGCTGGCGCCTTCCATCCTGGTCATGATGACCTCGTTCACGCGCATCGTCGTGGTGGTTGTCGCTGCTGCGCACGGCACTCGGTACCGCGACCGCGCCGCCGAATGCCGTAATCGTATCGCTGGCGCTGTTTTTAACCGCATTCGTGATGGGGCCGGCGCTGCAACGCGCTTACGACACCGGCATCAGGCCTCTGGTCGCCTGGTCGACGGCTGGAGCCTCGTTGCGGGCTCGCTGATCCAAAGCAACGGCGCCTGATCCTTACTTGCCATCTGCATCGTATTCGTCCGAGCAGAAGGGCCCGCCTTGATAACGTTCCGCGATCGGGTCGGCGGAAAGCTTCGCCTGCTCGGTCATTGCAAAGGCGCGAAAATCTTCCGCCCTGCCCTGCGGGCGATAACCGAACCGTTCAGCGTTGCCGTTGTCCCACCAGGCCGCTTTGTTGTCGGACGCGCCGTAGAAAATCTCGAAGCGGATATCGGGATGCTCAAGCCCGATGCGAACAAGCTGCACGAGATCCTCCGGCTTGAGCCAGATCGATAGCCGTCGCTTGTCGAGCGGCTTATCGTTCACGTTGCCGATGCGGATGCAGGTTACTCCCAGCCCGTGCTTGTCGGCATAGAGCGCGCCAAGCGCCTCTCCGAATGCCTTGCTGACGCCGTAACGGCTGTCTGGACGAACGGTTACATCCACTCCGATCTTCCGTTCACGTGGATAAAATCCGACAGCATGATTGGAGGATGCGAATACGACCCGCTTCACGCCGGACCGGTAAGCTGCCTCAAACAGGTTATAGCAACCGACGATATTGGAACGGTGGATTGTCTCCCAGGGTCCTTCCACGGAAAATCCCCCAAGATGCACGATGCCTTCGATACCGGACGTGATTTTTTCGACCTGACCATAGTCCGCGAGATCGGCGGCGATGAACTCTTCGTCGCTCCCAAGATCTGACGGTTTGCGGATATCGCTGATCCGGATGCGCGGGTAGACTCCCCTGAGCAGTCTTCGCAGCCGCGCACCCACGTCGCCAGCTGCACCGGTAATCAAAATTGCTTGCATCACGCTCTCTTGCGGGAATTGCTACGGGGCTACGCTATTTCGTGCTCGGCGGCGAGCTTCTGGTAGCGTTGACGGCTGTTGAGCAAATGGCGCTGCATCGCTGTGCGCGCCTGCGAGACGGCACCAGCCTGGATCGCTTGCAGGATCTGCTCGTGCTCCTTTTGAAAAGTGTCAAGCTGGACACGGCGCGCGGCGGTGGATGGATCGTTCCAGATCGACCGGCGCGGTATAATGAAGCTGCCAAGATACTCCAGGAAGCGCGTGAACTGCGGGTTCCCGGTCGCAGTCGCGATCGCACAATGGAACGCAAAATCTTCGTCGACAGCGCTCTCGCCCCGGTCGATCGCCGCCTGGATGGCGTTGAATTTTTCGGCGATCTTTTTGAGTTGCGCCGGTGAAGCGCGTTCTGCTGCAAGTCCCGCAGCCTCGATCTCGACGCCCGTGCGCAGTTCCATCACGTTAAGCACTTCCCGCAGTGGCGATCGCTCGTCGAAGTCGACCCGAAATGGCCGGCGCACATGATTTGCTACGAATGCGCCAACCCCTTGCCGGGTCACCACCAGACGGTCGGCGCGCAAGGCTGCGACGGCTTCCCGGATCACGGTGCGGCTGACACCTGTGGCGGCTATCATTTCCTGCTCGGTCGGCAACCGCGAGCCGGGCGGCAGCTTGCCGCTTGTGATGTCGGCGGTCAGGCGCGCTACCAGTTCGGCGGTCAGCCGGCGCGGCGCATCGAGTGGCTGCAACAACGCGAGTTTTTTTGGCAATGTCTTGGCCATAAGGCTTGACAGCGTCCCGGATGGTCAGGTCATCATATGACCTGATGAATAACATGCACGGGGGCGCCCGATTAATCAACCGTGCTCTGCAGTTCACCAGGGAGGAACACTCATGACTAAGGCTCGCATTGCGTTCGCGGTCGCCGGCGTTCTCTTCGCCGCCACGGCTTTTGCATCTGGCTCTGCCCTCGCGCAGCAGAAGCTCGTGCTCAAGGCGACCGACGTGCATCCGCTCGGCTATCCGACGGTGGAAGCCGTCGTCCAGATGGGCAAGAAGCTCGAGGTCGCGACGAATGGACGTCTGAGCATCCAGATGTACCCGTCAATGCAGCTTGGCGGCGAGAAGGAGATGATCGAACAGGCGCAGGTTGGCGCGCTCGCTATCGCGCGCATCAGCGTTGGTCCAATGGGCCCGATCGTGCCAGAAATGAATGTCTTCAACCTGCCTTTCATGTTCCGTGACGACGCCCACATGGAGAAGGTCATCGATGGGCCGATCGGTGATGAACTGCTCAAGAAGCTCTCGGAGTCGAAAGCGAATTTGATCGGATTGTGTTGGATGAATGCCGGCACCCGCAACGTCTACAACAGCAAGAAGCCGATCCAGACAGTCGACGACCTGAAAGGGTTGAAGATCCGAATGATGGGCAACCCCGTTTTTGTCGACACGATGAACTCGCTGGGTGGAAACGGCGTCTCGATGGGCTTTGATCAGCTCATCAATGCCATGCAGACCGGCGTAGTCGACGGCGCGGAGAACAACTATCCGACCTACGAGAGCGGTCAGCACTATCGTTATGCGAAGTACTACTCGAAGACCGGGCACCTGATGATTCCGGAAATCCTCGTCTTCTCGAAGAAGATTTGGGACGAATTGTCGAAGGACGACCAGGCATTGATCCTGAAGGTCGCCAAGGAGGCGCAGCAAGAGGAGCGCAAGCTCTGGTACGACCGCGAAAAGGAATCTCTCAAGAAAATGGTCGAATCCGGGGCAATCGTGAACGACGTTGCCGACAAGAAGCCGTTCCAGGCGGCGGTCAAGCCGGTCTGGGACAAATACGGTGGGCAGCAGGCTGCGCTGATCCAGCGCATTCAGGACGTGAAGTGACGCTTCTGAATTAAAGGGCCGGCCCGCGCCGACGAACGGCGTCGGGTCGGCTTCTTTCTTGTGAGGGGACATGAAGGCGCAATACATCCGGCTGATGGACAAGGTCCATCAGGCATGCCTGTTCATCGCAGGTTCGTGCCTCGTAATCATCACGCTGATCATCCCTTACGGCGTGTTTTGCCGCTACGTGCTGAACAGCGCGGCCTCCTGGCCGGAACCGCTCGCGACCTTGCTCATGATCGTGATGTCGTTCCTGTCGGCGGTCGTTTGCTATCGCGAATACCTGCATATCGGTGTCGGCGTTTTGCCTGCCTTTCTGAGCGAACCGGCCAAGTCCTATCTCGGCTGGTTCCTGGAAGTCTGCATGCTGGCGACCAACCTCTTCATGCTCTGGTGGGGTATCAAGCTGGTCCAGACGACCTGGTACCAGTCCATTCCGGAGTTCCCGATCGTGTGGGTTGGCCTCGCCTATATGCCGATCCCCATCGGCGGCGCGCTCACGACCCTGCTCGTGATCGAGCGCTTTCTTACGCGAAAGTTTTTCGCCGAGCCGGATCCCGAGACCGTCAGCCAACTTCAGAGCGAATAGCGGTCGGGTCGCCCCATGGACATCGCCATCCTCATCGGCAGTTTCACGATCGTCTGTCTGCTGGGCATGCCGGTCGCCTACGCGCTCGGCCTCGCCGCTATTCTCGCAGCACTCTGGGTCGGAATTCCACTTGAAGCGGTGATGCTCAAAGTGTCGGGGGGCATGAGCGCTTTCTCGTTGCTCGCAATCCCGTTCTTCATCCTTGCCGGTGCGATCATGGCGGTCGGTGGCATGGCCGAGCGTCTGGTCAATCTTGCCAAGGTATTCGTGGGTTTCATCCGCGGCGGCATGGCGCTGGTGAATATTCTCGCCTCCACGATGTTCGGCTGTATCTCCGGCTCATCGGTCGCCGATACGGCCGCGGTGGGCTCGGTGATGATTCCGCAGATGATCAAGAACGGTTATCCGCGCCTGTTCGCGGTGAACGTCACGATTTCCGGATCGCTTCAGCCGCTGCTCGTTCCGCCATCCCACAACATGATCATCTACTCGATCGCGGCCGGCGGAACGATATCGGTCGCGCACCTGT